>Ga0222424_100070_pt1 | contig 187033 bp, 181 predicted proteins | sample 2B2ome_FD_182468 | JGI IMG/M metagenome (GOLD analysis project Ga0222424, IMG submission 182468) | Enriched microbial communities from leaf-cutter ant dump, University of Wisconsin, Madison, United States - 2B200A (version 2) | ecosystem: Environmental > Terrestrial > Nest > Insects nest > Nest...
GCCGGTCGCCGGATCGATCGGCAACTGGCCCGACACGAAGAGCAGGCCGTTCACGGCGATCGCCTGCGAATAGGGGCCGATGGCCGCAGGCGCATCGGCGGCGGTCACGGCCAAAAGGCCCGCCTTGAGATCGGAAGTGGAAACCATCGTCAGCTCCGTTCTGGTCATTCCTGGAAATTCATGCGCGAAGCGCAGCCTTCCATAACAGGTTCGCGCGGCGGGCGCATACCGTAGCGGGGTCATTCGCAGCCATTATGCGACATGCTACGCTTCAGCGGGATAGCGCTTCCCAGAGGGTCGCGACGCGATTGGCGTCCTCCTTCGCATCGATGGCGAAGACCGCTTCGGCCTGCTGCAGGGCCATGCGCTGCAGGGCCACGCGCCGTTGCGCGATGAGCCTCTGCAGGACGACCTGCTCGATAGGTTCGCCGAAATCCTGCGGGGAATGCTCCATCAGCAAGGCAAGACCGGCAAGATCGTTTTCGCGGCCAAGCGCCGCGATGATCGGGCGCAGCATTTCCTGGCGGGCGATCATCGCCTGCGGCCACAGCGGTCTCAGGAGAAGGAGACAGGCATTGAGCGTCTGGGCGTTCTTGCGCAACTCGTGAAAGCCCTTGCCCCCGCCTGCGATCGACAGGACCACCCCGTTGCCCTGCGTGAGGATGCGCTTCCAGCCATGCGCGACGATCTTCGCCAACTTGCGCCGGCCGTCCGGCAGGTCGAAATCTCTGAGCGCGCTCCGCATCCTGTGGCAGGCGGCGATGACCTGCGCGATGTTGGCCTCGAGCGCTGCATGGTCCATGGACTCGCGCCGCGCAGCAAGGACGGCGGCAACCCGCTTGAAAAGCGCCGCCTCCTGGGGCTTGCGGGCCTCTGTCGCCAGCCACTCCCCCGTTTCCGTCAGTGCGACGACCTCGCGCCCTTCCGCGAGGAGGCGGGCGGCGTCGCGCAGGCGCGCATTCTGGTGGCGGAAGAAGGCGCGGTCGCCTTCCGCGAAAAGCCGGTGAAAGGCGCGAAGGCGCTTCAGCGCCCGCCGGGCCTCGTGCACGGCATGATGCAGCCCGCCCGGCTGCTCGGTGAGGAGCACGACGATATCGTCCAGCGCCTTTTCAGCGCCGCCGCGCAACTGCGCGGCCGACAGCATGGAAGGATCGAGACGAAGGGGCATGCGGGCGTCTTTCGGCAAATGTCGGTTCGCTTCGCCGATAGCACATTTCCCGCCGGAACGCCTCCTGAAGTCGAAAGCCGCCGGGAGCAGGCAAGGGCCTGCGGCCTCATTTCCGCATCAGGCTGAACGAGAAATGGCTGCCGCGGTGATAATCGATGGCGTAGTTCACCGGCTCGCCCGCCGCGTTGAAACAGGTCTCGGTGATCAGCAGCGCCGGGCCGAAATCGCGCAGGTCGTGGCGCTCGACCACGTCATCCGGCAGCATCACGGAGGAAACGCTCGCCGCCGACATGCGCGGACGGTTGCCGTGCTCTTCCAGAAGCGCCATCAGCGAGCCGCTCCAGTCGATGTCGTAGAGGCGACCGGCGACGATGCTGCGCGGCACGTAGTCGACGCAGTAGAGGATCGGCTCGTCTTCATGCAGGCGGATGCGCTCGATGCGGATCACGCGGTCGGCGGGCCCGAGCCGCAGGCTCTCCGCGACCCGCTTGTCGGGGGCTTCCTCGGCGATGGAGAGGACCTTGTTGAGCGTGCGGTAGCCGTAGTGGCGCGCCATGTCGGTGACGCTCTCGAACACGGTGATCGGCCGGTCGACCTGAACGGCGGCGAGCGCCGAGACGAAGCGGCCGCGGCCGTGCTCGACATAGATCACGTCGTCCTGCTCGAGGAGCTTCAACGCCTCGCGCAGCGCCGGCCGGGAAATATGGAAACGCTGGGTGAGCTGCGCCTCGGTCGGCAGCTTGTCGCCCGGCTTCAGCCCCTCCTCGCGGATGAGATCGGCGATCCGATCCCGGAGCTGGACGGCGAGCGTGCGCGAATCGCGAAGGGGTTCGTCCACCGCATGCCTCATTGGTTGTTTCCCTTTGCTTTTCTTGTCTGACAAATCCGGGGTGGTCAAGCGCTAAGCATCTGCCGACGCGGCTGCGCGATATGTTGCTCTTCCGGCGTTTCCTGTTCCGGCCCCGGCTTGACATGGCTTCCCCATGATGTCAGTTGTCTTACAACTATCTTTCATTCCATTCCGGGAGGGCAGACATGCTGAATTTTGACGAACAGAGATTCCTTCGCATCCAGTCGGGCGCCGTCGGGCTGCAGAAGCGGCTGGAGACGGTGATCGCTTCCTGCCTTGCCGCGGGTGCGGAGAACATCTTCTTTCTCGGCACCGGCGGTGCGGCGATCCTGATGCAGCCGGCGGCCCAGCTTCTGCAGCGCCGCTCGCGCTTTCCCGCCTTCATCGACATGCCGGCGGAACTCGTCCTCACCGGCTCGGCGAACCTCACGAAGAAGTCGATCGTCGTCATGCCCTCGCTCTCCGGCACGACGAAGGAGAGCGTCGCCCTCCTCGCCATGCTCAAGGAAACCGGGGCGACCGTCCTCACGCTGGTCGGCCATGAGGAAACACCTCTCGGCAAGGGCGGGGACCATGTCTTCGTGAACTTCGCGGAGGACGACACGTCCTGCGAATCCTTCTACCTCCAGTCCCTCTTCATCGCGCTCGCCGTCATGAAGCATCGCGGTGAGATCGAGAACCACGACGAGATCGTCGCCGAGCTCGCCCGCATGCCGGAGCTGCTGCTGGAGGTGAAGCGCGCCTACGAGCCGAAGGCCGAAGCCTTCGCGAAGGTGCTGGCCGGTTCCGACTATCATATCGTCACCGGCGCCGGGAATGTCTGGCCGGAAGCCTTCTATTACGGCATGTGCATCCTGGAAGAGATGCAGTGGATCCGCACCCGCCCCGTGCACGCCTCGGACTTCTTCCACGGCACGCTGGAGCTGGTGGAAAAGGGCGTCAGCGTCATCCTCTTCAAGGGCGAGGATGCGCTTCGTCCGCTTGCCGAGCGCGTGCAGAACTTCGCGCCGGGCTATACCGACAAGCTCACCGTTCTCGACACCGCCGAGTTCGACCTGCCAGGCATCTCCGCCGAGGTGCGCGGGCTCGTCTCGCCGGTGCTGCTCGCGACCGTGCTCGAGCGCATCAGCGCCCATCTGGAAGTTATGCGCAACCATCCGCTGACCACGCGCCGCTACTACAAGCGCGTCGCCTACTGATATAGCGGCCCGGCGCCCGGCCATCCGAAGCCGCGAATGCAGGACAGCGCATTCGCGGCTTTGCCGTCCCTGTCGTTTCCCGCTATGGCGGGAACGCTCCAGCCGCACCTCGCCGACATCTCCCTGGAAAAGACCAGCATGACGACCTTTCGCTTCGCCGCCGTCGGCGACAATTGCATCGACCGCTTCCGCCGATCCGGTCCGCAGGCCTCCGGCAGCCGATCCTTCGTGGGCGGCAATGCGGTGAATGTCGCCGTGCAGCTTGCCCGCCTCGACCAGGTCTCCTTCTATTTCGGCGCGGTCGGGCCGGACGAGGCCGGTCGGCATACGCGGCGGCTCCTTTCGGAAAACGGCGTGGACGTCGCCCATCTTCAGGTGCGCCCCGGCGTGACGGCCTATACGGAGATCGAGACGCTGGCCTCAGGGGATCGCGTCTTCGTCCATGAGGACTTCGGCGTCTGCGCCGGCTACCGGCCGGATGCCGACGACATTGCCGTCCTCAAGACCATGAACCATGTGCATATCGGCTGGATGGACGACGGCGGGACGCTCCGCCGGACACTCGCGGCGGCTGGCGTCAGCGTCTCGCAGGATATTTCCGTCAATGCCGATCCGGCCAATCTCGGAACGGACGGCCTTTCCATCGCCTTCGCCTCGGCCGGCGACGACGATGCTGTGTGCGAAACCCTGCTGAAGCGCCTTCTCGGCGAAGGCGTGCCGCTCGCCGTCGTCACCCGCGGCAGCAAAGGTTCGGTCGCAAGCGACGGCGGGACCCGGACCGAGGCGGGCATCCGGCCGGTCGACGTCGTCGACACGACCGGAGCGGGCGACAGCTTCATCGCCGGCTTCCTTGTCGCGCGCATCGCCGGCCTGCCGCTTGCCGCGTGCCTTGCAGCCGGCCGCGACCGGGCGGCGCTGACCTGCACCCATCTCGGCGGGTTCCCGCAGGAACCGCAACCGCTCTGACCGTCATTTCAGGACGAGCCAGCCCGAGACGATGATGATCGCCGCCCCGACGAGCGTGTGCATCTCCACCGGGGTCGCGAAGAGGAACACGCCGTAAAGGCAACCCCAGATGATCTGGCTGTACTGGAACGGCGCGACCACCGAGGCCTCGCCGACGCGGAAGGCGCGCACCAGCAGCGCATGGCCGCCCAGCATCATCGCGCCGCCGGCTGCGGCATAGGCAAGAGCCGGCGTGCCGACGCCCACAAGGCCGCCGGAAACAAGCGCCACGGCGAGGGCGACGGGCGTCATCACCACGAGCACGCTGGCGACGAGTGCCTCGTCCGTCTCGGCCATCTTGGCCCGGCGCAGCAGGATCAGCGAGAAGGCGAAGAAGACCGCCGAACCGAAGGCTGCCGCATGGCCGAGATTGAGCGGCGCGACGCCCGGCTTCAGCGCCACCACGACGCCGGCGAAACCGATCAGAACGCCGACCCAGCCGATGGCGGAGAGTCGCTCGTGCAGCAGGAAGAAGCCCAGCACCGCGACAAGGATCGGCGTCAGGAAGGCGATGAGATAGGCTTCCGCCAGCGGCAGCCGCGCGAAGGAATAGTGGATCAGCAGCGTATCGAGCGCGAGCAGGAGCGCCCGCCAGAAGGCGAGCGCCGGCTGGCGCGGCACGAGGCGGCGCGTGCGGCCGGTGGCGAGCGCATGGAGAAGGAGCAGCACGAGGGCTGCGACGGTAACGAGGAACGTCACCTGCGGCGCGGGGATCGCCACGGCCATGATCTTCACGATGGCATCGGTCGCCGAGAATATGGCGAAGGCCGCGAGCACGAGCAGCGCACCGCGGCCGTTCGACGGCACCAGAGGCGCGCCGTCGCCTTCACCTGCGGGAATATCAACGGACATTGAAGCGGCCGAAGCGGTCCTCGATGCGGGACTGGGCGTATTCCAGGCAAATCGACAGGATCCAGTAGATCATCGAAGCGGTGATCAGCATCTCGATGTGGCGGAACTCGGTCTGGCCCTGGGTACGGGCGAGATACATGATCTCCCAGACGCCGACGACGGAGACGAGCGAGGAATCCTTCAGCATCGCGATGAACTGGTTGCCGGTCGGCGGAATGATCACGCGCATGGCCTGCGGCAGGATGACGAGCGCCATGGTCTGGCTCGGGCTGAGGCCGAGCGCGGTCGCGCCCTCGGTCTGGCCGCGATTGATACTCTGGATGCCGGCGCGGAAGATTTCCGTCATATAGGCGCCGTAGCAGAGCGACAGCGCGAGAATGCCGGCCGGCACCGCGCTGATCACATAGCCCACCTGCGGCAGGCCGAGATAGATGATGTAGATCTGCATCAGGAGCGGGAGGCCGCGGAAGAGCGAGGTGTAGAATGTCGCAAGGCCGTAGATGACGCCGTTGTTCGACAGCTTGGCGATGGCGCCCGCCAGCGCGATCACCGTTGCGATGAGGATGGAGATCGCGGAAATGTAGAGCGTCGTCGTCACCCCCTGGGTGATGAGGAAGCCGATCTTCTTGGCGATGAAGGCGAAGGAGAGGTCGAAGGAATAGAAGAACAGCATCAGGAGCGCGAAGAGCTCAAGCCAGACGCCGATCACCTGCTGGCGCCGGGGGAGCTGGCGCAGCGCCTTCCAGTTGGCCGCGACGATGAGCGCGATCAGCAGGGAGGAGACGAGCCGGCCGGCCGTCGGGTTTTCCCCCAGCCAGTTTGCCGAGGACGGCAGGACATGGCCGATCCAGGCGGAGCTGATGCCGAGGGAATAGAGCGCCGCCACGACGACGGCGAGGATCAGCAGCCCGCCCGCCCTGCGCGAGGCTTCGGGATAGGTAAGTATCAGTCGGCCGATCATGGTCCGCCCTCTCCTGCTTCGTTTTCCGTTCCTGACGTCTGCGCAACCTGCCTCAGGCGGCGCGCTCGCGCCACCAGTCCTGCGCCTGGAGCTTCCAGTAGGTGAGCTGCGCCACCGCCAGGCCGGCGATCCCGCCGGCCCAGACGAGGCCGAAGGGCTCGAAGAGCCGGTAGCGTTCGCTTTCGCCGAGGATGCCCTCGGCGATGACCTTGCCGCCGATCGCCGTCGTGTTGAGGCCGTGCCCGCCGAAGGCGGTGCAGTACCAGACGCCGGGGGCCATGCGGCCGATCTGGGGCATGAGGTGGCGCGCATAGGACATGAGGCCCGACCAGGCGAGCTCCGTCTTCAGCCCGGCAAGCTGCGGATAGGTACCGACCATCTCGGCGCGCAGTTCGCGCACGAGCCCGGCCGTCGAGGCCGCATGGGTGGTGATGCGGCCGCCCCACAGCAGCCGGCGGCCGTCGTCGACGACGCGGTAGTAGTCGCCCGCCCGGCGGTTGTCGCCGATGGCGTTGGAGGTCGCGATGGCCGAGGCGATCAGCTCCGGGGCCTCCTCGCTGACCATGACATAGGTGGCGATCGGCAGGAAGGAGCGCTTCAGCCGGCCGTTCAGCGCGCCCGTGTAGCCGCCCGTCGTGAAGAGCACGTCGCGCGCCCTGACCTCGCCGCCGGCCGTCCTCAGCCGCTTTTCCGCGCCGCCGAGATCGGTGGACGTCACCGGCGACTGCTCGCAGATGCGGCCGCCGAGGCGCTCGATCTCGCGGGCGATGCCGCGCAGATAGTTGAGCGGATGCATGTGGAAGGCATGGGGATTGCGCAGCGCCTGGAAATAGCGCTCCGACTTCAGCACCGCGCGAACTTCGTCGCGCTCCATATATTCCAGCTCGTAGTCGTATTCCCTCAGGGATTGCTCCGCATAGGCCTTGAGGCTGGCGCCGTCGTCATAGCGCAGCACGCTCATGATGCCCGGCTTCGGCTTGGCGTCGTCAATGCCGAGCGTGCTTATATTGTCGCGGATGAACTCGACGCCTTCCATGGAAAGCAGGTGGAGTTGGCGCGCCTTGTCCTTGCCGGCGATGCGGGCGATTTCCTCGCCGCCCGTGGCATAGCCGGGGCTGACGAAACCGCCGTTGCGGCCGGAAGCACCGAAGCCGACGCTTTCGGCCTCCAGCACGACGACCCGCTTGCCGGCGCGGGCAAGCTGCAGCGCCGCGGAAAGGCCGGCAAGGCCGCCGCCGACGATCGCGACGTCGCACTCGACCGTGCCCGAAAGGGCCGTCCGCGCCGTCTGGTCCGCCATGGTTCTTTTGTAATAGGTGTCCGGATAGGCCATGATCACGCTCCCCCTCAGGCATGAAGGGCGCGGGCGAAGCCGCCCGCGCCGTCGGTTCAGTTCGCTCAGTCGGCGCTGTAGTCCTTGCCGTACCATTTGGTGGTCAGCGCTGCGAGCGTGCCGTCCTTCTTCATCTCCTCGATGATGCCGCCGACCTTGGCGGTCCATTCCGGATCGACCTTCTCGGCGATCACGACGAGCGGCTCGCGGAAGGCGTATTCGCCTTCGAGGATCTTGACCGGGTAGCCGTTCTTCATTGCGTTCATCGCGGTCTGTTCCGGCGCGATCACGGCATCGAGGCGCACGCCGTTGCCGAGGCGCAGGTCGTCGAAGGGCAGCATGGAATCAGCGAAGGTGCGAACCTCGCCCGGCTCCAGCTTGTACTCGATGGGCGGCAGGCCCGGCGCGTCGATTTCGAGGCGGCGGTTGATGAAGTCCTCTGAGGTCGTCCCCGTCTCGACGCCAATGACCTTGCCGTTGAGGTCCGTGACGGTCTTGGCGTCGCTGTCCTTGTGAACGACGTAGACATAGGGGCTGTAGTAGTAGATGCCGACGAAGTCGATCACCTGGGCGCGGGCCTTGGTGGGCGTCACCGAGCCGACGCCGAGATCGTAGCGGCCCTGCCAGCGGCCGCCGGTCAGCGTCTGCCAGTCGGGCGTCTCGAAACTCACTTCGACGCCGAGACGCTTGGCGATCTCGCGGGAGACGTCGATGTCGAAGCCGACCATCTCGTTGTTGTCGTCGAGGTAGCTCTGGGGCGGCCAGCCGCTGTTGGTGGCGATGACCATCGCCTTCTTTTCCATCACGCGGTCGAGGGTCTGGCCGGCATGGGCCGAAACGGCGGCTGCGACGAATGCGGCGCCCACGGCCAGTCGCATGAAGAGCTTTTTCATATGGTCCTCCTTGTGATCCGTCAGCCGGGATCCCCATTTATGTAAGATGTCTGACAACTGAATGTGACAAGACCTCCTCCTCCGAGTCAAGCGCGCCGAGCGCACCAGCCATGAAATAATCGGATGAACGCATGCCGGCGGAGGATGACGCATTGCAGGCGGACGACGGAAATGCCGGACCTCGAATTCCGCAAGGAAGCTTTGCGGACGGCTTGCCGAAGCGCGCGCCATGTGGTCTTCGGAACGGGGGAAAAGATATTTCCAGACTTTATCGAGGCGGACAGGCAAGGCTGACTTTGCAGGAAGAAACGACCACCGACGACGCGCCGAGCCCGCGCATGCTCTCCTGGGCGCGCAACTCGACGATCTACCGTATCGAGCGGCGCATGCACACGGAAAGGCAGCTCTTCGACGCGATCGCCCGCAAGGCGCGTGAGAAATTCGAAGGCATCAGCGACGGACAGGTCAGGGCGCTTGCGGATTTCGCGGTGAAATTCGCCTATGACAACAAGGCGCTGGACGACCGGGCCTATGCCGAGGCGGCCAGCCGCTCGGGCATGCGAAGCGGCAGGTCGCGGCGGGCCGTCGCCCGCAAGCTGTCGCAAAAGGGCATCGCCAGCGAGACCGCCACGGCCGCGGCGGCCGAGATCGACGACCTTCTTGCCGCGCTCGTCCTCGCCCGCAAACGCGCCTTCGGCCCCTTCCGCAAGGTCGAGCTGGACGAGAAGCGGAAAGCCAAGGAATTCTCCGCCTTCACGCGCGGCGGCTTCGGCTTCGACATTGCGCGCCAGGTGCTTGCCATGTCGCGGGACGAGGCGGACGAACGGCTTGGTGCGGGCGGCGGTCCCATGGCCTGAATAACGCCGGGCCGTCCCGCATCAGATGACCGCATAGGCGAAGAGGACGCCGATGATGACGATGGCGACCAGCCCGATCAAGAAACATTGATCGGCAAAATTCTCGAGGCGTCGGCTGAGGGCCTCGTTGTCCTCGTATCGCAGCGAGAGATAGGACGTCACGGCGCTTGCGAGAAAGACGAGTGCCGAAAGAGCGGCATATTCGTCCACATGGCTCATCCCGCCGTGATTCTCGGTCAATTTCACGAGGCCGATCAAGGTCATGCATATGCCGATCATCGTCCCCGAGGTCGGCAGGATATGATGGGAAAGGGAAACGCCGGAGCGCTTGTTGTTTTCAGACATCGCCATCTCCGAGGCAGAACGACCACCGGTCCGCCCGGCCTTTAAGACGGGGGCCTGACAATTTGAAGGCAACGCCCTACGGCGCGATCTCGACGACGTCCTGCAGGCGCACCAGTTCGAAGTCGCTGATCAGGACATCCACCCGCAGCCGCCATTGCCCCGGCAGCGGCAGGACGGTGGTCTCGGCGCGCCACAGCCCGTCAGGCGACAGGGAGGCTTTTCGCCGGAGCGGCTCGACGCCGGCATTCGGCTTGGAGAAGACGAAGGCTACCTCCTTCGCCTCCATGGGGGAGAAGTCCGGCGCGAGGATCACCGCCGAGACATCGACGGGACCGGCGCGTGCCGGATTGATCGTGACTTCCGCCATCGCCTTGGTCGAATGGATGTGGATGGAGACGGGCGGGGCGGCGGCGACGGCAAGCGCGCGCGGCGGCGGCGTGAACCTCCACGTCGCCGCGACTGCGAGGATCGCCAGCACCACCAGCATCTCCAGCATGACCATGCGGGACAGCCGGCGCATCGCGCGCTCTTCTCCTGCATGGGCCGGCCCGGTCAGGACCCAGCGATTGACCGCCACGATGGCGAACAGCAGCAGCACCAGCGCCAGCTTGACGAGCAGCACCTTGCCATAGGCCGTGGAAAGAAGCGCCGCCGGATGCTCGACCTGCACGACGGCGAGCAGGACGCCCGCGACGACGAGCACGGCCACGGCGCAGGGAACGAGCCGGGCAAACCGGTCCAGCGCCCTGCGCCCCGCATCGGCGCCTTCCCGCAAGGCGCAGACGAGCGGAACGAGAGAGCCGGCCCACAGGGCGATCGTCAGCGCGTGCAGGAACACGGCGGGACGCGTCATCCATTGCGGGCTTGCCGCGCTTGCATGGCCGCTCAGCGCCAGGGCGACGCTGCCGGCGACGAGCGCGACCGCCGACGCCGCGCGCCCGGCGGAATTCCACCGCAAGGCCGCCAGCGCGACGAGAAAGGCGGCGCTCAGGACGGCGACCGTCCAGCCGAAACTCGTCCCCAGCCCGGCCCACCAGACGGAAGGATCGATGATATTCGAAAGCGGCCGGCCGAGGGCGTCGAGCCCCTGCAGGCCGGCCGAGACGAGTGTCGCGGCAAGACCGACCAGCGCCGCCGCGCCGGCGACCCGCCGCCCGCCCTGCCCCGCCGGGATCAGCCAGCGGATGACGAAGGCGCTGCCGATGCCGAGGAAGAGGCCGATATAGAGTCCCGTCCGTGCCAGCCAGAGCGCTGCACGGGCAAGCCAGTCGACACCGTCCCCCGACGATGGCGGGGATGCGCTCGGCGTGCCGATCGAGAAGATCGTCGATCCCGAGACGGGATGACCGTCCTCGGAAACGACGCGCCAGGTGAGGACATAGGTGCCGTTTTCAAGGCCCGCGGGCGGGGTGATCTCGACGGTACGGTCGCGCAGCACGAAATCGCGGAGTGGCGAGGCAATGCCGCTGGGCAGGACCAGCCGCAACACGAGCGGGGAGACCGGCTCGCTGAACGATAGCGAGAGCGTCTTCGGCGCGGCATCGAGCACGGCATTGTCAGCCGGCGAGGCGCCCGTCAGGGCGGCATGCGCCATGGCCGCCGCCGCCAGGCAGCACCAGAACCAGCCGGCGAGCAGCGCCAGCACGGCGGATCGGCAAAGACTGCGGTTTCGCACGGTCGACCTCCGCTTTCCCTATGCCGGGCCGGCACCCCGCGGCACCGGCCCGCATCGCTTAATGGCCGCCCGCCGCTTCCAGCAGCTTGACCTCGGGCGCCGGCAGTTCCAGGTCGTCGACCGACTGGCCTTCCGCCGGGATTTCGATCCAGCGCTCGGCAAGGCCATCGCCGCATTCCTGCACGACGGGGAAATAGAGGGTTTCGCCCGGCTTCAAATCCTTCGTCAGATAGACACGCAGCACGAACTCGTCATATTCGTCGTCGCCGAGGCTGCCGCCGCTCCAAACGATCTCCTTCACGCCCTCGTTCGTCGGGGTGCCGTAGTAGTCGTAGGACTTCGCGTAGGCGCCCTTGATCTTCTCCAAGGTCCATCCTGCCTTGGGCTGCGGCTTCACGGCAATGACCCCTTCGGGAATCCTGACGCGGACGACATTTGTCGGCTTGCCTTCGCAGCCATGCGGCACCTGGAAAATCGCGCGGTAGGTCGAGCCCACCGGCGCTTCCCGCACCTGCAGCGAGACGTGCGCGAGGGCAGCGGATGCGCCGAGGGCGAGAAGAGCCGTAGCGGCAAGGGTTTGTTTCAACATTTCGGTCTCCGATACTGCCAGTCGCTTTGCCGGCAAGGAATGGAACAGGACGTTTTTCTGAAGGAATGCACCGTCTCCGGGCCCAAGGGGCGATGATCCTCCGCGTGCCGCGCCGATTGCCGGCGCTTTCGCGCCGGGCGGCAATGGTCATGCAGGTGGAAAAGACGGCGGCGGTAGCTCGACGCTCAGGCAGCGCGCGGCGGTGCACGGGGATTGCCCGGCAGGCGGTCCAGCATCGACCGCAGATGCAGCGCCTTCCTTGCGACGATGCGCTGCGAGGGCTGAACGAGCGGATTGAAAAAGATCGCCGCAGCCCTGTCCGTCGGCACGAAGCCGAGCGCCATCGCGCAGGCGATCGTGCAGCAGTCAGGGAGCGGCGAGCGATCCCTGTCCTGCCGCGGTTCAGGCGCATGGCCTTCGACCCCGGTGATGCAGAGCGGATTTCCGAAGCTGTCCAGCGTCGGCATGGCGCTGTGGGCCGCAAGGGCCGTGGAGCCGAGGAGGGCCTGCAACGCAAGAAGAATGGCGACAGCGACTGCCACCATGCCATATCTGCCTCGTTGGCCGCGTTTTATCATCCTGCCCTCACCTCGCGGACTCATAGCACTCCTGCCACAGCGTGAACAGGCATGGGGCCGGTCCTCGTTGTCGCACCGTCGGAGGGCCGTCCGGATAGGCCGGCGCGGTGAACCGGTCCGCCCCTCCTCCGGAGCGGGACCGATCCCGGTGTCAGGCCGTGAGGTCGATTTCCTTGCCGATGCCCTTTTCGCGGGCCTTCCGGACGATGAGGTCGCCGATCGCGAGGTCCTGTACGGCAAGACCGACGGAATTGAACAGCGTGATCTCCTCTGCCGACGTCCGGCCGGGCGCAGCACCGGTGATGACGTCGCCGATCTCGGTCGAGGCCTGTTCCGCGGTGATCGCACCGTCCGCAATGGCAAGGAGCAGGTCGCCGGAATCGTGCATGGCCATCGGGACGCTGTCGAGGAAGACGCGGGCTCTCGCCATGCCGGCGGAATCGATCTCGCGGTGGTCCGGGCGCGGCGGAGCGCCGACGGCGTTGATGTGCTGGCCCGGCTTGAACCAGGCGCCCTTCACATGCGGCTCGCAGGAAGGCGTCAGCGTGCAGACGATATCGGCCGCGGCGAAGACCTCTTGCGGCGATGCGGCCCCCTTCGGAACGAGATCGGGACAATCGCGCCCGACGCGTTCGATGAAGCGGGCGACGGTCGCAGCCGAGCGCGACCAGACGACGACGCGCTCGATCCCGCGCACTTCCCGGATGGCGCGGACATGCTCGACAGCAAGGTCTCCCGCGCCGATCAGCCCCAGCACGCGGCTGTCGGGACGCGACAGGTGGCGCGTGGCGACGGCGCTCGCGGCCGCCGTCCGGATGCGGGTGGGGATTTGTCCGTGGAAGATCGCGACCGGTGCGCCGGTCGCCTGGGAGACGAGCAGCGCGACGGAACGCTGCATGGGAAGATGACGCCCCGGATTGTCGGGAATGTCGGCGAGCAACTTCACCACGGCGAGGCCCTGCCGGTCGGCGAGCGCCGGCATCGCCAGGAAGGCCCCGCTGCCGGAGGGAAGCTTCATCGCGACGGCCGCCGGTTGCGCGGCCTTGCCATTGGACATGTCGGCATGGGCTGCCTCCACCGCCTCGATGACCTCCGCCATGCTCACCAATCCTTCGATCTCGGATTTCGACAGCACCAGCGTCGTGCGCGGGGACAGGTGACGATCGGTGCTGATATCGGCTTCCATCGGCGCTCTCGCTGGCTCGGTGACAGGGGAAATTCGCATCTTTCAAGGAGGGCTCCTCCGCCCTCAATGATCGCAACGCTACGACCATATTGTATGCAATGTCAATCGATTTCGCCCACACATTGCGCGAACTCGAGCAACGTCAAAACGCCAAATCCCGCGAAAGTGGCGTAATATGAGCACCTGCAAGCGCAGAATCATCAAGAGAAAGCATGATGCAACCCAATTACTTGGCGTTCCAAGCTCCAATCCAGGATTTTTGCATACTATCTTTTAATGCAATCGGCCATAGTCCGCGCGCGTCGGCCTATCGAGTGATCCCCAAAACGGATACAATTTAAGCAGCGACCGCCCGGTTACCCGACCCAAACCGGCTCGGGAGCGATGATACGACCTCGGGCATTGCGCAATCTCGGCAACGGGGCTGCATCAACTCGTCCGTTCGCTGCACAGGCCCTGCCCCGCCAACCGGCGCTTTCAAATCGCGGCGGACTTTTCAACCAGCGCTCTTGTCACTGCGCATCGCCGCTGGCACGTTCAGCGTGTCTGATTCACATCCGGGGAAAGGAAACCCATGGCGCACAAGTTCGAAATCTACAAGGACAAGGCTGGCGAATTCCGTGCTCGCTTCAAGTACAACAGCGAGATCATGTTCTCGACGGAAGGCTATTCCAGCAAGGCCAGCGCGCAGAACGCCATCGATTCGATCAAGAAGAACGGCCCCGACGCGCCGGTCGAGGACAATACGCAGGCCTGATATCCGCCGCACGTCCCGAAAGCCCGCCCCTCGGCGGGCTTTCTTCTTATCAGAAGGTCGGCGGGGTGCAGGCGCTGATGACCTCGCAGGGCACCGGGCCGACGCAGCGGAAACGGTGCGGCCGACGGCTTTCGAAATAGTAGGCATCCCCGGGACCGAGGATGCGGCGCTCGTCGTCGACGGTCACTTCGAGACGGCCGGTCAGCACGATGCCGCCTTCCTCGCCGTCATGCACCAGCGGCACCTTTCCCGTGTCGGCGCCCGGCTGGTAGCACTCCTTCAGGATCTGCAGGCTGCGGCCGAAGAGATTGTCGCCGATCTGGCGGTAGGAAATGCCGCCCTTGCCGATCTCCGTCAGCTCATCCGCCTTGTAGAACGCCTTTCGCGGACGGTCGGGCTCGAAGGCGAAGAATTCCGCAAGACCGATCGGGATGCCGTCGAGGATGCGCTTCAGCGCGCCGACCGAGGGGTTCGATGCATTGGATTCGATCAGCGATATCGTCGAATTGGTAACGCCGGCACGCTTGGCCAGCTCCCGTTGGGAGAGATTGTGGGCCATGCGCAGATGGCGCAGCCTGCCTCCGATATCGACCGACATGGCACTCCCTGTTTCAGATGTTCGAAATAGCGAAAATCGCTGCTCCTCCATCCTTTAATTTCAAGCGCTTGACGTCAACCAGAAAAGGACTTGTTCGGCATGGCAAATCATGACGTCAATCCCTCAGCCAGAGGAGACCTCCCATGAACGTTCACAACAAACCCAACGCCCCGGTGCTCGACAGCTACTGGATGCCCTTTACCGCCAACCGCCAGTTCAAGGCCGCGCCGCGCCTGCTCGCGAGCGCCGAGGGCATGTATTACACCAGCACCGATGGCCGCACGGTCCTCGACGGGACCGCCGGCCTCTGGTGCTGCAACGCCGGCCACGGCCGCCGGCAGATCGCCGCCGCCGTCGAGCGCCAGCTCACGCAGATGGATTTCGCGCCCTCCTTCCAGATGGGCCATCCCATCGCCTTCGACTTCGCCGAGCGCCTCGCGGAAATCGCGCCCGGCCCCGAGGGCGCCAGGCTCGACCGCATTTTCTACACGGGCTCCGGCTCCGAGTCGGTCGATACGGCGCTGAAGATCGCCATCGCCTACCAGCGCGCCATCGGCCAGGGTACGCGCACGCGCCTCATCGGCCGCGAGCGCGGCTATCACGGCGTCGGCTTCGGCGGCATTTCGGTCGGCGGCATCGTCAACAACCGCCGCGTCTTCCCGCAGCTTGCCGGCGCGGATCACCTGCGCCACACGCATGACCTCTCCAAGAACGCCTATGTGAAGGGCCAGCCGGAGCACGGCGCGGAGCTGGCCGACGATCTCGAACGGCTCGTCGCCCTGCATGGCGCGGAAACCATCGCGGCCTGCATCGTGGAGCCCGTCGCCGGCTCCACCGGCGTCCTCATTCCGCCGAAGGGCTATCTCGAAAAGCTGCGCGCGATCTGCGACAGGCACGGCATTCTCCTGATCTTCGACGAGGTGATCACCGGCTTCGGCCGCCTCGGCGCCGCTTTCGCCACCGACTATTTCGGCGTGACCCCGGACCTCGTGACCACCGCCAAGGGCCTTACCAACGGCGCGATCCCGATGGGCGCGGTGTTCGCCAGCCGCAAGGTGCACGACGCGCTGATGCATGGGCCGGAAAACGCCATCGAGCTTTTCCACGGCTACACCTATTCCGGCCATCCGGCCGCCTGCGCGGCGGGCATCGCGACGCTTGACATCTACCGCGACGAGGGCCTCTTCACCCGTGGCGCCGAGTTGCAGGACGACTGGCACGCGGCGATGCATTCGCTGAAGGGCCTGCCGCATATCATCGACATCCGCACCATCGGCCTCATCGCCGGCATCGAGCTTGCCCCGCGCGAGGGCGCACCGGGCGCGCGCGCCTATGACGTCTTCGTCGACTGCTTCGAGAAGGGGCTGCTGATCCGCGTCACCGGCGATATCATCGCCTTCTCGCCGCCGCTGATCGCCGAGAAGAAGCATTTCGAGGACATCGTCTCGATCCTCGGCGACGCGCTGAAGCGCGCCGCATAACCTTCCTTCGGCGGAAAACGCTGTTATATCTGGGCATGTCTTCAGTACAGGCCCAGTTTCATGTCAGCATCCGGCAAGACCGCACCGACGCTCATCTTCCGGCTCCAGTTCGAGCCGGAAGGCCGGATCGGGCGCGGCAAGATCCAGCTTCTTACACATATAAGGGAAACAGGCTCGATCTCGGCGGGCGGGCGGGCCATGGACATGTCCTATCGCCGGGCCTGGCTGCTGGTCGACGAGATGAACCGTCTGTTCCGCCAGCCGGTGGTGGAATCGCAGCGCGGCGGCAAGCAGGGCGGCGGCGCGGCGCTGACGCCCTTCGGCGAGGCGCTGGTCGCGCGCTATCAAGCCATGGAGGAGAAGGCACGCCTGGCGCTTGCCGACGACATCGACTGGCTGGTCGCGAACCTCGCGGATTGATCCCTATTCCAGCGCCACCGTCTTGATGACGGCGTGCACCGGCAGGCCGGGCGCAAGGCCGAGCCGTTCGACGGAGAATGCGGTGATGCGGGCGCGCACATGATCGCCGCCGCAGGCGATGCGCAGGCTCGCCATGCCCTCGCCGTCCGGCTCCATGGTCTCCACCGTGCCTTCGAGAATATTGAGCGCGGAAAGGCCCTCCGGCCGCACCGTCGCCACCATGACGTCGCGCGCCGGGATGCGCAGGCGCACCGCCTCGCCGGGCGAGACGGCGGCGGCGGGCACGAGGATCGCCGCGCCGCCCTCGAGGCGCACGGTAGCAAGGCCATGCACCCCATCGCGCGCCTCGACCCGGCCGGAAAGTACGCTCCCCGCTTCGCGGCGGTCGGCGAAGGAGGCAAGGCGCGGACCGCCGAGCACGTCGGAAGCCGGCCCCGCCGCCTCAACGTGGCCGCCCGCCATCAGCACGACCCGGTCGGCAAGCCGCGCGACCTCCGCGATGGAATGGCTGACATAGACGATGGGAATGCCCGCCTCGTCGCGCAGGCGCTCCAGATAGGGCAGGATTTCCGCCTTGCGCTCCTCGTCGAGCGCGGCGAGCGGCTCGTCCATCAGCAAGAGGCGCGGGGAAGCGAGCAGCGCACGGCCGATGGCGACGCGCTGCTTTTCGCCGCCGGAAAGGTTGGCCGGCTGGCGGTCGAGGAGATCGGCGATGCCGAGCAGGCCGACGACGCGATCCGGGCTTTCCGGGCGCATGCCCTTCGGCGAGAACCAGCGGCCGTAGTTGAGGTTCTGCCGGACGGTCAGGTGCGGGAAGAGCCGCGCCTCCTGGAAGACATAGCCGAAGCGGCGGCGATGCGGCGGCACGAAAATGCCGCGCGCCGTATCGACCAGTACGTCGCCGCCGAGGCGCACGACGCCTTCCGCCGGGCGCGTCAGGCCGGCGATGATGCGGATGAGCGAGGTCTTGCCTGAGCCGGAACGGCCGAAGAGCGCCGTGACCCCGCCATCGGAGGTGAAGGCGGCGTCGAGGGTGAAGGTGCCGAGCCGGTGGTGTGCTTCGACGAGGAGGCTCATTCGAGGTTCACCTTGCGGCCGAGGCGCTGGGCGAGGATTTCCGAGGCGATGAGCGCGACCATGGAAATTGCGATGGCGACGACGGTGAGGCGCATGGCCCCGGCATCGCCGCCCGGCACTTGGGTGAAGGTGTAGATGGCGGCCGAGAGCGTCTGGGTCTCGCCGGGAATGTTGGAGACGAAGGTGATGGTCGCGCCGAACTCGCCCATGGCCTTGGCGAAGGCGAGGATCATGCCGGCGATGACGCCGGGCAGGATCAGCGGCAGGGTGACGGTGAGGAAGACCCAGGCAGGGCTGGCGCCGAGCGTGCCGGCCGCCTCCTCCAGCTTGCGGTCGACCGCCTCGATGGAAAGACGGATGGAGCGCACCATGAGCGGAAAGCCCATGACGCCGCAGGCAAGCGCCGCGCCGGTCCAGCGGAAGGAAAGCACGATGCCGAACCATTCGGCGAGCACCGAGCCGATGGGCCCGCGCCGGCCGAACAGGATGAGCAGGAGGAAGCCGGTAACGACCGGCGGCAGGATCAGCGGCAGGTGGACGATGCCGTTCAGAAGCGACTTGCCCCAGAAGCGGCCGCGCGCCAGCGCCAGCGCCACGAGAATGCCGAGCGGCAGGCTGACGAGCACCGCGACGGTCGAGACCCGAAGGCTCAGCCGGATCGCCGTCCATTCCTCGGAACTCAGGGCCAACCAGTCCACGTTTACTCCTCAAGATGGCGGCGGAAGCCGAGCCGGACAGCCCCTCATCCGCCTGCCGGCACCTTCTCCCCGCAAGCCGGGAGAAGGGGATGCCGCACTGTTTTCCCGAATACCCGATCGGGCACGCCCCCGCCACAAATCCCTTCTCCCCGCTTGCGGGGAGAAGTCGCGGCAGCGGGATGAGGGGCTGCGCCATCCGGCGCTTACACGAAGCGATCGATATTCGCGAGGCTCGTCCTACTTCAGGATGGTGAAGCCCTGCTCGGTGAAGAAGGGGGCGGCCTTGTCGGACTTCAGGAAATCGAGATAGGCACCGACGGCCGGGCTCTGCGATTCAGAAAGGATGGCAACCGGGTAGATGATCGGCGGATGGCTGTCTTCCGGGAAGGTGCCGACGACGGTGACGCCCGGATCGGCGGCGGCGTCCGTCTGGTAGACGATGCCATAGGGCGCCTCGCCACGCGAGACGAGCGCGAGCGCGGCGCGCACGCTTTCCGCGCCCGCCACCTTGCCTTCGACGGAGGACCAGACGCCGAGCTTTTCAAGCGCCGCCTTGCCGTATTTGCCGGCCGGCACGCTGTCCACCGCGCCCATGGCGAGCTTGCCGTCGCCGACGAGGCCGGCAAGATCGAAGCCTTCCTTGATGTCGACGGTGGAGGCCTTGTCCTTCGGCGCGACGAGCACGATGCGGTTGCCGAGGAGGTTGGAGCGGGTGTCGTCCTTGATCAGCTTCTTCTCGGCCACGTAGTCCATCCAGGCAAGGTCTGCCGAGATGAAGAGATCGGCGGGCGCGGCCGCCTCGATCTGCTTGGCGAGCGCCGAGCTTGCGGCATAGGAGACGGCCGTCTCGTTGCCGGTTTCCTTCTGCCACGCGGTATTGGCGGCATCGAGCGCGTTCTTGAGGCTGGCGGCGGCGAAGACGGTGACCTTTTCCGCAGCGGCGGCCGGCAGGGTCAGCGGCATGGCCGCGAAGGCGGCGACGACCAGTTTCAGAAGCAGACGACGGTTCATTCCTGTTCTCCCTTTTCCCGCCTTGCGGCAGCGTCATATCCCTCTGGATATATCGATGCTCCCGACTTGGCCAGCGTTATATTTTCAAAAATATAGTGAATCTACCTATGGCAAATCGGCCGGAATGACCGGCCGACCGCAGGATGCCAATGGAAGAACGAAGGACTCAGAACAGCGCGTCTTCGAAGAGGTCCTCGTCGCTCTGGGCGGCAGCGGGCGCGGCGGGCATCTCGGCTGTCGTGCCGAAGATCCGAGCGTGGACCTCACGTTCGGAAACCATCGTATAGGTCCGGGCGATACGGCCGCCGAGATCGGAAAGCGCCTCCTCAAGGCCGGCAGTGTCCGGCAGATCGGGGCCGATCAGATCGCCGACGCTCGCGGCGCAATCGGCGAGCACGTCGCCGAGTTCGGCGTCGAAGTCGAGATCGGCGATGGTGCGGCCGGCCTTGGCGGAGATATCGGCGCTGCAATCGCGCAGGGCCGACATGTCCTCCTCCATGCGGTCGCCCGCGCGGCGGATATGGTCCAGAACCTCCTCCAGCCGGGCATCGAGTGAACCATCGGCGGCATTGCCGGCCGCGCCGAGCTTGCCGGCGTCGTCTTCCAGCGATTGCAGGGCGGTGAGGATGCGTTCGGCGGTCTCGTCAAGCTGCGCGGAGAAGCTGCGCAGCTCCGCCGTCACCACGTTGATCGCGCGCCCCTCCTCGCCGAGCTTGCTGCAGCGGAGATTGGTGTTGAGCGCCATGTACTGGATGTCGGTGCGAACGAGCTGGATGGTCTTCACGCCCTTCAGCAGTTCCTGCACGGTCTCGACCGTGCTTGAGCCGAGCGCATTGGCCTTGCCGGCAGCCTGCTCAATATCGCGCACCACGGTGCGGGCGGCATCGATATCGGCTTCCAGCGTGCGCATGGCGCGGTCGGCGGAATGACCATCGCCGGCATCCATGTCGCCGTAAAGCGCCATCAGGGCATCGATATCCGCGCCGAAGCTGCGGATCGTGCCGACGACGGTCCGGCATTCGCGCTCGAAGTCGCGGGCGATCTCGACGAGCTGGTCGCGCACCAGATGGCGCACCAGCGCCGTGAGCCGACCGCCCGCCTCGCCGTCCAGCGCCACGGAAGCGAGATATTCCTCCAGGAACGTGAAGGCGGACTGGCAGTGCTCGATGCGCTGACGCGTGATGTCGCCGATCTGCATGGAGGAGAGCGTCGTCGCGACCTTCGTCTGCACAAGGCGCGCGGAGCTGCCGACCTTGCCGGCAAGCTGCGAGAGATGGCGGCGCTGGGCAGTGAGATCCGCCGCATTCCGCGAGAGGTTGCCGGCAATGTCCGGCACGCTGCGGCGGAAACGCTCCAGCGCCTCCCCGCCCCCGGCGGACGCAGCGTCGATCACGCCGCCGAGCGTGCCGATACGGGCACTGAGCGCATTGACCTCGCTCGTGCCGAAATGGATGCGCTCGAGGATCTCTTCCGCGAAGCCCGAAAAGTCCGGGATGGCGGCGCCGGTGATCTTGGCGGTGGTGGCGAAGGTGCGCAGATACCGCAGCGTCTCCTGCATGTCCGCGATATGGGCGCCGAGCGACTTCTCCGTCACCGCGACATCGGCAAGGCGCTGCTGGCGGATTTCCTCGATGGCCGGCAGGGCGGTGAGCTGATCGACCGTCGCGACCAGCCGGCCGATCGTCGCCTCGGCGGCCTCGTCGTCGAGCGATTGCGACAGGTTCTCCAGCGACGCCACCAGGCGGTTGAGCACGTCGAGGACGGCAAGCAGCACGACGCCGCCGTCGAGGAAGCGCTGCTCGATGCGGGAACGGGCCCCTTCGAGACGGGAGACGAGTTCCGCCTCGGCCGTCTGCCGCTCAATGCGGACTGCGCTCGCTGTTCCTGACACGCCATACCCCACTTTCAAGAAACCTGGCCCGACCCTAGGGCGAACAAGGTAACGCGCAGTAAATTCGCATTTTCTGATGGAGTAGAATCGGCCTCCAAATGCGCGGTTTTCGGGCCACTACCCGAAGCTGCACTCACCCCAGGAAGTAGGGATTTATAAATAATATCTCTAATGTCTAATCATATTTAAGATTCCTATTTTCCAATGGGTTACGCCGTTAAACTACCCTAAGGTGAGTTGGTGTATTTTCCCCTTCCGGACTACCATTAGATGAATTTGGCAACCGGACTTTACGGTTCATTAAGCGTATCTGGGAATTCTGGCGCGGGAAATACTCCCTTCAGAAACGTTTATCGGGGTCTCCATGTCCTCCACCCTGCCCGGTGACGCACCGTTAACCTTGCCAACGGCGCTTACCATCAAGAACATATCTGCGGCTCAGGAGATTATTCTGAGCCATCTGAACAATAATCCGGCGGCGATACTTGATATCGACGCGGAAGCGCAGGTCGACCTCAGCTTCGTCCAGCTCGTGACGGCGGCGCGCAAGCACGCTGCGTCCCGCGCGGGCCGACTTCTACTTGCACGACCGGCGGCGGGGGACCTTTACGACGTGCTGAAGCGCGGCGGCTTTCTCGACGAGATGACGCCGGACGCCGCGCATTTCTGGCTGCATCAGGAGAAGAATTGATGACCGCGAAAATCTTGACCGTGGACGATTCCGCCAGCATCCGGCTGACGACACGCGTCACCCTCAGCAATGCCGGCTATGCCGTGACCGAGGCGGTCGACGGGCTCGACGGCCTCAACAAGCTGAAGGAAGGTGAATACGACCTCGTGGTCACCGACCTCAACATGCCGAACATGGACGGCCTGACGATGATCCGCGAGCTGCGCAAGCTGCCCGCGCATACAGGCGTGCCGGTCATCTTCCTCACCACCGAATCCGACGGCGAGCTGAAGGCGCAGGCCAAGGCCGCCGGCGCCACCGGCTGGCTCACCAAGCCGTTCGATCCGGAAAGCCTCGTCAAGATAGCCCGGAAGGTCCTCGGAAAATGAGCAACCCGGACCCGATCTCAGTCTTCCGGACAGAAGCGGCCGAACTGCTGGAACAGATCGAGTCCGGCCTTCTGGACCTGACCCGCAGCCTCGACGACCGCGACCAGATCGACGCGGTCTTCCGGGGCCTGCACACATTGAAGGGGTCGGGCGCGATGTTCGGCTTCGAGGCGCTCGCCGCCTTCACGCATCATTGCGAGACCGCCTTCGACCGCGTGCGCAAGGGCGACGTGCCGGCAACGCAGGAACTGATCTCGGCGGTCCTTTCCGCGCAGGACCACATGCGCGCCCTGCTCGAAACGCCGAACGGCGACCATGACGCGATGAGCGCGAGCCTCCTCGACAACCTGCACCGCGCTGTCAACGGCGCGGGCTCGCCCGTCCCCGCGGCAAGCGTTGCCGCCGCTGCCGTGCCGGTGGCCGAAGCGTCCGGCGCCATGCGCGAATGGCGCATCCGCTTCAGCCTGCCCGTCAACGCCATGGCGAACGGCACCAATCCGCTCGGCCTGCTCGACGAGATGCGCGACCTCGGCGAATGCCGGATCGTCGCCGATGCGGCGAAAGTGCCCGAGCTTGCAGACCTCGACCCGCGCGACATCCACCTTTCCTGGGACGTGGCGCTGAAGACCGACAAGCCGCGCAGCGACATCGAGGACGTCTTCATCTTCGTCATGGACGACATGGAGCTGGAGATCACCGAGATCGCCATCGAGGCTCCGGCCGCAACGCCCGAGCCCGCTCCCCTGCCGAAGGCGGTGGTGGTGACGGAGCGCGAAGCGCCGGCCGTGCAGGCAGCCAACGATTCCAGGCAGGCGAAGTCCGCCGAGAACGTCCGCGTTCCCGCCGAGCGGCTCGACGAGATGATGGACCGCGTCGGCGAGCTTGTCATCGCCCAGTCCCGCCTCACCCAGCTTGCGGGCGCGGCGGCCGACCTTGGCCTTCGTTCCGTCTCGGAAGAGATCGAGCGCCTTTCCGGCGAATTGCGCGACACGATGATGGTGCTGCGCATGATGCCGGTGGCCAGCCTTTTCAGCCGCTTCCGCCGTCTCGTGCACGACCTGTCGCACGAGACCGGCAAGGAAATCGAGCTCATCACCGAGGGCGAGAGCACCGAGGTCGACAAGACGGTCATCGACCGGCTCGCCGATCCGCTCGTCCACCTCGTGCGCAACTCCATCGACCACGGCCTCGAAAAACCGGAGGAGCGCATCGCCGCCGGCAAGGACCCGAAGGGCAAGGTCCTCCTCTCGGCCCGCCAGACGGGCGGCGAGGTCATCATCACCATCAAGGACGACGGCCGCGGCATCAATCGCGAGCGCGTGCGCGCCAAGGCCGAGGCCTCAGGCCTCATCCAGGCGGGCCAGGCGCTCTCCGACCCGGAACTGCTGCAGCTCATCTTCCAGCCGGGCTTCTCCACCGCCCAGCAGGTCACCAACCTTTCCGGCCGCGGCGTCGGCATGGACGTGGTGAAGAAGACGGTGGAAGCGCTGCGCGGGGCGATCGACATCACCAGCAAGCCGGGCGACGGCTCGGAAGTCTCGCTGCGCATCCCGCTGACGCTCGCCATCATCGACGGCCTGCTGGTGCGCGTCGGAGAGGGCTGCTACGTCATCCCGCTCTCGGCGGTCGAGGAGTGCCTGGAGCTCTCGCTCGAAGACGACCTGCGCTCGCGCGGGCGCTCCTTCATCTCGCTGCGCGACAGCCTCGTGCCGTTCCTGCGCCTGCGCGAACTCTTCCGCACCGGCACCCAGCCCGATCCGCATCAGAAGGTCGTCGTCATCTCGACCGGCTCCGAGCGCGTCGGCCTCGTCGTCGACCAGATCATCGGCGACCACCAGACGGTCATCAAATCCATGTCCAAACTGCACCATGACGTCGCCACCTTCTCGGGCGCGACCATCCTCGGGGACGGCAGCGTCGCGCTGATCCTCGACGTCACCCATCTGGTCGCGGCCGGACAGCATCAGGAGGCGCAAATGCGGGCGGCAGGATGAGCGAAGCAGCACGGAAACTCGACCACGACATGATCTGGGGCGCGGAGGAGGACCTTTCCGTCCTCACCTTCAACCTCAACGGCGAGACCTTCGCCATCGAGGCGACCGTCGTGCAGGAAATCCTCGACCTTCTGCCGGAAACCCACGTCCCCGGCAGCAAGCCCTTCGTTTCCAGCGTCATCAACTTCCGCGGCAAGGTGATCCCGCTCGCCGACATCCGCCTCGCCTTCGGCATGGATGCGACGGAAACCACCATCGACAGCCGCATCGTCGTCATCGAGCTCGACCTCGACGACGAACCGACGCTGGTCGGCATCCGCACCGACAAGGTCAATGAAGTCACGACCCTGCCGAAGGTTGCCAGCGAGCCGCCGCCGAGCGTCGGCATGCGCTGGCGCGCCGATTACATCAACTGCCTCGTCAAGCGGGGCGGCGAATTCATCATCGTCCCGAATCTGCACGCGATCTTTTCCTCCCGGAAGGAACGCACCGGCAACGCGCAAGCGCCGAACTAGGCACTCAGGAGAGACCCATGCGCTTTACCATAAAACTCAAGCTGTTCCTGACATTCGGCTTCATGATCGCGGTGCTCCTCGGCACCGCGGGCTACGGCATCATGAGCCTTGCCGGCCTCAATACGACGCTCAGCGACGTGCTGAACGGCCCGGCCGAGCGCCTGAAGCTCACGCAGTCGCTGAACAACCTGCAACTCCAGCAGATCCGCCAGCAGAAGAACATGCTGTCTTCCGCAAGCACCACCGAGACGAACCGCTATATCGGTCTCAGCGACGAGGCGCGCAAGGAATTCGACGCGACCTTCGAGCAGATTCTCGCCAAGGCGACGGAACAGGGCAAGGTGATGTGGGACAAGCTCTCCGCCTTCACCGCCGATTTCCGCCGCAACGACGATCGCATCCGGGCGCTGGCGCTCGCCGGCGACATGGACGGCGCGACCCGCATCTCGAACACCGATGCGCGCGCCGTGACCAACGAGATCGACAAGCTGCTCGGCGAAGTCGTCAAGCTAGAGGAAAGCCGCCTGGACGAAGCCGAACTCGGCGCCCAGGCGCAATATGAAAGCACGCGGACGGTCATGATCGCAGCCGCCGCCATCGCGGTTCTGATTGCAGCACTTGCAGCCACATGGATCGTCCTGTCGATCAACCGCGGCCTCGGCCGCGCTGCGAGCGCCGTGCAGGCCGTCGCCGATGGCGACCTCACCCGCTTTGCCGACATCACCACGAAGGACGAGATCGGCGACATGCTCGGCCATGTCAACACGATGATCGAGCGCCTGCGCGGCGTCGTCGCCGACGCGCTTTCCGCCTCCGAGAACGTCTCGTCCGGCAGCCAGGAACTCTCCTCCAGCTCCGAACAGCTCTCGCAGGGCGCGACCGAGCAGGCCTCCTCCGCCGAGGAGGCCTCGGCCTCGATGGAAGAGATGGCCGCGAACATCAAGCAGAACGCCGACAACGCCGCCCAGACCGAGAAGATCGCCCGCCAGTCCGCCAAGGACGCAGAGGCTTCCGGCGAAGCGGTCGGTCGTGCCGTCGGCGCCATGCGCACCATCGCCGAGAAGATTTCCATCGTGCAGGAAATCGCCCGCCAGACGGATCTTCTCGCCCTCAACGCCGCGGTGGAAGCCGCCCGTGCCGGCGAGCACGGCAAGGGCTTTGCCGTCGTCGCCTCGGAAGTGCGCAAGCTCGCCGAGCGCAGTCAGGCGGCCGCCGCCGAGATCAGCACGCTGTCCGGCCAGACCGTCTCCGTCGCAACGGAAGCCGGCGAGATGCTGAACCGGCTGGTGCCGGACATCCGCAAGACCGCCGAACTGGTCTCCGAGATCTCCGCCGCCTGCCGCGAGCAGGATATCGGCGCCTCGCAGATCAACGAGGCGATCCAGCAGCTCGACAAGGTGACGCAGCAGAATGCCGGCGCATCGGAAGAGATGTCCGGCACCTCGGAAGAGCTTGCCGCACAGGCCGAGGAACTGCAGACCTCCATCGCCTTCTTCCGCGTCGACGGTGCCCGCAAGGAACCGAACCATGCCGACCGGCTGCGGGCGACCGCTGCGAAGATGGCCGCTCCCGCCGCCAAGCGGCCGGCCGCTATCCCTGCCCATCGCCCCGCGCCGGCGAGCGCCAAGGCGGCGCGCGGCAACGGCTTTTCCCTCGACATGTCGATGGGTGGCCCGGATGCCGACGACGCGGATTTCAGGGAAAGCGCCTGATCGGAACCAATGATGGCGGCGCGCCCGGCAACGGGCGCGCCGTGCAATCGACATCGGCGCATGTCAGCGCCGGCGAAAGGGCTGCTCCGGCGGCCCGCGGAAGGGTGAGTGTATCGGTCTTCACGCATGGGAGCGCCGCTTTGCGGCCGCTCCGCCCTCAACAGGCATCTGCAAGGAGAACAGGATGCGCCTTACCATCAAGCTGAAGCTGGGCCTCGCCTTCGGCTTCCTCATCGCCCTTCTTTGTATTTCGGCCGGCGTCGGTATCCGCAGCCTCAGCGAAATGAACACCCTGCGCAACGATCTCATCGAAGGTCCGATCCAGCAGGACGACTATTCAAACGATCTCGCGGCCGCCTTCGACGGGCTGGGCCTTGCCGAGGCCGACCTTCTGCTCGCGACGACGCTGGAGCGGACGAACAAGGCGAAGGCCACCATCGCAGCCGAGCGGGAGGCCTTCGAAAAGGCGCTGAACGATGGCCAGAACGACGCGACCGGCGAGTTCAAGGCCAAGTGGCAGGAAATCCGCGACTTCTGGGACGACTACCTCGCCATCAACGACAGGATCGTCTCGCTGATGGCCTCCGGCCAGCGTGACATGGCGCTCGAGATCAATCAGACGGAAGGCGCCGTCGCCGCCGACAAGCTGGACGGCATGACGGCCGCTCTCGCCAACCTGACCGAACAGGCGATCAAGGATTCCGATACGGTCGCCGACGCCAGCTATGAGACAGCGTTCTACACGCTCGTCATCCTGACTCTTTCCGCCCTCGTTCTTTCCGTCGGCGCCGCCGTCTGGATCGCGCTCGGCATCAATACCGGCCTGCGCAAGATCCGGGGCGTCGCGGAAGCCGTCGCGGTCGGCGACCTCGATCAGAATGTCGAGATCAGGACCAATGACGAGATCAAGGACCTTGTCGACACGATCAATGTGATGACCGGCAACCTGCGCAACACGGCCAACATCGCCGACCAGATCGCCAATGGCGACCTGACCGTGACGCCGAAGCCACTCTCCGACAAGGATACGCTGGGCATTTCGCTGGAAAGCATGGTGGAACGCCTGCGCGGCGTCGTCGCCGATGCCCTTTCGGCTGCGAACAACGTCTCCTCGGGCAGCCAGGAGCTTTCGGCCAGCTCCGAACAGCTCTCGCAGGGCGCGACCGAGCAGGCCTCCTCCGCCGAGGAGGCCTCGGCCTCGATGGAAGAGATGGCCGCGAACATCAAGCAGAACGCCGACAACGCCGCCCAGACCGAGAAGATCGCCCGCCAGTCCGCCAAGGACGCAGAGGCTTCCGGCGAAGCGGTCGGTCGTGCCGTCGGCGCCATGCGCACCATCGCCGAGAAGATTTCCATCGTGCAGGAAATCGCCCGCCAGACGGATCTTCTCGCCCTCAACGCCGCGGTGGAAGCCGCCCGTGCCGGCGAGCACGGCAAGGGCTTTGCCGTCGTCGCCTCGGAAGTGCGCAAGCTCGCCGAGCGCAGTCAGGCGGCCGCCGCCGAGATCAGCACGCTGTCCGGCCAGACCGTCTCCGTCGCAACGGAAGCCGGCGAGATGCTGAACCGGCTGGTGCCGGACATCCGCAAGACCGCCGAACTGGTCTCCGAGATCTCCGCCGCCTGCCGCGAGCAGGATATCGGCGCCTCGCAGATCAACGAGGCGATCCAGCAGCTCGACAAGGTGACGCAGCAGAATGCCGGCGCATCGGAAGAGATGTCCGGCACTTCGGAAGAGCTTGCCGCCCAGGCCGAAGAGCTGCAGACCTCTATCGCCTTCTTCCGCGTCGACCGCGCGGCCGGCGTCCCGGCTTCCGCCCAGCGCCGACCGGCGCCGACAGCGGCACGCCCGGCCGCTAAGACCGCGACCACACCCGCCCGCAAGTCCGACAACAGCGTCAATGCCCAGCAGGCCCGCGCCCGCGGCTTTGCCCTCGACATGTCGATGGGCGGTCCGGATGCCGATGACGCAGATTTCAGGGAAAGCGCTTGATCATGGCCGGCACGTCCTCCGAATCCCAGTACGTCACCTTCTCCCTCGACAACGAGGTCTTCGCGGTTCCCGTCTCGGTGGTCCGGGAAATCCTCGATCATGAGGAAGCCTTCAGGATCCCGCATGGGCCGGACTATCTGCTCGGGCTCCGGGACGTGCGCGGCCAGGGCGTGCCGGTCATAGATCTGCGTCTCCGTCTCGGCATGACGAAGACGGAGAGGACGCCGCACACGCGCGCGCTCGTGCTCGACGTGCCGATCGGCGAGAAGACCCTGACGCTCGGCCTCGTCGCAGACCGCGTCTACGAGGTCATTCCCTTCCGCGCCGAGGAGATCGAGGGTGCGCCGGACATCGGCGTGCGCTGGCCCTCCGACTACATTGCCGGTGTCGTGCGCCGCGATGGTGGCTTCGTCGTCATCGTCGACCTCGCCCGCCTCTTCTCCAGCGCGGAAGTGGCGATGATGGGAACGGCGAACCGCCTCGCCGCGACGGCATAATCTCGAGGAGACGGGTGTGGGAGCAGCATTGCGGGCGCAGGCGGGCGAAGACGGCTTGAGCAGCCGGAATTTCGAGGCCCTGTCGCGCTACATCTACGACTATAGCGGCATCAAGATGCCGATCACCAAGCTGACGATGCTGGAGGGCCGCCTGCGCCGACGCCTGCGGGCCACCGGCATCCCCAGCTTCAACGCCTATTGCGACTATCTCTTCAAGCACGGCGGCATCGAGAAGGAAGCGATCTTCCTGATCGACGCGGTGACGACCAACAAGACGGACTTCTTCCGCGAGCCGAAGCATTTCGACTTCATGGAGCAGACCGGCCTGCCGGAACTGGTCGCGGCCGGGCACAAGCGGCTGCGCCTTTGGAGCGCCGCCTGCTCGATCGGCGCCGAACCCTATACGATGGCGATGATCATGCAGGATTTCGCCGATGCCACATCCGGCATCGACTACCGGATCCTCGCGACGGACCTTTCGACGGACGTGCTGGCCGCCGCTCGCCGCGGCGTCTATCCGCGCGACATGGTCCAGCCCGTGCCGGCCGATCTCCAACGGCGTTACGTAATGGTCTCGCGCGATGCCGCGCGCGGCGAGGTGCGCATCCATCCGCGCCTTCGCTCGACCATCGGCTTTGCCCGCATGAACCTCATGGACGGCGCCTACAAGGTGGGTGAGCCGATGCACATGATCTTCTGCCGTAATGTGCTGATCTATTTCGACAAGCAGACGCAGGCAAAGGTACTGAGCCGGCTCTGCGACTGCCTCGTCCCCGGCGGCTTCCTCTATGTGGGCCATTCCGAGACGGTCACCGGCATTCCCCTGCCGGTGCGCCAGGTCGCCAACACGGTTTTCAAGAAGATCTGATGCCCCTTCCGGCCAAGAAAATCCGCGTTCTCGTCATCGACGACTCCGCGAGCGTGCGCCAGGCGCTGACCCGCGTGCTGGAAGAGGACCCCGAGATCGAGGTGATGGGGGCAGCATCCGACCCCTTCATGGCGGCCAGGAAGATCCAGGAGGAGGTGCCGGACGTCATCACGCTCGACGTGGAAATGCCGCGCATGGACGGCATCACCTTCCTGCGCAAGATCATGTCGCAGCGGCCGATCCCCGTCGTCATGTGCTCCTCGCTGACGGAAGAGGGTTCCGAGACGCTGATGCAGGCGCTGGAAGCCGGCGCCGTCGACATCATCCTCAAGCCGAAGATCGGCGCGGCCGACCATCTTGCCGAATCCGGCACACGCATCCGCGAGGCGGTCAAGGGCGCGGCTGTCGCCCGGCTCGGCACGAACCGGCGCAGCGCCGCGGCGAGCGGCCCCACCGCCAAGCTCACCGCCGACGCCGTGTTGCCGCCGCCCTCCGGCCGGGCCATGGCCAAGACGACGGAAATGGTGACCTGCATCGGCGCCTCGACGGGCGGCACGGAAGCGCTGCGCGTACTGCTCGAACAGCTACCGGCCAATTCGCCGGGCATCGTCATCGTCCAGCACATGCCGGAAAAATTCACCGCTGCCTTCGCCAAGCGGCTGAACAGCCTTTGCGAGGTCGAGGTCAAGGAAGCGGCGCACGGCGACCCCGTGCTGCGCGGCCATGTGCTGATCGCCCCCGGCGACTGGCACATGATGCTGGAGCGGCAGGGTGCGCGCTACCATGTCGCCGTGCGTGAGGGGCCTCTCGTCTCCCGCCACCGGCCATCCGTCGACGTACTCTTCCGCTCGGCCGCCCGCGCCGCGGGCGCCAACGCCATGGGCGTCATCATGACCGGCATGGGCGATGACGGCGCGCGGGGCATGGCCGAGATGCATCAGGCTGGCGCCTACACGGTGGCGCAGGACGAGGCGTCCTCCATCGTCTTCGGCATGCCGAAGGAGGCGATCGCCCATGGCGGGGTCGACAGGATCCTGCCGCTCGACCAGATCGCCCGCGAAATCCTCGCGGCCGACCGGCGCAGATAGGGCATTTTCATCCGCCATTAACCATGATGGGCGAGAGTGGCGAAGCACCATGCGAAGGTGCGTGCCCGAGCGATGACCGGCTCAAGGAACCGATCCGGAGAAGCCCATGCCCGTCATCACCTTCGCCAATACCAAGGGCGGCGCCGGCAAGACGACCGCGGTGCTGCTGCTCGCCACCGAGCTTGCCCGCCTCGGCTTCCGCGTCTCGGTGCTCGACGCCGATCCGCAGCACTGGATCACCCGTTGGTACGAGACGTCGCAAAGCGCGCTCGGCAAGTTGACCGTGGTGCCCTACGTCACCATGAACTCGATCGACCGGCAGCTCGCCGAGGAGAAGGCACGCGCCGATTTCGTGCTGATCGACCTGCCGGGCTCCCGCTCCTCGCTGCTTGCCAAGGCGGTCGGTCATGCCGACTATGTGCTGATCCCGGTGCAGGGCTCGGCCATGGATGCCCAGGGCGGCGCCAACGTCATCGAGCTCCTGCAATATCTCGAGGACAAAGCCGATATCCGCATCCGCCATTCCGTCGTGCTGACGCGCGTCAACTCGATGGTGACGACCCGCGCGATGAACGCTGTCAAGGACCTGCTCGCCGCCCGGCGCGTGCACCTTCTCGAAACGCCGATCATCGAACGCTCCGCCTTCCGCGACATGTTCGGCTGCGGCGGCACACTCTACTCGATGGATGCGCGCCGCGTCAGCAATCTCGACAAGGCCCGGGAGAATGCCCGCGCGCTGGCGCTGGAAGTGCTGCAGCAGATGCCCGCCGCGCGACAGGCCGGCATTCCGGGCCTTCGCAACGTCGCCTGAGGCACCGCTTCTTTCCAGCGTTCCAGCCATCCACGCTTCCCCACCTGTCTCTACCGGCAGGATGGATGCTCGGGCCAAGTCCGGGCATGACGACGGAGAGGTAGGCAGAATGACGTAGAGAGCGGCGGGATATCCGCCGAGCCCGGCCCGCCATCGCTCGATCTGCTCTATTGAGAAAATTCAGGTCCAGAAACGGAAAAGCCTGCCGCGGGAGGAGGTGCGGCAGGCTTTCCGATAGAACCGAATGACGACTGGGAGGAGGAGTGTCGTCATTCCCGCAGTCGGCCCTGGGAGGAGGAGTAGGCCTTCTGCATCCATCGAAGCTTCGTGGGAGGAGGTACGTTGCTTCGATAAGTGTGACTATATCCGATTCCTGGTCATTTCATAGGCATCGTTTTGCAATGCAGCTATGCGTTATGCGCGTAACGTATATCTCAATTCTGTTGAATTAAGCCTCGCCGAGGCGATTCGTTCGCACATGCAAAAACGCCCGCCGGATGGCGGGCGTCTTCAAAACCTTGCCTTGCGGCGCGCCGGTCAGAAGCCGACGGCAGCGCGGGCGACAGCCTTGATTTCCGAGCGCTCGATGCCGAGGTCGCGCAGTTCGCGAGCGGACATGCGGTCGAGTTCGTTGACGGTCTGACGGTATTTGCGCCAATTGTTGAAGGAACGTGCCATGTTCATGATGATCCCCTTTCCTAGGGCTCTCTGTTCGGCACCGGTCCGTGGCGCCGCGTCTTTCGATGGCCGCGTTATAGTCCCATGCTGCGCTGCGGAACAGCGCGAAGCTGGCACGTCACCCATGCAATAGATGCATGGGTGAGCAAGGATTCATTAACGAAGCGGCTACGCGGCACGCGCGGCCTGCTCCTCGCGCAGGAAGGCGGTGAAGCGCTTCAGGCCCTCGCGCAGGATCGCCTCGCCATTGGCATAGCCGATGCGGAGATACCCTTCCATGTCCATGGCGCTACCGGGCGTCAGCATGACGCCGGTGCGTTCCAGCAGCTTGACGCAGAAGGCTTCGGAGGTGAGCGGGAGGTCGTATTTCAGGAGCGCCGTCGTGCCGGATTTCGGCTTCACCCAGGAAATCAGCGGCTCGCCCTCCACCCATTCGGCGAGGATGGCAAGGTTGCGCCGGGTGATCTCGTGGCTGCGCGCTAGGATCTTGTCGCGGTTTTCCAGCGCGATGGCCGCGAAATGGTCGTCCAGCATGCTGACGCTGATCGTGTTGTAATCGCGGTGGATGGAAACCTTGTGAAGCAGCGCCTTTGGCCCGACGATCCAGCCGAGGCGCAGGCCCGCCAGCGAATAGGTCTTCGACATGCTGCCGGTGCTGATCCCCTTTTCATAAAGATCGGCGATAGAGGCCGTCACGCCGTCACCCTCCTGGTCCGTGCCGCGATAGACCTCGTCGCAGAGGATCCAGGCACCGCAGCCGCGTGCGATCTCGACGACCTGCGAGAGGAAGTCGCGGTCCATCAGCGAGCCGGTCGGATTATTGGGGTTGTTGAGGCAGATGAGCTTCGTGCCGGGCGTGGCAAGGCGGCGCAGCTCGGCAAGGTGCGGCAGGAAGCCATGCTCGGGCGCCAGCTTGAGGATGGCGACATCCGCTCCGAAGCTTTCGGGAATGGAATAGTGCTGCTGGTAGGTCGGCAGAACCGAGACGACGCGGTCGCCGGGCTCCACCAGCGTCTCGTGTACCAGCGCATTGGCGCCGATCGCCCCATGGGTGACGACGACATTCTCGATCGCCTGCTTCTCGTAGAGGCTGGCGATCTGCCCGCGCAGCCTGTCGGTGCCCTCGATCGCGCCATAAGTGAGCTTCATCGGCAGCAGTTCGGACAGGATGTCGTCGCGCTTCCCCGCCATGTGGAGCAGTTCCGCGACCGTCAGCGATTCGACGCAGGTCTCCGCGAGATTGAGCGCGCAATGGTTCTCATAGCGGTTCATCCAGATTTCGACGCCGAAATCGCGTATCTTCATGGTGGGGTCCTTTCGGGTTAGAAAGCGAAAAGCGGGCAGCGGCCCTTCGACACGAACGATAGAGCAGTATATTGCACAGTCAAGAACGCAGCGACGTCCTCGCCCATGTCTCGGGCAACCTGCGCCGGCTCAGGCAGACAGCGGGTCTCAGCCAGGCGGCATTGGCGGAGGCCTCCGGCATCAGCCGCCGCATGATCGTGGCGCTCGAGGGAGGCGACGCCAATATCAGCCTCTCGAGCCTCGACAAGCTTGCCGCGGCAATGGGTGTCCGCTTCGTCGATCTCGTGCGCGATCCCGCCCGGGCGCCCTCCGCCGAGATCAACGAGGTGACGTGGCGGGGAAAGCATGCCGAAAGCACCGCCGTCCTGCTCGGCTCCGCGCCGGCAACGGTGGAGGCGCAGATGTGGCTCTGGTCGCTCGCTCCCGGCGAGCGCTACGAGGCGGAGCCGGACCCGGCCGGCTGGCACGAAATGGTGCTGGTGATGGGGGGCACGCTGCGGCTCGAACTTTCGGGCACGGTGAAGGACTATCCGGCGGGCAGCTTTGCCGTCTACGGCACCGACCGGGACTATGCCTATGCCAATCCCGGCGACGTGCCCGTGCGTTTCGTGCGCAACGTCATCGCCTGATCCTCAGCCGGCCAGCAGCCGCCACCCGATGCCCGCCAGCGCCGCAAGGCCGAGCGTCAGCAGCACCGACGCCTTCAGCCGGAAAAGCGCGAAGGCGGCCGCGACCGCCAGCAGCGCCGAGGGCAGGACGACCGTCGCCAGCACGGGCAGCTCGAGATGGAGCGGGCCGATGGCCAGCACCGTCACCCGGGCAAACAGCGTGTGAATGGCGAACCAGGCGGCAAGGTTGAGGATGACGCCGACCACCGCGGCGGTGATCGCCGACAGGGCGCCGGAAAGGGCGACATTGCCCCGCAGCCTCTCGATGAAGGGCGCGCCGAGGAAAATCCACAGGAAACAGGGAACGAAGGTGACCCAGGTTGTGAGGATCGCGGCAAGCGTCGCGGCGACCATGGGATCGAGGCCGCCGGGGGCACGATAGGCGCCGAGGAAGCCGACGAACTGCAGCACGATGATCAGCGGCCCCGGCGTCGTTTCCGCCATGCCGAGCCCGTCGAGCATTTCGCCGGGCCTCAGCCAGCCGTAATGTTGCACGGCTTCCTGCGCGACATAGGCAAGCACCGCATAGGCCCCGCCGAAAGTGACGACGGCCATCTTGCTGAAGAAGGTGCCGATCTCGGTAAAGACGTTCCCCCCGCCCGCGAAGAACGCGATGAGCGCGACCGGCCCGAGCCAGAGGGCAAGGAGCGCGGCCGATATCTTCAGCGACCAGAGAAGATTGGGACGGGCATGGGCAGGCGTGCCCTCGCCGAGAAGCGAATCGCGGTCCTGAAGGACAGCGCCGCGCGCGGCCGCATGGCCGGACGCGGTGCGGAAAAGGCGCGACCCCGACCGCGACCCCGCATAGCCGATGAGAGCGGCGACGAGGATGATGAGCGGGAACGGCACCTTGAAAGCGAAGATGGCGACGAAGGCGCCGGCGGCGATGGCGACCATCACCGGATTGACCAGCGCCCGGCTGCCGATGCGGACCACGGCCTGCACCACCACGGCCAGCACCGCCGCCTTGAGGCCGAAGAACAGGCCCTCGACCACCTGGGCATCGCCGAAGATCACATAGACATAGCTGAGGGCCAGAATGGAAAGGAAACCCGGCAGGATGAAGAGGAGGCCGGCAACCAGTCCGCCTCGGGTGCGATGCATCAGCCAGCCGATATAGACGGCAAGCTGTTGCGCCTCCGGCCCGGGCAGCAGCATGCAATAGTTGAGGGCATGAAGGAAACGGCTCTCGCCGATCCAGCGCTTCTCGTCGACGACGATGCGGTGCATGACGGCGATCTGCCCCGCCGGCCCGCCGAAGCTGAGCGCCGCGACTCGCGCCCAGACGCGCAGCGCCTCGCCGAAGGACACGCCATGGTCCTGCCGCACATCCGGACTTGCAGGCGCGGTCATTGTGTCGTCCATCGAATGTCCTCTTCCCTCGGGCCGCCAGCTACATGGCCTCTTCTTATGACACGGATTCGACAACCGGTCCCCGCCGGTTGCCATTCCCCAAAAAAGATGTGGCGTGGGACTTGCATTCGGTCAGATTGCCGCCACCGGCCGGGGGCGCCGTTCAAAGGGTCTGTCGGAACTGGTCGCGGACGAGTCGCAGACAGGCTGCACTGGCGTCGAGCGAGGCCCTAAAATCGGGCACAATTTCTCATCGGGGTCTATCAGCATGGCAGAGTTTCCGCAAAAGGCGAAGGTCGTCATCATCGGTTTGGGTGGCATCGTGGGCGCGTCCATCGCCCACCACCTCATCGAGCGCGGCTGGGACGATATCGTGGGTATCGACAAGTCGGGCATCCCGACCGATATCGGTTCGACGGCGCATGCCTCAGACTTCTGCTACACGACCAGCCACGACTATCTCTCGGTCTGGACGACCCAGTATTCCATCGATTTCTACGAGAAGATGGGCCACTACGCGCGCATCGGCGGCCTCGAGGTCGCCCGCACTGGCGACGATGCCTGGATGGAGGAAATCAAGCGCAAGCTTTCCTCCGCCCGTGCTTTCGGCACGCGTGCCCACTATGTCTCGCCCTCCGAGATCAAGGAAATGTTCCCGCTGATCGAGGAAGATCAGGTACAGGGCGGCCTGTTCGACCCGGATGCCGGCCTCGTCATCCCGCGCTCGCAGACCGTCGCGGGCAAGCTGGTCGACGCCGCCGAGAAATCCGGCAAGCTGCAGGTCTACGGCAACACGCCGGCGACCGCGCTCATCGTCGAGAAGGGCCGCATCAAGGGCGTCGTCACCCATCGCGGCACGATCATGGCGGACCATGTCATCGTCTGCGCCGGCATCTGGGGCCGCCTGATCGCCGAGATGGTGGGCGAGGACCTGCCCGTCATGCCGGTCGACCATCCGCTGACCTTCTTCGGCCCGTACAACGAATTCGAGGGCACCGGCAAGGAAATCGGCTTCCCGCTGCTGCGCGACCAGGGCAATTCGGCCTATATGCGCGACACGGGCGACCCGAAGACCACCGAGGGCGGCCAGATCGAATGGGGCTACTACGAGACCACTAATCCGCGTCTCTGCCATCCGCGCGACATTCTCGAAAAGCACGAGGCGCGCCTTTCGCCCTCGCAGCGCGACCTCGACATGGAGCAGATCCTCGAACCGCTCGAAAAGGCCATGGAGCTGACGCCGATCCTCGGCGAACTCGGCTATAACGAAGGCCATTCCTTCAACGGCCTGCTGCAGGTTTCCGCCGGCGGCGGCGCGTCCTGCGGCGAGAGCCAGAAGGTGCGCGGCCTGTGGTACTGCGTCGCCATCTGGGTCAAGGACGGTCCCGGCTACGGCAAGCTGATCGCCGACTGGATGACGGACGGCCGCACCGAGATCGACCACAACTCCATCGACTATTCGCGCTTCTACCCGCACCAGCTGGAAGAGAAGTTCATCGAGGGCCGCACCTACGAGGCCGCCCAGAAGATCTACTTCCCGGCCGTGCACAACCGCGAGCCCTATGCCTCGGGCCGCGGCGTCAAGCGCTCGCCCTTCTACGAGCGCGAGGTGGAGCTCGGCGGCTACTTCATGGAACTCGGCGGCTGGGAGCGCGCGCATGGCTACAAGGCCAACGAGCACCTTCTGGAGAAATACGGTGACCGCGTGCCGGTGCGCGAGAACGAATGGGACAGCCGCCACTTCTGGCGCGTCTCCAATGCCGAGCACCTGGCGCTGAGCGAGGACTGCGGCATCATCAACCTCTCGCACTTCCACATGGTCGACATCGAAGGTCCCGACCATGTCGAGCTTCTGGAATGGCTCTGCGCGGCAAAGATCGGCGGCGACGGCAATATCGGCAAGGGCATCTATACCCACTTCCTCGATGACGAGGGCATGGTGCGCGCCGACTTCACCGTCTTCCGCATGGCCGACCGCTGCCGCCTCGTCAACGGCGCCGACGCCGGCCCGCGCGACTTCCACTACATGAAGCGCGTCGCCGAGGATCGCGGCCTTGACGTCACCATCACCGACACGTCGGAGAAGTTCATCACCATCGGCATCTGGGGTCCTAACGCCCGCGAGAACCTGAAAAAGGTGGTGGCCGATCCCGATGGCCTGAACGTCGAGAACTTCCCCTTCGCCGCGATCAAGCAGATCGAGATCGCCGGCAAGAACGTCACCGCCTTCCGCATCTCCTATGTCGGCGAGCAGGGCTGGGAACTGCACATGAAATACGAGGACGGCCTTGCCGTCTGGGATGCGCTGCGCTCTACCGGCGTCATGGCTGTTGGCGTCGAGACCTATGCCAACTCGCGCCGCATGGAAAAGAGCCTGCGTCTCCAGAACGCCGACCTTCTCACCCAGTACAACCTCATCGAGGCGGATCTTGCCCGCCCGAAGGTCAAGGAAGCCGATTTCCGCGGCAAGGCGAAACATCTGGAATACAAGGCGCGCGACCACCAGCCCGCCATGCTCTGCACGCTCGTCATGACGGAGAACACGGACCGGAACGGCGTCAAGCGCTACCCGCTCGGCAACCTGCCGGTCGTCGATCCGGCCACCGGCGAGGTGCTGGTCGACGAACTCGGCCGCCGCTCCTACACGACCTCCATCGCCTTCGGCCCGACCATCGGCAAGAACATCGCGCTCGCCTACCTGCCGCACGCCTATTGCCAGGAAGGCCGCAAGCTCGCCATCGAATATTTCGACGAAAGCTATCCGGTGGAAGTGGTCAGCATCGGCTACAAGCCGCTGTACGATCCCGAGAACCTGAAGCCACGCACATAAGCGGGTTCGGACCAAACAAAAGGGCGCGCCGGTGGAGACTGGCGCGCCCTTTCGTTTTTCAAACCTCGTCCTCTCCACAGCCGCCATCCTCGACCTCGTGCCAAGGATCTGCCACCGAATCGAAAACATAAGGCGTTGCAGATGCTCGGACAGGCCCGAGCATGACGGGAAGGGTCAGCGGACCATCGCCCCGTTCTTTGCGACCAGCCGGCCCTCCTTGAAGACCCGCCGGCCCTTCGGAATCGCGACCACCGCCTCCGGCACATGCTCGGCGGCGAGCGTCACGAAGTCGGCCTTGGCGCCCAGCGCGATGCCGTAGCCTTCGAGGCCGAGGGCCTTGGCACCGGCCGCGGTGACGACGTCGAAGGCGGCGGAAAGCTCCTGGTCGGTATAGAAGCCGGAGCGGTAGCCGATCATCATGGCGCGGCCGAGCATGTCGCCATCGCCATAGGGCCACCAGGAATCACGGATATTGTCGCTGCCGGCGAAGACATTGACGCCCTCGCCACGCAACAGCGCGACCGGCGGAAAGGCATGATCGCCGGGCGCGTTCGTCATGATCGAGACGCCGGCGGCGGCGATCTTCGCGCCGATGCGACAGGCGGCATCCCGGTCGAGATTGCCGAGACCGTAGGCATGGCTGATCGCGACCTTGTGCTGCATGCCAAGCGCCACCGTGCGCGCACAGATCTCCTCCACCGTGAAGGCGCCGAGCGTGCCGAAATCATGGAGATGGATGTCGACGCCGACGCCATGCTTTTCCGCGACGCCGAAGACGACGTCCAGATGGCCCTGAAGATCGCGGTCGAAGCTCGCCGGATCGAGGCCGCCGACGAGATCGGCGCCCATGGCGATGGCCTCGTCCAGCAATTCAGGCGTCCCCGGGCTTTTCAGGATGCCGCTCTGCGGGAAAGCGACGAGCTGGATGTCGATGATGCCGCGATATTCCTCGCGGACCTTCAGGATCGTCTCCAGCGACTTCAGCCCGACGGAACCGTCGACCATGACATGGCTGCGCATCTGGAGGGAGCCATTGGCGACGCAAAGCTCGAGCTGGTTGCGCGCACGCTCGTCCATCGGCGCGGCCTGCGCCATGTTCTCGGCCTGGAAGGCGACGCGCTCATGCACATCGAAGCCGTTGGTGCAGGGTTTGTGGGGGATCCACTTGTCGCCGTAGAAGCTCGTATCAAGATGGATATGGCCCTCGACGAAGGCCGGCACCAGCAGCGCGCCGGCAATGTCGATCTTCTGCGCCGCATCCGACCTCGCCCCGACCGGCGCTATCGAGACGACGCGTCCGTGCACGACGCCGATATCCTTGAGCGAGCCATCGGCCAGCTTCGCATTGGTGAAAAGAGTTTCCGTCATCTCGCGTCTCCATCATGCGCGACCGGGCCTGCCCGATGAGAGCAAACCATATCGCACACAATTAGACGCAAAAATCGTATACAGTCAATATGCCGCGGCAACGGCCGGCGAACCGAGCACCACGATGGGCGTGCCGTTCTGCACGCGATTGTAGAGATCGACGACATCCTGGTTCATCATGCGCACGCAGCCGGATGAGACGGACTTGCCGATGGTCCACCATTCCGGGGAGCCGTGGATACGGTAGAGCGTATCCTCGCCGTTGCGGAAGATATAGAGCGCACGGGCGCCGAGCGGGTTCTTGAGGCCGGGCTCCATGCCACCGTTGCGGGAACTGTAGGGTTCCAGCTCCGGCTGGCGGCCGATCATCTCGTCCGGCGGCGTCCAGCGCGGCCATTCGCGCTTGTACTGGATGACGCCGCGGCCGGCCCATTCGAAACCGGCGCGGCCGAGGCCGACGCCGTAGCGCATGGCCTGCCCGTCCTCATAGGTGAGGTAGAGGAAATGGCTCGCGGTATCGACAACGATCACGCCGGGGCGCTCGCCGGTGGGGTTCGGCACCATCTGGCGATAGAAGCGCGGGTCGATCTTCTGGTAGGGGATGGCCGGCAGCGGAAACTGCTCATCGGGCTTCGGCCCGTACATGGCGGCGTAGATACTGGTATCGACCGGTTCGGGCTCGAGGACGACCCTTTCGCGTACGGGCGTCGTGCAGCCCGCCAGGATCGTGGTTGCAAGTCCAGCGCTGCCGAGCAGGAAGGACCGGCGGGTTACACTTTCACCAGTCAATGGAGATCCCTCACATCAATCGTCATAGGGGTCGGCCAGCGCAGCTTCGGGCCGACTGACCGGGTATTTCGTGCGCGAGATGCGGGCGGCCATGCCCTTCGCACCCTGCTGCTTCAGAAGCGAGCGGAAGCTTGGATGCATACCGCCGTCCACATAGGCGAAGCTCGAAACCGGCGTGGCGTTCACAAAAGCCGCATCCAGCTTCTTTTGTTCCGCATCGATCTTCGCCATCACGTCGGACGGTGCGCCATCGACCGTCGCCGGGCAGGCCGCCAAGGGATCGGACGGCTCGCCGCCGACGAATTCCTTGTTGAAGACGTAGCGGCCGCTACAGACGGAGACTTTCGGCTGGCGCTTGGTGAAGACGAAGGCGTCGTAGCCTTCCTTCAGCGTGCGCCAGAAGGGCATGTTCGGGTCGCCCTTGTGCCTGGCCATGTTCTCCGTGGTCATGCGGAAGGGATAGGCCTGCACCTGGAAGCGGTCCTGCCCGCTCTCCAGCGCCTTCTGTACGATGGCGTAGATCTCGCCGACGCCCTGGTCGGTCATGGCATAGCAACCGGAGGAGGAGCAGGCGCCGTGCACCATCAGCGCCTCTCCCGAATAACCGAGCGCCGATTCCAGCCTGTTCGGATAGCCGAGGTTGAACGAGACGTAATATTGCGAATTCGGGTTCAGCATGCCGGCGGAGACATGGTAGAAGCCTTCCGGCGCCTGGCGGTCGCCGCTCTTCGTCTTCGGGCCGAGCTTGCCGGACCAGCGGCACATCGGATAGGTCTTGAAGAGCGCGTATCTGCCGCTCGCATCGACCTTCCAGACTTCCAGCTCGCTTTCCTGCTTGAAGATGCGCACGAGCACGGGGCTCTCCGGCTTCATCTTCTTCGCGGCCATCTCGGCCTTCACCTTGCTGGACAGCTTGGGCGCCTCGGCGAGCGAGGCGACGTCCATCGCCATGCAGCCGGCAAGCAGCCCGCCGGCAACGGCGGCGGCGGCAAGCCGGGCGAAGAGCGAAAGACGCGAACGGGAGGTCTCACGGAAAGGACGGTGGCGAAGCGCAAACATGGGTCGTTTTCGTTGTCGGGATTCGTGGCACGCCGCATCGGCGGCGCATCTCGATACCAGAGTCCAAGCGATTGCTTAGAACTTCGTTAATCTTGTGGCCTCCATCGGCCCGCAGCGGCATCATGCCTCGGTTGCTCGCCCCGAATCCGGGACTTTCAGCCCGGACGAGCTTAAACGCCCAGGCTGCCTTTGCTTCAAGACCAGCTTTGCGGCTTTCTTTCGGCCGACAATCACGAGACGAACACAATATCGTCAACTGTCGCTCGAGAGGAAGCTTGATTTGCCGGGTCGCACAGCACATCTCTTGGCAAGTTCATCCAAGAGGCGAAGTCAATGCTGACGATCGGCGATCTTTCCAGGGAAACGGGCGTCAAGGTTCCGACCATCCGCTATTATGAGCAGATGGGCCTGCTGTCCCATGCCGAACGGTCGGAAGGCAACCAGCGGCGCTATTCCAGCGAGGAGCGCGACCGGCTCGCCTTCATCCGCCATGCGCGCGACCTAGGCCTGACCATCGATGCGATCCGCGCGCTGATCGAGCTCAGCCAGCACCCCGAGCGCCCCTGCCGCGACGCCGACCGCATCGCCGCCGAGCAGCTCGCGACCGTGCGGCGCAAGATCGCCCGGCTCCGGAAACTGGAGGCCGAGCTGCAGCGCATCACCAGCCACAGCCATTCCGACCAGATCAGCGACTGCTACGTCATCCGGGCGCTCGCCAACCACGACCTCTGCACCGACGATCACGACTAGGCCGCCGCTGTCGCTCCGACGACCGCAGCCCCGATGGAAAGACCGGGCACCGTCCTAAGCCTCACCCCTTGATGGGCCTGAGAAGGCGCAGGGCGTTCATCGTGACGAGCACGGTTGCGCCGGTATCGGCGAGGATCGCCGGCCAGAGGCCCGTGATGCCCATGACGGTCGTCACCAGGAAGACGCCCTTGAGGCCAAGCGAGATGACAATGTTCTCGACGATGTTGCGCATGGTGCGTCTCGAGAGGTCCGTCATCAGCGCGACGTCGCCGACGCGGCCGTGCAGGATGGCGGCATCCGCCGTCTCCAGCGCCACGTCCGTGCCGCCGCCCATGGCGATGCCGACATTGGCGGCCGCGAGCGCCGGGGCGTCGTTGATACCATCGCCGATCTTGCCGACGACGAAGCCCTCCCGCTGGAGTTCGCCGACGATGCGCTGCTTGTCCTCAGGCATCAGCTCGGCGCGCACCTCGATGCCGAGTTCGGCGCCGACGGCTTTCGCGGTGCGGGCATTGTCGCCGGTCAGCATGATCGTCTTGATGCCGGCGTCGCGCAGGGTCTTCAGGCCGCTGGCGGCATCGGCGCGCGGCTCGTCGCGCATGGCGATGGCCCCGGCGAGAACGCCGTCGACGATCAGCATGGAGACGGTCTTGCCGTCGTCGTTGAGCGCCGTGGTAGCGGCCTGCACGTCCGCCGGGAGCGTGACGCGCTCGGCAGCGGCCTTGGGCGAGCCGAGGAAGATGTAATTGCCCTCGACGGTGGCGGTGACGCCCTTGCCGCCCAGCGCACGGGAGCCGCTGGCGGCCGGGGGAACGACGCCGTCGACGGCAGCCTTGCCGAGAATGGCGAGGGCCAGCGGATGGCTGGAGCCTGCCTCCAGCGCGGCGGCGAGGCGCAGCACCTCCGCCGCCGGCTGGGAGAAGGCGACGATATCCGTGACCTTCGGCTTGCCCTCGGTCAGCGTGCCGGTCTTGTCGAAGGCGATGGCGGTGAGTTTTCCCAGGCCCTCCAGCACCGCGCCGCCCTTCATGAGCAGGCCGCGCCGTGCGCCGGCCGAAAGCGCGGCGGCGATGGCGGCGGGCGTGGAGATGACCAGCGCGCAGGGGCAGCCGATCAGCAGGACGGCGAGGCCCTTGTAAACCCATTCGCTCCAGATGCCGCCGAAGAAGAGCGGCGGGATGATCGCGACGAGCGCGGCGACGACGACCACGCCGGGCGTGTAATACTTGGAGAAGCGGTCGATGAAGCGCTCGGTCGGGGCCTTCGATTCCTGCGCCTCCTCGACCAGCTTGATGACGCGGGCGATGGTGTTGTCGGCCGCCGCCGCGGTGACGCGGATGCGCAGGGCCGCATCGCCATTGACCGTGCCGGCGAAGACCGTGTCGCCGACCTCCTTGCGCACCGGCGTGCTTTCGCCGGTGACGGGCGCCTCGTCGATGGCACTTTCGCCCTCGATGATCGTGCCGTCGGCGGAGATGCGGTCGCCCGGACGCACGAGGATGACGGCACCGACGGCGAGCTGCTCGGCCGGCACTTCCTTCGTGCGGCCCTCCCCCTCTTCCAGAAGAGCGGTCTTCGGCACGAGCGCGGAGAGCGAGCGGATGCTGTCGCGCGCCTTGCCGGCGGCAACGCCCTCCAGCAATTCACCGACGAGGAACAGGAAGACGACCGCGGCCGCCTCCTCCGTGGCGTTGATGATCACCGCGCCGACGGCGGCGATGGTCATCAGCATCTCGATGGAGAAGGGCGTGCCGGCGAGCGCGGCCATGATGGCGCGGCGGGCGATCGGCACGAGGCCGACAGCCATGGCGATGATGAAGGCATAGGTCGCGATGGACGGGAAGAGATGGCCGATGCCATAGGCGAAGACCAGCGATGCGCCGGCGAGAATGGTGAGGCGGCCCTTCCTGCCCTTCCACCACGGTCCTTCCGAAGGGCCGTGATCGTGGCCGTGCAGCCCTTCGATAGCCGCAGCCCGCGGCTTGGCATCGTGGTCGTGGCCGGCACGAGCGTGATCGTGTCCATGATCACAGCCGGGGCCGTGCACAGACTTGCCCGCCGGCTTTTCCGCTGCCACGGCCGCGCCCGGCGTCACCGTATAGCCGAGGCCGGAGACCTTGCGGCGGATCGCCTCCAGGTCACTCGTCACGTCGTGCTGCACGCGCATCGTCCCGGCTGTGACGGAAACAGAAACGTCCGCGACCCCCGGCATGCGGCGCACGGCCGTATCGATCTTGCTGGCGCAGGAGGCGCAATCCATGCCCTCCACCCGGAAACGCGTCTCTTTCACATCCGACATCGCATAATCCTCTTCAGTCTGTTGAGGATGTTCTACGACCTCTAGCGACTAGAGGTGCAAGAGCCGATTTCGAAAAAAATCGGCCAAAGTACCGCATTGAATTCTGCGGCCGGCCTGTGCTAGAGAGCGCCCACTTATTGCAGGTTTCATCTGCTGGTTGGGGAGGACGCCATGTCTTGCGACGCCCTCTTCCAATCGGGGATGGGCTCGGTAGATGCCCCCCGAACGGAAGAACGCTTTACGATGCGTGCCAGCGCGGCACGGTCTGGCTTAGACGCCGTTACGCCTGACGCCTCCGTGCGGCCGGCGAAGACACCGCGCCTGCCCGTCCTCCATTTCACCCGATACCTTGACCGTGCGAACAGCGCCAGGGCGCTGTCACATCGCCGTGTCCGGACGACGATACCGTAACAGACGGTTCCTTTCCTGAGCCCACGCGGAGCGGGAGGCTGACGCCTCTTCTGCCGCGATTCCTCGCGTTCCGGCGCTGCCGGCGCGCGATCCACAGCAAGAAGACAGGTCCTCCATGTCCCTGAACACGCCCTACTATCTGATCGACAAGTCGAAGCTTCTCGCCAACATGGAAAAGATCGCGCTGCTGCGCGAGATTTCCGGCGCCAAGGCGCTGCTGGCACTGAAGTGCTTCGCCACCTGGTCGGTCTTCGATTTCATGCGGGACTACATGGACGGCACCACCTCCTCGTCGCTGAACGAGGTACGCCTCGGCCACGAGCGCTTCGGCAAGGAAACGCACGCCTATTCCGTCGCCTATGCCGACTACGAGATCGACGAGGTCATCAGCCACGCCGACAAGATCATCTTCAACTCCATCGGCCAGCTCGACCGCTTTTCCGACAAGGCTTCCGGCATTGTCCGGGGCCTGCGCCTCAATCCGGGCATCTCCTCGTCGAGCTTCGACCTTGCCGATCCCGCCCGTCCCTTCTCGCGCCTTGGCGAATGGGATGTGAAGAAGGTCGAGCCGGTCATGGACCGCGTCTCCGGCTTCATGATCCACAACAATTGCGAGAACGGCGATTTCGACCTCTTCGACCGGATGCTCGGCACCATCGAGGAGAAGTTCGCGCCGCTCCTGAAGAAGGCCGAATGGGTTAGCCTCGGTGGCGGCATCCACTTCACCGGGACGGACTATCCGCTGGAAAAATTCGCCGAGCGGCTGAAGCGCTTTGCCGGCGAATACGGCGTGCAGGTGTACCTTGAGCCGGGCGAAGCCTCGATCACCAAGTCCACGTCCCTGGAAGTGACCGTGCTCGACACGCTGAACAACGGCAAGGACCTCGCCATCGTGGATAGTTCCATCGAGGCGCATATGCTGGACCTGCTGATCTACCGCGAGAGCGCCAAGCTTTCCCCTAATACCGGGCCGCACCGCTACATGGTGTGCGGCAAGTCCTGCCTTGCCGGCGACATCTTCGGCGAGTTCAATTTCGAACAGGAACTGAAGGTCGGCGACCGCATCTCCGTCCAGGACGCGGCCGGCTACACCATGGTCAAGAAGAATTGGTTCAACGGCGTGAAAATGCCGGCGATCGCCATCCGCGAGTTGGATGGCAGCATCCGCACTGTCCGCGAATTCGACTACGCGGATTACGAGGCAAGCCTTTCCTAATCCCCCTCATCAACCCCAGAAGGAGCTATTCCGGGAAATGAAGAAGAACGTGCTCATCATCGGCGCCGGCGGCGTTGCACAGGTCGTTGCGCATAAATGCGCGCAGAACAACGACGTGCTCGGCGACATCCACATCGCTTCGCGCACCAAGGCGAAGTGCGACAAGATCATCGCGTCCGTTCATGAGAAGAAGGCGATGAAGCAGCCGGGCGTACTGGAAGGCCATGCCCTCGACGCGCTCGACATCGAGGCTACCAAGGCGCTCATCACGTCGACGAAGTCCGAGATCGTCATCAATGTCGGCACCGCCTTCCTCAACATGTCGGTGCTGCGCGCCTGCATGGATACGGGCGTCGCCTATATCGACACTGCGATCCACGAGGAGCCGGGCAAGATCTGCGAGACGCCGCCGTGGTACGGCAACTACGAGTGGAAGCGCGCCGCCGAATGCGAGGAGAAGGGCATCACCGCCATTCTCGGCGCCGGCTTCGACCCGGGCGTCGTCAACGCCTATGCGAAACTCGCCAAGGACGAATATCTCGACAAGGTGACGGACGTCGACATCGTCGACATCAATGCCGGCAGCCACGGCAAGTATTTCGCCACGAACTTCGACCCGGAAATCAACTTCCGCGAATTCACCGGCGTCGTCTATTCCTGGCAGAACGGTGAGTGGCAGACCAACAAGATGTTCGAGATCGGCAAGGACTACGACCTGCCGGTCGTCGGCACGCGCCGCGCCTATCTCTGCGGCCATGACGAGGTGCATTCGCTCGCCAAGAACATGGACGGCGCGAATGTGCGCTTCTGGATGGGCTTCGGCGATCACTACATCAACGTCTTCACCGTGCTGAAGAACCTCGGCCTGCTCTCCGAGCAGCCGGTCAAGACGGCCGAGGGCCTCGAGGTCGTGCCGCTCAAGGTCGTCAAGGCCGTGCTGCCCGATCCGGCATCGCTCGCTCCCGGCTACGAGGGCAAGACCTGCATCGGCGACTACGTGAAGGGCCTGAAGGACGGCAAGGAAAAGACCGTCTTCATCTACAACGTGGCCGACCACAAGGAAGCCTATGAGGAAGTCGGCTCGCAGGGCATTTCCTACACCGCCGGCGTTCCGCCGGTCGCCGCCGCGATGCTGGTCGCCACCGGCGAGTGGGACGTAAAGAAGATGGCCAATGTGGAAGAACTGCCGCCCAAGCCCTTCATCAACCTCCTGAACCGGATCGGTCTGCCGACCCGCATCCAGGACGAGGATGGCGACCGCGCCGTCAGCTTCTAAGCTCGATGCCCATGCTGCGGGCATGGGCAAGGCTGCCAAAACGGAAAGGCCGGCGTAAGGCCGGCCTTTCTCATGATGGCTTCCCGCCATTCACGCAATCTTCTCGATCTCCAGTTCCTGCCCGCCCATCGCCGCCACATCGCCGACCGCCTTGCCCATGAGGAGGCGCGCGACGGGGGAGACATAGGAGATCGATCCCGCCTTGGGGTCGGCCTCGTCCTCGCCGACGATGCGGTAGGTCTGCACGCGGCCGTCGTCCCGGTTGAAGGTGACGGTGCTACCGAAAGCGACCACGTCATTCGTCATGGGGGCCGGAACGAGCTGGGCGGTGCGCAGCCGCTCGGAGAGGTAGCGCAGGTCCCGTACGGGGCCGGCCAGCTGGCGGCGGCGCTCGTTGATGTCCTCGATCGCGTTGGCGGCCTCATAGGCCTCCTTCGCCTCCTGAAGCTGGCGCTCGAGCGCCTTCAGGCCCGCCTCCGTCACGAGATTGGGATGCGGCGAAACGGGGCGGTCCGGCAGCTGGGTTTCCGCTGCCGTCTCCGCGCTCTCTTCCTTGACGAATGCAACGCTCACGCGCGAACTCCGTTCTGACCATGCAATCCACGCCACCCAATGGTCTGGCGGCCGGCATTGCTCAAAAGCCTATCCTTACGGACATTCGCGCGCGAAAGCTACCGGAGCCAGACAGCAAGGTCGGACGGCTTGCGGCCGCGACGCTTCTGCGCGCCGAGCTTTTCCCAGGCGAACTTCTTCGCCGCCGCCTCGGCCGCCTCGCGGGTCGGATAGGCATCCGGCAGCACATAGTCCTTGCCCTCGCAGCACACCAGCGCACGGCAACTGAGAACGTCGAAATGCAATTGGATATCGGTCTGTTCGTTCATTTCGCCCTCCCTTCAAGGCAGGAGTCGAACACGCAACAGCCCCGGAAGTTCCGGCCCCCCGCGGCTTTGTGCGCAAGCGTACGAACGACGGAACGCTTCGCGTAAAAAGCCCCGGCGAAAGTCACATTCGCCGGGGTCGAGAGGACGGAAGGAGGCTGGCAGACCTCAGATGATGCCGCCACCGCCCGCGACGGAAGCGGGACGCTCGGCGGCGACCTTGGCGCGATAGCCGCTGGCCCGATAGGTCGCGACGGGATCGACGGCGCCGCCGGTGCGGCGGCGGGCTTCGGCGAGGATCGGCTCCACATCGGTACGGTAGGCGCGCTTCAGCGTTTCCGTCGCCATCAGGGCGTCGTTGTCGTCCTGGTAGCCGGACAGCGCCATGCGGTCGACGAGGAGCGCCTGCGCATAGGCGCGACGGATTTCGTTCGCGCTGTTGATCAGGCTTTCGATCGGGTCGGTGACATTGTGCGACTGGTCGATCATGTGTGCCGGGTGGAAGCCCTTGACGCCGCGCGCCTCCGCATCCACCAGCTCGTTGAAGACGAGGAAAAGGCGGTAGGGTTCGATGGCGCCGGCATCGAGGTCGTCGTCGCCGTATTTGGAATCGTTGAAGTGGAAGCCGCCGAGCTTGCCGAACTGGATGAGGCGGGCGACGATCATCTCGATATTGGTGTTCGGCGCGTGATGGCCGAGGTCGACGAGGCACTGGGCCTTGGGGCCGAGCGTCTGGGCGATGAGATAATTCGTTCCCCAGTCCTGCACGACCGTCGAATAGAAGGCCGGCTCGTACATCTTGTGCTCGGAGAAAAGCTTCCAGTCGTCCGGCAGGCCCTTGTAGATCTCGGCCATGGCCGCGAGGTAGCGCTCGAGGGCCCTGGTGAAATTGCTCTGGCCGGGGAAGTTGGAGCCATCGCCGACCCACACCGTCAGCGCCTTGGAGCCGATGGCCTTGCCGATCTCGATGCATTCCAGATTGTGCTCGACTGCCTGGGCGCGCGTTGCCGCATCCGTATGGCTGAGCGAGCCGTATTTGTAGGAATGTTTCTGGCCGGGCGCATCGGAGAAGGTGTTGGAGTTCATGGCGTCGAAGCCGAGGCCGAGCGCGTCGCCCTTCGCCTTCAGTTCCTTCGGATCGGCCTTGTCCCACGGAATATGCAGCGAGACATTGGGCGTGGCCCGCGTCAGCTGCTGGATGACGGCGCAGTCGTCCAGCTTGTCGAAGATGCCGCGCGGCTCGCCGGCGCCGGGGAAACGCGCGAAGCGCGTGCCGCCCGTGCCGACGCCCCAGGAGGGGACGGCGACGAAGAACTTCTCGACCTTGCCGGTGACGGCCTCGATATCGATGCCGCGGCGGGCGAGATTGGCGCCGAGCGCCTCGTAGTCTTCCTTCAGCGCCTTGGCGCGCTTGTCGTTTTCCCGCGCGACGACATCCTGCGCGATCCTGAATTCAGCCATTCCATCCTCCCTGATCCACGCGAACTAGCGCGGGAAACTCTGCGCGTTGCCGGCATCGACATTGATGATATTGCCCGTCGACTTTGCCGAAAGGTCCGATGCGAGGAAGTAGATCGCCTCGGCGATGTCCTCCGGGAAGACGTTGAGCTTGAGCATCGAGCGCTTGCGGTAGTGTTCCTCCAGCTCGCTCACCTCGATCTTCGAGGAGGCGGCGCGCTGTTCGCGCCACTCGCCGCCCCAGATCTTCGAGCCGCGCAGCACCGCGTCGGGGTTGACCGTGTTGACGCGGATGCCCGCTTCCGCGCCTTCCAGCGCAAGACAGCGCGCAAGATGGATCTCGGCGGCCTTGGCCGTGCAATAGGCCGAGGCGTTGGGCGAGGAGGCAAGGCCGTTCTTGGAGGCGACGAAGACCACATTGCCGCCGATATTCTGGCGGCGGAAGAGGCGAAACGCCTCGCGCGAAACGAGGAAATAGCCGGTCGTAAGAATGTCGATGTTCTTGTTCCACATCGAAAGCTCGGTGCTCTCGACCGGGGCCGAGGAGGCAATGCCGGCATTGGAGACGAGGATATCGACGCCGCCGAATTCGACGCAGGCCTCCGCGAAGGAGGCGATGACGCCCGCCTCGTCCGTCACGTTGAGCGTGACGGTGCGCACCGCATCGCCGCTATGCTTCTTCGCGAAATCCGCACCGACTTCCGCCAGCGCATTGGCGTCGATATCGGCCAGAACCACGCAGGCGCCCTCGCCCGCCAGCCGTTCGGCCGTCGCGCGGCCGATGCCGCCGGCCCCGCCCGTCACGAAGGCGACGCGGCCAGCAAGGCTCTTCGGCTTGGGCATGCGCTGGAGCTTCGCTTCCTCCAGCAGCCAGTATTCGATGTCGAAGGCCTCCTGCTCCGGCAGGCCCTGATACTCGGAAACCGTGGAGGCGCCGCGCATCACGTTGATGGCGTTGACGTAGAACTCGCCTGCGATGCGCGCCGTCGCCTTGTCCTTGGCGAAGGAGAGCATGCCGACGCCGGGAACGAGGAAGATGACCGGGTTCGGATCGCGCATGGCCGGCGAGTTGCCGCGCTTGCAGGCTTCATAGTAGCGCGTGTAGTCGGCGCGGTAGTCTTCCAGCGCCTTGTCGAGACCGGCGATCACGGCGTCCACGTCGGGCTTTGCCGGGTCGAAATCGACGATCAGCGGGCGGATCTTCGTGCGCAGGAAATGATCAGGGCAGGAAGTGCCGAGCGCGCCGAGCGGCTTCAGGTCCTTCGAATTGACGAATTCGAGCACGGCGGCCTGGTCGTCGAAATGGCCGAGCTTACGCTCGCCCTTGCCGATGCGGCCACGGATTTCCGGCATGAGCTTCGCGGCGACGGCACGGCGCCCGGCTTCATCGAGGCTCGTGGCGACGGCGCCGCCGAAGATCGTCTTGCCCTCCGTCTCCCTGGCAAACCATTCGATCGCCCGGTTGATGATGTCGAGTGTCAGCAGGTAGCAATCCCTGGCGTCATCCGCCCAGGTGAAGAGGCCGTGGCTTTCGAGCACGACACCCTTGGCCTTCGGGTTGGCCTTGACGAAGGCTTCGAGGTCGAGGCCGAGCTGGAAGCCGGGGCGGCGCCAGGGTAGCCAGCCGATCTCCTCGCCGAAGATCCGCGCCGTCAGCGCCTTCGAATTCTTCGCGGCGGCGATGGCGATGATCGCGTCCGGGTGCATGTGATCGACATGCGCATAGGGCACGAAGCCGTGCAGGGGCGTATCGATGGAGGCGGCGCGCGGATTGAGGTTGAAGGTGCAGTGCGGCAGGAAGCCGACCATGCGGTCCTCGTCCTCGACGCCCTTGTAGATGCCCTTCAGCGCTTCCAGCTTCTCCATGTAAAGCGTGGCGAAACCGTCGAGCTTGATCGTGCCGACGTCGCCGCCGGAGCCCTTCACCCAGAGAACGCGGACCTTCTCGCTCGTCAGCGGATCGGTTTCCAGCACCTTGGCCGAGGTGTTGCCGCCGCCGTAATTGGTGATGCGCTTGTCGGCGCCGAGGAGATTGGAGCGGTAGAGCAGCTTGCCGGGCTCGTCGAGCTTTGCGGCATAGGCGTCGTCCCAACGGTTTTCGAGAAGGCGGGGCTGGCCCGTCATGACATCCTCCTGGTCTGTCCAATCACGGGATGCCCGCGCGGCTTCCCGTCTCCTTTGCCAGAGCTATGGCGCACCTTGCCGCGCAATGTCAATCATTTTTGATCACTAAAGATCATTGTGCAGTGCAATATGATCTTTTTTGATCGTTTCTGATTGACAAGATAAATTGAATGCGAATAAATCATACTTAGGAGGAGCCCCATGCACGAACGCGAACGCCATCGCATCATTTTGAGCGCGATCCAGGAAAAGCCCGTCGTGACGGTGCAGGATATCGCCGAACTGACCGAGGCATCCGAAGCCACGATCCGCCGCGACATCGCGGCCCTGCATGTGCAGGGCAAGCTGCGCCGCGTGCGCGGCGGCGCCGAGGCCGTGCATCCGCCGCAGCTCGGCAATCTGGCGGCGCGTCCGTTCAAGGTATCCGAATCGATCAATATCGATCGCAAGCGCGCAATCGCCCGCCGCGCGGTGGAGCTCTGCGAGGAAGGCGACTCCATCATCATCAACGGCGGCACCACGACGTTCCAGATGGTGCATTTCATGTCGGCCCGCCGCCTGCAGGTGATGACCAATTCCTTCGCCATCGCCGAGCATCTGGTGAAGCATTCGAAATGCACGGTGAGCGTTCCGGGCGGCGCGATCTATCGCGACCAGAGCCTCATCCTCTCGCCCTTCGACAATGACGCGATCCGCAATTTCTATGCGCGGCGCATGTTCATCGGCGCGCAGGGCGTCAATGCGCTCGGCATCATGGAGGCGGACGCGCTGGTCATCCAGAGCGAGCAGAAGCTGATGCGGCAGGCGGAGGAGCTGATCGTGATGGTCGATTCCAGCAAGTTCGAGCGGCGTTCCAGCCTCATTCTGTGCCCGCTGGAGAACGTCACCGCGATCATCACCGACGACAGGATTTCGGACGAGGCGGCCGCCATGGTCGCCCATGCCGGCATAAGGCTCATCACGGTGAAGCCCATGGCTTCGACCGAGAAGGAGGATTCCACCTCGGCGGCCTGAAAAGGCGGGCGGCCGGGAGGATCGATCGTTTCAACACTGGGAGGAAGACCATGAAACTGACCACGAAACTGCTCGCCGGCGCTGCGCTCGCGCTTGCCGCCATGGTGTCCACGGCCAATGCCGCGGACATGAAGATCGCCCTGCTCGTCAAGTCGCTCGGCAACGGTTTCTTCGAGGCCGCCAACAAGGGCGCGGAGGAAGCCGCCAAGGAACTCGGCGGCGTAGAGATCATCTATACCGGCCCGACCACCACGACGGCCGAAGGCCAGATCGAGGTCATCAACTCGCTGATCGCCCAGGGCGTCGATGCCATCGCGATCTCCGCCAACGACCCGGATGCCGTCGTGCCGGCGCTGAAGAAGGCGCAGCAGCGCGGCATCAAGGTCATCTCCTGGGATTCGGGCGTGGCGCCGGAAGGCCGCATCATGCACCTCAACCCCTCCTCCAACGAGCTGATCGGCAAGATGTGCCTGCAGCTCGCAAAGGACCACCTGCCGGACGGCAAGGGTGACTTCGCGATCCTCTCGGCGACGACCACCTCGACCAACCAGAACACCTGGATCGAGGAGATGAAGAAGCAGATCAAGGACTTCCCGGGCCTCAACCTCGTCACCACCGTCTATGGCGACGACCTTGCCGACAAGTCCTACCGCGAGGCGAACGGCCTCCTGACCTCGCAGCCGAACGTCAAGGTCATCGTCGCCCCGACGACGGTCGGCGTTCTCGCCGCCTCGCAGGCCGTCAAGGATGCCGGCAAGATCGGCGAGGTCTATGTGACGGGCCTCGGCCTGCCCTCCGAGATGGCCGGCGCCATCAAGTCGGGCGCGACCAAGGAATTCGCCATCTGGAACCCGATCGACCTCGGCTATTCCGCCACCCAGATCGCCTACCACCTCGTCAAGGGCGATACGGACGGCGCGCCGGGCTCAGAGATCGAAGCCGGCCGCATGGGCAAGATCAAGGTCGGCGACAATGGCGAGGCCGCCATGGCGAATCCCTTCGTCTACGACGCCTCGAACATCGACCAGTTCTCGAAGATCTTCTGATCCTTCGAACCAGCCTCCCGGCGGCTCCGGCCGCCGGGTTTCCTTTCCTTTTCCGGTACAGTCGATGACGAGCGCAGCAGCTTCCATTCCGGTCGCGAGGGCCGAGGCGGCGGGAACGCCCATCCTGGAGATGCGCGGCATCTCGCAGATCTTCCCCGGCGTGAAGGCGCTCGACGGCGTCGATATCGCACTCTATCCCGGCGAGGTGACGGCGCTGATCGGCGAGAACGGCGCGGGAAAATCGACGCTGGTGAAGATCCTCACCGGCATCTACCGCCCGAACGAGGGCGAGATCGTCATGGACGGCCAGCCCGTGATCTTCGCCAATGCGCAGGCCGCCATCGATGCCGGCGTCACCGCCATCCATCAGGAGACCGTGCTTTTCGACGAGCTGACGGTCGCGGAGAACATCTTCCTCGGCCACGCGCCGCGCACGCGCTTCGGCCTCATCGACTGGAAGACCATCAACGAGCGCGCCCGCGCTCTCATGCGCCAGCTCGAAAGCAATATAGACCCGACGATCAAGCTGAAGGACCTCTCCATCGCCCAGCGGCATCTCGTTGCGATCGCCCGGGCGCTTTCCGTCGAGGCCCGCATCGTCATCATGGACGAGCCGACGGCCGCCCTTTCGCGCAAGGAGATCGACGACCTTTTCCGCATCGTCGGGAACCTGAAGAAACAGGGCAAGGCGATCCTCTTCATCAGCCACAAGTTCGACGAGCTTTACGAGATCGCCGACAGCTACGCCGTCTTCCGCGACGGGCGCATGGTCGGCTCGGGAAGGCTCAAGGAGACGCCGCAGGAGGAGATCGTACGGCTGATGGTCGGCCGCGACGTGCATGACGTCTTCCCCAAGAGCAAGGTCGTCATCGGCGAGACCGTGTTCAGGGTCGAGGGCTATTGCCACGATACGGAATTCCGCGACATCTCCTTCGACCTTAGGCGCGGCGAAATCCTCGGCGTCTACGGCCTCATCGGCGCGGGGCGCTCGGAACTCTGCCAGTCGCTGTTCGGCATGACCGTTCCCGCTTCGGGAAAGACCTTCCTCGACGGGCGCGAGATCGCCATCCGCTCCTCCGCCGACGCCATTGCCGCCGGCATCGTCTACGTGCCGGAGGAACGCGGCCGCCACGGCCTCGCGCTCGAAATGCCGATCTACCAGAACATGTCGCTGCCCTCGCTCGCTCGCACCTCGGCGCGCGGTTTCCTGAAGGCCATCAACGAATTCGCGCTGGCGCGCAAATATGCCGAGCGGCTGGACCTGCGCGCCGCCGCACTCTCCGTGCCGGTCGGCACGCTTTCGGGCGGCAACCAGCAGAAGGTGGTGATCGGCAAATGGCTCGCCACGAAGCCGAAGGTCATCATTCTCGACGAGCCGACCAAGGGCATCGACATCGGCTCCAAGGCCGCCGTGCATGCCTTCATCTCGGAACTTGCCGGCGAGGGCCTTTCCATCGTCATGATCTCCTCCGAGCTGCCGGAAATCCTCGGCATGTCGGACCGCGTGATGGTGATGCGCGAGGGGCTTATGGCCGGCATATACGACCGCGACGGGCTGACGGCGGAAACGCTGGTGCGCGCGGCGACCGGCAATGCATAGGGACGGATGAGCATGCAGCGTCTTCTCAAGAACCGTGAACTCCTGCTGGCGCTGATCATCCTCGTGATGATCGCCGGCTTTGCGACGCGCGCGGCCGGCTTCGCCTCCCCCGCCAACCTCGCCAATATCTTCAACGACACGTCGATCCTCATCATCCTCGCGCTCGGCCAGATGACGGTGATCCTGACCAAATCCATCGACCTTGCGGTCGCCGCGAACCTCGCCTTCACCGGCATGGCCGTCGCCATGCTGGACGCAGCCTATCCCGGCCTGCCGCTGGCACTGCTCATCGTGCTCGCCGTCGCCATCGGCGCGGCGCTCGGGGCGATCAACGGCTTCCTCGTCTGGCTGCTGCAGATCCCGCCCATCGTCGTGACGCTCGGCACGCTCACCATCTACCGCGGCATGGCCTTCGTTTTGTCAGGCGGCGGCTGGGTGAACGCCCACCAGATGACGCCCGATTTCCTGAACCTGCCGCGCTTTCCCGTGCTCGGCCTGCCGATCCTCTCCTGGCTCGCCATCGCCATCGTGCTGATGATGTGGTTCGTGCTGACACGCACGCCCTTCGGCCGCGCCGCCTATGCCTCGGGCGGCAATCCGACCGCCGCCGTCTATGCCGGCATCGATGTCGGCCGCTCGCGCTTCCTCGCCTTTGTGCTATCAGGCGCGCTCGCCGGCCTCTCGGGCTATCTCTGGGTCTCGCGCTACGCCGTCGCCTATGTCGACATTGCCGCCGGCTTCGAGCTGGACAGCGTCGCGGCCTGCGTCATCGGCGGCATCTCCATTGCCGGCGGCATCGGCAGCGTGATCGGCACCGTGCTCGGCGCGCTCTTCCTCGGCGTCATCAAGAACGCGCTGCCCGTCATCGGCATCTCGCCCTTCGCGCAGATGGCGATCTCGGGCGTCGTCATCATCCTCGCCGTCGTCTTCAACGCCCGCGCCGAGAAGAAGAAGGGCCGCATCATCCTGCGCGACCGCGCCGCCAAGGAGAAGCTGGCATGAACACCGAGACTGCAATCCGCCGCCAGATTCCCGACCGGCTTGGCACGCCGATGAAGCGGCTGCTGGCGAGTTGGGAAGTGCTGCTCTTCTGCGTGGCCGTCCTCATCTTCATCGCCAATTCGCTGGCCTCGCCCTATTTCCTCGATGCTTGGAACCTTTCGGACGCGACGTTCAACTTCACGGAAAAGGCGCTGGTCGCCTTCGCCATGGCACTCTTGATCATCGCCGGCGAGATCGACCTTTCCGTCGCCGCGATCATCGCGCTCGCCTCCACCGCCATGGGCGCGGCGGTGCAGATGGGCGCCGGCACGCCGGGGCTCGTGCTGATCGGCATCGGCACCGGCCTTATCTGCGGCGCGTTCAACGGCCTGCTCGTCGCCGGCCTCAAGCTGCCCTCCATCGTCGTCACCATCGGCACGATGAGCCTCTTCCGCGGCATCTCCTATATCGTGCTCGGCGATCAGGCCTATGGCAAATATCCCGCCGACTTCGCCTGGTTCGGCCAAGGCTATGTCGTCTGGGTCTTCTCCTTCGAATTCGTGCTCTTCCTCGTCATGGCCGTGGTCTTCGGCGTGCTGCTGCACAAAACGAATTTCGGCCGCCATGTCTATGTCATCGGCAACAATGCCATGGCCGCGCGCTTCGCCGGCATTCCAGTCGACCGGGTGAAGTTCATCCTCTTCCTTTTGACCGGCCTCATGAGCGGCATCGCCGCCGTGTGCCTCACCTCGCGCCTCGGCTCCACCCGCCCCTCCATCGCGCAAGGCTGGGAGTTGGAGATCGTCACCATGGTCGTGCTCGGCGGGGTCTCGATCCTCGGCGGGGCGGGCACGATTGCCGGCGTCGTCATCGCCGCCTTCGTCATGGGCCTCGTCACCTTCGGACTCGGCCTCCTCAACGTGCCCGGCATCGTCATGTCCATCTTCATCGGCCTGCTGCTGATCGTCACCATCGCCCTGCCGATCGTCGCGCGCCGGATCAAGCATGCGAGGAGAGCCTGATGGAACGGCACGCCTTCAAGATGAAGCTTCATCCCGGCATGGAGGCGGAATACCGAAAGCGCCACGACGAGATCTGGCCCGAGCTGGTCGACCTGTTGCGCGAGGCCGGTGCGTCCGATTACTCCATTTATCTCGACCCGGAGACCAACATCCTCTTCGGCATCCTCACCCGGCCGGGGGACCACACGATGGCGGCTCTACCCGACCATCCCGTGATGAAGCGCTGGTGGGCACACATGGCCGATATCATGGAGACCAATCCGGACAATTCCCCGGTCCAGAGCGACCTCTTTCGCGTCTTCCACATGCCATGACCGCTTATCGCCGCATCGCCGTCCTCGATATCGGCAAGACCAATGCCAAGGTGGTCGTTCTCGACGCCGCGACTGGCGCGGAAATCGCCGCCGCCCGCATGGCCAACGCCGTCCTGAAGGACGGCCCCTATCCGCATTACGACGTCGAAGCCCTCTGGGTTTTCACACTCGACGCCTTCCGACGCTTTGCTAAAGAACCCGGCTTCGACGCGATCTCTATCACGACGCACGGCGCCTCCGCCGCCCTGCTCGACGCCAATGGCCGGCTCGCCATGCCGGTGCTCGACTACGAACACGAATATCCGCAGGCGATCCGCGATGCCTACGATGCGCTTCGTCCATCCTTTGCGGAAACACGCTCGCCGCGCCTGCCGATGGGCCTCAATGTCGGGGCGCAGCTCCATTACCAGAAGACCGAATCTCCTGAGGCCTTTGCCAAGGTGGCGACCATCGTCACCTATCCGCAATATTGGGCGGCGCGGCTGACCGGCATCGCAGCGAACGAGGTGACCTCGCTCGGCTGCCATACCGACCTCTGGAACCCGCAGGCCGGCACCTATTCCTCGCTGGTCGACACGCTCGGCATCCGCCCCCTTATGGCGCCGATTCGGCCAGCCTTCGATGCGCTCGGCCCCCTCCTGCCGGAGATTGCCGAAGCCATCGGCACCTCGGTCCCGGTCTATTGCGGCATCCACGACTCCAATGCCTCACTGCTGCCGCATCTGGTGGCGCGCGAAGCGCCTTTCGCGGTCGCCTCGACCGGCACGTGGGTGATCAACTTCGCCGTCGGCGGCGATCTGGAGCATCTCCATCCGGCGCGTGACACGCTCGCCAATGTAGATGCCTATGGCCGCGCCGTGCCTTCCTCCCGCTTCATGGGTGGGCGGGAATACGAAATCCTGTCGGCGGAGATCGGTAGCGTTGCGGATGAGGATATCCGTGCGGCTCTGCCCGGGGTGATCGGAAAGAAGTTGATGCTCACGCCGAATGTCGCGCCGGGCTCCGGCCCCTTCCCCGGCCGAGAAAGGCGATGGCTGAATGCGGAGGGCGCCAGCGCCGCCGAGCGGCACGCCGCCGCCTGCCTCTACCTCGCCCTGATGAACGAGGCCTGCCTCGGCCTGATCGGGGCAAAAGGACCGACGATTGTCGAGGGGCCATTTGCGGCGAACCGGCTCTACCTCACTCTTTTGGCCGCATTGACCGGCCGCCCGGCCATCGCCGTGCCGGGCTCCACCGGCACCAGCCAGGGCGCGTCGCTGCTCACCGGCATCGCGCCGGTTGCAACGCCCGAGACAGGGGTGGAGCCTTCGGCCATCCCCGGGCTGGAGGCCTATCGCGCGGCCTGGCTTGCGGCGACCGGCTAAGCCTCAGTCGGCGCTGAGCGCGACGGCGGGCTGGAGATGCGAGGCGTTGCGCGCCGGCAGGTAGCCGAAGACGAGGCCCGTCAGGAAGGAGCACGCGAAGGCGAGCGCGACGGGGCCTGCCGTGAAGCTGACGGGCATGCCGAAGGCCTTGGCGAGCCCGCCGATGGAGAGCCCCAGCACCACGCCGATGGCCCCGCCGATGGCCGAGACCACCAGCGCCTCGATGAGGAACTGCAGGAGAATATCGCGCCGCCTTGCGCCGGTCGCCATGCGCACACCGATCTCGCGGGTGCGCTCGCGCACGCTCACCAGCATGATGTTCATCACCCCGATGCCACCGACCAGCAGCGAGATGGCCGCGACGGAGCCTAGGAAGAGCTTCATCGTGTTCGACGTCTCGGTGAAGGCCTCGCGCACCGAGGACATGTTGGTGATCTGCGTATCCTCGGCCTTGTGCCGCTCGTTCAGCAGTGACTGGATGGCATCCTGCGTCAGGTCGATGGCCGCGGCGTCCTCGACCTGAACGGTGATGGTGCGCACGTTGCGCTGGCCGAAGAGCCGCATGCTGCCGGTGGAAAGCGGCACGAGCATCACGTCATCCTGGTCGTTGCCGCCGGCGCTCGCGCCCATCTCCGCCATCACGCCGATCACCTGGAAGGGGATCTTGTTGACGAGCACATACTGGCCGAGCGGATTGCCGCCGTTCGGAAACAGCGTCTTCGCCACCGTCTGGCCGAGCACGACGACCGGCGCATAGGTGTCCATGTCGTCCTGGTTGATGAACTCGCCGGAAGCGATATTCCAGGATTTCGCGCGCGGGAAGGCCGGCACCGTGCCGTTCGCCGTCGTCTGGTAGTCGATATTGCCGTAGCGTACCGTGACGGAGCTCGTCATTTCCGGCACGGCGAAGGCGACGTTCGGCAGTTCGAGGATCGCATCGGCATCCGAGGGCACGAGGGTGACGGGGAAGCTGCCGCTGCCACCGCGGAAACTCGCCATGCTGGGGCGCACCAGCAGGAGGTCGGAGCCCATTGCGGAAATGCGGTCCAGCACGGAATTCTGCGCCCCCGTGCCGATAGCCAGCATTGCGACCACCGAGCCGACACCGATAACGATGCCGAGCAGCGTCAGCACCGTGCGGAAGAGATTGGCGTGAAGCGCCCGGAAGGCCATCTTGATCGCCTCGGAAATGTCGGCGATGGCGGCGGAACCTTCCTGCGCGGCCTTCTGCAGGCCCGTAGCGGCCCCTGTGGAAGGGCGGGGCTTGCGGGCCCGGTCGGAGATGATCCGGCCATCGCGTATCTCGATCAGCCGGTCGGCGGCCTCCGCCACTTCGCGCGAATGGGTGATGAGGATGATCGTGTGCCCGTCCTCGTGCATCCGGCGCAGGAGCGCCATCACCTCCTCGCCGCTCTGGCTGTCGAGTGCGCCGGTCGGCTCGTCGGCGAGGATGACGCGGCCGCCGTTCATCAGCGCGCGGGCGATGGAGACGCGCTGCTGCTGGCCGCCGGAAAGCTGGTTGGGCCGATGGTCGAGCCGGTCGGCGAGCTTCAGCGAGCCGAGCAGCGCTTCGGCCCGCTCCTGCCGGTCGCGCGCCGGAAGGCCGGCATAGATCGCCGGCACCTCGACATTCTCGCGGGCGCTGGCCGTGGGGATGAGATTGTAGCTCTGGAAGACGAAGCCGAAGGTGCGACGGCGCAGCGCCGCAAGCTCGTCGCTCTCGAAGCCCGCGACCGGCTCGCCGTCGATCAGATAATCGCCCGACGTCGGCTGGTCGAGACAGCCGAGGATGTTCATCAGCGTCGACTTGCCCGAACCGGACTGACCGATGATCGCCACGAACTCCCCCGCCTCGATATCGAGCGTGATGCCATGCAGGACCTCAACGGCGAAGTCGCCGTTGTGGAAGGTCTTGGTGACGTCCCTAAGCGAGATGAGCGCCGTCATGGCCGCACCTCAGAACATCGGCGGCATGCGCATGCCGCGCCGCGAGTTCCGGTCGCCGCCCGAGGCATTGCCGCCGCCCGCGCTGACGACCACCTTGTCGCCCTCGGCAAGGCCGCTCTTCACCTCGACGCTGACGCGGTTGCGGATGCCGGTCTCGACTTCCCGCACCTCCTGCTTGCCGGAGGCCGTGACGACCGTCACCTCCGCCTTCGGCTTGCCGCCACCCTCGGGACGCTTCATCGACACCGCGCCGGCCGGCACGATCAACACGTCGCGCGCCGCAGCCTGCACGAAGAAGACCTGCGCGCTCATCGACATCATCAACTCGCCCTCCGGGTTCGGCACGTCGAACAAGGCGTTGTAGAGCACGACATTGTTCTCGACGGTCGGGGACGGCTCGATCTGGCGGAGCTTGCCGGTAAAACGCTTGCCCGGCTGGCCCAGCAGCGTGAAATAAGCCTCCATGCCCACCTTGAGGCGGCCGACATCGGCCTCAGAAACCTCGGCGCGCACGGTCATGGTGGAAAGATCGGCGATGGTGACGATGGTGGGCGCGGTCTGCACCGAGTTCAGCGTCTGACCTTCCTTCACCGGATTGGCGATGACGGTGCCCGCCATCGGCGCATAGATCTTGGTATAGCCGAGATCGACTTCGTCGCCGGCCAGCGTCGCCTGCTGCTTGCGGATCTGCGCCTCGGTGGCGTTGACGTCCGCCTCCGCAGCGGCGAGGTCCGCCACGGCCTGGTCGAGCGCCTGCCTTGCGGCGGCATTGCCAGCCACAAGGCTTTGCTGGCGGGCGATATTGGCCTGCTTGAATTCGAGCTGCGCCTTCTTGGAAACGAGCTGCGCCTGCAGATTGACGAGTTCCGCGCGGTTGATCTCCATGCGGTTCTCGATGGTCGCCGGGTCGATCTCGGCGAGAAGCTGGTCCTTCGCCACGGCATCGCCGATGGCGACATGCAGGGCCTTGAGCTGGCCGGAGACCTGCGCACCGGCATCGACGGACTTCACCGCCTCCAGCGTGCCAACGGCCGTCACCGCATTCTCGATATCGCCGCGCGTGACGGGCTGGGTGATGATCGCGGTCGCCGTCTCGGCCGGCGCATAGGCGCGCCAGCCGTAGTAGCCGGCACCGGCGAGGATGGCGATGACCGGCAGCCAGACCCACGCGCGCGAACGGCGCCTGCGGCGCGCGGGCGGGGTCGCGCCCGGCATGAAGGTGACATTCGTGCGACCGCCCTCGTCGGCGGCCTTCTCATCCGTCTTCGGTCGTGCGGTCTTGGTCATCGGCATTCCCACATGTCGAGGCCAGGCCTCTTAAGTCCCTTTCATCGACATGTGGCACCAGAAGGCCCCGAGGAGAAGCCCTTGTGATCATTATATTTCCGTAATGTTCGCCGAAAGGCTCATGTTATCCGGGACTGCCCGCCCGCCTTGCCGCAATGCGCCGGCGCAGGCCCAAGACTTCTTCCGCAGTAAGCGTCCGCACCGCTCCCTTCTCCAGATCGCCGAGCGCAAGATCGCCGATGGAGACGCGCAGGAGCCGCAGGCATTCGATACCCAGCGCCTCCAGCATGCGGCGGATCTGGCGGTTCTTGCCCTCGTCGAGCACCACCTCGATCCAGGAATTCTTCTCCCCTTCACGCACGGCCCGCACCTTCGTGGCACGCAGCAGGTCACCGTCATGGCTGACGCCGCGCATCATGGCGTCGAGCACCTCGCGGTCGGCCTTGCGGTCCATCTGGACGTGATAGGTCTTGGTGACATGGGTCTCGGGATCGAGCAGCGCCTGGGCGAATTCCGTGTCGTTGGTGAAGAGCAGGAGCCCCTCGCTCGCCTTGTCGAGGCGGCCAACGGGGGAGAGATGGGCGTGGTCGAGATGCTTCAGGCAATCGAAGACCGTCGGGCGGCCTTCCGGATCGTGCCGCGTGGTGACGAGGCCGCGCGGCTTGTTCAGCATCAGGTAGACGCGTTCCTCGGCGGCGATGCGCTTGCCGTCCACCGCGATCACCGCCTCGGCAAGGTCGACCCAGGTCTCGATATCGGTCGTCACACGCCCGCCGACCGTTACCCGGCCCTGGCGGACCAGCACTTCGGCCTGCGTGCGCGAGCAGAAGCCGAGCTTGGAGAGGGCGCGCGGCAGCGTCACCCGCTTTCCGCCCGCGGGCGGACCGGCCGCACGATCCGTTTTCGGTTTCTGCGCCTTGCGGGTGCCCTTCATCTCGCCGTCCTTGGTTGACCCAAAGGCCATTGCCATTCTAAAGCCGGGGTCGTCCAGCCAAATCCGCAAAAGCTGAAGTGAGACGCCGTTGACCAAGGACGACATTACCCACGAACTCGTGACGCTGCGCGATTACTGGCGCTATGCGATCTCCCGTTTCAACGCCGCCGATCTCAGCTACGGCCACGGCACGACGACGGCCGGCGACGACGCGGCCTTCCTGCTGCTCGATTCGCTGGACCTGCCGATCGACGCGCTCGATCCCTTCCTCGACGCCCGCCTGCTGCCGGCCGAGCGCCAGCTTCTCGCCGAGCGCATCGAGGCGCGCGTCACCACCCGCAAGCCGTCATCCTATCTCACGGGCCGCGCCTATATCCAGGGCGTGCGCTTCCATGTCGACGAGCGGGTCATCGTGCCGCGCTCGCATATCGGCGAGATCCTGTTCAGCGAATATCTCGGCGAAAACGGCTCGGCCTTCCTGCCCGACCCGATGTCCGTCGCGAGCGTCGTCGACATCTGCACCGGCTCCGGCTGCCTTGCCGTCCTTGCCGCGAAATTCTTCCCGCAGGCGGAGGTAGATGGGGTGGACCTTTCGGCCGATGCGCTGGAGGTCGCCGAACTGAACGTGGCCGAGCACGATGTCGCCGGGCAGGTGAACCTCTTCGAGGGCGATCTTTTCGCGCCGCTCGCCGGCCGCCGCTACGACCTCATCATCACCAATCCGCCCTATGTCGACCATGAGGCATTGGACGGCTATCCGCCGGAATTCCGCGCCGAACCGGCAATGGCGCATGACGGCGGCGAGGACGGGCTCGACCTCGTGCGCCGCATCCTTGTCGACGCGCCCGATTACCTCAACCCCGAGGGCGGCATGATCTGCGAGATCGGCTCGGGCCGGGAAATCCTCGAGGAGGAGTTCCCGCATCTCGATTTCGTCTGGCTGGAAACGGCCGAATCCCAGGATGCCGTCTTCTGGATTTCCGCCGAGGCGCTGGGCGTCACCGGCGAATGACGCGCCGCCCGACAGCAAGACCCAGCACAGCAAGGACCGGCGACAGGGCTGCGAACAGGGTCGGGCGATGCCCGGCCACGCTCTCCCAGTGCGGCGTGATGAAGTCGCCGGTGTAGAACGGCTCGTCCGAATAGGCGCATTGAACAAGGGCGCTGCCGCGCTCGACCATTTCGACGTCGATGCGGGACACCAGCTCGCCCGCCGGCGTGGAAACGCTCGGCATGTCGCGCATGTGGAGAAGCAGCATCCGCGCGCCCGACAGATAGGCGTGGGAGCACTCGTTGAACGGGCTCTCCTCGTCCGCCACCGCCCGGGGCGCCATTCCCCAGAGACAATAGTAGTTCTGGATGCGGGTATAGTTCTTCAGCTTGCGGAAGACGGGATCGGATTCCTTCGCCCGGTCCGAGAGGGCGAGGATCGCGCCGAAATGATCCTCCAGCACCAGGAGGGCGCCATGGGACATGCTCGGAATGGCAAGGCCGGTGATGTCGGAAGAGGATGCGCGCCGGCCATGGGCATGCGCCTCCGTGCCGAGGACGGCTACGAACACCAGGAGAAGGAGCGGGCGCAAAGCGGTGGCGTTCCTCGTCTTGGAGAATGCCGCGGAGGCCGCGGCATTCCCGGTTCAAAGGATCAAAGGCCGGCCGGAACTGCGCGGTAATTGCCCGAGCGCAGGAGGCTCTTCTCGGCAAGATAGCCGAAGACCAGCGACAGGACCGTCCAGAGCGTCGCCTGGAGGCAGATCGTCGCCAGGCGGAAGTCGTAGAGCGCCGTTGCCGGGAAGTTCTCCGGAACCTCATTGATCGCCGGAAGCAGGCGGAAGACGATGCTCAGGAACACCACATAGGCGATGCCCGCGACGACCGCGCCGTTCCAGCGGCCCAGCTGCTCGCCGAGCCGGCGGGCAAAGGCGACGGCCAGCGCCAGCGCGAAGATCGAGGCGGCGAGCGTGACGAAGAACAGCCCGGTCCTGACGCCGATGGTTTCGGGATCGCCGACAGCCGGCGGGTTCGGCGGATATTTGAGGTCGGGAACGACCACGAGCGCGACGAAGGCGGCAAAACCGAGCAGCAGCGCCAGCGAGCGGGGGCTCAGGCGGCCGATGCGGCCATAGAGACCGGCAAAGACCAGCGAGAAGATCCCGCCCATCGCCACGGCGTAGGTGACGACGCCGGTGAAGAGGCCGAGGCCCGCCTGCGTCTGGCGGCTCACGGCTTCGGGCTCCTCGACCGCGCCGTCCGCCGGCGCTTGCGCCGCTGCCATCAGTTCCTCGAACGCGATGGCGCGCTCGACCTGGGGCTCACCATAGATTCGGGCAAAACCGAACGCGACAAGACCGGCCACGAGGCCGGCGATCATGCCTCGCAGCAAAAGATGACCAGTCATTTCGACACCTCAATGGCAGGGGAAGCCGAGCAGGTGACGCCCGTCATGCACGAATTCGTGGACTTCCAGGCCGGACAGAAGACGGGCCGCGCCTTCCTCGGTGCTGATGAAATAGAGCGCGAGCAGCATCAGCAGGCCGCCGAAAAGCGCCCATGGAAACAGCTGGCTTGCGGGAATGGGGGTGACGGCTGTGCCGCCGCTCAAGGTGATGTCAGACATGGTCCCTCTCTGAATACGCGTTCGCTTGCGGGCAAGAACTGGATACACCCCGAGGTCTGGCTTTCGCCGTGGCGATTACAGTGGCGCGACCGCGCCAGAATTTCACTGGCTTCCCAAGGTGATATAGGATTCTATCAGGCGCGTTTCGCGGGAGTCAACGACGTTCCGCTCCGCAGGGCTTCATTCTTGCCGAAAGGACGGGCGATCTTGGACGACGGAACGGAAGAAACCGATATCCGGCGCAGGCGGGCAAGCCGTATCACGCTGCTCTGCCGGGGCGCGACCGCTGCCAACCGCCTCTCCCGATTCGCCGCCGACGAGCCGCTGCTGCCGAAGGAGGCCGAGAAAGCAGGGCGCCTCGCCCGGCGGCTGCCGGCCTATGCGGCGGTGCTCCACGCGCCCGAGATCGCGGCCCGCGAAACGGCCGCGCTCTTTTCCCCCAGGGCGGTTCCCTGCGAGGCGCTGCGGGATATCGATCACGGGCAATGGCGCGGCCGCAGCCTCGAGGATATCGCGGGCGAGGACCCGTCCGGGCTCCAGCACTGGATGGCCGATCCGGCCGCAAAGCCGCATGGCGGGGAAAGCATCGAGGAGGCGCGGGCGCGCTGCGCGGCATGGCTCGAGGAACAGCACGGCGCGGGCGGGCATCGCCTCGCCGTCACCCACGCTTTCATTCTCAAGATCGTTCTCGCCCATGTCCTTGGAGCGCCGCTCTCCGCCGTCTGGCGGGCGGATGTCGAGCCGCTCGGCATGCTGACGCTCACCAGCGACGGCCGTCGCTGGGCGTTACGGTTCTTCGGCTCGCCCGCAGGGCCGGAAGGCGATCCACGATGATGCTTTGCGCCGGCCGGAAACCGGCCGGCGCGAGGGCCTTTCCTCAGGCGGCCTTCAGAAGGTCGCCATGCGGGTCGAGGACGAACTTGGTCGCCGCGCCCTGGTCGAAGCTCTCGTAGCCCTGAACGGCATCGTCGAGCGCGATGATCTTCGCGTTGACGATGTCGGCGATGGGCAGGCGGTCGTGCAGGATGGCCTGCATGAGCTGGCGGTTGTACTTCAGCACCGGCGTCTGGCCGGTGTGGAAGGACTGCGCCTTCGCCCAGCCGAGGCCGAATCGCAATGACAGGCTGCCATGCTTGGCCGCATTGTCCACCGCGCCCGGATCCTCGGTGACGTAGAGGCCCGGAATGCCGATCGAGCCGGCGGCGCGGGTGATCTCCATCATCTGGTTGAGCACGATGGCCGGCTGCTCGCCACCCGAATGGCCGCGCGCCTCGAAGCCGACGGCGTCGATGGCGCTGTCCACCTCGTTGGTGCCGACGACCTCGGCGATCATGTCGCCGAGCCGGTCGCTCTTGGAAAGGTCGATGGGCTCAAAGCCGACCTTGGCGGCATGCGCCAGGCGATCCTTGTTGAAGTCGCCGATCATCACGACGGCCGCGCCGAGGATGCGCGCGGAAGCGGCGGCCGCAAGGCCGACCGGGCCGGCACCCGCCACATAGACCGTGGAGCCGACGCCGACGCCCGCACGCACCGCGCCGTGGAAGCCGGTCGGCAGGATGTCGGAGAGCATGGTGAGGTCGCGGATCTTCGCCATCGCCTTGTCGCGGTCGGGGAATTTCAGAAGATTGAAGTCGGCATAGGGGATCGTGACGTAGCGGGCCTGCCCGCCGATCCAGCCGCCCATATCGACATAGCCGTAGGCGCCGCCGGCGCGCGACGGGTTCACCGTGAGGCAGACGCCGGTATCCTGCGACTTGCAGCAGCGGCAGCGGCCACAGGCGACGTTGAAGGGCACGGAAACGATGTCGCCGATCTGCAGCATCTCGACGTCGATGCCCTTCTCGATGACCTCGCCGGTGATCTCGTGGCCGAGAACGAGGCCCGGCATCGCCGTCGTGCGGCCGCGCACCATGTGCTGGTCGGAGCCGCAGATATTCGTGGAGATCACCTTGAGGATCACGCCATGCTCGATGCGGCGGCCATCCGGGGCCTCCAGCTTGGGATCGTCGATGTCGCGGACCTCGACCTTGCCGGGGCGCATGTAGACGACGCCTCTGTTCCTGCTCATATCATCTCCTCCTTTTCGTTAAACGCCGGTACCGGCCCGCTCCTCCGCGGGCAGGATGTGCTCTCTACGCCGCGCAGCCGGACCATCGGCCGGGCCTCACGCTTCAAGGCTGGTGCGGGATTTCCGACGATCGGCCCCGGCATGGGCGGGACGGCACCTTGAACACATGCAGCAAACCACTTGGCAGGCGAAATGACGCTCGGGAATACGACATAAGCGGTGTCCGCAACGACACGCCGCCGCGGCGACCTCGATGTCCCGAAAACGGAAACGGCCCCGTAAAGGCGAGGCCGTTTCGATCGCGCGGGAAGAGGCTCCCGGAAGGCTCAGAAATCCCAGTCCTCGTCCTCGGTCGCGACCGCCTTGCCGATGACATAGGACGAGCCGGAGCCGGAGAAGAAGTCGTGGTTCTCGTCGGCATTCGGCGAAAGGGCCGAGAGGATGGCCGGGTTCACCTTGCAGGCTTCCGGCGGGAAGAGCGCCTCGTAACCGAGGTTCATCAGCGCCTTGTTGGCGTTGTAGTGCAGGAACTTCTTGACGTCCTCGGTAAGGCCGACGCCGTCGTAGAGTTCCTCGGTATAGCGCGTCTCGTTGTCGTAGAGCTCCAGCAGCAGGTCGAAGGCGAAGTCCTTGATCTCCTGCTGCTTCTCCGCGCTTAGCCGCTCTATCGCCCGCTGGAACTTGTAGCCGATGTAGTAGCCGTGCACGGCCTCGTCGCGGATGATGAGGCGGATCATGTCGGCGGTGTTGGTGAGCTTGGCGCGGCTCGACCAGTACATCGGCAGATAGAAGCCTGAATAGAACAGGAAGCTTTCCAGGAAGACGGATGCGATCTTCTTCTTCAACGGATCGCCGGCGGCGTATTGCTCCATGATCAGCGCCGACTTCCTCTGCAGGAACTCGTTCTCCTCCGACCAGCGGTAGGCATCGTCCACGTCCGGCGTCAGGCACAGCGTCGAGAAGATGGAGGAATAGGAGCGCGCATGCACCGCCTCCATGAAGGAGATGTTGGAGAGCACCGCCTCCTCATGCGGCGTGGCGCAATCCTCCATCAGCCGCACCGCGCCGACGCCGTTCTGGATCGTGTCCAGCAGGGTGAGGCCGGTGAAGACGCGGATAGTGAGCTTCTGCTCTTCCGGCTTCAGGGTCGCCCAGGAGGGGATGTCGTTGGAAAGCGGCACCTTTTCCGGCAGCCAGAAATTGCCGGTCAGGCGGTTCCAGACCTCGAGGTCCTTGTCGTCCTCGATGCGGTTCCAGTTGATGGCGCGGATGGCGCTCGCTGCCTTCGGGGTCTTGGTCTTCACTTGGATGTTCATTCTGGTCCCCAAAGGTCAGAGGGCGCAGGAGACGCAGCCCTGCACTTCTGTGCCGGACAGCGCCATCTGGCGAAGGCGGATGTAGTAGATGGTCTTGATGCCCTTTTTCCAGGCGTAGATCTGCGCCCGGTTGATGTCGCGCGTCGTCGCCGTGTCGCGGAAGAACAGCGTCAGCGACAGGCCCTGGTCGACATGCTGGGTGGCCGCCGCATAGGTGTCGATGATCTTCTCCGGGCCGATCTCGTAGGCGTCCTGGTAGTAGTCGAGATTGTCGTTGGTCATGAAGGCGGCCGGGTAGTAGACGCGGCCGATCTTGCCCTCTTTCCGGATCTCGATCTTCGAGACGATCGGGTGGATCGAGGAGGTCGAGTGGTTGATGTAGGAGATCGAGCCGGTCGGCGGCACGGCCTGGAGATTCTGGTTGTAGAGCCCGCCTTCCATGACGGCCGTCTTCAGCTCCAGCCAGTCTTCCTGCGTCGGAATATGGATGCCGGCCTCCTCGAAGATCGCCCTCACCTTCTCCGTCGCCGGCAGCCATTCGGTTTCGGTATATTTGTCGAAATATTCGCCGGAGGCGTATTTCGAGTTCTCGAAGCCCTTGAAGCTGACGCCCTTTTCCACCGCCAGCCGGTTGGAGGCGCGGATGGCGTGATAGGTCACCGTGTAGAAGTAGATATTGGTGAAATCGACACCCTCTTCCGACCCGTAGAAGATGCGCTCGCGGGCAAGATAGCCGTGCAGGTTCATCTGGCCGAGGCCGATGGCATGGCTGTCGTCATTGCCCTTCTCGACCGAGGGAACCGAGGAGATGTGGCTCATCTCCGAAACGGCGGTCAGCGCGCGGATGGAGGTCTCGATGGTCCGGCCGAAATCCGGCGAGTCCATCGTAGCCGCGATGTTGAGCGAGCCGAGATTGCAGGAAATGTCCTTGCCCATCTTGGCATAGGACAGGTCGTCGTTGAATTCGCTCGCCTCGCTCACCTGGAGGATTTCCGAGCAGAGATTGCTCATGGTGATGCGGCCGGCGATCGGGTTCGCCCGGTTCACCATGTCCTCGAACATGAGGTAGGGATAGCCGGACTCGAACTGGATCTCGGCGATGATCTGGAAGAAATCGCGCGCCTTGATCTTCTTTTTCCTGATGCGGCCGTCCTCGACCATCTCGCGGTACTTCTCGCTCACCGAAATCTCGGTGAAGGGCACCCCGTAGACGCGCTCCACGTCATGCGGCGAGAAGAGGTACATATCCTCGTTGTTCCTCGCGAGCTCGAAGGTGATGTCCGGGATGACGACGCCGAGCGAGAGCGTCTTGATGCGGATCTTCTCGTCGGCATTCTCGCGCTTGGTGTCGAGGAAGCGCATGATATCCGGGTGGTGGGCGTGCAGATAGACCGCTCCCGCCCCCTGCCGCGCGCCGAGTTGGTTGGCGTAGGAGAACGAATCCTCCAGCAGCTTCATCACCGGGATGACGCCCGACGACTGGTTCTCGATCTGCTTGATCGGCGCACCCATCTCGCGAACGTTCGTCAGCGACAGCGCAACGCCGCCACCGCGCTTGGAAAGCTGCAGGGCCGAATTGATCGAGCGGCCGATGCTCTCCATGTTGTCCTCGACGCGCAGGAGGAAGCAGGAGACGAGCTCGCCGCGCTGCTTCTTGCCGGCATTGAGGAAAGTGGGGGTCGCGGGCTGGAAGCGGCCGGAGATGATCTCGTCGACGATGTCGCGGGCAAGCTGCTCGTTGCCGCGCGCCAAAGCGAGCGCCACCATGCAGACGCGGTCCTCGTAGCGCTCGAGGTAGCGCTTTCCGTCGAAGGTCTTCAGCGTATAGGACGTGTAGTACTTGAACGCGCCGAGGAAGGTCGGGAAGCGGAACTTCCTGTCATAGGCGTGGTCGAAAAGGTCGCGCACGAAGTTGAAGGAATACTGGTCCAGCACCTCCTGCTCGTAATAGCCCTCGGTCACGAGGTAATCGAGCTTCTCCCTGAGATTATGGAAGAAGACGGTGTTCTGGTTGACGTGCTGGAGGAAATACTGCTTGGCCGCCTGCCGGTCCTTGTCGAGCTGGATCTTCCCCTCCTCGTCGTAGAGGTTCAGCATGGCGTTCAGCGCGTGGTAGTCCAGCGCGGTGATCTCCGGGGCCTTCGCCGGCTTATCTCCCGCGGGATGGGAAAAAGCGTGAGGCGGTTTTTCGCTCGCATCCCGCGGCGTCGAAGCGTTCATCGTGTCCAAAATCGTTCCAGTCCCTGTCTGACATTGTCGACGTCCTCATCCGTGCCGAGCAGCTCGAAACGGTAGAGGAACGGCACCGCGCATTTCGCGGAAATGATGTTTCCCGCGACGGCATATCCGGCGCCGAAATTGGTGTTGCCCGCCGCGATGACGCCGCGGATCAGGCTGCGGTTGCGCGGATTGTTGAGGAAGCGGATGACGGGCTTGGGCACCGCCCCCTTCTCCCCGCCCCCGCCATAGGTCGGCGAAACCAGCACGAAGGGCCGGTCGGCCTGCGGGGCTTCCCCGGCCGCGTCGAGCGGCAGGCGCAGGGCCTCGACCCCGAGCTTTTCCACGAAGCGCCGGGTGTTCTCCGACCGGCTGGAAAAATAAACGAGGTCCCCCACCGCCTTCTCCTCAGGCGAGCGCGCTGATCATGTCCGGGCGGAAGCCGGCCCAATGCTGCTCGCCGGCGATGACGACCGGGACCTGGCGGTAGCCGAGACCCTGCACGAGCGCATAGGCATCGGCATCCTCGGAAATGTCGACGACATGATAGTCGATGCCCTGGCGGTCGAGTGCGCGGGTGGTCGCGGTGCACTGGACGCAGGCGGGCTTGGAGTAGACGGTGATGGACATGGCTTTCCTCGTTTTCGATAGGGCATGGGATATCGCCCGGCCATCCGCCGATAGCCGTTCGATGAATTCCCGGTGATAAGGGCGGCCGTCTACGGACGACCGGACGCGGGGCGCCGCCTACTCGCGCGGATGGACTGGCAACAAAATCGACATGGCTTCACCCCGAGACATTTCGCGGGGAAGCAGCGGAGACGGCGGGCGGCATCCTGCACGACCCAACGCTCGCCATCCGGACACCCCGCCCGTGGACGTTCATGATCGAGGCAGGTCTCCTGGCTTGCGGGTCTCGGCATCCGTCCACCTTCCCAAGGCCTGCGCCCCAGTGGCTCATCGAACGAATGCTCGCCGCTTACAGTTGCGGGGGCAGCTCCGGATTGATGCGGCCATCATGGCCGCCCCGGATTCCCGTCTTAGCCTTCCATCCTTTCGAATCGAAGGAACCTCGAACACAAGATATAGTAGACGAGGTAAAAAATGCGTCAACGGCTATGATGGGATTTCCACCGTCTCATGCCTCCGCCGCCGCCGGTCACCACGAGCCGCGCTGGCGCAGCCAGGCGGCCGACTTGTCCAGCCCGCCGAAGGGGAAGACGTGGATCTGCGTAATGGGGCCCGGCGTTCCCGTCCGCAGGCGCTCCTCGACGGGACCGACGACCGTTTCCGGCAAATAGCCCGCGGCGAGCGCCATGAGCCCGCCGCCATGCCGCGACAGCACGGAAAGGGAGTTTCCGATCCCGCACATGGTGCCGTATTTGATGAGCGTCGTGATCTTGGCCGGCCCCGCGATGCCGAGATGGACCGGAACGTCGATGCCGGCGCGTACCAGCCCATCCGCCCAGGCGAGGGCCTTCGGCGCGTCGAAGCCGAATTGCGTGACGATGCGCATGCGGGCATTCGTCCGCTCGGCGAAATCCAGCTTGCGGCGCAGGGCCTCCAGCGCGATCGCGTCGGTGAAATCGGGGCTGCCCTCGGGATGGCCGGCAACGGCGAAATCGCGGATGCTGAAGCGGTCGAGAACGCCCGTTTCCAGAACGTCGAGCGAGGAGGAGAACGGCCCTGCCGGCGGCGTGATGCCGCCGCCGATCACCAGGACGTCCATGACGCCTGCCTCTTCGGCAAGGCGGCCGACGCGCCGTTCCAGCGCGTCGCGCGAGGCGATCCGCCGGGCGGCAAGATGCGGTATCGGCACGCAGCCCGCTTCCTGCAGCCGGCGGGCGGCAGCCAGCGTTTCCCCCTCGGTCTCGGGCGCGCCGATATCCGTCAGGTACACGCGCACGCCCCGCGGCAGCAGCGTGACGAGGTCGCCGGCCGGCGGGACCTGTTTCGGCAGGGCTTCTATCGAGGCTGGAAGCCGTCCCGTTTGCGTTCGCACCTGTCCGATCATTCTCACGCTCATGCCGTTGAAAGTAATGGCCTCCTATGACGCCATTTTCGGAAAAACGCAGCATCCAACGCGTCATGCGCTTGACGGCTTGCGCAAAAGCATCGTGGAAATCCGAAACGACAAGGCCCCGCCGCGGGGCGGGGCCTTGTCGCAATAAGACGGCGCAGCCTTTCAGGCCCGGCTGATCTCGTCGAGATACCAGCCGATATAGCGCAATTCGTTGTGCTCCATCGGCGCGATCGGGCCGGGCACGAAATAGTGCGAGCGCACCCCGCGCGCCGTGTGCTCGATGATCGCCTTGTCTTCCTCGGTCGTCACCTTCCAAAGCCAGGTGAGCTTGGCGAGGTCGTAGTCCCTGCCCTCCTCCGCCTTGCCATCCACGAGCCAGATCAGTTCCATCTCGCAGCTCTCCGCCGATTTCGGGATGAAGCGGTAGATCATGCCGTGGTCGGGATAGCAGACGAGGAAGGTCGTGCCGCCGAGATGGATGGAGGTCACGCCGCCGTCGAAGTCGCTGAAACGACCCATCAGCGGGGCGACCGCCTTGCCGTCCTCGCTGCCGCTCTGCACCCCGTCATAGAGCGCATAGCGGAAGGCGTGGATCGCCTCTCGGCCCTCGCGCGAGGTCTGCCAGTGGTTGCCCGAGCCGACCTCGATGCCGAGCGCGCAGGTACGCGCCTCCATCGCCTCGTTCAGCGCCTCGATCATGTGGAGCGGCTGCTCCAGCGCGTGGGTCTGGGAATATTCAGGATGCGCCGGGCCGCAATGATAGCATTCGACATAGTTCTCGACCGCCAGCTTCCAGTTGGCGGCGACGGGATAGGTCTCGCGATGGGCCACGCGGGCGCTCGCCCAGCCATATTGGCCGCAAGTGGCGTGCAGCAGGTTCTCCACCTCGGAAAAATCGAGCGGCGTCTCGGCGAAGCAGATGAAGATCAGTCCCTCGACGACGCGGACATGGATCTTGCGCAGGCCATGCTCGCCGCGGTCGAATTCCTTCGGCATCAGGCGTGCCGCCTTGAGGCTGCCATCGTTGCCGTAGGTCCAGGCATGGTAGGGACAGACGAAGACGCGGGCATTGCCCTTCTGCTTCGTGCAGACCTCCGCGCCGCGATGGCGGCAGACATTGAGCATGGCATGGATGGAACCGTCGGCCGCGCGGGCGACGATCACCTGCTCGCTGTCGATGCGGAAGACCTCGAAATCGTTGACGTTCGGGATCACGCTCTCATGGGCGATGCAGTGCCAGTGGCGGCGGAACACCCGCTCCATGTCGCGCTGGTAGATTTCCGCGTCATGGTAGAACGGCCGGGCGAGCCCGTGCCCCGGCCGGTGCTCCGCAACGAGGCGATCGATGCGGTCGGCGTTGACGTCGATGACGGCTTCGGCAATGTGTCCCATACTGGTCGACCCTATCAGGCTGTTCGGTGAGCCAGTATTCCGGGGCGTTCTCAGTCCGGCAAGATGGCGGGAAGGCCACGATTAATCGACAAGTTCGATCACGCATCCTGCCGACTGCTTCCGCACCAGCCGGGAAGGTGAGCCGCCTCACGGGAGCGGGCGAGACGCATCGCCTCCGGGAGGGCCAGCTCGAAGGACTGCATCACCCGCTTGCGCTCCAGCCGGCGCCGCAGGAAATCGGCCCAGAGGAACTCGGAAAAGGGCACGGTCACCTTGGCAAAGCCGCCGGCCTCGCGAAGCGCGCCGGCGAGCGAGCGGAACGGATCATCCACCAATCCTCCGATCTCCCTGGGCAGGGCCGTGACCGGCTGGCGGACGCCATCGGCATCGAAGGGGTGGACCAGGCTGAGATTGTCCATCACCGACCAGAATTCATCCTTTCCGAGATGAGAAAGATCGGCGACGATGCTGGTCAGGACGTGCCGGATGCCCTCCTCATTCAACGCACGCACCAGATGGTGGTGATCGACGAGGTAGAGCCGTTCCTTGGGACCGATGGCGACGGGAACCATGTGGCGGCCGAGGAAATCCGGCCTCCTCTCCGCCTTGATCGCTTTCCAGCCCTCGCGCTTCAGGCGCACCTCGCGCATGCCGACGGTCATCTGCGTGGGCCGCAGTTCGGCGATGTCGACGGGTTTCACATGCGGTTCGAAGAGATGGGGCATCGAGAAGCTCCTTCCTGCGCTATCGCGGCCACGGCATCGTCGACGCTGAAGCTGCTGCGCGCCACGAGATCGGCGCCGCCGGCCCGCGCCAGAAGGTCCCGCACGCCATCGTGCATGCGGGCGTAGCGGATATCGAGTCCGCGCCGCTTGAGCGCCGCATCCAGTTCCAGAAGCGCATCGAGCGCCGTTGTATCCATCTCCAGGCTCTCCTCGAGGCTGACGATCACGCCTTTCAGCCCGTCCCGGCCCGTGACCTGCCGCAGGATTTCCGCGCAGATCAGTTCGGCATTGCCGAAGAAGAGCGGCTGGGCCGGGCGAAGGATGACAACGCCGGGAATCTCCCTCGCATCTGGATGGCGTCCGACATCGACGAAATCATGGCTGCCGCCGAGGCGGCCGAGATGCATGACATGCGGCGAGGACAGCCGGCGCACGAATGCCGCGAAGGAGAGGGCAATGGCGACGAGCATGCCGTTGAGCACCCCGAAGGCGAGAACGCCGCAGGCGGCCGAAAGAGCAAGATAGGGATCGCGGCCGAGCCGGAACAGGCGGACGATCGGCTTCGGGTCGAGCGCGTGCAGCAGGGCGACGACGATGATGGCCGCCAGCACGGCCTCGGGGATGAAGGCGAACCATGCGGAGGCGGCGAGGCTGAAGGCGGCAAGCCCCGCGGCTGCGGCGGCGGAGGCGAGCCGGCTTTGCGGCCCCGCCGCCTCGCTGGCGGCGCCGGCGGAAAACCCGGCACCGACCGGCATGCCCTGCAGGGCGGCGCTGGCGACGTTTGCGAGACCGAGCGCCCGCAGTTCGCGGTTCGGATCGACCTCTTCGCCGTGGCGAAGCGATAGGTTGCGCACGGTGCCCCAGGATTCGGCGAAGAGGATCAGCACCAGCGGGGGAGCGACGCGCGCCGCCTGAGCGACATCGTCCGCCGAGACGGTGAAAGGACCGACCCAGATTGCGGCAAGATCGATCGGGCCGACCAGGGCAACGCCGTGCGTCGGCCAGAGAAACGACACCGCAATGCCGGCAAGGATGACGGAAAGGCTCGCCGGCACGGCCGGATAGCGACGCAGGCAAAGCAGCGCCGCAAGTGCCGCCGCCCCGATCGCCAGGCTCGGCAGGCTCCAGACGCCGGGAGCGAGCGCGATCTGCCGAAGGATATCGAGCGGCGCGCTGCCGGGCACCGCGACACCGAACAGGCTCGGCAGTTGCTTGATGACGATCAGGATCGCGAGACCGAAGGCAAAGCCGCGCAGCACCGGTCGGGAGATCACGCTGGAGAGCGCGCCGAGGCGCAAGGCGGAAGCCAGCAGGAAAAGAACTCCGACGAGCAGGACGACCACGGCGACCAACAGCGCCTTCTGCTGCGGCGTGACCTGAAGCGTCAGCAGCATGGCGGCGAGGATCGCGGCAGACGACGAGGTGGGCGAGATCACGGCAAAGCGGCTCTGCCCGACAAGGGCATAGACCGCGCAGCCGGCAACGGCCGCTACGATGGCGTGCTGCGCGGGCAAGCCCGCAATGCCCGAATAGGCAATCGCTTCAGGCAGCATCAGCCCGGCGATGGAAACACCGGCGACGACATCGCGCCAATTGAGCTTCATCCCGTGCCGCCTTTTCCGCGCGAACGATACAGGCGCCAAACGCCGCCCTGCGCGCGATATGCCGCCTCATTCATAGGATCGCCGCCGGCCGGTTGTAAACAGGAACCTCGCCGTTGGCCGGCGGGACGGAGAAGGCCCTTGATCGACCTGCGAGTCCCGTTTTGAACATCTCTATCCACCGGGTTTCCAATATCGATAAAAATTGAATCAAGTTGCGGCGCCCAGAACGACAACCTCTTTACCGTGTATTTTAGCAGGATATACAACCGATCTTGCTAGATTGCCTTCAACCCTGGAGGCAGACCAATGGCAAGAAGACAGGCAATCCCGGCAGGAAAACGCTGCATCGCCGCGCTAGGCGGCATCGTACTCGGCTTCTCGCTCTTTTCCGATAGCGGGGCGGGCGGACGAGCCGCGGAGCGGGTCCTGCCGTCGGCGCCGGTCGCCACCGCGAGCCTGCGCCTTGTGGAGGACGCCTCCGGTCTCGACATGACGACGACCGGCACAATCGCCTCGGGCCTCTTCGGCTCGGTGGCCTTCCCCTTCAAGCCGGGCGCGCTCTTTCGCTGGAAGGAAATCGAAAAGGCCTCGGAAAAGCTCTCGCCCGAAAGCTGCGGCGACAAGAAAGCCTGCCGTACGCGGCTGAAGCTGCTGAACGAGACCGTCAGCGCCGTCGCCGACGAACCGCTCCTGCGAAAGATCGAAGCCGTCAATGTCGCCGTCAACCGGCTGATCAGCTACGGCAAGGATATCGACGTGCACGGCCAGCTCGATTACTGGGCGACCCCCGACGAAATCCTCGCCTTCGGCAAGGGCGACTGCGAGGACTATGCCATCCTAAAACGGGCGGCCCTGCGCAAGGCGGGCGTTCCGGCCGAAGACATGACGCTGGTCGTACTGCGGGAATCCCGGCGCAACTTCTATCACGCCGTTCTCACGGTAACGGTGGAGGGCAAGAACTACGTGCTCGACAACATGCGCAGCCAGGTGCTCGTGGATCGGCAATTGCCGGAATACCAGGCGCTCTATTCGCTCGGCACCGAGCGGGCCTGGGTGCATGGCTACAAGCGCGGCTCCGAATATGCCATGCAGAAACGCCCCGCCTCGCTCGACGCGGTGCAGCCTGGCGAAGGTATCCCCGCCAGCTTCTGACGGGCCGGCTACCGTCCCCGGGGCGGCGAGAGAGGAACGATCGCCGCCCGCCCGAACGATCCCGGCAAAGCAATCTTCTTCCATCGCCGTCCTTCGGAGCATTTCCAGCAAGTGTGCGAAGCGGCTTGCATCCGGGAACGCTCCGGGCTTCCGCAGCAACAGAGCGCAAGCCACGTCGAGGGGAGCGCTGCCGCGGCGCGAAAATCAGGATGAGCCACAGGACCCGCGAAATGCCACGTTCTCGCCGCTGGCGGGAAGCGGCTACCGCTCCTGCATCGCTTCGGTGCGCGCCTTGTTGATCGGCTTCAGGAGATATTGCAGGATCGTCTTGCGGCCGGTCATGATATCGACCGAGGCCACCATGCCCGGAATGATGGAATGAGATTTGCCGTTGCGGACAATCTCGGACCTCTCGGTCTTCACCTGCGCGAGATAGTAGGTCTCGTTGGACTTCTCGTCGAACATCGAGTCCGCCGACACGTTGGAAACCTCGCCGTGCAGGCCGCCGTAAATCGAGAAATCGAAGGCCGTGATCTTCACCAGCGCCGGCTGGCCGACGCGGATGAAGGCGATATCGTTGGGTGAGATGCGCGCCTCGACAAGCAGCGTGTCGGAGGTCGGCACCACCTCGGCGACCGTCGTGCCGGGCTGCACATAGCCGCCGATGGTCGTGACCTCCAGCCGGTTGACGACACCGTCAACGGGCGAACGAAGGTCGGTCCGCTGAACCCGATCCGAAGCGCCGCGGACGGTTTCGGTGACGACCGAAAGATCGGCGAGCGCCTTGGTCTTCTCGGCCAGCGCTTCCTGCTGGAACGAGAGCATCAGTTCATCGACCTGGAGGGAAGCCTCCTTGATGGCGGCGCGGATGCGCTCCAGCGATGCCTGCAGCAGCTTCAGCTGGCCGCTCGAATCCGTCAGTTCCTTCTGCACGCGCAGGAGATCGGTCTGCGGGGCGAGCTTGCGCTTGACGAGCGGCTCCAGCAGCCCTTCTTCCTTTTGCGAAACACCGATGTTCTCTTCCAGGCGCTTGATGCTCACCAGCGCCTCGTCGAGCTCCTTGCGCCGCTGCAGATGGCGCTCCTGCAGCACCGACAGCTTGTTCTGGAACGCGTCGCGCCGGGCCTTCAGAAGCTGGGATTCGTTCTCGCATATCTCGGGACTGGACTTGCTGACCTCCTGCGGGCAGGTCATCGGCGATGTCATGTCGCCGGCCTGCTCCACCTCGAGACGGGCGATCTGCACGCGTAGCGCACGGGCGCGGGCCTCCAGCTCGCCCAGAGTGGACGTCGTGGCGGTGTCGTCGAGCCGGACGATGAGATCGCCTTTCTTGACGATCTGGCCGAGCTTGACAGCAATCTCCTGCACGACGCTCGCCTCGCTCGCCTGGATGACCTGCGTGCGCGACACCGGCACGACCTTGCCTTGGCCGCGGGCGATCTCGTCGACCTCCGTCACCGCCGCCCAAACAACGAAAAACACGATCAGCAGGGCGACAGAGACAAGGCTCATGCGCGCCCAGAACGGAGGGGCATCGGTCATGACGGGCGCCCTGCTTTCTTCTGGAGCTCCTCGATGACGGCGCCCTTGGGACCATCGGCGATGACCCGGCCGGCGTCCAGAACGATCAGGCGATCGACGAGTTCGAGCATGCTGTAGCGATGGGTGGAAATGATGATCGTCGTTTCCGGGCCGAAGGCGGTGGCCAGGTTCGTGATGAGCCGGCGCTCGGAGGCGAGATCCATCGCGCCCGAAGGCTCATCGAGGAAAATGATCTTCGGCCGCGCGAGCAGCAGGCGTGCGATGGCGACGGCCTGCCGCTGCCCCCCGGAAAGATTGCTGCCCCGCTCACCCACCGGCATGTCGTAGCCCCGCGGATGGCGTGAAACGAACTCGTCGACGCCGGTGCGGCGCGCGACCTCGATGATTTCCGCGTCCGTCGCCTCCGGATTGCCCATGAGGAGATTGTCCTTCACGGAGCCCGAGAAAAGATCGGCCGATTGCGAGGCGACGGCGACGGCGGTCCGCACGGAAGCCGGGTGGTATTGGCGGATGTCGATGCCGTCGATCATCAGGCTGCCGGCAGCAGGAGGATAGAGCGCGCCGAGCAGGCGGCCGATGGTCGTCTTGCCCGAGCCGATACGGCCGATCACGCCCACCCGCTCGCCCGGCCGGACTGAGAAAGTCATGCCTTCCAGCACCTTCTGATCCGACCCCGGATAGGCGAAATCGACATTCTGGAAGGAAAAACCGCCCTTCTCGATATCGCGATTCACGAAGCCGGTGGCGCTCGGCAGGTCCTCCGGCATCGACATGATGGAATTGAGGATGCGCAGCGACAGGAGCGCCTGCCGCAGCCGCGCAAGCGTCATCGCGATCTGGCCCATCGGCGCAACCGCGCGGCCCGACAGCATCACAGCGGCGATGATGGCGCCGGAGGACATCTTGCCCTGTGAGAACTGGTAAGCGCCGGCGAGGATAATGACCACGGTGACAAGCTGCGAGACGAACTGTGTCCAATTGGCCGCCGAGGCGGAAAGCTGCTTGATCTCTTCGGAGGTCAACGCCGCCTTTTTCGACAATTCGTGCCATTTGCGCAGCAGGCCGCGCTCGGCCCTCAGCGACTTGACCGTTTCGATGGTGGAAATGGTTTCGACCAGCAGTGATTGCTTCATCGACGATTCGTTCGTAGCCGCCGCCACGCGCTTGCCGATGCGGTGCTGCGCGATAAGGCCGATGGCCAGCGCCACACCGAAGGCGCCGGCCGGAACGATGACGATCCAGCCAGCGACCAGATAGATGACCACCAGGAAGACGAAGACGAAGAAGGTGTCGATGAGAACGCTGATCGTGTTGGACGTGAAGAATTCCCGCACGAATTCATATTGCGTGATGCGGCTTGCAAACTCTCCGGTCTGCATCGGCCGCCCGGACATGCTGGCGTTGAGCACCTTCTCGAACAGCAGATAGGAGAGCTTCAGATCGGCCCGCCGGCCCGCATAGTCGATAAGCGCGGCGCGCGCCGTCTTCAGCACGAGGTCGAAGATCACCGCACCCGCGACGCCAAGCGACAACACCCAGAGCGTCGCCTTGGCGTCGTTCGGAAGGATACGGTCATAGACGTTCATCGTGAAGAGCGGCGAGGTCAGCGCCAGCAGGTTGATGAACAGCGCCGCCACCGCCACCTGCGCATAGGACCGCCAGAAGGGAATCAGCGCGCTGACGAGCCAATGCTGCCGGACGATGGTGCCGTCCAGCCCCTGCACGGCAGACTGTATCGTATCGGCGCTGACCGTGCTGAAGGCCAGCACGGCGCGGATCTCGTCCTTGCCCGGCATGTAGCCCCGGGTCTGGGCGCGGATCGCATCGAGATAGGACGACCGCCCCGCCACGCCGCCGACATCGTGGATTTCCAGCAGCGGAATGGCCGAGCCGTCATTGAGCAGGACGATCGCCGGCAGATCGAGATTGTCCGCCGCCAGATCGCGCCATCCGAAGCTGCGCACCTCCAGGCCGATCCGGTCGCTGAGCCGCTGCACGTCCTCGAGGGACGGCAGGGCCTCGTCGAAGGGTACACCGGAAAAGAGGACGACGTCCGAGCCGGGGCGGCCGAGAAACACGGCAACACGCCGGAACGCGACGCGGAAGGGCTCCCCCGCAAGGGTCGAATCAAAAACCGGCATCATGAGCGAAACTCATGATGCCGGGCGAAACATCCACCTGAACCGGCCGGCGCACTCTTCCCGAAGGGAAACGAGGCGCCCCTGCCGAGGTCGATCATGTCACAACAAACCATGCCTTATGGCTTTCTGCAGACTTACTTCATGGGAGCCAGCAGATCCAACGGAAGTTCGCTCACCTGCCGCGAGGGCATGCGGCGGTAGGTTTCTGTCGGCTTGGTTTCCGGAACGTGGAATTCCTCGCGCGCATAGGCATCGGACTGCTTGGCGGCAGCAAGGTTCATGCTGCTCAGCAGCATGCCGCTCGCGGCAAGGATTCGATACTCGGCAAAGCGCGAGGCATATTGAGCCGTCTTCGCAAGAACGTTGACGGTGTAGCGTGAGTTCTGCGCACCGAGCACGTCCAGCAGCGAGCGGCGCCCGACGGAAAGCTGCTCGCGATAGGATTCCACCAGACTGCCGTTTGCCGATGCCTGCTCCTTGAGCGTTGCGGCCAGTTCCATCTGGCGGATACGGCGATCCCAGGAAATGCGCACCGCCTCCTCCACTTCACGGAAGCTCTGGTGCAGGACGAGCCGCTGCTCGCTGGCGCGCCGGATCTGTTCCTGTTCGTTGGCGATGTCGATACCGCCGCGATAGAGGTTCCACTTGGCGACGACGCGCGCCTGCAGGCTCGTCGTGCGCCCATCAGCGCCGTCGATGTCCATGCCGGTGCGGGCACGGCCCTCGAGATAGACTTCCGGATAGAGGTTCGAACGGGCGCCCTTCACCATCGCGTCTGCCGCATCGATATCGGCATTGGCGACCTTGATGCGCGGATTGTTGGCGCGTGCCATGCCGATGGCCGCGTCGAGCGACTTCGGCAAGGAGGCTGCCATGGAACCCGGCATGGTCGCATTGGCGAATGGCTTGCCGACGAGCCGCAGGAACCGGGTCTTGGCCGCTTCCAGTTCCTCCTCGGCTTCCTTTGTGCGGGCCTTGGCGGCGAGCAGCCGCTCCTGCGCCTGCTGGCGGTCGGCATCGGTCAGGGTGCCGCCGGAAATCAGCGCGCCGATATCGCCGAGCATCTGCTGATGAACGGCCATGTTGCGGCGCGATTCCTGGACGATCTCGCCCTGGAGCATGATTTCGAGATATTCGCGCACGACCTGCAGCGCGATCGTTTCGGAACGTTCGAGAACGCGGAAGGAGGCGCTGTCCACGCGCGCGGCCTGCCGCTCCAGTTCCGCGCGGCGCCCGCCGCCGTCAAAAAGCTTCTGGGTGATGGAAAGGCCGACATCGGCGGGATAGAGCGGATCGTCCTCGATGCTGGTCAGCCGCCGCGACTGGCTGTCGAGCCTCTCGATGCCGACGCCGCTTTCCAGGTCGATGCTCGGCAGATACAGGCCGCGCGCCTGGCGCAGTTCGAATTCGATGGCCTCGCGGTTTTCCTGTGCCTGGCCGATCTCGGGATTGGACTCGAGCGTGACCGCCATCGCTTCCTTCAATGTCAGAGCATGAGCGCCCGCGGGGGCAAGAACCACGCCCGCGAGCAAGGCAGCCGAAACGGCCGCCAGAAACGATCTACGCATTTCCACCCCCAAGTAATCGCCGGCGTCCAGGCCCCCAGTCGCCGCGCGAGAAATCGCATTCTTCATCCTATGCATGCCGAATGGCCGCCATCAACCTATCGGCGAGCAAACATCAGTAAAATGCGATATTATGCTTAAATCTGTGGCGATTCCGACACAGCCCGAAAGGATTAGCGAACGACCACGAGATTGCCGATTCGGACCTTGTCGTAAAGCTCGACAATGTCGTCGTTCGCCATGCGGATGCAACCGGAAGACACGGCCTTGCCGAGTGTCCACGGCTCGTTGGTTCCGTGGATCCTGTAGAGCGTGTCGCCGAGGTAGAGGGCTCTTGCTCCAAGCGGGTTTTCCAGCCCGCCCTCCATGGAGGCCGGCAGAATCCGCCCTTTCGCCGCCTCGCGCTGGATCATCTCGGCCGGCGGAGTCCAGACCGGCCATTCCGCCTTGCGGCTGATCTTCTGCCTGCCTTTCCACGCAAAGCCTTCACGGCCGACACCGATCACATATTCGCGCGCCGTACCGTCACCATTGATGTAGAGCAGCCGGCGCTTGCCGGTATCGACGATGATCGAGCCTTTCCGGAGATCGCCCGAATAGGGGACGGTCTGCGAGGCGACCGGTGCGGCGTTCAGCCTGCCGGCCAGTTTCCGATTGTCGATTCGCTGCTTGATCCAGGTCCCGGTCCGCGGATCGAACTGCCGGGCTTCCTGGTCGGCAAAGGCCAGGGAGAAACCGAACGACAGGGAAATCAGGAGGCAAAGGACAAGGCGGGCAGCGAGAAACAGGGAATGGAACACCGGCACGTACTGGATCTCCGCGTATATCTTACCAATTTATATCACCCGTAGGTCAAATCCGACAGGTACGCGAAACGGCAATTTTACGCGCTTGCCTTATGACGTCGATCATACCGGAATGGGGATACGACAGAAATGGCAAACCAGAACCCGCGGCACATTTCCTCTCGCAACAGGACGAACATCCTCTGGCTGATCGGCGGCGGCGCAGCAGCCCTGGCGCTCGCGCTCGTCGCCTCGTCGGCAGTGCATGCGATAGCCCCCCTCGGCAGCCTTGGCGGCAGCATCGCACTTTCGGGCTTCGTGGCGCTCGCCGTCGCCCTGCCGCTGCTCCTCGTCTGCGGCCGCCAGGCCTCCAGGATCGAAACGCTTCGCAGGGAGGTCCAGCGCCTCGGCCAGCGCGACGGCCTGACGGCCTGCCTCAACGAGCCGACCTTCACCGCGCTCGTCGAGACCTATACCGGCAGCGGCGTCGGCCGTGACGGCTCGACCCACGGCACCGCCCTCCTGATCCAGGTCGACGACCTCCAGCTCATCAACGAGCGATTCGGCTACAGCTGGGGCAACGAGGCCCTTGCGAGGGTGGCGGCTGCCATTCGCGGCACCGTCCGCCAGGGCGACATCGTGGGCCGGCTTTCCGGCAACCAGTTCGGCGTGTTCTTGCCGGGCGCCGACGAGGCGAGCGCAAAGGGCGTTGCGGACCGCATGTACCAGAACATCACCCGCGCCGACTTCTTCCCCACCGGCGTGCGCTATCCTCTCTCCATCCGCGCCGGCGGCGTCGTCGTGGCCGACAGGACCAATTTCGACGACCTGCTGAAAAAAGCCGCCGGCACCCTCGCCATGACCCGCGGCAGCGAACAGGAATGGATCCGCTATTCCGCGCTCGGCAACTGGCCCGCCAACCAGCCCGCACCGTTGCAATAGTCGCATCCTTTTAACAATAAGGGCCGGTCTGCTGCAGCAGGCCGGCCCTTATTGTTTCCAGCTTTCGCATTCTCAAGGCGCCGTTAGGACGCCCGTATCGAGGCATGTCTCGATGGCCCTGCACCACGGGGCGATGTCGATGCCGTTCTGCGCCAGCCAGTCCGCATTGAAATACGTCCCGGAATAGCGATCCCCGCTGTCGCAGATCAGCGTGACGAGCGAGCCCTCGCGACCGTCCTTCATCATGCTGTCGGCAATCGAGAGGAGCCCGAAGAAGTTCGTGCCCGTCGAAGCCCCCACCCGGCGGAACAGCCGCTCGGACAGCACATGCGCGGCGGCGATGGAGGCCGCGTCCGGCACCTTGACCATGTGGTCGATGACCGTCGGGATGAAGGACGGCTCGACGCGCGGCCGGCCGACCCCCTCGATGCGGGACGGCGTCGCGCAGGTCGTGTCCATGTCCCCGCTCTTCCAGGCGTCGTAGAACACAGAGTTCTCCACATCCGTCACGCAGAGCCGCGTGGCGAGGTTGCGGTAGCGGATATAGCGCCCGATCGTCGCCGAGGTGCCGCCCGTGCCCGCCCCCATGATCACCCAGGCCGGCACCGGATGGGCTTCCCGCTCCATCTGGCCGAAGATGCTCTCGGCGATGTTGTTGTTGCCGCGCCAGTCGGTGGCGCGCTCGGCATTGGTGAACTGGTCGAGATAGTGCCCCTTCGTCTCCGCCGCGATCCGCGCGGCCGTCTCGTAGACCTCGCCCGGCGCATCGACGAAGGCGCAGCGCCCGCCGAAGCGCTCGATGACGTCGATCTTCGTGCGGCTGGTGCTGCGCGGCATGACGGCGATGAAGGGCAGGCCGAGCAGGTTGGCGAAATAGGCCTCGGAGACCGCCGTCGAGCCCGACGAGGCCTCGACCAGCGTGGTGCCCTTGCAGATGCGGCCGTTGCAGATGCCGTAGAGGAAGAGCGAGCGGGCCAGCCTGTGCTTCAGGCTGCCGGTCGGATGGGTGCTCTCGTCCTTGAGATAGACCGAGATGCCCTTCAGCCCCTTGAAGACCGGATTGACGAGGTGGGTATCGGCCGAGCGGCGGGCATCGCCCTCCAGGATGCCGATGGCCGCGCGCGCCCAGGCGCGGTCGGCGCAGTCGAGCGAGGAGACCGGTTCCGGCCGGAACGGGGTTGCGGCGCCGTTCATGCCTCACGCCCCCTTGAGCGCGATGACGGCCTCGATCTCCACCTGCGCGTCCTTCGGCAGGCCGGAGACCTCGAAGGTGGCGCGGGCGGGATAGGGGGCGGAGAAGAACTCGCCATAGGCCGCGTTGATCTCGGCAAAGCGCGAGAGGTCGCGCACCAGCACGGTGGTCTTGACGGTGCGGGCGATATTCGTGCCGGCGGCGCGGGCGATGGCGGCGATGTTGCGCAGGCATTGCCGCGCCTGCTCGACCGGATCGTCGGAGGCGAAGGCGCCGGTCGCCGGATCGATCGGCAACTGGCCCGACACGAAGAGCAGGCCGTTCACGGCGATCGCCTGCGAATAGGGGCCGATGGCCGCAGGCGCATCGGCGGCGGTCACGGCCAAAAGGCCCGCCTTGGGGTCGGAAGTGGAAAACATCGTCAGCTCCGTTCTGGATGGAGTTCGTCGGCGCGAAGCACGCTTCGCAGCAATAGGTCAGCACCCTCGGCGCATTGCTGCGGCGAGGAGAATTCGCGCTCGTTGTGCGACAAGCCCTCGCGCGAGGGAATGAAGATCATCGCCGCCGGCACCCTGCCGGCGACATGGGCCGCATCGTGGCCGGCACCCGAGACCATGTCGATGGCGGAAAGGCCAAGCCCCTCCGCCTCCTGCCGGATCGCCCCGCGCAGCGCCACGTCGAAGGCGACCGGCGCCTTGCGCCAGACGACGGAGACCTCCGCCCCCGGCACGAGCCGCCCGATATCGGCGGTCAGCGCCGCCTCCATCGCCGCAAGCCCTACCGCCTCGGGATGACGCATATCGATTTCGAGGCGAACCTCGCCCGGCACGACATTGCGTGAATTCGGCATCGCATGGATATGGCCCACCGTGGCAACGCCCGGCGAATGTTGCAGCGCGACGGCCTCGGCGGCAAGCACGACCTTCGCCGCCGAAACCAGCGCGTCCTCACGCAGGTTCATCGGGAAGGCACCCGCATGGGCCTCCGTGCCGCGGATGCGGACATCCAGCCAGCAAAGCCCCTGCACGCCGCTGACGATGCCGACAGCGCTGCCATCAGCCTCCAGCACCGGGCCCTGCTCGATATGCAGTTCCAGATAGGCCGCGAGCGGCAGGTGCCCCGGTGCTTGCACGCCGCGATAACCGATCGACGACAGCGCCTCGCCCACCGTCACCTCGTCCTTGTCCTTGCGGACGAGGATCGTTTCAAGATCGTGCACACCGCAGAAGACGCCCGAGCCCATCATGGCCGGCGAGAAGCGGGAACCCTCTTCGTTGGTCCAGTTGATGACCGTGAACGGATGGCGCAGCCGCCGCCCGGCGGCATGGAGCACCCGCAGGATCTCCACCCCGGCCAGCACGCCGAGGATGCCGTCGAAACGCCCGCCGGCCGGCTGGGTATCGAGATGGCTGCCGACGGCGATGGCGGCAAGGCCGGGCTCCGTGCCGGGCAGGGTGGCGAACATGTTGCCGACGCCATCGACCTCGACCGTGCAGCCGAGCGCCCGGCATTCCGCCGCGAACCAGCCGCGCACCTCACCGTCGCTGGCGCTGAGTGCAAGCCGGTTCATGCCGGTCTCGCCATAAGCGCCTATGCGGGCGGTCGACAGGATATCGGACCACAGCCGCCCGCCATCGATGACGAGCGTTGACGGGACTGCCGTCATTCGCCGCTCTCCTGCGGGGTCTCGTGGAAGCGGTACTTGAAGTCGCAATGCGAGGCGCCCTCCATCACCGTCTGCGTGCGTTCCAGCGTGATGCGCGGATCGTAGCCGGTGCAGAACACGCCGTCGCGGTTGCAGGACAGGAGGTGGCCGATATGGCCGAGGCCCATCTCGCGATAGGTCTCGGCGTAGCGACAGCGCTTGACGTTGTAGTGGAATTCCTCGTCGGTCGCCCTGGTGACCTCGATGACGAGGGCGTCGTCCTGCGTCCACAGGTCCTGCAATTCCTGGAAGGTGCGCAGCGTCGTGCCGCCGGGCGTCTTGGCCGCGAAATCCTGGCCGGCCTTGATCGCCGCCTTGCGGATAGCGGTGTCGAGGATGGACTGGGCCATCTCCTCGCCCACCTGCCGGCGCATCTCCTCGTAGATCGGCGCGATGATGCCGGCCTCGATCCTGCGGCGGGCGAGGATGCCGATCTCGCCATCCATGGCCGCCCGGGAATCCGGGCGTTCGTTCTGCTTATCCGTCATGGTCGTTCTCCTGATCCGGGCGGCATGGCCGCTGCTATTGCATCCACAAGCGTCCCGCGCCGGGTACGGTCTCTTTCTCGCCGGCCTTCCGCAAGGCATCCCAGGCGAGCGCCTGGTTACTCGTTACCACCGGCTTGCCGATCGCCGCCTCCACGGCATCGATGATGCCCGAGCAGCGCAGCGCCGTGCAGGACAGGAACACCGCCTCCACATCCAGCCTGCCGATCTCGACGGCGGACCGCAATATGTCCTCCTCGCGAATGCGCGCGATGGAGACGTCGCTGTCCTGGTGGAAGCTGGCGCGGGCCGCGATATCGAGTCCGTTGGCGGCAAAGAAGCGCTCGACGCGCTTGTTGACCTCAGTGCTGTAGGGCGTGACGAGGCCGATCCGGTTGACGCCGAGCGCCGCGAAGGCGGCAAGGCTGGCGGAAACGGGATTGCACACCTTCACGCCGGGCCGCACCGTCTCGACGATATCGGCGATCCGCTCCGGCCCGATGACCATGGAGCCGGAGGTGCAGCCGAAAGCCACGACGTCGAGGCGATCTTCCGGCAAAAGCAGCTCGACCGCCCGCGGCAACGCGTCCGCCATCGCCGCAAGGCTTTCCGGCGACACGTCCCGCGCCATCGGAATGCGGCTGGAATAGACCTCGACGCCGGGCAGCGGCAGGAAGCGTCGGACCTCGGGCTCGATGACCGTATCGTTCGCCAGCACGACGAGACCGATCGCCGCGCGAGCCGCCGGCCCGCCATCGAGAATGCAATCGAGCGGCACCCAACCGCGGCTATCCCTGCCCATTTCCAACATTCACATCCTCCCTCGATATGGTCCATGATCTTGATACATCGAAGGATGGCGCGCGGCGCTAATCGATAGAAGCGATATTTGACCATGGATTGAACGATAAACTTCATATATCCTTGCGCGCCATGGATACCTCGCTGCTGAAATGCTTTCTCACCCTGGCGGATACGCAAAGCTTTTCGGAGGCCGCCGAAAGGCTGAACATCACGCAATCCACCGTCAGTCATAAGATCGCCCGGCTGGAGACCCATCTCGGCAAGCAGCTCTTCGAGCGCACGACGCGAACCTGCACGCTGACCTCCGATGGACGAGAGCTGATCGAATTCGCAACGCGTGTGGTCCGCTCCGTCGAGGAGATGGAACAGAGCTTCAAGCCGGATCTCCTGACGGGCACGCTGGTTGTCGGCGTGCCGGACGACCACTACCTCTTTGTGCCGCTCACGGTGGCGCTCAAGAATTTCATGCTGGAAAAGCCGCGCGTGGGCGTCGAGATCCGCGGCGGGCTGTCGAGCGATCTGACGCGAGATCTGCGCCAGCGCAACATCGACCTCGCCGTCATCCGGGACGTTCCCGCCGTGCAGGACAGCGACGTGCTATGCACCGAGAACCTGGTGTGGATCACCGCGCCCAACTGGGTGCCGCCGAGCGACGGCGTGGTGCCGCTGGCGCTGGTGCGCGGCCCCTGCGCCTATCGCGGCGCGGCGCTTGCCGCCTTGGAGCAGAACGGCATGCGCTGGAAATGCATCGTGACCTGCACCAGCCTGCAAGGCGTCTTCGCCGTGGTGCGCGCCGGGCTTGCCGTGGCCGTCGTCACGGAAGGCGACATCGGCAGCGGCGTCAAGGCCTCTCCGGCCGGCAGCTTCCTGCCACCGCTTCCCGCCTCCTCGCTCACCATCCGCTATGCCGACAAGCAGCCCACCCTCGCCGCCCGCGCCCTCGCCCGCACCATGGCCGACGTCCTCACCCAGATGACCGACGAGGCTTCGCCACGGGCGTAAGGAAGCCGACGTAAACACAGTCCGGCACGATCAAAAGCTGGGGCGATAGCGACAGGCGCATCGGATATCGTCTTGTGTTTATCACACATCGCGTTTCGAGACCGGGCGCGCCACGCTTTCGAGCATGGACGCGCCCCGGTTCAGGTCGAGAGCGGCCTTACGCGGCCAGGAAGTCCGCCATCTCGACCTTGTAGAACGTCTTCGTCCGCGGGCCGGCGAGGATGGGGTCGATCCGGCGCACGCATTCCTGATAGTGTGGCGTCTTGCGGTGCTCGTCGAGCGCTTCGGGCGACCTGAACACCTCGTAGATGACGAAGCTGTGCTCGTCCTCGGGGTTGCGCAGCACGTCGAAGCGCAGGTTGCCCGGCTCAAGCCGCGTACCCTCGTAGTTGATGCGGAAGGCCTCCAGAAACTCGTCGGCGTGGCCCGGTTTGACATTGATGCTGACCATCTGGATGAGCATGTCGTAATCCCTGTTGTTGTATCGATGATGAAAGGTCAAAGGCCCGGCGCTTTCCACATGGCCGTGGTGACGCCCTCGTCGACGAGCTGACGTTGCAGCGCATAGGCCCGCGCCCAGCGTTCGCCGGCCTCGTCGTAGATGGCCTTGTGCGCGAAATTCGGCTCGAAACGCCTGTCCCAGCGCACCCAGCCCTCGGCCGCCTCGACGAAATCGCGGCGAAGGCCGATGCCGATGGCGGCGGAGGCCGCGCAACCGAGCGCCGTCGCCTCCTTGACGACGGGCGTGACGACCGGAAGGCCGGTCGCGTCGGACAGGATCTGCGACCAGTGAGCGGATTTCGACGCGCCGGCGGCGAAGACGATCTTGTCCGGCGTCTTGCCGGAAAGCTTGAAGATGGCCGCAAGGTTGCGGGCCGCGACGATGGCGGCGTTTTCCTGCAATGCGCGGAAGATCGCGGCCTTGCCGGACTTTTCCGGATCGATGGACAGGTTCAGCAGCGACGGGGCGGCGTGATACCACTTGCCGTAATGCATGACATCGGAGAAGACCGGGATGATGCCGTGGGCGCCGACGGGCACACTCGCCGCCTTCTCCTCAAGCAACTTGTAAGCATCGCCGCCCGGACCCGCAGCAGCCACCTCCTCCGCGCCAAAACTGTCGCGGAACCAGCGCATGACGATGCCGACGAAGAAGCTGATCGCCTCGGCCTGGTTGAGACCGGTGACGACATGCGGGTTGATGCGCAGGTCCATCGACGGGTCGGAGACGGCGGGGCCGACATTGACCACCTGCTGCCAGAAGGTGCCGCCGAGCACCGCGCAGTCGCCCTCGTTGACGACACCGATGGCCGCGGCCCCGCTCTGGCAGTCGCCGCCGCCCATGACGACGGGCGTGCCGGCAGCAAGGCCGGTCTCGTCCGCCGCCTTCTCCGTGACGCGGCCGATGACCGTGCCCGGCTCGACGCTTTCAGGGAAGATGTCGCCGCGCATGCCGGCTTTCGCCATGGCCTCCGGCAGCCAGTCGCGTTTCGTCAGGCTGTAGAGGCCGGTCGTGCCGGCATTGGAGGGATCGCTGGCAATGACGCCGGAAAGGCGCGCCAGAACCCAGTCGGAGAGCATGCTGATCCGGTCGATGCGGGCATAGACGTCCGGCAGGTTGCGCTTCAGCCAGAGGAGGCGCGGCAGGGCGCCGAGCGCAAAGGTCTGGCCGGTCTCGCCATAAAGATCGCGTTCGAGGCCCGGAAAGTCGCGCTTCAGGTCGCGCACTTCGCTGACGGCGCGGCTGTCGACATTGGCGCAGGCCCAGATCTCCCGCCCGCTGCGGTCATAGACGACAATAGCCTCGCGCATGCTGGTGGCGCTGACGGCGCGGATATCGGCGGCCGTGATGCCGGCCTCGGATATCGCCTGCCGGATGGCGCGCGATAGCAGTGACCAGTTTCCCTCCACGTCGAAATCCATGGAGCCGGGAAAGCGCGGATCGGCCTTGTGCCACCATTCATGCTGGGCGCTGGCGATCTGGTTGCCATCCTCGTCGAAGATGACGGCGCGGCCGCTGCCGGTGCCGGCGTCGACGGCCAGCAGGTATGAAGTCGTCATGGGTTCAGTCCTTGATCTCGATGAGGCCGGCGGCCGTCGTCTCGTCGGTGATGAGGATGCCGACGAATTTTCCGCGCAGCGCCGCGTGGATGGCCTGCACCTTCTGGATGCCGCCCGCCGCCGCCACGACCTTTTCGGCGCGCGACAGCGCCGCGAGCTTCACGCCGATCACCCGGTCGTGCAGGGGCAAGTCGAGCGGTTCGCCGCGCTCGTTGTAGAACTGGCAGAGGATATCGCCGACCGCGCCCTTGCGGCGCAGCGGCTCCACCTCGTCGGGGCTGACATAGCCCGAGCGCACGACGGTGGAGGCGGCGGAAAGCTCGCCGATGCCGACGAGCTGGTAGGTGGCGTTGAGCGCCATGTCGAGGAGGTTGGCGACGGCCGGCTCCGAAGAGAGGTTACGCGCCACATCCGGGTCGCGCACGACGAGCGGCGCGGGCACCAGATGCACGCCGCTGCCCCAATTGGCCGTGCGCATGCCGTCGACATAGGTGCCGACGCCGCCGGTAAGGCTGACGAGGCCGATATTGCGCTCGTTGGCCAGATGGCCGAGCCGCTGGATGGTGTTGGAGACCGTCGCGCCCCAGCCGACCGCCAGAAGGTCGTCCGTCTGAAGCCGCTGCATGAGGAACTGCGCGGCCGCTTGCCCGAGACGATCGCTCGGGTCCTGATCGGGAAGCTGCGGCACGACATAGGCCTCGAGCAGGCCGTAGCGCTCCTTGATCTGCCGCTCCAGCGCCAGGCAGCCCTGGTAGCGCGAATTGATGCGCACCTGGATGATGCCCGAGCGGCGGCCGCTTTCCAGCAGGCGCGAGACCTTGATGCGCGACATGTTGAGCTTCTCGCCGATCTCGTTCTGCGTCAGCCCGTCATTGTAGTAGTACCAAGCGATGCGGGTGAGGATCTCCTCGTCCGTATCGGCGTAGCTCCATTCCCCGTTGTCCGACGCCATGCAAGCGGCCCTTTCGGTCGATTTCTGATCATTTGAATAACAAAAAAACTTTTGATACGTCAACGCATCCGCATGGCGAAAAATTCTTTGCGGCCGCAATCCGTTGATTTTTGCGGATAAATGATATTTTGCAGTGCAATATTCTCCTTATGCGATGCCACTGGGCGCTTTGAGCATATTGACGACCACCAATCACTATGATCACATGATTGACATAGATTACATATGAACAGGTGCAGAATGACTGGGAGCCCGGCGGCCGGGAGGGTCGCGACGCTGACGGACATCTGGAAGTCCTACGGTGCCGTTCCGGTGCTGAAGGGCGTCTCGCTCGCCTTGCAGGCCGGGGAAGTGCACGCGCTTCTCGGCGGCAACGGCGCCGGCAAGTCGAGCCTCATGAAGATCATGTCGGGCGTCATCCCGGCCAATTCCGGTGAGATCGAGATCAACGGCCGGCCGCTTACCCATGCCTCGCCGGCCCATGCGCAGGACCTCGGCCTCTACTTGGTGCCGCAGGAAGCCCATATCCTGCCCAACCAGAGCGTCCTCGAAAACATCTGCCTCGGCCTTGCCGCCTCGCCCAAGGCTTTGCGCCCGCGCGTCGAGCAGCTCGTCACTGAGCTCTCCGTCTCGCTCGATCTAGACGCCCAGGCCGCCGCCCTCGAAATCGCCGAGCGGCAGATCGTCGAGATCCTGCGCGGCCTCGTGCGCGATGCGCGCGTGCTGATCCTCGACGAACCGACCTCCGCCCTCACCCCCTTCGAGACGAGCGCGCTCTTCCAGCGCGTGCGCAAATTGCAGGCGCAGGGCGTCGGCATCTTCTTCATCTCGCACAAGCTGCGCGAAATCCGCGAGATCTGCGGCACGATCAGCGTCTTGCGCGACGGCGTTATCGTGCTGTCCGGCCCGCTCGACGGCTATAGCGACGCCGAGATCATCGACGCGATGAGCCGCGTGCAGATCACGGAGGCCTCGGGCAAAGACCGCACCGGCCGCAAGGTCGCGCAGATCGGCCAGCCGCGCCTCAGCGTGCGCGGCCTCAGCGGCGAGGGCTTCCGCAATATCAGCCTCGACGTCCGGGCCGGCGAAATCCTCGGCCTTGCCGGCGTCGTCGGCGCGGGACGGACGGAATTCGCCGAAACGCTCTTCGGCCTGCGCCCCCAGACTGCGGGCAGTGTTATCTTCGACGGCGCGGAATTGAAAAAGCGTTCGCCACGCGTCTGCATCGACCGCGGCCTCGTCTACCTGCCGGAAGACCGTCAGCAGCACGGTCTCTTTCTCGAAGCGCCGCTCTTCTGGAACGTCTCGTCCTATCTCGTCCATCGCCTGCCCTTCTTCCTGCGCCCCGGTGCGGAACGGAAGGCCTTCGATGAGTTCCGGTCCAGCATGGGCATCAAATGCACCGGCCCCGGCCAGGAGGCGCGCGGCCTTTCGGGCGGCAACCAGCAGAAGGTGCTGCTGGCCAAATGCTTGTCGGCCCGGCCGAAGGTGCTAATCCTCGACGAGCCAACGCGCGGCGTTGACGTCGCCGCCCGCAACGACATCTACGATCTCATCCGCAAGCTCGCCGCAGAAGGCGTCGCCATCGTCCTCATCTCCTCGGACTTCGACGAGATCGAACAGCTCGCCGACCGCGTCGAGGTCATGGCCTTCGGCCAGTCCGGCGGGGAACTGACGGACGACATTTCGGTCGACGCCATCGCCCGCCTTGCCTTCGGTGCTTCGGAGGCCCGCCATGCTTGACCTCTTCGCGCGCAACCGCGTCGCAACGCTCATCGCCGTCCTCGTCGTCGCCTATGCCGCCATCGGCGCGGCCGCGCCCGGCTATCTCTCCGCCGCGACGGCCTCGGTCGTCGTCTCCAACAGCCTCGTGCTGATGCTCATCTCGCTCGGTACGATGATCGTCATCCTGACGCGCAATATCGACGTTTCCAGCGGCTCGGTGCTGGGCCTCAGCGCCGCCGTGCTGGGTCTCTCGCTCAATGCCGGCCTCGGCCTGCCGCTCGCCATCCTCTTCTGCCTCATGACGGGGGCCGCCGCCGGCGCCTTCAACGGGCTGATGGTTGCCTATCTCGGCATCCCCTCCATCGTCGCCACGCTCGGCACGCTCGGCCTCTATCGCGGCATCATGCTCGTTCTGACCGGCGGGCGCTGGATCGAGGATCTGCCGCAGGGCCTGAAGGCGCTCGCCGGCAATCTCGGCCCCGGCTTCTCGGCGCTCACCGTCGTCGTGCTCGTCCTCGTCGTGCTCGTATGGTTGGTGCTGCGCAAGACGCGCTTCGGCCGCTATTTCTACGCCGTCGGCGACAACCGCGCCGCCGCGCACCATCTCGGCGTGCCGGTGAAGCGCGTGCAGTTCACCGCCTTCGTCGCGACCGGCATCTGCGCCGCGCTCGCCGGCCTCGTTTTCGCCGCGCAGATCGGCTTCATCCCCAACCAGGCCGGCAACGGTATCGAGCTGAAGGCCATCGCCGTCAACGTGCTCGGCGGGGTGAGCCTGCTCGGCGGCACCGGCTCGGTCGCGGGCGTCTTTTCCGCCGTCATCTTCATCACCTCCATCGACAGCGCGCTCGTCTTCCTGAAGATTCCCGCCTACTGGAACGACTTCATCGCCGGCGCGATCCTGCTCTCGGTGCTGCTGCTCGACGGGCGCATCCGCCAGATCATCGACCGCCGCATCCGCGCCCGCCGCTATGCCGTGCACGAGCGCGGCCCCGCCCAATCCGCTGAAACGACGACGGCGCGCACCCTGGAGGCCGGCCGATGAAGAAGCTTATCTTCCGCTGGGAAACCGCGCTGCTTGCCATGCTCGTCGCCGAGCTTGCCATCTTCGGCTTCGTCAATCCGCGCTTCCTCAATGTCGCGAACCTGATCTACGGCACCTCGGACTTCGTGCAGATCGGCATCGTCGCCCTGCCGCTGACCCTTGTCATCATCGCCGGCGGCATCGACGTCTCCTTCGCCTCGGTGATCGGCCTTGCCGCCATCGTCTTCGGCGTCGCCACCTTCTACGGCGTGCCGCTGCCGCTTTCGATCACGCTGGCGCTGGTCTCCGGCGCGCTCTGCGGGCTCTTGAACGCCACCGTCATCCGCCTGTCGAAGATCCAGCCGCTCGTCGTCACGCTCGGCAGCCTCTATCTCTTCCAAGGCACGGCAACGGTCGCCTCCGGCCTCGTCGGCGCAGGCGGCTACGAGGGCATCGGCAATTTCCCGGAAGCCTTCAACGCGTTCGGCTATGCGGAAGTCCTCGGCCTGCCGGCCCCGCTCGCGCTGTTCCTGGCGCTCGCGCTCGTGCTTGTCGTGCTCCTGCATTTCACGCGCTTCGGCCGCGCCGTGTTCCTCTCCGGCCAGTCGGAAAGCGCGGCGCGCTTCGCCGGCATCCCGGTCGGCCGCGTGCAGACGATCACCTATGTTATCACCGGCATCTCGGCCGCCATCGCCGGCCTCGTCATGTCGGCCTATTTCGGCTCGGCGCGCGTGGATCTTGGCTCGGCGACGCTGCTGCCGGCCGTCACCGCGGCCGTGCTCGGCGGCGCCTCCATCTATGGCGGCCAAGGGTCCATCCTCGGCACCCTGATCGCCACCTTCGTCATCGGCTACCTGCAGCAGGGCCTGCAGGCGGCCGGCGTCCCCAGCCAGATTTCCAGCGCACTTTCGGGAGGGTTGCTGGTTATCGCGGTCGCATTGCGCCACGGAAGCGCAATGCTGGCCGATTTCATCGCCGTCGCCCGGCAGAAAAGACAGAACCGGGCGGCAGTCACTTCAGGAGGAGAATGAGAATGATCAAGAACATCATGAAATCCGGCGCCGTCGCCGCGGCGCTTCTTGCCGGCACCATGCTCGCCTCGGGCACGGCCCATGCCGAAAACCAGATCGCCTTCATCCCCAAGCTGGTGGGCGTCGGCTTCTTCACCTCCGGCGGCGCCGGCGCGACGAAGGCCGGCGAGGAACTCGGCGTCAAGGTCACCTATGACGGCCCGACTGAACCCAGCGTTTCCGGCCAGGTGCAGTTCATCAACAACTTCGTCAACCAGGGCTACAACGCCCTCATCGTCTCCTCCGTCTCGCCGGACGGCCTGTGCCCGGCGCTGAAGCGCGCGATGGATCGCGGCGTGCTCGTCATGACCTGGGACAGCGACGTCAACCCCGATTGCCGCAGCTACTATATCAACCAGGGCACGCCCGAGCAGCTCGGCGGCCTCCTGGTCGACATGGCTGCGGAAGGCGTGACGAAGGAAAAGGCCAAGGTCGCCTTCTTCTATTCCAGCCCCACCGTGACCGACCAGAACGCCTGGGCCGAAGCCGCCAAGGCGAAGATCGCCAAGGAGCATCCGGGCTGGGAAATCGTCACCACCCAGTACGGCTACAACGATGCGCAGAAGTCGTTGCAGACGGCCGAAAGCATCCTCCAGACCTACCCGGACCTCGACGCGATCATCGCGCCCGACGCCAACGCCCTGCCGGCCGCCGCGCAGGCAGCGGAAAACCTGAAACGCGCCGAGGGCGTCACCATCGTCGGCTTCTCCACGCCGAACGTCATGCGCCCCTATATCGAGCGCGGCACGATCCAGCGCTTCGGCCTGTGGGACGTCACACAGCAGGGCAAGATCTCGGTCTACGTCGCCGATCACGTCCTGAAGAACGGCCCGATGAAGGTCGGCGACAAGCTGGAAATCCCCGGCGTCGGCACCGTCGAGGTCTCGGCCAACAAGGTACAGGGCTACGACTACGAAGCCGATGGCAACGGCATCATCCTGCTGCCGGAGCGTACCGTCTTCACCAAGGACAACATCGCCAACTTCGACTTCTGATAACGCATAGACGGCGGGCGGCTCCGGCCGCCCGCCGTTCTTCATTTCAAGGACAGGACAATCCGCATGAAAAGCCGCTGGAACGACGAGGACGCAGCCCGTTACGTGGAGGCCGCGCTGGAGGCCGGACAGAGCGAGGCCCTCGGCCTTCGCATCTACACCTCCCGTATCATCGGCAGCGACCCGGACCTCGTGCTGCATGGCGGCGGCAATACCTCCGTCAAGGTGACCTCGGCCGACGGCGAAGCCTTCATGCACATCAAGGGCAGCGGCTGGGACCTCGACACGATCGAGGCGCCGGGCCTGCCGGCCGTCCGCCTCACCCCGCTGCTCGAAGCCCGCAACGGCCCGAAGCTCTCCGACCCGGACATGGTGGCCCTGCTGCGCGCCAGCCTCATCGAGGCGGATGCGCCGAATCCCTCCGTCGAGGCCCTGCTGCACGCCTTCCTGCCCTTCGCCTTCGTCGACCATACGCATGCGACGGCGATCCTGGCGCTCGCCGACCAGCCCGACATGCGCGAGACGATCAGGCGCGTCTATGGCGAGCGCCTTGCCTATGTGCCCTATGTCATGCCCGGCTTCGACCTTTCCATCGTCGCCGACCGCATCTATCGCGACCATCCGGGCTGCGAGGGCCTTTGGCTGGAGAACCACGGCCTCTTCACCTTCGCGAACGACGCCCGTGCCTCCTACGAGCTGATGATCAAATTCGTCACCATGGCGGAAGAGGAGCTGGCGCGTAAGGGCGTCGCCCTCTCCGACCCGCAGCCGAGCGACGGCGCGGAGGACGCGGCGCTGACGGCGCGGCTTGAGGCCGCACTCACTCGCGACGGCTCGCCCTTCGCCCGGGGCGTCTTCCTCGACTATCGCTCCACCGCCGCGATCCGCGAACATGCCGGCAAGGAAAACGTCGAGGCGATCTGCCTGCGCGGCACCGTCACGCCGGATCATGTCATCCGCATCAAGCCCTGGCCGATGATCATCACGGCCGGCGCGGACGAGGCCGCGATCGATGCGGCGCTTGCAGCCTACGCCGACCGTTACCGCGCCTATTTCACGCGCAATGCCGCCCGCACCGACGAGCCGAAGCAGATGCTGGACGTCTATCCGCGTGTCGTTCTCGTCCGCGGAAAGGGCATGTACGCGCTCGGCGCCAGCGCGAAGGCTGCCGGGATCGGCGGCGACCTCTGCGAGCAGGCGACACGCGCCATCAACGCCGCCGAAGCCTACGGCCGCTTCACGCCCATCGGCGAGGCGGACCTGTTCGACATGGAATACTGGTCGCTGGAACAGGCAAAGCTGAAGGTCGCCGCTCAATAGCCCCGCCCCGTCAGGCCCCTCTGGACGGAGTGACGATGGAGCTGCCCAGCAAGCGGATTTCGGCTTCGAGAAATGCGGGAACGGCAGGATCGGCCGGCGGTGCGGTGCCATTGTGGAACGCACTGACGATCCCGGCAAGGCAGGCGTGCAATTGCGCCGCGCCTTCCCCGCCGAACAGTTCCTGCGCCAGCGCCGCGTTTCCCCCCATCGCCGATGCGGCCTCGATCTTCCAGGCGGCGGCGAGCAGGCGATAGGCAAGGCGTTGGGTCGCGACGACCGCGGGCCAGAGCGGTTCCGCCGTCACCCGGCTCTCCGCGCCGCTTCCCGCGGCCGCATCGTAGCTTTGCAGCAGCAGGATTATATGATGCTGCAGGTTACGCCGGGCACCGCGCGCGCCTGCCGTATCGGCATCGCCCGTCGCAAGGTGCTGGGCGACCAGATCGATCGCCCCCCAGGTCCGCAACAGTTCCTGCGAGATCGCCCGGGTCGTTCCCCGTTTCGCCAGAAGCAGGAACGCCGCGACACCGATCGCGCAGCCGAGAAAGGTATCTTCCGCGCGGACCCAGACCTGATGGGGAATGTCGGCCACCGGATGACCGCCGGAGGCGATGGTGAGGGCAATCGCCGTGATGAAGACGACCGCAAGCCCGTAATTGCGCAGCACCAGCAATTCGATGATGAACTGGAGGAGGGCGATCGTGGCCGCGAACCACAGCCCTTCAGGATGAAGATACAGGACGACGCCGGCGAGGACAGTGCCGATCAGGGTACCGCCGACCCGCTGGATTCCCCGTTGCAGCATCGTCGCCCGGTCGAGGCCCTGGTAGAGCATCAGCACGGCGGCGGCGGTGATCCAGTAGGCATGCTCGATATTCGTCAACCAGCCGAAGAGCCCGCTCACCGCCGAGGCCACCGCCACCCGCAGGCCGATCTCGAATGCCTGCGCGCCCGGGCGCGCACCCTCCTTCAGGAGCTGCCAGCCGCTGACGCGGCCGAGCGGGATATGGCCGGGATTGGTGACGTCCACCGGAATCGCCCCCTGCCGGGCGATGGCCTGCACGCGCTCGACATTGGCCTGCGGGATCGGCTCGCCCGCGCCCACCGCATTGATCGCCTCGGCGAAGATCATGTGCAGCTCCCGCCCCTCGGCGCGCAGCCGCGACAGGGTCCCGTTCGGGCGAGGCTGCACGGGCTGCTGGCTGACCAGCACCGTCCAGGCGAGATGCAGCGCGATGGCCGCCTGATGCCGCGCCGCATCGCCGCCCGGCGTCGTCGCCGCAGCGAGAAAATCGCCAACGGCACGGGCCGCCGCCTTGAGGGCCAGAACCTCGGGCCCGCGCGGGGCAAGGATCGCCCCCGCCATATGCAGCACCCAGGCGAAGGCCCCGCCGGCAAGGACGAGCGTGCCCACATGCCACCAGGACAGGTGCTCCGCCCCCATCGCCGTGCCGGCCGCGACCGCCAGCGTGAAGAGATAGGCCCCCGGCGGGGAAACCTTCAGCGCGCTGCACAGGAAGGCGGCAGCGGTCGCGAGCAACGTGACCACCGGAACGGTCAGCCATTCCGTCCCGCCCGCCATCACGCCGATCATGACGGCAAGCGCGAAGGACACCGCGATCGCGCCAAGATGGATGGCACGGTTCAGGAACGGCCGGTCGTTGCCGTAGACGGCGGTGAAGCCGCCGATCGTCGCCATCAGTCCCGCCGGAAGGTCCCCCGCCGCCCAGCCGATCGCCGCGGGCACACCCATGGCGAGGGCCGCGCGCAGCGCGAACGGCCAGCGCCGGGCAGCCGGCCTGTTGAGGGCGAACAGCGAGCGCAGCTGGAGCGCCCGCGCCACAGGCGGTGGTAGATCGGGGTTTGCAATCGGATCGGGCATGAGGCTTCCGGCAAGTTCGGCAGGCCGAAACTAATTCCCCTCTTCCGGTTTAACAATCGCATGGAGCCGGTTTTCCGGATGGGGCCCGGCATTGCCGCCTGCGGTCCGTCGGCGGGCGACCGGCAGGCCGGGCCGCCCAAGCGACGACGTCTCCTTCGGCCAATCCGGCGGCCGACGCGAAACTCGTCGAAATCCCGACAAACTTGTCACTCCCGGCCTTCCGTTCTGCCGATCTAGTTTCGGTCCTGCATCATCAGGGACCGGCCGGAGATCGAAAATGACGATACCTTTGACAGTCGGAAGCAGCAGGCCGCTAACGCGGAGCGCGACGGACTGGCTCTGCCTTGCCGCATCGCCGACCTTCGCCATCATGGCATGGGTCAATGCCGGCGACCCGATGGCTCTCTGTACTTCGGATTCGGGCCCGCTACCGCTCAGCGGCATGGTTTCGATGTACCTGCTGATGAGCCTTTTCCATCTGCCGCCCTGGCTGATGCTCGTTTCCCGGCGGGTGCCATGCCTCCCGCTCAACAGTCAAACCGAAGGAGACTGACAATGCAGCACACCATCGTTTCACGCGAGGACTGGCTTGCAGCCCGCAAGGCGCTTTTCGAGAAGGAGCGCGCCATGACGCATCAGCTCGACGCCCTGCGCGCCGAGCGCCGGCAACTGCCCTGGGTCAGGGTCACGAAACCCTATATCTTCGACGGCCCCGACGGCGACGTCACGCTGGGCGAGCTGTTCGGGAAGCGCAGCCAGCTTGCCGTCTATCACTTCATGCTGACACCCGGTTCGGACCATATCTGCCCCGGCTGCTCTTTCACGGTGGATCACGCCGATGCGGCACGCCAGCATTTCGAGCAGGCGGACCTGGCATTCGCCGCGGTCTCACGCGCACCGGTCCAGCGGATCGAAGAGGTCAAGCGGCGGATGGGCTGGACTTTCCCCTGGGTTTCATCCGGCGATCGCGACTTCAACTACGATTTCGGCGTCTCGTTCAAGCCGGAGGACCGCGCCGCCGGACGCGCGCTCTACAATTACGAGCTGACGACGATCCGCAACGCCTCGGACATGTTCGGTCTCAGTGTCTTCGCCAGAGACGAGCAGGACGATATCTATCACACCTACTCGACCTATCATCGCGGCACGGAACTTCTGATGGGCGCGCTCAACTGGCTCGATCTTGTCCCCAAGGGGCGCAACGAGAATGGCACCATGAGCTGGGTGAAACTGCACGACGAATATTGAGACGGAGCACTTGTCCTCTTCCGGCGGAACTCGAACCCGAATTCCGCCGGATGTGCTGGCTTCAATCGGCCGAGTAGCTGCCGTCCGCCTTGTGCGTTTCGTTGCCGGCGAGGGGCGGCGTGAAGACGCAGACGAGCAGAAGGTCTCCCTTGGTAGCACGCAGGATATGCGGGTCGTTTTCATTGAGGGCATAGATCGTGCCGGGCCTGATAGGGAACACTTCGCCGGTAACCGTGTGCTCCACTTCGCCTTCGCCCGAGATGCAGTAATTGCTTTCGAAGTGGTTCTTGTAGTGGAGATGCAATTCGGAACCTTCCAGGACGCGGGTTTCGTGAACGGAATGGCCCATGCCGTGCTCCCGCACGATCATGCGCTTGCTCTGCCAACCCGGTCCCGAGACATCCCGTGCGGTACCGGCGACTTCCTGTGAAGTGACAACGATCATTTCGGACTCCTTGAGTGTGTCGGTTGGAATGAAGGGGTATTGGTTCGAGCAGGCCGGCAATGGCCGGGAGCCTGCTGTCGGAACCACGTGCCCCTGTCGGCGTCCCGCCGATCGGCAGCGTGACGCGGGGCCGCCATGAATCTCGATCAGCTCGCCGTCTCATGTTTCGAAGGATTTCAGGATCGGACAGGGACCGGTCCTGCCGACGGCGCATTCCGAGACGAGCTTCTGCAATGAGGCCTTGGCGCGTTGGAGATCCTCCAGGCGGGCGTCGAGTTCGGCAAGGCGCCTGGTGGCCATTTCGCGGGCCGCGGCGCGGTCCTCGCCGGCATCGAGCGCGAGAAGCTGGCGGATTTCCTCCAGCGTGAAGCCCGCCGTCTGCGCCTGCCGGATGAAGCGCAGGCGCGAGAGGTCCGCTTTGCCATAGCGGCGGATGCCGTCGATGCGCCTCGGTGTCGCAAGCAGGCCGCGGCGCTGGTAGAATCGCACGGTCTCGACGCCGACATGGGCGGCAGCGGCAAGTTTTCCGATCGTCAGCTCTTCAGGGTGTTGACTCCGTACCATGGTACGGAACCTATAGTCCTGCCAACGGTTTCACAAGACAGGAGACGTGAGATGTTGGACAAGGTAAGAAATGCCGGCCGCAAGGCCATCCTCTACCGCATGGTGATGCCCGGCCACACCTGCCCCTACGGCTTGAAGGCAAAGGACCTGCTACGGCGCTCGGGCTATGAAGTCGACGACCGCCACCTCACGAGCCGCGCGGAAACCGACGCCTTCAAGGCCGAGCACGATGTCGCGACCACCCCGCAGGTCTTTATCGACGGGGAACGCATCGGCGGTTACGACGACCTGCGCCGCCATCTCGGCAAGCCGGTCGCCGACCCCAAGGCGACCACCTATCGCCCGGTCGCCGTGCTCTTCACCCTGACGGCGCTGACGGCGATGGCCGCGAGCTTCGCGGTCAGCGGCTCGCCCTTCACGCTGCGCGCGGCCGAATGGTTCATCGCCTTCTCAATGGTCGCCCTCGCCATGCTGAAGCTCCAGAATGTCGAGAGCTTCGCGACCATGTTCCTCAACTATGACCTGCTCGCGAAGCGCTGGGTGCCCTACAGCTACATCTATCCCTATGCCGAAGGGCTCGCCGGGGTGCTGATGGTGGCGGGCGCGCTCACCTGGCTGTCGGTTCCCGTCGCGCTCTTCATCGGCACCATCGGCGCGGCCTCGGTCTTCAAGGCGGTCTATATCGACCGGCGTGAATTGAAATGCGCCTGCGTCGGCGGGTCGAGCAACGTGCCGCTCGGCTTCATCTCGCTGACGGAGAACCTGATGATGATCGCCATGGCCATCTGGATGGCCGCCGTCTCGCTCGGCTACGTCCACGCCATGTGATGAGAAAGGCACGGCGTCCATGGACGCCGTGCCCTTGCTTCACGCTTGCCTGCGGCCGTCGAGCGTCGCGAGGTGGCCGTAGAGTTCCGGGCGGCGGTCGCGGAAGACGCCCCAGGAGCGGCGCTGGTGGGCGATGGCGTCGAGGTCAAAGGTGGCGGTCAGCACCGTCTCCGTCGTCCGGTCGGCCTCGGCCACCTTGGCGCCGGTGGGATCGGCGATGAAGGACGAGCCGTAGAAGGTGATGCTCGTGCGGTTGCGCCCCTCTTCCGTGCCGATGCGGTTGGAGGCGACGAGCGGCATGAGGTTCGCCCCGGCATGGCCCTGCATCACCCGCTGCCAGTGCGCGCTGGAATCGAGGCTCGCATCGTGCGGCTCGGAGCCGATGGCGGTCGGATAGAGCAGGATTTCAGCGCCCTGCAGCGCCATGGAGCGCGCGGCCTCCGGGAACCACTGGTCCCAGCAGATGCCGACGCCGATGCGGCCGGCGCGCGTATCCCACACCCTGAAGCCGGTGTCGCCCGGCGAGAAATAGAACTTCTCCATATAGCCCGGCCCGTCCGGCAGGTGGCTCTTGCGGTAGTTGCCGAGCACCCGGCCGTCCGCGTCGATCACCGCGAGGCTGTTGAAATAGGACTGGCCGGCGCGCTCGAAATAGCTGAGCGGCAGCACGACGCCGAGCTCGGCGGCGAGCCTTGCAAAATGCGCGATCAGCGGATTGCCCTCGAAGGGATGGGCAAGCGCGAAGAATTCGTGGATCTGGTCCTGGCAGAAATAGGGCGCGGCGAAGAGTTCCTGGATCAGCACCAGGTCCGCGCCCTTCTCCTTCGCCTGCCGGACGAGCCCTTCGGCCCGCTCGATATTGGCCTTCTCGTCCCAGATGCAGGCCATTTGCGTGGCGGCCACCGTGACATTGCGCATTCTCTAACGCTCCCTGTTGCCAATCTTCCGGGCCGTCCGCTTGAATTCCCGGCCGCCCCGTCTATCCTGTCCCCATGCGACCCGACCTCACCTTCGAGCAGCTCCGGCATTGGAGCAGCGGCATCACCGCTGCGGTCAGCGCCACCTTGCCCGAGGAGATCTCGGCCCATTTCACGGCCGGCGCGCGCCATCTCGTCGCCTCCGACCAAGTCTATATCGGTCTCTACCTGCGCGACAGCGCCTCGATCACCATCTACGAGCGCGATCCCGACCTCTGGAACCGCAACTACGATACCCGCAAGTACCGACAGGACCCGTTCTTCCGCCTCTTCGCCGGCACGCGGCAGGATTTCCTGCTGCCGCTCTCCGCGCTCGACAAGGGCGATTTCCACACCAGCGCCTACTACCGCGACTTCTACGAGCCCTCCGGCAGCTTCGACGAGATCACCGGCGTCTTCAACTTCGACCGCAACGCCGCCGGCTTCGTCACCTATCTGCGCCGCCGCGGCGCCCGCCCCTTCGGCACCGAGGACCTCGCGGTCGCCGAGGCGACGGCCGACGCCACCCGCCTCGTGCTCGAACAGCTCTGGCGGCAATGGCGCCCGCCCGGCGAAAGCCGCCTGTCGCTTGCCGGCCTCAGCCCGCGCGAGCGCCAGATCGCCCTCCTTCTCATCGACGGCGGCTGCGCCAAGACGATCTCGCGCGACCTCGCCATCGCCCCGGGCACCGTGCGCAACCACATCAAGACCGTCTACCGCAAGCTCGGCCTTCACTCCCAGGTCGAGCTGATGGCCGCCGTGCGCGAGGCCGGGACGGCCCCTCATCCGGCTGCCGCCACCTTCTCCCCGTAAACGGGGAGAAGGGAAACGCCGCGCCGTTTTCCACAGATCGGCGGGAAACCCTCACCAAGCCTATTGCCCCGAAACGATGTGCGTCCACATGCGGTTCTGCAGGCGCAGCAGCTTCGCATCGCTCGATTCCACCACGAAGAGCTTGGCCTTCACGTCATCCGGCGGGAAGACGCCGGGGTCCTTCGCCACCGCCTGGTCCATCAGCGGCAGCGATTCCGGGATCGGGTTGGCATAGGAGACGTAGCTGGAATTGGCCGCGGCGATGTCCGGGCGCATGTTGAAGTCGATCCAGGCGAGCGCGTTTTCCGGGTGCGGCGCATCCTTCGGCATCGCCATCGTGTCGAAGTTGATGAGCGTGCCTTCCTTCGGGATGGAATAGGCGATCTCCAGCTTCTTCTCACTCTCGGCCGCCCGGGCCTTGGCCTGAAGGATATCGCCCGACCAGCCGAGCACGACGCAGATGTCGCCATTGGCGAGATCGTTGATGTAGCGCGAGGAATGGAAATAGCGGATGTGCGGGCGCACCTTCAGCAGCAGGTCCTCGACCTTGGCGATGTCGTCCGGGCTGGTGGAATGCGGGTCGATGCCGAGATAGTTCATCGCCATGGGGATGATCTCGGCCGGTGCATCGATCATCGCGACGCCGCAATCGGCGAACTTTTGCACGATCGCGGGGTCGAAGACCATGGCGAAGGAATCGACCGGCGCATCGCCCATGCGCTGCTTGACCGCCGCCACATTGTAGCCGATGCCGTCGGTGACGGCCATGTAGGGCACGGCATAGGCATTGTCCGGGTCCGCGCCCCTGATCAGCGAGAGCGCCTGCGGATCGAGCCTGCCGATATTGGAAAGCTTCGCCTTGTCGAGCGGCTGGAAGGCCCCGGCCTTCACCTGGTTCTTGAGGAAAGGATAGGCGGAGGGGTAGACGACGTCATAGCCCGAACCGCCCGTCAGCATCTTGGTTTCCAGCACCTCGTTGCCGTCATAGACGTCGTAGACGACGCGGATACCGGTCTCCTTCTCGAATTTCTCCGCCGTGTCGGGCGCGATGTAGTCCGACCAGTTGTAGACGTTGACGACCTTTTCCTCCTGCGCCCATGCGCCGCCCGTGGCGGCAAGAAGGGCGAGCATCGAGACGAGCGTTCTGCGCATGGCTTCCTCCATCAGGCTTTCATCTGGCCGGCATAGACCGGCAGGGTGATGCAGGCGACATTGCCGCCGCCGAGCAGGATTTCGCGGGAATTGTCGATGCCGACGATGCGATGATCGGGGAAGAGCTCGGCGAGCTTGGCTTTCGCGGCACGGTCCAGCTTCTCGTCGTCGAACTGCGGCACGACGACGACAGAATTGCCGGGATAGTAGTTGATATAGGTGGCGGCGATGCGGTTGCCGGCCGGGCGCGCCCAGGTGCTGTCGACCTGATCGACGCCCGCCGCCTCCTCCGCCGTCATCTCGATGGGGCGGGGATGATAGATACGGTGCAGCTCGAGCGAACGCCCCCGCGCATCGCGGGCCGAGCGCAGCGCCTCCTCCACCTCGCGCACGATCTCGTATTGCGGATCATCGCGGTCCTCCGTCCAGCTCAGTGCCACCACGCCGGGCCGCACGAAGCAGCAGACGTCGTCGATATGGCCGTCCGTCTCGTCGAAGCAGAAGCCGCGCGGCAGCCAGATGACATGTTCCAGTCCGAGATAGTCGCAGAGCTGCTGCTCCACCGCCGCCTTGCCGAGATGGCCGTTGCGGTTGCGGTTGAGGAGGCACTGTTCCGTGGTGATCAGCGTGCCCTCGCCGTCGCATTGCAGGCCCCCGCCCTCGGCGATCAGCGGCGAGCGGTAGCGGGCCATGCCCTCGGTCTCCAGCACCTTGCGGGCGGCGAGGTCGTCGAGGTTCCACGGCGAATAGAGGCCGCCGTCATTGCCGCCATAGGCGTTGAAGGTCCAGTCGACGCCGCGGACCTCGCCATGGTCGTTGACGACGAAGTTCGGGCCGCTGTCGCGCAGCCAGGAATCGTCCGTCGTCATTTCGATGAGCCGCACGCTCTCCGGCAGCATGGCGCGGGCGTTGAGCCACTGGCGGGAAGAGACGGCGATGGTGACCGGCTCGCTCTCGGCGATCGCCGCGGCGACCTTCGCGAAAAGCTTCTGCGCCGGCTTGGCGCCGAGCCGCCAGGTATCCGGCCGCTCCGGCCAGATCAGCCAGCAGCCCGCCTTGGGTTCGAATTCCCCCGGCGCGCGAAAACCGTCGGCCCTGGGCGTGCTTGTGAGCGTGCGTACCATGTTCCCCCCAAATGAAAATCCGGGGGGATTAAGGCAAGCGCAGCCCTTTCGGGTCAATGTCCCATTTGGGACAGGTGGGAGGGCCGGTTCAGCCCTCGAACACCATCAGCGTATCGCCCGCCTGAAGGTAATCGCCTTCCTTGACACGCAGGCTCAGGCGACCGGACTTGGGCGCGAGAACCTGCGTTTCCATCTTCATCGCCTCCATCACCGCGACGAGATCACCTTCCGCGACAGTCGCACCGTCGGCAATCTTGAAGGCCTGCAGCGTGCCGGAGACCGGCGCGGCGATGCCGTCATCAACCGGCTTGCCCGCGCTCGCGGCGGATGACGTGCCCTGCCCCACGGCACCGAGGCCGGCCAGAAGCAGGCTCGGCAGCGCAAGCGATACACGCTTGCCGTCGATTTCGAGATGGGTGCGGACCAGCGAGGGATCGGCAACCGGCTCGGGCCGGGCTGCGGCTTCCGGCATGGCGGCGAAATCGGTTTCGATCCAGCGGGTATGGACCTTGAAGCCATCCGTTCCGATGAAGTCCTCGGTATCGATGGCCGCGCGGTGGAAGGGCAGCACGGTCGCAACGCCCTCGATGCGGAATTCGCGCAGCGCCCGGCGCGCGCGGCGCAGCGCTTCCTCGCGCGTCGCACCTGTCACGATGAGCTTGGCCATCAGCGAATCGAAGACGCCGGGGATCGTCGAGCCGGTGACGACGCCGCTATCGAGGCGCACGCCCGGGCCGGACGGCGGATCGAAGGCGGTGATCGCGCCCGGCGTCGGCAGGAAGCCGCGGCCGGGGTCTTCCGCATTGATGCGGAACTCGATGGAATGGCCGCGCGGCTCCGGCGTCTCGGTGACGCGCAGCGGCTTGCCCTCAGCGATGCGGAACTGCTCGATGACGAGGTCGATGCCCGTCGTCTCCTCGGTGACCGGGTGCTCGACTTGGAGGCGCGTGTTCACCTCCAGGAAGGAGATGGTGCCGTCGGCGCCGAGCAGGAATTCCACTGTGCCGGCACCGGAATAGCCGGCGGCGGCGCAGATCGCCTTGGCAGCAGCATGGATGCGCGCGCGCTGCTCCGGCGTCAGGAAGGGCGCGGGCGCCTCCTCGATGAGCTTCTGGTTGCGGCGCTGCGCCGAGCAATCACGGGTGCCGAGTACCAGCACGTTGCCATGCTTGTCGGCAATCACCTGCGCCTCGATATGGCGCGGCCGGTCGAGGAAGCGTTCGAGGAAGCATTCGCCGCGGCCGAAGGCGGCCGTCGCCTCGCGCACGGCGGATTCGTAGAGGTCGGCGACCTCCTCCATCTTCCAGGCCACCTTGATGCCGCGCCCGCCGCCGCCATGCGCCGCCTTGATGGCGACCGGCAGGCCATGCTGCTCGGCAAAGGCGATCACTTCTGCCGCAGACGAGACGGGGCCGTCGCTACCCGCGACGAGCGGCGCGCCGACGCTGGTGGCGATGCGCCGCGCCTCGACCTTGTCGCCGAGCGCCTCGATCACATGTGGATCGGGCCCGATCCAGATGAGGCCGGCATCCTGCACGGCTTTCGCGAATTCCGCCCGCTCGGAGAGGAAGCCATAGCCGGGATGCACGGCATCCGCGCCGGAGCGCCTGGCGATGGCGATCAGCTTGTCGATGTCGAGATAGGTCTCGGCCGGGCGCACGCCATCGAGGCCGTAGGCCTCGTCGGCAAGGCGCACGAAGAGCGCGTCGGCATCCGGGTCGGCATAGACGGCGACCGACTGGAGGCCGTGGTCGCGGCAGGCGCGCAGGATGCGCACGGCGATCTCGCCGCGATTGGCGATCAGCACTTTCTTCATGGCACTCTCCTATCGGGTCGCGGCGATTTCGGCGAAGGGGCCGATCGGGCGGAAACGGATTCTTGCGTTGATTGGAATCTGGCCGGCAAGGTCCAGATGATATTCGGCGACCGCGCCGATGACGGGATAGCCGCCGGTCAGCGGATGGTCGGCGAGGAAGAGCACCGGCTGGCCGCTGTGCGGCACCTGGATCGCCCCCGTCGCCGTGCCTTCGCTCGGCAGCTCGGCGCTGTCCTTGCGCTCCAGCGGCACGTCGCCGGCAAGGCGGATGCCGACGCGGCTCGATTGCGGCGTGACCTGCCAGAGCTGGCTCGTCAGCGTCTCGATGCCTTTCTCGGTGAACCAGTCCGTGCGCGGGCCGAGCACCACGTCGAGCGTCACGACGTCGCCCGCAGACGGCAGGTCGAAGGCCGGGGCCTCGCCGAGGGAAACGCTGGCGAGCCCCTCCCCGCCCCTGAGCGCAAGCACGGTCCCGGCCGTCACCGGCTCGGGGCCGACGACGGCGAGCGTATCGGTCGCCGCGCTGCCGAGAACCGGGGCGACATCGAAACCACCGCGCACGGCGAGATAGGCGCGCATGCCCTTCTTCGGCTGGCCGATGGTCACGACGTCGCCGGGTTCGAGCGAGATAGGCGCGTAGGCCGCAAGATCGCGGCTGCGGCCAGTGGCATCGCGGACCGTCACCGCCGAGGCGGCGCCGGCAAGGCCGATCACCGTTCGGGCATTGCATTCGAAGGAGAAGCCGCCGAGGGTGAGTTCGAGGACCGGCGTATTGGCCGGATTGCCGACGATGCGGTTGGCCGCATTGAAGGCGGCGCGGTCGAGCGCGCCGGAGGCGGAAACGCCCTGCCCCGTCTGGCCGAAGCGGCCGAGATCCTGGAAGACGGCCGGCATCGGCGCGGCGAGCACCTTGAACTGCGGCGCCTGCGGCGCGACGGCGCGTTCCTTGCGGGGCGCGGCTTGCGGGATGCTGACGGTCCTGCCCGGCTGCTCCATGTCGAAGAAGCGGACGCGGTAGCCGGGCTGGAACAGCGCGCCGGGATCGCGGTCGATGTCCCACATCCTGACCGGCGTCGTGCCGATGATCTGCCAGCCGCCGGGGCTTGCCTGCGGATAGACACCGCTGAAAGCGCCGGCGAGCGCGACGGAACCGGCCGGGATGCGCGTGCGCGGGCTCTTGCGGCGCGGCACATGCAAGGCGGTGTCACCGCCGACGAGATAGCCGAAGCCCGGCGCGAAGCCGCAGAAGGCGACGGTGAATTCGCTCTCGGTGTGGCGACGGATGACCTCCGCCACGCTGAGGCCTGTCAGTTCCGCGACGTCGGCAAGGTCCTCGCCGTCATAGCGCACCGGGATTTCCACCAGATGCTCGGAGGGCGCGATCTTCGCCGAGAGGTCGCGGGTGGCGATCCGCGCGGCAAGCTGCGCTGCCGTCATCTTTTCCGGACGGAAACGGATCATCAGGGTGCGCGCCGCCGGCACCATCTCCTCGATGCCGTCGACCGGGTCCGCCTGCAGCGAGGCGAAGAGCGCAAGCGTCTCGTCGAGATCGGCGAGCTCGACGAGGATGGTGGTCAGGCTGACGGGTAGGAAGCGCATCATGCCCTCACGCGTGGTAGGCGGAATCGGGGATATCGGTGATGAACATGTAGCCCGGCGCATGGGTGATGGCGAAGGGCACGCCGGAGGCCATCACGGCCGCCTGCGGAGTGACGCCGCAGGCCCAGAACACCGGCACTTCGCCCGGCTCGATGCGCACGGCATCGCCGAAATCGGGCTTGGCGAGGTCGGCAATGCCGAGTTCTTCCGGCGCGCCGATATGCACGGGCGCGCCGTGCACGGCCGGGAAGCGGCCGGAGATCGTCGCGGCATCGGCGACGCGCGCCGCCGGGATCGGGCGCATGGAGACGACCATGTTACCCTTCAGGCGGCCGGCGGGCCGGCAGGCCCTGTCGGTCAGGTACATTGGCACGTTCGACTTGTCCGTCATGTGGCGGATCTCGATGCCCGCCTCCACCATCGGCGTCTCGAAGGTGAAGGAACAGCCGATCAGGAAGGCGACGAGATCGTCGCGCTCGGCCCAGGCCGCCGTCGCGTCCGGGGTCTCCTCGATGAGCTTGCCGTCCCGCCAGATGCGATAGAGCGGCAGGTCGGTGCGCAGGTCCGCGCCGGGCGCCAGCAGCGTCGTCGGCGAACCCGGATCGGAAACATCGAGCACCGGACAGGGCTTCGGGTTGCGCTGCGCATAGAGCAGGAAATCGAAGGCCCAGTCACGCGGCAGCACGATCATGTTGGCCTGGGTGAAGCCGGGCGCGATGCCCGAGGTGGGCGCGACGAGGCCTTCGCGGTAGGTGGCGCGCGCCCTGCGGGCGCTCGACGCGTCGACATGGTCGAGATAGGCGGTCGGGATCGTCATGGCCGCGCCCTCACGCCTTGTCGGCGAAGGAGCGGATGACGATACCTTCTGCCTCGAAGCGACGGCGGATCTCCTGCGCGATGGCGACCGCACCGGGGCTGTCGCCATGCACACAGATCGACTGCGCCTCGACGCGGATCGTGCTGCCGTCCATGGCCTCCAGCGTGCCCTCGCGGGCAAGCTGCACCATGCGGTCGGCGATCTTCTTTTCGTCATGCAGCACGGAGCCGGCCTCGCGGCGCGAGACGAGTTCGCCCTTCGGCGTATAGGCCCGGTCGGCGAAGGCTTCGGCGACGACGGCAAGGCCGGAGCGGCGAGCAAGATCGAGGATCGGCGCATTGGCAAGGCCCATCAGGATCAGCGAGGGATCGATGGCTTTGATGCCGTCGATCACGGCCTGGCCCTGCCTGGCGTCATAGGCGATGCGGTTGTAGAGCGCGCCATGCGGCTTGACGTAGCGCACCGTGGTGCCGGCGGCGGCGGCAACGCCCTTGATCGCGCCGATCTGGTAGATCACGTCGGCGATCAGTTCTTCGGGTGTGGCGTCGAGGTCGCGCCGGCCGAAGCCGACGCGGTCCGGATAGGAGACGTGCGCGCCGATCACGACGCCGTTGGCGGCTGCGGCCTTCACCGTGCGGTAGATGCCCGCCGGGTCGCCGGCATGGAAGCCGCAGGCGATGTTGGCGGAGGAGACGACGGCGAGCATCGCTGCGTCGTCGCCCATGCGCCAGGCGCCATAGCTTTCACCGAGGTCGCTGTTGAGATCAATCGCTACCATGATTTCCTCCCTTGTCAGCCGAGCAGGCTGAAGATCGTGCCGGCCGACTTGTAGCCCATATACCATGTCAACGCGCAGACCAGGACGCCGAGGACGAGCAGCCAGCGCGGATAGCGGTAGCCGCCCATCAGGTCCTCGCGCTTCCAGGCGGCGAAGAGGAAGATGGAAAGACCGATGGGCAGGATGAGGCCGTTGAGACCGCCGACGAAGACCAGCATGGCGGCCGGCGGCGTGGTCATCAGCAGATAGGAGACAAGCGAGACGGCGATGAACAGCACCGTCGCCATGTTGCGGGTATGTTCGCTGACATCGTGCTTGAAGACGGTGATGAAGGACACCGACGTATAGGCCGCGCCGATGACGCTGGTGATCGCCGCCGCCCAGAAGATGATGCCGAAGAGGCGCAGGCCGACGTCGCCGGCGGCGGCCTGGAAGGCCTGCGCGGCCGGGTTCGCCACCTGGCTGGACGTGTCGATGACGACGCCGCTCGCCACGACGCCAAGAATGGCGAGGAAGAGCACGTAGCGCATCAGGCCGGTGACCGCGATGCCGGTCAGCGCGGCGCGGTTGACGGCGGGCAGGTGCTCCTGGCCGACCATGCCGCGATCGAGCAGGCGGTGCGCGCCGGAATAGGTGATGTAGCCGCCGACCGTGCCGCCCACGATCGTCGTGATGGTCGCGAAGTCGATCGTCGCCGGCAGCACCGTCTGATAGAGCGCCTCGCCCACCGGCGGGCCGGAGACGAAGGCGACGTAGAGCGTCAGCACGATCATCAGGATGCCGGCGAAGACGATGAAGCGGTCCACGGCAAGGCCGGCCCGCTTCGACAGGAAGATGCCGATGGAAAAGACCGCGCTGATCGCCCCGCCGATCTTCGGATCGAGACCGAAGACGGCGTTGAGGCCGAGGCCCGTGCCGCCGATATTGCCGATATTGAAGAACAGGCCGCCGACGATGACGAGGACGGCGAGCAGATAACCGGAGCCCGGAATGGCGGCATTGGCGACGTCGGAGGCGCGCATGCGCGTCAGCGTCACGATGCGCCAGATGTTGAGCTGCACGACGAAGTCGATGAGGATCGAGGCAAGGATGCCGAAGGCGAAGGCGGCGCCGAGCTTCGTGGTGAAGGTGGCCGTCTGCGTGATGAAGCCGGGGCCGATGGCGCTGGTCGCCATCAGGAAGATCGCGGCGATCAATGTCGCGCGACGGGAATTGGCGGTGTGGGCGCGCTGCGCGACCACACCCGTGGCGGCAGGCGCTGCTGCATTCTGTTCCATGAGGTCTCTCCGCTTTCCTTTACCCGCCCCTCGCGGGTGGCGCGTGCAGGAATGATGCCCTGCCACACAAAAATGTCAATATTGTTCAACAATAATTATATATCGTTCCTTATTTACGCCATTTTCCCAAGCAGATAGCACGGGATTGGCAACGAATTTCGCACCCGCGCTCCTGCATTCGTGCTAAGGCCATCATGAAATAGGGCACGCGCCGGCGGTTGAAAGTCCGGGCGGGGGAGGATGGCATGAGCGAGGATGGTGATGGCCTGCCGCTGGCGGACCGGCTTGCGCGACGCATTCGAACGCTGCTGATCTCGGGCGAGCTCTCTCCCGGTCAGCGCCTTTCGGAGGCGGCCTTCAGCGAGCGTTTCGACGTCTCGCGCAACTCGCTGCGCGAGGCCTTCCGCCTGCTCACCAAGGACGGTCTGCTGCGGCACGAGGCCAATCGCGGCGTCTTTGTCGCCGTGCCCTCCATGGCCTCGATCATCGACATCTACCGCGTGCGGCGCATGCTGGAATGCGGCGCGCTGCGCCAGGCATGGCACCAGCATCCGGCGATCCGCGTGATGCGCGAGGCCGTCGGCCGGGCGCAGCAGGAGCGCCAGAAGGGCGACTGGCTCGGCGTCGGCAGCGCCAACATGACCTTCCACGCCGCCATCATCGACCTTTCCGACAGCGTGCGGCTCAACGAGTTCTACGAGCGCATCTCGGCGGAGCTGCGCCTCTGCTTCGGGCTGCTCAACGACCCCGAGCACCTGCACGCGCCCTTCGTCGACATGAACGATGCCATCGTGACGCTTCTCGAGGAGAACCGGCCGCACGAGGCGGCGGCGCAGATGGAGACCTATCTGAACCTTGCCGAGCGCACCATGCTGAAGGCGCTGGAACGGGCCTCCGAGCAGGCGTAAGCGGCGGCGGCTTCGCCGCCTCCCCTCACTTCCAGAGCGCGCGCACCTCCTGCCGCAGCATCAAGGCCTCCGCCCAGCGGTCCGTCGTGTCGTTGCCGTCCCTTCCGGTGATGGCATAGGGCTTGGGGCCGAGCTCGCAGGTGAAGACCAGTTCGGCATCCTCGGCTGCACGGGCGCGCCACTGGCGGAAGCCGTCGTCCCACCAGGTAAGGAAGAGGTCGAGCCAGGGGCGATGATGCGGGAAGGAGATCTCGATCTGCACCTGCTCGCGCGAGGCGACGCGGCCGTGGAAGGCGCGGGCGTTCTGCAGAATACGCCGGATGAGGGCGTGGTTCTCCTCCTCGACCGGAAAGGCGAATTCCCGGCCGACGAGGAAATGCGAGAGATCGGCGAGAAGCGGCAGATCGGGGCGGCGGTCGAGAAGATCGAGCGTGAAGAACAGGTCCGTCGTCATGCGGTCGCGGTGCGTCTCGATGAAAACCGGAATGCCGGCCCGCTCGGCAAGCGCCATCCAGCCGTCGAGCAGCGGCAGGCAATCCTCCACCCGGCGCAGGCGGATATCGGGCTGGAGGTTGATGTGCCTCACCGGATAGTCGGCGGCCAGTTCCAGCGGCAGGCGCAGGTCCTCGACGGTGCGCGGGAAGCAGACGCCCTCGATACCGAGGCCGGTTCCCCGCAGCGCCTCGTCCAGCGCCCTGACGTCCGTGCGCTTCGTATAATGCGCGCTGACGCCGTCGAAGCCCGCCTCTGCGATCATCGCGATGTTTTCCGCAAGGCTCCGCTCGTGCCCGTCCGTATGCCGGCGTTCCATGGCCCAGAGCGACTGGAAGAACAGCAGTTTCTGCATCACGCCGCCCGCGCGCTCTTGAGGAGGGCCTTGAGGTTCACGGCGGGGTCCGCGAGCACGGCGGGATCCGGGCTGATGCCGGCTGCGATCAGCATCTCGGCGAGCTTGATGTCCTTCGCAAGGCTGTTGCCCGGACCGAGGCCGGCGGCGGCCACGAGACGCCCTCCGTCGAGATAGAATTCCAGCTCACCCTCCCCGGCCGGCCGCAGGATGCATTCATGCCCCTGCTGGGGTAGGCCCGCGACCTGCAGGCCGAGATCGTACTGGTCGGACCAGAACCACGGAATTGCGGCGAAGGCTTCGCTCGCGCCCGCCATGTTGCGCGCGGCGGTTTCGGCCTGGCTGCGCGCGTTGCGCCAGCTTTCGAAGCGGACATGGCCGCAGCCGGCCACGGATACGGCCGCACAGTCGCCCGCCGCGAAGACATGTGGATCGCTGGTGCGCAGGAAGGCATCCGTCAGGATGCCGTTGCCGGTCGCGAGCCCCGCCGCCTCTGCAAGGCCGGTATCCGGCACGACGCCGATGGCCGAGACGACGATATCGGCCGGAACCCGCGTGCCATCGGCCAGCACGACGGCATCGGTCGTGATTTCGGCGATCCCCTGCCCGAGGTGGAAGCGCACGCCCTCTTCGGCATGGCGCGCATGCAGCCGCGCGGCAAGACGCGCGGGCACGGCGCGGCCGAGGGGCCTTGCCGCCGCCTCGACGACGCTGACGGCGATGCCCCTGCCGCGCAGCACCGCCGCAAGCTCCATGCCGATCAGCCCGCCGCCGACGATCGCGACGCTTGCCGCCCTTTCAACGCGGCAGAAGATCGCCGCCGCATCCGCGAAGGTGCGGAAGTCGAGCGCCCGTTCGGCGCCCGGGCAGGCGAGCCGGCGGGGGCGCGCGCCGGTCGCAAGCAGCAGCCTGTCATAGGCAAGCGTCCGCCCGTCGCCGAGGAGAAGATGGCGACGGGCGGTGTCGATCTCCACGGCCGGCACGCCGGGAAGATAGTCGATGCCGGCGGCGTCGAGAGCCTCGGCCGAGCAGATCGGTTTCATCCGGACGGCACCGTCCAGCGGCTTGGAGAGCGGCGGGCGCTCATAGGGAAGATGCGGCTCCGTGCCGGCCAGCGTGACCGGCCCGGAAAACCCTGTCTCGCGAAGCGCGAAGGCCGCGCGGGTGCCCGCTTCGCCCGCGCCGATGATGACGATCCCGTTCATGAGGCTCTCCATGGAAAATGTTGCCGGCGCATTCGGAAACACACCGGCGGGGAGGATCAGTTCCGCGTGGAATAGTCCGCCATGTTCTTCGGCGTGACGAGCTCGAAGGGCACCCAGACCTGCCTGTCGACGGCCTCGCCGCGGGCGAGCGCCACGGCGGCATCCAGCGCACTGCCGGACTGGCCTTTGGCGTTCTGGAACACGGTCGCGTCGAGATCGCCGGCCGCCATGGCGGCAAGGCCGTCCTGCGTGGCGTCGATGCCGATGACGATCACGTCGTCCATGGAGACGCCAGCCGCCTTCAGCGCCTGGATGGCGCCGATGGCCATTTCGTCGTTGTTGGCGAAGACCACGTCGATGGGCTGGCCGGCGGTGATCCAGTTCGTCGTCAGGTCCATCGCATTGGTGCGCGTCCAGGCGGCGGACTGCTCGTCGGCGATCGTCACGGCCTTGCAGTCGCCGCCCGTCAGGGCGTCCTTGAAGGAGGAGGTGCGGTCGCGCGACGCCTGATGGGCAAGGTCGCCCATGAGGATATAAACCTGCGCATCCGACGCCTTGCCCTTCTCCTTCAGCAGCGAACAGGCCGCCTCCCCGGCAAGCCGCCCGGCATCCGTCTCCTTCGAACCGACATAGGCCTGCTTTTCGGGAAGACTGGCGAGGTTTTCCGGCTCGAGATTGAGGAACACCAGCGGAATGCCGGCCTTGGACGCCGCCTCGCTGACGCCGGGGGCGGCTGAGGTGTCCGTCAGCGTCATGATGATCGCATCGACGCCAGCGGCGATGAAGTTGTTCACCTGGTTGAGCTGCTTGGAGATATCGGTCTGCGCGTCCTCGACCTGCACGTTGACGCCATTCACCTCGGCGGCGCGGGCGCCGATGCCCTCGCGCAGAAGCGTCTGGAAATTGTTGTCGAAGCTCTGCATCGAGACGCCGATCGTCTCGGCCGAAGCAGCGCTTCCCATCAAGGCGGCCAGAACGGCCGCCAGGCAAAGAGATTTCATGTCGTTCCTCCCGATGGGTGCCGGCTCACCCGCTCGCACACCGGAGGCCCGAAGGGCCCGATCGATGATGCGTGGCCTTCAGGAAAGCGCCACGCGCACCTCGCCGTCGATCACCTCGGCGGGATAGGTCTTCAGGTTCTCGCAGGCGGGAAGGCGGAGGGCCTCGCCGGTGCGATAGTCGAAGGCGCCGGAATGCTTGGGACATTCCACCTCGAAATCCATGACGAGCCCGTCGGCAAGATGGATCGCCTCATGGGTGCACAGGCCTGCCGTGCAATAGACGCTGTCGTCCGGGCCGCGGTAGATCGCATAGGTGCGGCCGCCATGGTCGAAGCGCACAGCGCCTTCCTGCTCGATGTCGTCGATCCTGCAAGCGGATACCCAGGTCATTCGGCGGCTCCCCGGACTTCGGTGCGGGCCTTGCGGGCGGCGAGCTTTTCCTTGCGCCTGCGGTAGCGCTCCTGCATGCGGGCCTCGCCCTCCGGCGAGCCGTCGTGCCAGGTGCCGAACCACTTATCGAGCGGGATCAGGGCGTCGCCGTAGTTCACCTCGAAATACTTGTGGTGCAGGTAATGCGCATAGGAATGGCTATCGACCAGCCTGTCCTCGCCGACCTCCACCTTGTCGAAGCCGACATGGCCGGGAATGGCGCCGAAGCCGGCATAGTGGAGCTGGTAGAGCATCAGCACCGGATTGGACGGCAGGACCAGGTGATAGAAGGCCGTGCCGAGATAGAGGAAATGTTCGACCGGATGCATGGATAGCGACGACCACGGCGACGGGTTCACCGAATTGTGGTGGACCGAATGCACCCACTTGTAAAGGAACGGAACGTGGATGAGCCGGTGGATGCAGAAGAAGTGGAACTCGTGGATGATCGGCACGATGAGCGCGACCAACGCCAGCGTCCACGGGTTCTCCGCGAAGGTCAGCCAGGGCGCATAGCCGTTGGCATAGGCCCAGAGCATACCGACCTCGATGGCCGTCCAGATCGTCACGCCCGACAGGAAGGTGCGCAGCATGTTGTCGACGTTCTGGCGGTCAAACCAGAAGACGCTGTTCTTCTGGTCGGAGGGGAACCTGCCATTGTACTTGAAGCGGTTCTCCTGCCGCTTCAGCACGTAGAGGTGAAGCTCGAAGGCGCCGTAGAACAGGAAGACGCAGACCGCGTTCACCGCATAGAGCCAGAGCGCCCAGCCGATGGCGAGCGTCTTCATCGTCTCGACCGGGGGGATCACCCAGGCCCAGTAGGCCACCGCCGAGAGCGCGAAGATGACGTTCCAGGGGAAGAAATAGTGCGGCAACCACTTGAGGATCGCCATGAGCTTCGGCGGAAAGACGAACAGCGGCGCGGTCTCCACCGGATCGTTCGGCGCCCAGTCGCCGCGCTTGTTGCGCTTGCCGTATTTCAGATCGTCCATTGCGCTCTCCTTCGGGCTTTCGCCCGCACAATTGCCGGATGACGGGAGAGCGCCGCCGGCCCTCCTCCTGACTTGAAAAATATCAGGAACAGGGCGGCGCGCCGAAGGCTTCCTTGATCAAATCAGATCAAAGCCCCTCGGCCGTGACGGTGATGAAGCGGATAGGATTGCGGTCCGGCTCGATGTCGGTCAGGCCGATCCGGCGCAGGACGAGATCAAGGGCGCGCTGGGCCTGCGCCTCGGGCGCCTGATCCAGCACCACGTCCATGATGCCCTCGCTCAGCGCCGCGCGGGTATAGTCTGTCAGCTCATGGCCGACGAAGAGGATGTCGCGCCCGCGCGGATGGCGCTTCAGCACGCTGATCAGCGCCGCATTCGCCCCGCCCGCATTGTAGAGGCCGACGAGATCGGGGTGTCTTTCGAGCACCATCGCCAGCGTCTCCGCGCTGAAATGCTCCTCGTCGCGGGTGAAGCCGAGCCATTCGAAGGCGATGGGACCGGGATGCTTGAGGAAATAGTCGGAAAAGCCGCGGATGCGGTCGCGGTGCACCTGGTAGATGGGATGGCAGAGGGCGACGACCGGGCCTGCCGCCCGTGCCATGCGCGCAATGAAAAAGGCGGCCGTGCGGCCGGCCGCGTGATTGTCGATACCGACGAACTCGCCCGTATCGCCCGAGGCGCGCGTGACGACATGGACGACCGGAATGCCCCGGGCGACCACCGCCTCCACCGCCGCGCTGATCAGCGGGCTGTTGGGAACGGCGAGGATGAGGGCCGCGCGTGGCGTCTCGGTGGAGAGGATGCGCCTTGCGATCGCCTCCGGCTTCATCTCCTCGGTAAAGCTGCGCTGGACGACCACCAGCGGATCGAGCGTCGCGGCGATGCGCTCGAAAGCCCGGGAAAGCCGCCGGTAGAACGTCGTCTCCGGCCGCACCATCAGCACCTCGATGCGCAGCAGGCCACGATGGGTATCGGGCAGCGTGCGCGGATATTTGAGGGCGCGCGCGGCGATCACCACCCTGGCGACGAGGTCCGGCCGCACGCCGCCGCGTCCGTTCAGCACCCGCTCGACCGTCGCTGTCCCCACGCCGGCATGGCGGGCGATGTCGCGGTAGTTCGGCTTGCTCACGGTGCGGCGTCCTCGGATGGCTTCAGGGCGAATCCGAGCCTAGCCCAAGCTTGCCGATCACGCGCGTCCCAAATCGCATCCGTCACCTTTTCCGTGCTCATGCTCGCCGGCGAGAAAATTGAATGCACCAAGAGTGACACCAATTGACAGCCGGAAAATTTCATGACACATACAGTGCCGCGATTTAGGAAAGGCAGTTTCGATGGAAGCACGCAGCTATCACAGCCCCCTGCGCCAGGAAAAAGCGCGCGAGACGCGCGAGGCGATTCTGAGGGCGCTCTATCGTCTGATGAGCACATCGAGCATGCCGGACGAGATCAGCATGGACGCGATCGCAACGGAAGCCGGCGTCCAGCGGCGAACGGTGTTTCGCCACTTCCCCACCAAGGACGAGCTTCTTGCCGCTTTCTGGAGCTGGTTGAACGACCTGATGGGCGCTTCCATCACGCCGAGGGATGCGGACGCCATCGTGGCGGGTCCAAAGGAGGCCTTTCCCCGCTTCGACACCCATGAGGCCGCCATTCGCGCGTCGCTGCATACGCGCTCCGGGCGAGACATGCGTGCCGGGATGGTCGGCGCCCGTCGCCTGCACTTCGCCGGAGCGCTCGCTCCCGCGCTTTCCCATCTTTCGCCAGCCGAAGCCCGGAAGGTCGAAGCGCTGGCACATCTGCTCTACTCGGCCTCCGCCTGGGAGGTCCTGAAGGATTACGGCGGTCTCACCGGCGCCCAAGCCGGCGAAGCCGCCTCTTGGGCGCTCGAAACGATCCTGTCCGCGGTCGCCTCGGGCTCAGCGCCGCGGACATAACCTCGAAAGCCATGGGAGAATTGGCATGAACATGAAAGTCACCACCCTGCAGGATGGCGAGACCCGCTGGGTCGTCGCCGATCGCGTCCGGTTTCTCGGCGGGTTCGCGGACGCCAAACTCGAACTTCTCGAAGTCGAGATTCCTCCGGGTTCCGGCACGCCGCCGCACAGCCATGCGTCACCGGAGCTGTTCTATGTGATCGACGGCGAGGTCACCATCCGGCACTTCGCCGCCGGCAAGCCGCCGGTAACCGTCGCGGCCGGAGCCGGAACATCCGTGAAGATCGATGGCAATGCGCCGCACAACTATATGAACGAAAGCGACAGGGTCGCCCGCATGCTCGTGCTCGTCGAACCCTCCATGACCGCCTTCTTTCGGGATATCGGCACGCCGGCCCCACAGGCTCAACCGGACTTCGCCCGGATCGGTGCAGCCATGCAACGCCATGGAATCGAGGCGCTTCCCGTAGCCCCCTGAACCGGACCGCGCCCCGCTTGCAGGCTTCACGACCGAAGCGGGGCGCCAAAGACGGCACCCAACCGGCAGCCTAGGCTCCCGCCATAACGCACAACAGTTCGAACAGGAGCGTTGCCCCTGTGAGGGCCGTCATGCCCGACGGGTCGAGCGGGGGCGACACCTCGACGAGATCGGCGCCGGCGATGTCCAGCCCCGCAAGAGCGCGAACCATCTTCTGCGCCTGATAGGTGGTGATGCCGCCGATCTCGGGCGTTCCGGTCCCCGGGGCGAAGGAGGGGTCGAGCGCATCGATATCGAACGAGACATATGTCGCGGAATCGCCGACGATGGATCGGGCCTCGGCCATGACCGAGTCCACGCCGCGGTCCATGAACTCCTCTATGAAAACGATGCGAATGCCGGCCGCACGGGCGAAGTCGTAATTGTCCGCGCTCGATATCGATCCCCGGATGCCGATCTGGATCATCCGTTTCGGATCGAGCAGCCCCTCCTCGATCGCACGGCGGAACGGCGTGCCGTGATTGTAGCGATTGCCGAAGAATTCGTCATAGGTATCCGAATGCGCGTCGAAATGGATCAGGCCGAGCGGCTTGTCGGCCAAGCCGCGCAGGATGGGCAGCGTCACCAAATGATCCCCGCCGATCGCGAGCGGCCGGGCGCCGGCCCGGCGAATATCGGCGAAAAAGGCGGAGATGGCATCGAGAGCGCCGCTCAGATCGAGCGGGCTTACCGAAACGTCGCCGCAATCCGCGATCCGCGCCAGATCGAAGGGCGATTTCCCCGTGACATGGTGGACCCGACGCACCAGGCTGGACTGGTTTCGGACTTCGCGAGGCCCGTGGCGCGCGCCGGGACGGTTGGTCGTTCCGCCGTCGAACGGAACGCCGACCACCGCGATATCGACCTGGTCGGGGCTGGCGGTCGGCAGCCGCATGAAGGTCGAGAGGCCTGCGAAGCGCGGCACGACACCGGAATCGAGCGGCTGAAAATAATTGCTCATGATCTACAGTCCTTTCTACCCATGCGGTGAGCGGGTTCCCCACGCCTCCCGCATGCCTCCGTCATTCTTCTATCGGCCCGGTCGCATGCGCGCGCCGCCACCTGTTCTGCTCCCCGCCCTTGCTCGCGGCAAGACAGAACAGCGCCTCCGCCAGCAGGCGTGCCGCCAGGATGCTTGTGGTCCCGCTGGCAGAGTCGAAATCCGGCGACACCTCAACGAGATCGAAGCCGGAAAACCCCTCCCGAGCGACGATGCGCACGCCGCGAATGATCTCGCGCGCGGTCAGTCCTCCCGATTCCGGGCTGTTCGTCGCCGGGGCGAAAGCCGGATCGACGACGTCGATGTCGAGGCTGACATAAAGGCGCGCGCCGCCGGCGGTGGCGATGTCCCGCGCCCGCTCGCACACCGCGTCCATGCCGAGGCGCTCGACCTCCGCCATCGAGAAGACGGTGATTCCGAGTTTTCGGTAGAGAGGCGTCCATTCCGGCAGGTTGCGCGGCCCTCGCGCGCCGATCACCACGATGCGGCGCGGGTCCACCTTGTCGAGTTCGGCGATGCGCAACAGGGGCGAGGCACGGGTCAGGCGGTCGCCGCCGAAGGATTCGCTGAGATCGAGATGGGTATCGAAGACGATCAGCCCGACGGGCGCATCGCCGGCCTCCGCCACCGCGCGAACCGCCGGGTAGCTGATGCCGTGATCGCCGCCGATCGTCAGCGGAACCGCTCCTTTCGCCAATATGGTTTCGAGCCGGGCCTCGAGGCGCGCATAGCTTTCGGCATTGTCCCCCGGCACCACGTCGATATCGCCGACATCGGCGACCGAGATATGGTTCAGGAGATCCATATCCCAATCGAAGGAATAGCTCCCGTAAAGAAGCGAATACTTGCGGATTTCCTGCGGAGCCCGGCGTGTCGCGCCCCCGCGAAACGTGGCAAGCCCGTCGTAAGGCATCCCGACCACCGCGGCGTCGACTGCCAGCGTCGACAGGTCGCGGACATAGGGGAAAGCCATGAAGGGCGGCACGTCGCCGTAAATGCGTGGAACGCCGAGCGGGCTGAGGGCTTCGTTCATGGCCGCGCTCCCTCCCCGACGCCGAGGCTCGGCTCGTCGGACTGGAAAAGCATGTTGCGCGATCTCCAGGTGTCGAGGAACTCGCGGAGGCGTGGGCTTTGCGGGGCGTTGAAGAGCCGTGCGGGCGGCCCCTGCTCGACGACCTTGCCGCCGTCCATGAACACCACGCGGTCGGCCACCTGGGCGGCGAAACCCATTTCATGCGTGACGACGACCATGGTGATGCCTTCTTTCGCCAGCTCCTTCATGGTGTCGAGGACTTCGCCGACAAGTTGCGGATCGAGTGCAGAGGTCGGCTCGTCGAACAGGATGACATGCGGCTCCATCGCAAGCGCCCGGGCAATGCCGACGCGCTGTTGCTGGCCGCCGGAGAGCTGCGAAGGATACCGGTCGGCGAAGTTCACCAGCCCCACCTTGGAAAGCGCGCGCCGCCCCTGCTCCTGCGCCTCGGCCGTTGGGACGCGCTTGGTCAGGCGTGGCCCGAGCGTGACATTGTCCAGCACGGTCATGTGCGGCCACAGATTGAAGTGCTGGAACACCATGCCGACATTGCGGCGTACCGTGTCGATATTCTGCTCGCTTTCGCGCACCATTCCAGATGCCGTCCTGCGGTAGCCCAGCAGGCGCCCCTCGATCTCCACCTCTCCGCCGGTATATTCTTCAAGAAAGGCGGTGCAGCGCAGCAGCGTGCTCTTCCCCGATCCGGATGGCCCGATGATACAGACGACCTCGGAAGGGTTGATGTCCAGCGAGATGCCCGAGAGAGCGGTGAACGCACCGAACGTCTTCGTCAGGTCGTGGATCCTGATCGTAGGCTGGAGAGATTGGGAGGCCATCGCGTCTGTCCTATCGTTCGTTGGATGGTTGCCAGGCCGGAGCCGCCAAGGCATTTCCAGCAAGCACGAGCAGTTCCGGCAAGAATGCGAAACGCTCTAGAATCTCACCCGCCGCTCGACGAATTTGCCGAGCTGGGCGACTGCCTCCACCAGCAGCCAGTACAGCACCGCGGCCGCGACATAGGGCTGGATGACGGCATAGGTCTCGTTCACGAACTGCGTCGTGTTCTTCGTCAGCTCCGCCACCGTGATGATCGACAGCACCGCGGATTCCTTGATGAGAATGATGATCTGGTTGACCATCGGCGGCGTGATCAGCACCAGCATCTGGGGCAGCTTGACGTGGCGGATGATCTGCGGGCCGGTGAGGCCGGCCATGCGTGCGGCTTCGATCTGGCCCTTCGGGATCGACTGGAAGCCGGAGCGGAAGATTTCCGCGAAATAGGCCGCGCCGTAGAAGCCGAGGCCGAATACGCCGACCGTCTCCGCGCTCAGTCTCAGGCCGATACTCGGCCCGCCATAGTAGAGAACGAACAGAAGGATGAGGATCGGCAGGCCGCGCATGATCTCGATATAAGTGCGGACCGCCCAGCGCAACGGCGCGAAGGCCATGCCGTCGAGACAGGCGAGGACCAGGCCGGCCACGAGGCCGAGCGCCGTCGCCAGCGCGCAGATCCAGGCCGTGGTCGCCAGTCCGGCGAGCATCAAGGGCGCATACTGGATCCAGAGATCGAGGAACTGCGTCATGGGCTCAGGTTCCCCGTGCCAGCCGCCACTCCGCCGACCGGCCGGCCAGCGAAAGAAGGAAATTGATGACGATGTAGATGATGCCTGCGGCGATATAGATTTCAAACGGCCGATAGGTCGTTGCGACGATCTGCTGGCTTACCCGCATCAGCTCCGTCACCGCGATGACTGAAACCAGCGACGAGTTCTTCAGAATGCTGATGGTCTCGTTGACCAGCGAAGGGATGACGAGCCTGAAGATCTGCGGCACGAGGATATGATACCGCGCCGCCCATTTGCGAATTCCGACCATGCGCGCCGCCTCCAGCTGCCCGGGCGGAATGGCCTGCAGCCCTCCGCGGAAGATCTCGGCCTGGAAGGCGACGGTGTTGAGGGTCAGGGCGAGGATCGCGGCGAGGACGGGCGGCACATTGATGCCCAGCAACGGCAGCAGATAATAGATGATCAGCAGTTGCACGAGGATCGGCGTCCCGCGCCAGACGCTTTGGTAGATGCGCGACAGGCGGCTTATCCAGCGGTTCGGCGACGTCACGCCGAAGCACAGGATCAATCCCAGAGGCATGCCGAGGATGATGGCGACGCCGGCGACCAGAACGGTCATGCCGGCGCCCCACAACATTATCGGCAGGCTGTCCTGGATAAGGGCGAACGTAGCCATCTGCTTCACCTTCAGGGAAATCGCCGGCAAGCCGGGCGCGACAGGACGAAAAAGGCGTTGGCGCGGGGTAAATGCGCAGGGACGAAGGCAGATGCCGTCACGACCGTCCCTGCGACGAGGCCGGGCCAGCCGGCCCGGAGCCTGTCACTCCTGCGGCACCGGCAGGGCGTCGGTCGGCAGATCCATGGTGAAGCCGAACCATTTCTGCTGGAGCTTGGCCATCGTGCCGTCGGCGGCCAGCTTGCGGAACTGATCGTCGATGAGATCGGCAAGCGACTTGCTGTCGTCGTCTTTACGGTAAGCCCAGCTGAAGTAGGTCGGCGCGCCGAATGTCGTCTTCACGGTTTCGAACACGTCGCCGCGCTGCGTTTCCAGATAGAGCAGGTTGGGGAGCGAATTGACCACGGCGTCGGTCCGGCCGGCTGCAAGATCCGCATAGGCCTCGTTGAAGTCGACATAGGTCTGGATGCTGGCGATCGGATCCTTCCCGCTCGCCTTGAGATGCTCGGAAAAGGCCTCTGTGCCCTTCAGCTGCGCGGAGCCGGCCTGGGTGCCCACGTTTTTCCCGCTGAGATCCTCCGGCGTATTGAGCGCGGCGTCGCCCTTGCGCTTGACATAGGCGAACGACGCATCGGCGAGCGGCAGGGACAGGCGATAGGTGTCGTAGCGCTGCTTGTTTACCGTCACCGACGTGATGATGGCGTCGAACTTGTCCGTCTGCAGGCCGGGAAGCAATCCCTGGAACGGCAGGTCGAGCCTGTTCACCTTGACCCCGGGAAGGGCTTTCATGACCTCGTCGAACAGATCGACGCCGTAGCCGACGATCTTGCCGTTCTCGACATATTCGAAGGGCGGGTATCGGGCTTCGGAAGCGATGACGATCTCTCCCTTTTCCCTGATCCGGTCAAGGAGATCGGCCGCCGAGGCGACACCCGTCGCCACAAGCGACAGCGAAGCGACAAGCAGTGCAGGCACGTATGATTTCAAGACAGACCGCATGAATTCCTCCTCTTCGTGCGTCCCGGTTCCCGGTAACGGCAGCCGTACCCGCCATGGCCGCGGGCCTCCCCCCTACCCGCAGGCCATCTGCTTGGCCGGGAAAGGATCGCCCCGACGGCTTCGAGCCGATCGACGACGCTGCGTCTGATGGCAGCATGTCAGGATTGACTCTCTAATAAATATGGAAGGAATAGATTATACATCGAGATTTACGATGTTATGGTCTCGCCATCATGCCCGGCCAAGGGAGGTTCCGCATGCGCCTTTCCGCTTCCGATATACGTTCCCTGCGCGTTTTCCGGTCGGTCGTGGAGCACGGCGGCTTCAGCGGAGCGCAGCTTGCGCTGGCCATAAGCCAATCGACGATCAGCTTCCAGATCAACGCCCTGGAACAGCGGCTCGGTTTCTCCCTGTGCCAGCGGGGCAGGCGCGGCTTCGAGCTCACCGACCGCGGCCGCGCTGTCTATGACCATTCCCACTCCCTGACGTCGGCGCTGTCTGCATTCGAACAGCAACTGGGCGAGCTTCGACTGCGCGCGACGGGGACGCTGCGCATAGGGATCGTCGACGCCACGATCACCGACCCCGCGCTCGGCCTCGACGATGTGATCGACCAGTTCGTCAGAAAGGCCAGCGAGGTCGACCTGCGCATCACGATAGGCTCTCCCGAGCAGCTCATCGCCGATATCGCCAAGGACGGAATCGATTGCGCGATCTCCCCGCGCATCAAGCTGCTGCCCGGCTATTCGCAGGCCGAGTTCCACCACGAGATGAACTCGCTCTATTGCAGCGAACGCCATCCTCTGTTCGGCAAGAAGGACGTGACGAAGGCCGATGTCGAGGCGGCCGTCGTCGTGGTGCGGCCCTATGCGAACAAATTGGAATTGCAGCACATTCCGAATGCCAAGGTGGGCGCCTATGCCTCGAACATAGAAGCACAGGCGATGTATATCCTGAGCGGCCACTATCTGGGCTACCTGCCGGATCACATGGCGGCCATCTTCCGGGAGCAGAACCGAATGAAGGCCCTCCTGGTCCCGGAGGCACAGATTCGATCCCCGTTCGTCATCATCTCGCCGAAACACAAGAAAGCGTCGCTGTCGCAACGCATCTTCCTTCAGGAGCTGCGCAAGAGGGCGGCGGCCGCCACGGCGTCGAAAGCAAAGCAGCCGCCCGCCGCGAAGAAAACCAAATCCTAGCGTTTCCGCATTCGCGCGGAATCGCTCGAATAGAGACAGGTAGCCGGGTTCCGGAATGCCGGAGCGATCTTCGCCCGTCCTGGCGCGGAATTCTAGCTGCCGGGCGCCGGATCGTCGATCCGGAAATGCGCATCGGTCGGCACGCAATCCACCCCGTTCACCGGAACGAGGTCCTGGGGGCAGGCCGAAAAGGCGATGACGAGATCCATTTCCGCGCGCAGGCTGACATAAGAGCCGGGCGTGGAGACCGGTGCGCTGAAGGCGATCGCGCCTTCGCCATCGATCGGAATATTCATGAAGAGATTGAGCGGCGACGGCGTTTCGGGGGGTGCGAGACCGAGTGCCGCAAGCGCCGCATGCAGGTTGTCCGTGCAATTGTCGTGGTGCCCGACATGCCCGAGCTGCTCGTAGCGGTAGCGGTCGCAGGCCGCGATCAAGGTATCGTGCACACCACCCGACGTGTCGTCCACCATGGTCAGCATGGGGCGCCGCCTGTTGCTGCGCAGCGTATCGCCCTTGCGGGGGTTCACTTTCTGCATGGCGCCGCGGCTATGCTCCATCGACATGAACTCGGAGAGGTCGTCGGCACGGAACGCCCAGGTGTCCACCACCTGGCTGCCGTGGGTATTGATGATCGTAACGACCTGCCCCTTGCTTACATGTGCGGCAACGCCCCTGCGCGCGGGGATGAGATGGACCCGGTCCGGTCGGCCGCTCGCGCTCATCGCATATCTCCTCTTCACATCGGATTCAGCCCTTGCGCGCTTCCCGCTCGACAAAGATATAGCCCAGAAAGTTCAGCAGAACCTGGGCTGCCAGGAACCCGGTGATGCCGGAAGGATCATAGGCCGGAGCGACCTCGACCAAATCGATGCCGACGATATCGCCACGCTTCACGAGCCCCTGAAGGATTTCCATGACCTCGTAATAGAGGAAACCGCCATGGCTGGGCGTGCCGGTGCCGGGGGCGATGGATGGATCGAAGCCGTCGATGTCGATCGTGACATAGTAGCGGGCGCCGGCCGGAATGGCGGCAAGGACGCCTTCGGCACCCAGTTTGCGTGCCTGCCGCACGGAAAGGATGGTCGAGCCCCGCTGCCGGGCATCGTCATAGCCATCCCGCGCGGTGGAGGAGACGTTGCGAATGCCGATCTGGCTGAGGCCGGAGACATGGGATTGCTCGGCGGCACGGCGCATGGGATTGCCGTGGCCCTGCGTCACGCCGTGACGCACGTCGACAAAATCGAGATGCGCGTCGATCTGGACGATATGGATCGGCCCGTGGTCGCTGAAGGCCCTGATGCTGGGAATGTTGACGGCATGGTCGCCGCCGAGCACGACGGGAAGGGCGCCCCGTTCCAGTATCTTGCGGACCGCCTTCTCGGTATTGGCGTGGCTGGTGACGGTGTCCGTGTGCACGATGTCGGCGTCGCCTATGTCGACGATGCGAACCTTGTCGAGCGGCAGGTAAACCTGATCGTCCTCATGGTCGTAGGCGCCACTGTGTCCGAAGGAAAACAGCGTCGAGGCCTCGCGGATCGCCCGCGGCCCGAAGCGGGCGCCGGAGCGATACTGGGTTCCCATGTCGAACGGCACGCCGAGCACAGCCACATCGGCATCGATCTTGTCCCAGTCGAGACAAATCGGGCGCTTGCCGAACGTGCAGAGCCCGACGAAGGGAAGATCGAGCCGCCCGCTTTCATATCCGTGACCCGACATCGAATACCTCCCTTTGAACATATGCCCGCAATTCAGGCAGCAAACGCCGTCGCGCCGGCAGGCAATGTGCCTGACCGCTTTCGCGAGGGTTTATGCAAGTCCCGTCGAGCGTTGAACCGATAGGCGCAGTTTCTAGCATCGGGATCGAATATCGTTCTATAACGAGTATCTGACGTTCATATCGTGTTTTTCGATTAAAGAATGCCGCAACGCGAGAGCGCCAGCGACATGAAACAGGAGGAAGCGATGAGCCAGCAGGATAACGGTGCAGGCGGCGCACAGGACCGCACGTCAATCGAGCGCAGGGGCGACCGCGAATTCACCGCGACACGGACGTTTAATTCCCCGCCGGGCGCGGTTTACGAGGCGTGGAGCCGGCCCGAATTGTTCCGGCGCTGGTGGGTGCCGAGATCGGTCTCCGGCATCTCGCTCGTATCCTGCGACATGGATGTCCGCACCGGCGGGAGATACCGGCTGGAATTCGGCGCCGGCGGTTCCCAGACCATGGCTTTCTATGGAAAGTATCTCGAAGTGGTGCCGAACGAGCGCATCGTCTGGACCAATGACGAGGGCGAAGAGGGCGCGGTCACGACCGTGACCTTCGAGAACCGGGACGGAGCGACACTCCTGACCTTTCACGAGATCTATCCGTCCAGCGAGACGCTCGAGGACGCACTGCAGGGTCCGGCGGCCGCATTGCCGGAGCAGCTAGCGCAGCTCGACGAATTGCTGGCCGCCATTGGCGAATAGCGGATCGGAAACGCACCATGGGAAGAGCTTGCCCGGAGAGCCGCCCCGCCTTTCGGCGATGTAGAGCAGCCGCTCGCGTACTGTTTGCCGGTCGGAACCAGACCCTTCACAGCAGCCGGCGCCGTAGCAAGGCCTCGAGCCAGTCGGCAAAAACCTGCAATCGGCGTGAAAGATGCTGGCGATGCGGATAGAGAAGGGTCATCGGCATCGGCTCCGCGCGATATGAAGGCATCACTTCAACCAGATCGCCGGCGTCGAGATGGGACCGAACGTCATAGGCCGGGATCTGGATCAGGCCCAGGCCGGCCAGGCAGCAGGCAATGTAGGCCTCCGCGCTGTTGACGGCGACGCGGCTGCGCATCGGCCGTGTCTTGCGCGCACCCTCCTCGACCCATTCCCAAGCCTCGATGCGGCCGCTTGACGGTGAAGCGTAATTGATCGCGAGGTGCTCGCCAAGGTCGTCCGGCGCTTGAGGCATGCCATGGCGTCGGAGATAGGCGGGGCTTGCGACATTGATCAGCGGAAGATCGCCAAGCGAGCGCGCGATCAGGCCGGAATCGGGTAGCGGCCCGACGCGCAGCACGCAATCGACGCTGTCTTCCACGAGATTCACCGCACGGTCCGTGACGCCGAGATCGATGTCGATCCCGGGATACGCGTCGAGAAATTCGGGAAGTGCCGGTGCGATGACAAGCCTCCCGATGCGCCCCGGAACATCGATCCGAAGCCTGCCTGAAGGTGCGGTGGTTTGGCGGAATACATTTTCGGCTTCCTCGACATCCGCGATCAGCCGCAGGCAGCGCTCGTAGAAGGCCGACCCGTCCTGCGTCGGGGAAACCACTCTCGTCGTCCGGTGCAACAGCCTCGCCCCGATGCGGCCTTCCAGCTCCTGCACCGCTGCCGACACAGACGAGCGCGGCAGACCGAGCATGTCGGCTGCGCGCGTGAAGCTCGAACATTCGACGACACGGACAAAGATGCGGAACAGGTCGATACGATCCAAACAGACCTCCCTATTGTTCAAAAATTGCGACCAGTGATTTCAGGACTGCCGGCTTTATAGCGTAACCCTAGACGATATCGTGCCCTCCCGAAAGCGGCTGCATGGCGCGGCCGCGCACAGCACCGGAGGCTCACGCCATGACCGACCACAGCATCAAGGGCAAAACCGTTATCATCGCGGGAGGCGCGAAGAACCTCGGCGGGCTGATTGCCCGGGATCTCGCCGCCCACGGGGCGAAAGCGATCGCTATCCACTACAACAGCCCCGCCACCATGGCCGATGCGGACGCGACCATCGCCGCCATCAAGGCCGCAGGCGCACAGGCGGTCGCCTTCCAGGCCGACCTCACCACCGCCGGCGCGATGGAAAAGCTCTTCGCCGCCACGGTCGCCGCCATCGGCAAGCCGGACATCGCGATCAACACCGTGGGCAAGGTGCTGAAGAAGCCGATGATCGAGATCTCGGAAGCCGAATACGACGAGATGAGCGCGGTCAACGCCAAGTCGGCCTTCTTCTTCCTCAAGGAGGCAGGCAAGCACCTCAACGACAACGGCAAGATCTGCACGCTCGTCACCTCGCTGCTGGGCGCGTTCACGCCTTTCTATGCGGCCTATGCCGGCACCAAGGCGCCGGTCGAGCACTTCACCCGTGCGGCTTCCAAGGAGTTCGGCGAGCGCGGCATCTCGGTGACGGCGATCGGTCCCGGCCCCATGGATACGTCATTCTTCTATCCGGCCGAGGGCGCCGAGGCGGTCGCCTACCATAAGACGGCGGCCGCGCTCTCGAACTTCTCCCGGACAGGCCTCACCGATATCGAGGACATCGTCCCCTATATCCGCTTCATGGTTTCGGAGGGCTGGTGGATGACCGGCCAGACGATCCTCGTCAACGGCGGCTATACGACCAAGTAACGGCACCGGGCGGCCTGGCGATGAAACGCCAGGCCCCCGATTGCACTCGATCGAACACGCCAGCGGCTCCAGCGGCGGATTTACGGTGTCAGACGATTTCCCTCGTGGACGCGCGCTCAACGATTTCGGTTTTCAGAACCAGCTTCCGGGCCGCCTTGGCTTCACCGCTCAACCGCTCGACCAATAGTCTGGCCGCCGTCTCGCCAAGTCCGTAGACCGGCTGGCGTACCACCGTAACGGGGGGTGTCGTCACCGTCGTCCAGTCCGCATCGTGGAACGTCACCAGCGACAAGTCCTCGGGGATGCTCAGCCCCAGTTGCCGGTGTACCTTGAACACCTCGAGACCGATAATACTGTCCGATGCAATGATTGCCGTCGGACGCTGCGTCGATTGCAGCATCGCGGTGACGATGCGATGCGTATGTTCCGGCGTGACGGCGCCGACATGGACCCAGTCCTCCATGCCTTTGAGGCCAGCTTCGCGGCAGACATCGAGAAACCCTTCGATGCGCCGGCGCACCGAGCCGGTATTGATGTCTTTTGCCGTGCGGAAGCGGTGATCCGGCGTATCGCAGGCCGTGACATAGGCGATGCGGTGATGGCCGAGCGAGACGAGCCGGCGGGTGACGGCCTCGGCGGCGTGCCGGTCGTCGGCGATGACGGTATCGACATCGAGCGTGTCGCTGCCGCGATCCAGGAGCGCGAGCGGCAGGCCGGAACGGGAGGCCTCGCGCAGATGCTCGACATCGCTCTCCTTGGCCGGCGAGACGATGAGACCATCGACGCGCTTTGCAAGCAACGTCCGGATCGCCGCCTTCTCGGTGGCGACATCCTCACCGGAATTGATGAGGATGACGGTGAAGCCCGCTTGCCGGGCCACATCGGCGATGCCGCGCACGGCAAGGCTGAAGAACGGGTTCTCGATATCGCCCACCACGACGCCGATCGTGCCCGAGCGGCCCGTCGTCATGCTGCGGGCGAGTTCGTTCGGCCGATAGTCGAGCGCGCGTGCGGCAGCGGTCACGGCCTCGCGCACCCGGTCGCTGACCGTTCCATAGCCGCCCAGCACCCGGGCGGCGGTCGCCTTCGAGACGCCGGCCTTCTGCGCGACGTCGGCCACGGTGACGGAGGTGTTTCGAGGCGGGCTCTGGTCCATGAACGGTAGCCTTACAAGAGATGTTGACGACTGGCAAATGCGAAGATAACAATTGCCAAAAGATAAAGAGACCGGTCTCTTTTAAATTGAGACCGGTCTCATAAAGAGAAACAGCAGTTCCAGCTTGCAAGGCGCACGCGGGACGCGCGGCCCCACGCCGCCGTCCGGACGGCACCCGCATGCCTTGACGACATCGCAGACACCACCAGAGGAGACGAAACGAAATGCGATATACCCAAGCCCTCACCTCCGCCTTTGCCCGGCTGCGCGCCGGCGCCGTCGCGGTTTCCTTCGGCCTGCTGGCCGGCGCCATGACGCCGGCGCTCGCCCAGGACAATCCGCTGGGCCTCATCGATCCCGCCGTCATCAGCGTCGGCACGATGGGCGATGCCAAGCCCTATGCCTTCACCACCGCCGACGGCGGGTTCACCGGCTTCGACATCGAGCTCTTCCTCAACGTCGCCGAGCGCCTGGGCTTCAAGAAGGAGCAGGTGATCTTTACCGGCCAGGAATTCTCCGCGCTGATGCCCTCCGTCGCCAACAGCCGCTTCGACGTCGCCGCCGCCGCGATCGGCACGACGGACAAGCGCAAGGAGACCGTCGATTTCTCGGATGGCTATCTCGCCGGCTTCCTCACCGTGCTGACGCCGGATGCCGGCATTACCGATGCGGCCGGCCTCAAGGGCAAGCGCCTCGGCGTTGTGCAGGGCACGCTGCAGGAAATCTATGCCGAGAAGAATTTCACGGGCGCGGACCTGGTGAAGTTCCCCGACAACAATTCCGCCGTCTCCGCGCTCAACAATGGCACGGTCGATGCGCACTTCCTCGACTACGAGGCGGCAAAGGACTATGCGGCGCGCTATCCCGAACTGAAGGTCGCCGTCAACATCCCGAGCTTCGACGCGCCCGCCGGCTTCGTCGTCCGCAAGGGCAATGACGCGCTGCGCGAGGCGCTGAACAAGGGCCTCCAGGCCGCGATGCAGGACGGCACCTGGAAAACCCTGCACGAAAAGTGGTTCCCCGGCACGCCGATGCCGGACGCCTATCTTCCCAAGCAGTGATGCCGCCTTGCCGGTCCGGCCTCCCGGTTCGGACCGGTCTTTCTTTCAGGGGACCTCCCGATGAACTGGCTTGAAAACCTGCGCCGCAGCTTCCTCGACTGGAACGCCATGGCCGAAGTGCTGCCGACCATGATCACGGTCGGCCTGAAGAACACGCTGATCCTTGCGGCGGCCTCGACGGTGCTCGGCGTCGTCATCGGCATGGTGCTCGCCATCATGGGCATTTCCCGCTCGCCCTGGCTGCGCATCCCCGCCCGCCTCTATACGGATATCTTTCGCGGCCTGCCGGCCATCGTCACCATCCTGCTCATCGGCCAGGGCTTCGCCCGCATCGGCCGCGAACTGTTCGGCCCGTCGCCCTATCCGCTCGGCATCCTCGCGCTCAGCCTGATCGCCGGCGCCTATATCGGCGAGATCTTCCGCTCGGGCATCCAGAGCGTCGACCGCGGCCAGATGGAAGCCTGCCGGGCGCTCTCGATGAGCTACGGCCAGGGCATGCGGCTCATCGTCGTGCCGCAGGGCGTGCGCCGCGTGCTGCCGGCCCTCGTCAACCAGTTCATCGGCAACGTCAAGGATTCGAGCCTCGTCTATTTCCTCGGCCTGCTTGCCTCCGAGCGCGAGATCTTCCGCGTCGGGCAGGACCAGGCCGTCGTGACGGGCAACCTTTCGCCGCTGCTTCTGGCCGGCATATTCTATCTCGTCGTCACCGTGCCGCTCACCCATGTCGTCAACGCCATCGACAATCGCCTGCGGATCGGCAAGCAGCGCCCGGCGGTCATCACCAGCGGACTGGAAGAGGTCAGCGAGCTCGACGGCGCGGGGCGCTCTTCCGGGGCAGCCTTCAAGGGCGGCAGCCTCGAGGTGCGCAAGCTCGGCATGGCCTATGGGGAGCTCGACGTGCTGAAAGGTGTCGACCTTTCGGTCAAGCCGGGCAGCGTCACCTGCATCATCGGCCCGTCCGGCTCCGGCAAGTCGACGCTGCTGCGCGGGCTCAACCGGCTCGTCGAGCCGAAGAGCGGCGACATCCTCATCGACGGCGAGAGCATCCTCGGCATGAAGCCGGAAACCCTGCGCCGGCGGGTCGGCATGGTGTTCCAGCACTTCAATCTCTTCCCCGACCATACGGCGCTGGAAAACGTCATGCTCTCGCTGACGAAGATCAAGGGCATGCCGAAGGCCGAGGCCGAGCGCATCGCCAAGGCGCGTCTTGCCGATGTCGGCCTTGCCAGCCGGCAGCACCACCGGCCGGGGGGCCTCTCGGGTGGCCAGCAGCAGCGCGTCGCCATCGCGCGGGCGCTCGCCATGGAGCCGGAAGTCATCCTCTTCGACGAGGTGACGAGCGCGCTCGACCCGGAGCTGGTCAAGGGCGTGCTCAACCTGATGGCCGATCTCGGCAAGCGCGGCATGACCATGGTCGTCGTCACCCACGAGATGGGCTTTGCCCGCCGCGTCGCCGACCAGGTCGTCTTCATGGACGAGGGGCGCGTGGTGGAGGCGGGTACGCCTGAGGCGATCTTCGATAACCCGCAGAGCCCGCGCCTGCAGCGCTTCCTCGCGGAAGTGCTCTGAGCCGGGAGAGGAGAACAGAATGACACGAAGGATACGATGGGGCGTGCTCGGCTGCGCGGGCATCGCCGCCAAAGCGGTGATCCCGGCCATCCAGTCCAGCCGGCTCGGCCGCGTGGCGGCCATCGCCTCGCGCGACCCGGGCAAGGCCACGGAGACTGCGGCGCGCTTCGGCATCGCCCGGGCCCATGGCAACTACGAGGCGTTGCTGGCCGATCCCGATATCGACGCGATCTACAACCCGCTGCCTAACCATCTGCATGTGCCGCTGACGATCAAGGCGCTGGAGCATGGCAAGCCGGTGCTCTGCGAGAAGCCGATCGCCCTTAACGCCGCCCAGGCAATGGAACTCGCGGCCGCGCAGAAGGCCGCCGGCCTGCCGGTCGCGGAAGCCTTCATGGTGCGCCACCATCCGCAATGGAAGACGGCGCGCGCCTTGATCGCCGAGGGCCGCCTCGGCGAGGTCAGGGCCATCCAGACGATCTTCTCCTATTTTCTCGACGACCCCGCGAATGTGCGCAACCAGGCGGATATCGGCGGCGGCGGCCTCTTCGACGTCGGCTGCTACGCTGTCAACACGGCCCGTTTCCTGTTCGGCGCCGAACCGTTGCGGGCCATCGCCCTGATGGAGCGCGATCCGGCCTTCGGCACGGATCGGCTGACGAGCGGACTGCTGGCGTTTCCCGAAGGCCGTCAGCTCGCCTTCACCTGCTCCACGCAGCTTGCGCTCACGCAGAAGATCACGGTGCTGGGAACGCGAGGGCGTCTTGAAATTCCCATCCCCTTCAATGCGCCGGCCGATCAGCCGACGATGCTCGTGCTCGATGACGGTCGCGACCTGGTTGGCGGGGGGCGCGAGGAGATCCCCATCGAACCCGTCGACCAGTACCGCGAGCAGGCCGATGCCTTCGCCGAAGCCGTTCTTTCCGGCGATCCGCCCGATCCGGGACTGGAGGACGCGATTGCCAACATGAAGACGATCGACGCGCTCTTCCGCTCCACCGTCAGCGGGCGCTGGGAAGAACCTTGAGCGCCCCGTCCATCCGCATGACCAACCGATTGAAAGAGACCACCATGACCGATAACACCATCTCTTCGGCCGTCATCATCGGCGCCGGCATCTTCGGCGTTTCCACCGGCGTCCAGCTTGCACGGCGCGGCGTCCGCGTGACCATTCTCAATGACGGCCCGCCGGCCAACGGCGCTTCCGGCCGGTCCCTCTCCTGGCTGAACTCGGCGCGGATGCGGTCCGAGCCCTATCACCGGCTGCGCATGGCCGGCATCGACCGCTACCGCACGCTCGCCGCGCGGCACCCCGATGCGGATTGGCTTCGCTTCGACGGCGGGCTGACCTGGGATGCCGATGACGCGCGCAACGAGATCGATGCGGCCTACCGTCACGAAGTCTCGCTCGCCTATGATGCACGGTGGTTGTCCGCCGCCGACGTCGCCGGCATCACGCCGGGGATCGATGCGCGCGCGATCACGCCGCAAGGCGCGATCTTCAATCCCGGCGAGGGCTGGGTCGACCTGCCGGCGCTGATCGGCCTGCTTCTGAAGGAGTTTTCCGCACTCGGCGGCGTGCTGGTGACGGAACAGGGCGCTGCACGGGTCGTTGTCGAGGGCGGCCGGGCCGTGGGGGCCGAAACGGCAAAGGGCGAGCGTTTCCTGGCGGATGCCGTCGTGCTGGCGACCGGTCCCGCCGTGCCGAGGATGGCCGCGGAGAACGGGCAGGCGATCGACGACGGGACGCCGGTCGCCCTCCTGGTTCAGACCAGGCCGCTTGCCCATCCGCTGCGGGCCGTTTTGAACACGCCGCGTGTCGCCGTTCGCCCAGCGCCCGGCGGCACCTTCTCGCTGGACGCGGACTGGGCGGCCGACGAAGGGGTGAGGCTGCGCGCGGATGGCGGATACGATATCGACGACAGCGTCGTTGCCGCCCTGCTGGCTGAAGCCGCAAAGGTGATGGAGGGCAATCCGAAGCTCGAGGTCGCCACGATCGGCGTCGGCGGCAAGCCGATCCCTGGCGACGGCGAACCGGTGGTCGGCGCCCTCAAGGCCATTCCGGGCTATTACGTCGCCTTCAGCCACAGCGGGGCGACGCTCGGCCTCATCGTCGGCGAACTGCTTGCGCATGAAGTGGCGACAGGCGCCGAGCACCCCATGCTCGCGACCTTCAGGCCGGAGCGCTTCTCCGTCAACTGAGCCGATCCCGGCAGATATCGCGCGAGCCTGCCGCCACGGTGGCGGGCTTTCCATATTACATCCGGACAAGACTGAGTTTTTGAAGAACTTCCCGCGGTGCCGGCATGCGCCAGACGGTTTGGAAGCATTCGACGACATTGGCGGACGTCACGGCAAGGCCGGGAAGAGCAATCCAGGCAGGCGGCAGGCGGCCGAGAAGGGTGCTCACGACGATGGAGGCGGCTGTTTCTCCCTGGCGGAAGGGCTGCTGGGCGGCGATGGCAACGAGCGGTTCGTGCGCCGCAAGCGCTATCGCCGCATCGTGGCCGAGATCGGCCGTTACCATCGGGATGCGGCGATCCAATGCGCGAAGCGCCTCGATCGCGGCGATGGCAGGCGTATCCCAGGCCACGAAGAGACCCGCAAGGTCGGGGTGATCCGTGAGAAGAGCGCGCGTGGTCAGGCCGGCATCGGCCAGGGTCGAGAAGCGCCGGATGCGCAGCTTCAGGTCCGGACGGTTGACCTGCATCCATTTCACGAAGGCAATCTCGCGCTCGTTGGTCGCGAAGAAATCGGCGTCATAGCCGAGCACGCCGACCTCCGAGGCCTGAGGCACATGCGGCGAAAGCCCCTCGGCGGCGATCTTGCCAAGGCCAAAATTATCCGCCGAGACGAGCGAGATATAGTCCTTGCCCGGCAGCAGGCCCGTCGGCGCATTGTCGAGAAGGACGAGCTTGATGCCGGCGGCCGCGACGCGGGCATGGGCTGCGGCGACCTTCGCGTTGGCGACGGGCAGCGAGATGATGGCGTCCGGCGCCTCGCCAATCAGCCGGTCCAGCGCTTCGATCTGCACCTCCGGCGTGAAGGCGCAGTCGACGACCTCGATGACGGCGATGCCGCAATTGCCGAGGGTTCCGACGATGCCGGAAAGCTGCTGCTTCGCCCAGTCGCTGGCCACCGTATGCAGGACGACCGCCACCCGGAAGCCGCCGGCCCGCGCCCGCGCCATGTCCTCGGGCAGGAGCAGGACCCGCTCGGGTGCCGAAGCCCGCTCTCCATGCGGTCCGAGACCGGTAATGGCCATTGCATCCTCCTCATGCGTCCGGGGGACGGACAGCGTTTCCTTCAAGTGTCCTTTGCTCCGCGATCCGGGCCTTCAGCTGCTGGAACGACGGGTGGGCCTGGGGCCTGCCCGCCATGATCCAGTCGCGGGCGAGCGTGGGCGCGAAAAGGCCCTCCGCAGCCACGATGGCGGCGCCCACGAGGCCCGACGAACTCCCCATCTGGGAGCGCACGATCTGCAGGTCGCGGCTCACCAGCGGGTGGCAGGCGCCGTAGATCGCCTCCCGGGTGGAGGCGAGCAGGATGTCGTTCGTCTGCGCGATCGAGCCCGAAAGCACGATGAGTTCGGGATTGAGCATGTTGGCGAGCGTGGCCACGACCTGGCCGATCAGCCGCCCGCTCTGCGAGAGAATGTCGATCGCCGCGGCGTCGCCCATCTGGGCGGCTTGGGCGACCTCGAGCGCGGTGACGATGCCGCCCCGCCGCAGCTGATCGGCAAGGACGGGGCTTAGGCCGCGTTCGGCGGCCAGCATGCCCTCCTGCGCGATATGGTCCGAGCCGGCCATGGCCTCCAGCGTGCCGCTCCGCTCGCCCGCCGTCACGGGCACGGAGCCGATGAGGCCGACCGCGCCCTGCGCGCCGCGGAAGAGTTCGCCATTGCTGGCAAGGCCAGCGCCGATGCGCTTGCCGACCTTGACGAACAGCATGGTGCGGTTGCCGTCACCGGCGCCCGCATGAAGCTCGCCCATCGTCATCGTCTCGACGCTCGAGCGCAGCCACACCGGCGCGTCGAAGGCGGCTACGAGCGTCTCGACCAGCGGAAAGCTGTCCCAGCCCGGCAATACGGCGGGCGTGGTGCGCTGGAAAAGCAGTTCTCCACCATCCGGTACGGCGCCGGGAACGGAGATCGAGATGCCATAGAGCGGCGGATTTGCCTGCCGCTCCACAATCCAGCGGAAAAGCGTCACGAGACGCTCTGCAAGGGCGGGCGCCGGCTGGGTGAGCTCGGTCGCCTCGTGGTGTTCCATGATGAGGGAGCCGGCGAGATCGGCGATGCCGACGCCCAGCGCTGTCTGATCGAGCGTGGCGACGAGAATGCGGCCGCGGTCGGCGGCAAAGCGCACGAGACGGGGCGCACGACCGCCCGTGGCGGTGCCCAGTTCGCTTTCGTCCACCAGGCCAAGTTCACCGAGCGTCCCGAGCCGGTCCGCGACCACGGCGCGGCCGAGTTCGCTTTGCCGCTCGATCTCCTGGCGGGTCGTCGCGCGGCCGGTCCTGACGAGATTGAGGATATCCACGAGGCTCGGCGCGGCGGTTTCCGCGACGCTGGGGCGCCCTTTGCGCCGGGGGCGGGTGTCCGCCTCCACAGATGCCACCCTTGGCATGCCCGCATCCTTTCGCCGCGATTCCGATCCCGCCTGATGTGATAGCCACGCGGCTTTCGGCTGGCAACTTCAAACTTTTGCATTAAATCTGCAAAAGTTACGTTATTTATGCGTTTAAAATATTGACATCGACTTTTTGCCGCCGTAAGACGGAGCCACACAAGTCGAGAGGGTCACTGGGAGGAGGCGCCGATGTCGGACTTCAAGCTCGCCTATCATGCAAATTGCTGGGGCGACCTCGGCGGGGACGGGGTAGGCGTCACGTCGATCACCAATCTTGTCTATCGAACCTTCGGCGACATGCGCCGCGCCTTTGCCGATATCGCGTCGGCCGGTTACGCGGGTATCGAGCTCTTCGACGGCAACCTGCTCGATTTCAGCGTCGCGGACATGCGAGCGCTGCTGGCCGACAACCGCCTGGAACTGGTCGCCACCTATGCCGGCGGCAACTTCATCTTCGATGACATCCTTCCCGAGGAACTGGCGCGCGTCGTCCGCGCGGCGGACCGCGCCGCCGAACTCGGCGCGCCGCATCTTGTGGTCGGCGGCGGGGCGAAGCGCTTCGACGGCATCCGCGAGGCGGACTATCACAAGCTTGCCGCCGCGCTCGACCGGGTGAAGGAGATCGCCGAGGCGCGCGGCCTGATCGCCCACTATCATCCCCACCTGTCGACGATCGTCGAGGGGCCGGCCGAGGTGCGCAAGATCTTCGCGCTCACCGGCATCGACTTCTGCCCGGACACGGCCCATCTGGCCGCCGCGGGCGGCGATCCGGCGGCGCTGATCCGCGAGCATGCCGCCCGGATTTCCTACGTGCATCTCAAGGGCCTGCAGAGGGAGCCCTTCGCCTTCACGCCCATCGATCGCGGCGACGTGCCTTCGGACGGCATCGTCGCCGCGCTCCGGGACATCGGTTTCAGCGGCTGGGTCTGTGCCGAGCTCGATGCCTGGCCCGATCCGCTGGAGGGGGCGAAGGCCAGCATGGCCTATCTCAAATCGGCCTGACGGCCGCACCGGGGCAAAGCCCCACTTTCGGGAGGAGGAAGTTATGATTTCAAGACGAAGCCTTATGGGCACGGCAGCCGCGCTGACGCTCGCCCTTGCCTTTGCCGCGCCGGCTGCGGCCGATCCGGATACGGCCCTTGCGGAGCTGCAGAAGACCGTTCTTTCCAAGGGGCCTTCCGGCGAAGCCCCGGCCCCGGCCTCGGACGTCACGCTCACCGATGAGGAACTGGCCAGGATCAAGGCGATGAACGCGACGGCCGCCATCGTCATGCATTACGGCGGCAACGACTGGTCGCGCGCCCAGATCAACGGCCTCCAGACGCAGTTCGCAGCCATGGGCATCAAGGTCCTGGCCGTGACCGATGCCGGTTTCAAGCCGGAAAAGCAGGTATCCGACCTCGAGACGATCATGGCGCAGAAGCCCGCGATCATCGTCTCCATCCCGACGGATCCGACGGCGACCGCCGCGGCCTACAAGGCGGCCGCGGAGGCGGGGGCGAAGCTCGTCTTCATGGACAATGTGCCGACCGGCTTTACCGCGGGAAAGGACTACGTGTCGATCGTCTCGGCCGACAACTATGGCAACGGCGTTGCCTCGGCCCATCTGATGGCGAAGGCGCTGAACGGCGAGGGCGAAATAGGGCTGGTCTTCCACGCGGCCGATTTCTTCGTGACCAGGCAGCGCTACGATGCCTTCAAGGCGACGATCGCGGCAGATTATCCGAACATCAAGATCGTCGCCGAGCAGGGTATCGGCGGCCCGGATTTTCCCGGCGACGCGGAAAAGGCGGCGTCCGCCATCCTGACCTCGAACCCGAACGTCAAGGGCATCTGGGCGGTCTGGGACGTGCCGGCTGAAGGCGTCATTTCCGCTGCCCGCGTCGCCGGGCGGGACGACCTCGTCATCACGACGATCGATCTCGGGGAAAACGTTGCGATCTCGATGGCGCAGGGCGGCTTCGTCAAGGGGCTCGGCGCCCAGCGCCCCTATGACGCCGGCGTGGTCGAGGCGAAGCTCGCCGGCTATGCGCTGCTCGGCAAGGCTGCCCCCGCCTTCGTCGCCCTGCCGGCCCTGCCCGTGACGCGCGAGACACTGCTCGACGGCTGGAAAGCGGTCTATTCGACCGAGGCGACCGACAACATCAAGAAAAGCCTCGGCCAGTGAGGCGCATGCGGAGGCACCCCCGTGCCTCCGCTCCCGAGGATGACAGATCCGGCCCGCAAACCGGCCGGCTTTTGGAATGCGGCCTGTCCTGGCCGCCCCGTTCAGGAGAAAACCGATGACCAAAGTGATGAACGTCGCCATGATCGGCGGCGGCTTCATGGGCAAGGCGCATGCCATGGCCTATGCCGCGATGCCGATGTTCTTCTGGCCCGCGCCGGCCATTCCCCACCGCAAGATCGTCGTCGACGTGACCGACGGCGCGGCGGAGGAGGCCCGCCGCCGCTACGGCTTTGAGGAGTCGTCTTCCGACTGGCGGGCCGTCGTCGGCCGCGCGGATATCGACGTGGTCGACATCTGCACGCCGAACCACATGCATGCCGAGATCGCCATCGCCGCGGCCAAGGCCGGCAAGCACATCATTTGCGAAAAGCCGCTGGCCCGCACGGTCGAGGAAGCAAGAGCGATGCGCGATGCGGTACGCGCCGCCGGCGTCACTCACATGGTCGCCTTCAACTATCGTCGCACACCGGCCGTGGCGCTCGCGAAGAAATATATCGAGGAGGGCCGTATCGGCCGCATTCTCAATTTCCGCGGCACCTACCTGCAGGACTGGTCGGCCGATCCCGACTCGCCCCTTTCCTGGCGTTTCCAGAAGAAGATCGCCGGTTCCGGCACGGTCGGCGATATCGGCACCCATGTGGTCGACCTCGCGCATTATCTCGTCGGACCGATTGCGGAGGTCATTGCGCTCACCACCACCTACAACAAGACACGCCCCCTACAGCAGGGCGGCGTCGACAAGCTCGGCGCTGCGGAGAAGGCCAGGGATGTCGAACGCGGCGAGGTGGACGTCGACGACGAGGTCGTCTCCATGCTGAAGTTCGAGGGCGGCGCCATCGGCAGCCTCGAAGCCACCCGCAACGCCTATGGCCGCAACAATTTCATCACGCTGGAAATCCACGGCACGAAGGGGTCCATCCACTTCAACTACGAGCGCCGCGACGAGCTTCAGGTCATGTTCGCCGACGACCCCGCGGATGCCCGGGGCTTCCGAACGGTCTATACCGGGCCCGCCCATCCCTATGGCGACGGCCTCTGGCCGATCCCGGGCCTCGGCATCGGCTACTCGGAAACGAAGATCGTCGAATGCTATGATTTCTTCTCCGCCATCGCGAAGGGCCGGCAGCCGAGCCCCGACTTCGAGGACGGTCTGCTGACCGAGCTCGTCGCCGACGCGCTCATCCGTTCGGGTGAAACCGGAGCCTGGGAGAAGGTAGGATGAATGCGCCCGCCGCCGCTGTCCGCATGACCGGCATCTCCAAGGCCTTCGGCGGCGTGCGTGCGCTCGACGGCGTGGATTTCGAGGTCCTTCCCGGCGAAGTGCATGCGCTGCTCGGCGGCAACGGAGCCGGAAAATCGACGATCCTGAAGATCCTGAACGGGGTGCATCGCCCCGATCAGGGCACGATCGAGGTCGGCGGCGTGCCGCTGACCGTCCATACGCCGGAAGCCTCGCGTGCCGCCGGCATTGCGATGAACTACCAGGAAATGAGCCTGATCCCGACGCTGACCGTCGCCCAGAACATCTTCCTGACGCGCGAAAGCCGCGACGGCATGGGGCTCATCGACGACAGGCAGGCCGAACGGCGCGCGGCGGACATTTTCGCGCTGCTCGACGTGTCCGTCGATCCGAAGGCCATCATCGACGATCTCGGCGCCGGGCAGAAGCAGCTGACGGAAATCGCCAAGGCCATATCGCAGGATGCGCGGGTTCTGGTGCTGGACGAGCCGTCGACGGCGCTCGCCGTTTCCGACGTCGAGCGGCTGTTCGTCTTCCTGCGCAAGCTGAAGGCGCGCGGCGTCGCCATCATCTATGTCAGCCATCGCATGGACGAGATCGCCCGCATCGCCGACCGCGCCACCATTCTGCGCGACGGCCGGCACGTCATTACCGCCCCGCTCGCCGAACTGCCGATCGATACGATGATCGAGCACATCGTCGGCAAGCGCTCCAAGGGCCTGTCCGACGTGGAGCGCGGCACGAGCCTGCGGGGCGATGTGCTTCTGCAACTGGACAGGGTCAGCGGCGCCCACAAGCCGGCGGATGTCTCGCTCACCCTCCACCGCGGCGAGGTTCTCGGTCTCGCCGGGCTCCTCGGTTCGGGCCGGTCGGCGCTTGCGCGCGTAATCGCCGGCATCGAACCCGCTACATCGGGCGCCATAAGCGTCAAGGGGGCGCCTGTCACGGTGCGCAATCCGGGCGATGCGATTGCCGCCGGCATCGCGCTGGTGCCCGAAGCGCGCGCCACCCAGGGCATCATTCCCGCCCACTCGGTCGCGTCGAACATGGTCCTCGCCGTCATCGATCGCCTGTCGAAACGCGGTCTCGTCGATGCGTCTGCCGCCAACGATCTCACGGACAGCCAGATCCGGCGCCTGCAGATCAAGACGGCGAGCCGCGACCACGCGGTCTCGACGCTGTCGGGGGGCAACCAGCAGAAGGTGGTGATCGGCAAATGGCTCGCGGCGGATCCGGACATCCTGATCCTCGACGAGCCGACCGCCGGCATCGACATCGGCTCGAAGTCGGAGATCATCCGTCTGGTGCGCGAGCTTGCCGGCGCGGGCAAGGGGATCATCATGATCTCCTCCGAGCTTTCCGAACTGTTGACGGCCTGCGACCGCATCCTCGTCCTTGCCGACGGGCGCGTCCACCAGGACCTGCCGCGCGAAGCGCTCGACGACCCTGCCGCAACCGATGCGGATCCCGCCCACCGTCTCCAGGCCGCCGAACAGCGGCTCCAGATCGAAATACAGAAGGCCCTCGCGGCCCAGGAGGCCCTCCATGGCTAACGCCCTCTTCGCCAACTGGCGTCAGAACATCATCTATATCGGCTTCGTCGTCATCTTCCTCGTCTTTGCCGTGACGCTTGCGGACAAGGGCTTCCTCAATCCCAACAACCTTCTCAACATCGTGCGGCAGACGGCGATGATCGCCGTCATGGCCATCGCCATGACCTTCGTGCTGTCAGCCGGGGAGATCGACCTTTCCGTCGGCGCCGTCGCGGGACTGACCACCGTCACCGTCGCCATGGGCATCGCCGCCGGCGGGCCTGTTCTCGGCGTGGGAGCCGGCATCCTGACCGGTCTTGCCGTCGGCATGTTCAACGGCTGGCTGACGACGCGGATCGGCATCCCGTCCTTCCTCACGACGCTCGCCATGATGGGCATCGCCAAGGGCATCGCCATGTGGATCTCCGCGACGGCGGCCGTTCCGATCCTCTCGCGCGGATATGCCTGGCTGTTCGGCGGCGGCAATGTCGGGCCGGTGCCGGTGCTCCTGTTCTGGATGGCTGCTCTCGGCGGCATCGGCCATATCGTTCTGCGCCGCTCGGGTTTCGGCCGGCGGGTGCTGGCGACCGGCGGCGGCGAGACGGCCGCGCGCTATTCCGGCATCGATACGAAAAACATCAGGTTCAAGGTGCTCGTCCTCTCCTCGCTGGCGGCCGCGCTTGCCGGCATGCTTTATGCCGGGCGCCTGCAATCCGGCCGTTTCCAGCTCGGCGAAGGCGACGAACTGTCGGTCATCGCGGCGGCCGTGCTCGGCGGCACCAGCCTGTTCGGCGGCAAGGGAACGGTCATCGGCACGATCGTCGGTGCGCTGATGATCGGCCTCATCAACAACGGTCTCATCCTGATGGGGCTGGAGTTCAGCCAGCAGCTCATCGCCCGCGGCGGGATCATCATCCTTGCCGTCGCCCTCAGCCAGAAGAGAGGCTGAGACATGACCGTCACCGTCATCGGCACCATCGTCGCCCGCCCGGAAATGCGCGACGAACTGTACCGGCTGCTCGTCAGACAGGTCGCGCCGACACGGGCCGAACCCGGCTGCCTGAATTATGATTTCCATGTGGATGCGGACGATCCCTGTATTTTCGTGTTCTACGAGAACTGGAGAAGCGAGGCGGATCTCTACGACCACATGGGAATGCCGCACATCGAGCCCTTGATCAGCCAGCTTGAACGGCTGGCTGCAAAACCGATAGATGTGCGCCGCTTGATCAGGGTCGCCGTGTAGCGCGGAGCCGGGAGCGGGCGGCGCCCATCTCGCGATCGAGTACCGCCCGCCCCCAATGCTCGATAACGGCCGCACGCCCTGACACCGCGCATCGCCGTCAGGACAGGGCTGATCCTGGGGGAACGATCGGCAAATCGCGGCCGACAATCCGGTCGAGACGCAGCCATTTTTCCAGCTGGCGGGAAAGGGCCGCGTCCCCGTCCACCCTCAGTCGTTCGCGCGTCGCTTTCCGCCAGCTTTGGTGTCCCAGATAGATGTCGATCAGAACGGCAATCGGGCCGGTGACGATGACATCGGTGGGATAGCCGGGGTCCTTCAGGCAGACGTCCACCCCGTCCCGCTCGAGGAGCAGCCAGTGCAGCCGCAGTCCGGTCCGGCACCGCGCCACTCCCGACAGGTCGAACCGCACGACGACACGATGTGCCGGCAACAGGTCACGATCCACCCGGCGGCGCAGCGCCCACATCAGAACGGTAGAATCGTAATCCTCGCCCGTGACCCTTTGCCGTCCATGGATCAGGCCCCATTGCCCGATGGCCTCTATCACACCGCGCAGGGCATCGCCCGAAGGCGTCAGCGTCCAGACGAAACCCCTGTCGGCGCTTCCGGGACGCGCAACCCTGGCGACGATCCCGTCCGCCTCAAGCTGCTTCAGGCGCTCCGAGAGCACGGCGCGCGACATGCGCGGCACGCCGCGATGGATGTCGTTGAAACTCATCTCGCCGCACATGAGCTCGCGCAGCACGAGCGGGGTCCAGCGCGTAGCGATGATCTCCGCACCTTTCGCGACCGGGCAGAATTGACCGTAACCGGACTCCGTCATGACACCATTGAACCATGGAAGGCGGGCGCCGGCCAGTTCGGAAATCGAACTTGAGGGAGAGCCCAGGTACGGCGAAGCTTTAGGAGACTGGTCAAACGCAAGGGAGGCTCCCATGACGACCGCAGCAACCGCGCATTCCCCATCCCCCGATTTCGACGCGATCAAGAAGCGCCAGCAGGCGACCTGGGCGGCGGGCGACTATGCCGTGATCGGCACCACGCTCCAGATCGTCGGCGAGCGCCTCTGCGAGGCGGTGGACCTGCGGGCCGGCGAGAAGGTCCTCGATGTCGCCGCCGGCAACGGCAATGCATCGCTGGCGGCCGCGCGCCGATGGGCCGATGTCCTCGCGACCGACTATGTCGGCCCCCTGCTCGACCGCGCGAGGGAGCGCGCATCCGCCGAGCGCCTGACCGTCGATTTCCGGCAAGCCGATGCGGAAGCCTTGCCCTTCCCCGACGAAAGCTTCGACGTGGTCCTGTCCACCTTCGGCGTCATGTTCACGCCCGACCACGACAAGGCGGCGCGCGAATTGGCGAGGGTCTGCCGCCGTGGCGGCCGGATTGGCCTCGCCAACTGGACCCCCGAAGGCTTCATCGGCCAGTTGTTCAGGATCATCGGCAGGCATGTGCCGCCGCCCGCCGGCATCCCCTCTCCCGCCCTCTGGGGGACGCGGGAGCATCTGGAAAAGCTGTTCGCCGGCCACGAGGTAAGCGTGACGCCCCGGGTCTTCACGTTCCGCTACAAATCCGCCGCGCATTGGCTCGAAATCTTCCGCACTTATTATGGCCCGACCAACCGCGCCTTCGCCGCGCTCGACGCGGAGGGGCAGGAAGCCCTCCGCTCCGACATCCTGGCCCTCTTGAACCGCCTCGACCGCGGCGGCGGCATATCGCTCGTCGTGCCCGGCGATTATCTCGAAGTGGTCGTTACGAAGAGCTGAGGGGCTGGATAAACCAGGCTCCGTGTATTACCATTCGCGAATAGAGGGTTCCCCCATGGCAGGCTATTTCGGCACGGAAACTCAGCAGCGCCTGCAGGCACGAGCCGAGGCGAGCGTCGAGTTCATCAATGCGACGCCGGGCGCCTGCCAGGCCGGCCGGACGATGGGGTGTGACGATTTCGACCGGCTCGGCTGGGACACTATCGACCGCTTCCTCGAACGCGACGGTATCTGCGGCTTCCGGCTGATTGCGGTGGACAGGGTCGAGGACCTGAGATCCGCCCTCGCGGCACGTAATTTCCGGCTCGACACATGGGACGTCTTCCTCGCCGACCGCGCGGCCGCCCTGGCGGCCTGCGAGGCGATCCTGGCGAAGGGCCTGCCGGAGGGCGTTGTCGATCTTGATAGACCGACGCGGCCGGATGACGAATACACGTCCCGGCTCCAGAGACTGATGAGCGCTGCCGGCGTGGTGCCGTTCTCGGGCTCGTTGCTGGCTGGGAAACTCGGCCGGGCTGTCACGGTGGCGGCCGGCGACGGGAACCGGACAGTCCTGGCGGTTGCACACGCTTATCTGCCGCACAACATCTACAGCCCCTATCACCTCCATGCCTGGGGCGGGCTGGTCTCGGTTGCGGATTCCCATCGGGGCAAGGGGCTGGGCAACTATATCAATGCCCGCATGGTCGTAAGCGCGTTTCACGATCTCGGCGCCACGCACATCTACGAGCTCGTCTCCTCGTCGAACATCCCGTCGAGACGCATGGTTGCCGCCTGTGGCCTCAGCCATGCTCCCGAACTCGTATGCGGCATCGCCACCCCCAGCGACAGCGCACACTTCACGCGATAGATGCGGACGACGAATTGCCGGCGATTGCCCGGACGCCCTGAGCAACCTGGCGCCCGGTCGCATTCACGCCGCGCGGCCGATCGCTTCCGCCAGCGTGGAGACTGCCAATGTCACCAGATAGGCGGCAAGATAAGCAATGCCTGTGAATTTCAAGGTTTCTTCAAGCAACACGGCTCCCGACATGGTGAGATCGGCCATGTCTACCAGTGCGCACCTGCTCGAACGGGTCGGCATCGAACTCGGCGCACGCGGTATCGAGACCTTTTCACGCGGCGAGATGCAGCGAGTCGCCATCGCCAGGGCGCTCCTGCCACGATCCGGCGCTGTCGGCGCGGCTCGCCCGGCGCATCACGCTGGCCGGCGGGCGCTGCGCCGATATCGACGGAGATGCCGCATGATCCGTTTCATCCTCGCCGATCTCAAGCGCTTCTGGCCCGGTGTCGTCGCCGTCGTCCTGCTCGTCGCTTTCGCCAGCGCGCTCGGCATGGCCGTGCGCATCGAGGAGCGCGCCCTTCGCCTCGGAAGCGCCCGCGCGGCCGACCGGTTCGATCTGGTCGTTGGCGCGCCGGGCAGCGAAACGCAGCTCATCCTGTCCTCGATCTTCCTCCAGCCATCCCCGCTGACCCTGATCCCGGGCTCCGTGCTGCAAACCCTTTCCCAGGATCCCCGCGTCGAATTCGCAGCGCCCGTCGGCTTCGGCGATTCCTATCGCGGCTACCAGATCGTCGGAACATCGGCGGAGTTTATCGCCAAATCCGGCTTCGGCATCGCCGAAGGCAGCAATCTTGCCGGCACTTTCGACGCCGTGGTGGGTTCCCTGGTTTCGGTCCCGCTCGGAACCGTCATCCATCCCGTGCATGGCGTCGCCGGGGAAGCCACCGACGACCATCCGGAAATTTCCTACCGCATCGTCGGCCGGATGAAGGAGACGGCAACTCCGTGGGACCGGGCGATCCTCGTTCCGATCGAAGGCGTGTGGCGCACGCATGGCCTCAGCGAAGCGGAAGGCGCACATGCCCATGACGCTCAGGACGCCCATGAAGCCCATGGCGAAGAGGGCGAGGCGCATGCGGCACATGATTCCGGGGAAGAACGGATCGGCCCGCCCTGGACGGGAGACCTGCCCGGCGTTCCCGCCATTCTCGTCAAGCCGAAGACGATCGCCAATGCCTACCAGCTTCGGGGCGAATACCGCACCGAGGCGACGCTCGCGGTCTTCCCCGGCGAGGTTCTGACGCGCCTCTATTCGACGCTCGGCGATGCCCGTCTGGCGCTGGGGGCCATCGCCGCGGCGGCGCAGGCACTGGCCGGAGCCGCGGTCATGCTCGTCACCATGATGCATCTGGCGCAGCGCCGAAGGCAGATCAGCGCGCTGCGCGCCTTCGGCGCACCGCGGCTTGCCATCTTCGCCGTCGTCTGGGCCGAGCTCGTGCTGGTCATCGGCGTCGGCATTGCCGCAGGCCTCGGGCTCGGCTACGCTGCGGCACACGCGATATCCGCCACCATCACCCGGCAGAGCGGAATGACCCTGCCCGTGACGATCGATGGCAATGACATCCGGTTCGCCGGCCTGCTGCTCGCGATTGCGGGCGTCATCGCCCTCGTCCCGGCCTGGATCGCCTATCGGCAGCCGATCTCGCGTGCCTTGCGATCGTAGCCATCACAATGCAGCAGGATGCAGCAGGATGCCGCCGGACGGCGGCGCCCTATTCGGGCTGTTCTTCCTCCGCATCCAGCAGGTCGATCAGAAGAGCGACCGTCCCCGTGGGGAGCCGCCGCCCCTCTCCCATCAGGGCTTCGTCGTTGTTTGCCCAGGCAAGGGCCTCGGCGAGCTCGGCCTGCGTGGCACCCGACGCGACGATGTCGGCGACGAGGGTTTCATCGGCCGGACCAAGGATGGCGATGACGTCGCTGGAAGTCATTGGCATATCGATCCTCCTCGTTGAAAGAGCCAGCACTTATATGGGAAACAACCGGCGAGAGATCAATTTCCTGCCCCGGCCTGAATGCCTCTTCGATATTGCCGGTTGCTCAATGGGAACCGGCGAAGTCCGGGGAGCGCCGTTCGCTCTTGGTGCTTCGGATCGCAGCGGGATTGGAACAAGAAGCCCCTTCTTCTCGTCGGGCAGGACATGCCGCCGGCAGCGGATAACAAGGGGAGCGCGCTGCAGTTGCGGGACCATTCGTCGGCTGCCCTTACAAGTCACGCCGCGTTTGCTGCAGGACTTCGCGGGCGACACCCTGTTGCGTGGAACCTCGTGACGCCCTTTGCTTGCAATGCTAATCTGCCGGCAGAGCTGACCAAGGGGACTCTTGCATGGCTTGGGACGGCGGATGCTTTTGCGGCGCAGTGCGCTTTCGGCTCCATGCGGCACCGATGTTCGTCTATTGCTGCCACTGCACGGATTGTCAGCGCCAGACCGGCAGCGCCTATGTCGTCAACGGCCAGATCGAGGCCGAGGCGGTCGAGTTGCTCTCGGGGGAGCCGGAAGGCTGCGCGATGGCGACCGAAAGCGGTTATCCCCACGATATCTTTCGCTGCCGGCACTGCGGATGCGCCGTCTGGAGCGACTATGGCCGTCGCGGCTGGCTTCGCTTCATCCGCATCGCAACGCTGGACGCGCCGGACGCATTCCGGCCGGAAGCCCACATCTATGTGCGGTCGAAACTCCCATGGGTTTCGCTGGACGACGGCATCCCCCGCTTCGACGAATATTACGACATGCCGACATTCTGGAAGCCGGAAAACTATGCGCGCCGCGAGGCCGCCCGCTGCAAGGCCGGGGCGCTTCGATGACACGTCCAGCGCTGCCCTCGACTGGACTCAAGACGAACGAGCCAGCGCCGACAAGCCCGCCCCAGGTATCTGGCGGAGAAGTCGCAGTTCTTCAGTCGGCGTCCTGGGCCAGAATGATTGAACCGGCGCTGTTTTCCGCTGGCAAGACAATATGTTTCTCTTCCGCCCGCACGTCCTGGAGATTATCCTTCAACATCTCCGGTGCCACGTCGGACCCATCGTTGGCCGCCAAATAACCCATACCGAAGGCAATCGCTTTCGAGCGCTCCTCGACGACGGAAACAAGCCAGAGCGGCCTGGTTTTTCCATTCACGATATCTGCATCCGCACGCCACGCGCTGAGAACAAGGCGGCGTGTTGTCTGTCCAGGCTGCTCCCTGACCAGGACGAGCGACGGCAACGCGCCGCGGTCGAGCCTGGGCAAGGAGGGAAGAGACTTGATATCGGCCTGGATGTTCAGCCAGCTCAACCCGCTTGCCAGTGTCCAGGGCACCGGCCGGTGCCAGCCCTTGGCGCTCAGCCGCCCTTCAAGCGCGGGGAGATCGCCGGCCCATTGCAGGACGAAGGACTCCTCCCGTTCTCCCGTCACATCCACACGCGCTGCCGGCAGCCATTGCCAGGCGTCGTTCCGCCAGTCCTGCTCGGAGATGATCTGCAGTTGCGATCTCGCGGCATAGCGTGTGGTGTCGGCGGCGTGATGCAGCCAGATATTGGCGCCGCCGGCAAGAAACAGCGCGACCCCCGTCATCGCGAGGATGCCGCGGGTGGGTTCGTCAGAGGCGCGATGGTTGAGATAGGCGATCATCAGGACCGTCAGCCAGAGGGCCGCGAAGGTCAGGCCGGCCGAGACATCGGAGAACCAGTGCGCGCCGAGATAGACCCGCGAGGCGGCAATCGCCAGGACGAAGACCGCGACCGGCAAGGCAATCGCCATCCGGCCGGCCATGGAGAGGCGCCGGCAGGCGAGGAAGGCGACGAAGCCATAGAGCGCCGCATTCACGGTGCTGTGGCCGCTCGGGAAAGAGAAATCGCTCCAGCCGGCATAGAGGTCCGGGCTGGGCCGCGTGCGGTGAATGGCGACCTTGATGAGCGTGTTGAAGAGCGAGCCGGCCGCGACGGCGGCAAGAAAATAGCCCGCCGTTCGCCACGATCCGCGCAGGAGAAGCCACCCGAGCACGCATGCCGACACCAGGAGAACGACGGTGGTATCGCCGAGTTCGGTGATCCCGATCATCACTGTATCGACGGACACTGTCCGCAGGCTTTGGAAGAACTGGAACACCGCCTGGTCGAAACCGACCAGCGGATCGCCGCTCAGCACATCCTCCGTCAACCCGAAGAACAGCCACGCAGCGCCGAGGAAGATGCAAACCAGGAGAAAGAGAACGGGCGGTTCGCTTTTTGCGGGGCTGACCAGCATCAGGACGAAAGAGCTGAGGAGATTGTCATGGCGACCGGCCCAGTCACGAAGCCTGTCGATCGCCAGTTCCAAAAGCGGCGCGGCCCGGCGCAGCACATATCGCACAAGCCGCAGCGCCGCCCATATCGCCAGCACGGCAAGCAGCGCGAGCACGGCCAGCCGCCGGCCAGCCGGGCCCGCGGAAGCCGCGAAGGCGCCGGCGAAAACACCCGGCAGGATATGGGCGGGCGCCCAGATGGCGGCCGACAGGATGTTGACGACATAAAAGCGGCCGGCCTGCATGCGCAGCATGCCCGCCACCAGCGGAACGAAGGCCCGCACGCCCGGCAGGAAACGCGCGAGAAAGACGCTTTTTCCGCCATGGTGCCGGAAGAAGGCCTCGCTCCTTTCGATCAGCGCCGGATACCGGTTGAACGGCCAGCGGGCGGCGATGTCGCGGTGGTAGCGATAGCCGAGCCAGAACGAAAAGCCGTCGCCGATGATCGCACCGACGGTGGCGGCGGCAAGGAGCGGCGAAAGCTTGAGCACGCCGGAGGGCACGAGAACCGACAGCCCGACGATGATCGCCGTGCCGGGAATGACGGCACCGAGCAAGGGCAGGGATTCCGAAAGCGCCAGCAGCATCACCGCGCCATAGGCAAGGTGCGGATAGGATCCGACAAAAGCGGTGATCGCCTCAACCCACCCCATCGCAGTCCTTTTCCCTCGTTCAGAGGATACCGGTAACGAACCGGTCCACGGCCGTTCCCGGCCTGTAGAGGCTTTTGACGAGGAGCGCCGCCGCCCCGCCCGTCAGCGCCCCACCTATGACATCGCTCACATAATGCGTTCCGATGTAGACGCGAGAGAGAGAAATGAGAAGGGCGGCTGCGAGAAAGACGAGACCGCGTTTCCTCATGTCGTGCAGCAGAAGGCCTGCGGCGATCGCGAATGTCGCCGTCGCATGGTCGGAGGGAAAGGACGGATCGCCGCTGCGCTCGATCAGGAGATGGGTGACGCCGGCATCATAGGGGCGAACGCGGTCGATGATCAAAAGGAGGATCTGGTTGATGCCGAGACCGAGCAGGAAGGCAAGGCCTGTGGCGACCAGCGCATGGCGGGTCTTCGCGCGCTCCGTGCCGATCCACCACTGGACGGCAACGGCGATGACCAGCAGCGGCACGCCCCAGGCGGAGACGAGGATCATCATGTTGTCGAGAAAAGCGTTTCCGGCAAAAGCATTGACCCAGCTCGTCAGGACGGCGTCGAGTTCATACATGGAGGGACCTCTCGCAGATCATTCCGGCAAGCCATCGCGGCGGTTCCTGACATAGGCCTGAAGAGGCCGGCCAAAGCTTCGCGCCTTGCCCTGAAACCATGCGAGGGCCAAGGTCTAACGCGCTTGGGGGATTGCGGGACCATCAGGCCGCCCGGCCGAGTTCATCTTCGCCTGATGCGGAGATCTCCTCGCCCTCGTGCCGCAGGCTCATGAAGACGACAATGGCGATGATGGCGGCGAGGAAGAGGGCGCTGGTGACGATGGTGCCGAGGCCGAAGCCGCCATATTGCGCGGGCTGCGACATCAGATCGCCGAACGAGGCGCCCAGCGGCCGGGTGAGAATGTAGACCAGCCAGAAGGCGAGGATCGGATCGAGGCCGAGGGCGAAATAGCCGAGGCTGAGCGAGACGATGATCATCCCGAACAGAATGCCCGTCGCCAGATAGCCGAGCGCGAATTTTTCCGCCACGAGATCGCCTGCCGCCGTGCCGAGCGCGAAGGTGAACAGGATGGCGAGCCAATAGAAGGCTTCGCGCCGGCCGGTGAAGATCGAGTGGATCGAAAGGGTCCCCTCCGCGCGGAACCACAGGAGGAAGGTGAGCGCCAGGGCAATGGCGAAGGCGATCGTCGTCGCGAGCAACGGCACGTGGAAATTATCGACCAGATTGTCGGTGATCAGGGTGCCGACGATGCTGATCAGCACCACGGACAGCCAGTAGGCGGCCGGAACGTATTTCTTCTGGGCGAACTGCCAGACCAGCGCAACCGCCAGAACGGCGGACATGATCAGCGACGTCGCCGTCAGGCCGAGGCCCATCTGCACATCGAGATAGTCGGCCGCCGTCTCCCCCATGGTGACGGCCATCAGCTTGATGAGCCAGAAATCGGCGGTGACGCGGGGAACGCGATTATAGACGACGGTTGCGGCGCCTGCGGTCATGGCGGATATCCCTGGATGAGCGATGCGGGCAGCCGGCCTAGGAAGCCGGCCGGGCCGGATTGTCGAGAGCCGCCATCAGGGCGCTGAGCGTCTTCTGGACGGTGTCCGCCGACGGACTGGATTGGCGCAATGCCGTCAGCGCCGCGTCGGAGGCGGCATCGATGTTGTTCCAGCCGTTCTGGTCCAATGGACGGATCGCCGTCTCGGCCTGATCCCAGGCGGTCTCGTAGTCGGTGATGCGCTTTGCCGCGCCGGCAAGGTCTCCCTTGGCGGCGAGGCCCTGGACGTCGGCGACGATCGCCTTGAAGGAGGAGAGGTCGCCGAGGCCGGCCGTCTGGGCGGGCGCGTTGCTGGCATGGAGTTCAAAGCCGGTGAAGGCGGCGACAGGCGCGGCAATCAGCGCGAGAGCAAGCAAGATCTGTCTCATCGGCGGGCTCCATGAATGTTCCCGAACAGGATTGGCCCTTCGTGATTACGCCGCTTCAATTAGCTGGGAATTAGGGCGCCCCCCCCCCCCCCCCCCCCCCCGCGGCCGCGGCCAGCCTGTGCAGGCGACCGGGTTTCGTTTAGGCTCGGTGGCATGCGTGTTCTTGTGATCGAAGATGATGTGATGCTCGGCCGGGCTCTCGTGCAGGCCCTCGACGATGCCGGCATGTCGGTGGATTGGGTGCGGGATGGGGCGCTCGGGGCCGAAGCCGCTGCCGGCGGCGGCCATGGTCTCGTCCTGCTCGATCTCGGCCTGCCTGAACGGTCGGGGCTGGAGATCCTGCGCGGGCTGCGCGCCGAAGGCGACCGGCGCCCCGTCCTGGTGATCACCGCCCGCGACGGCCTCGACGACCGCATCGTCGGGCTCGACCTCGGAGCCGACGACTATCTGGTAAAGCCGTTCGAGGTGAAGGAACTTTTGGCGCGCATGCGGGCAGTGCTGCGGCGCCACGGCGGCCGGGCGACATGCGTCCTCGCCACCAACGAAATCGAGCTCGATCTGTCGAGCCATGAGGCGCGGTATCGCGGGACCAGCGAAGTGCTGCCGGCGCGCGAATTCGCGCTGCTCCACGCCCTGCTGGAGCGCCCCGGAGCCATTCTTTCCCGCAGCCAGCTCGAGGATCGGCTTTACGGCTGGGGCGAGGAGGTGGAAAGCAACGCGATCGACGTGCTCATCCATTACGTGCGGCGCAAGTTCGACAAGGATATCATCCGCAACATCAGGGGCGCCGGCTGGATGATCCCGAAATGACGAAAACGCTGTCGATCCGCCGCACGGCCTTCCTCTGGCTCGCCGGCCTGATGGCCGTCATCGGCATCTGCGCGGCGGCATCGTCCTACGTCCTTGTTCAGAACGAAGCCGCCGATTTCCTCGACAATCAGCTCCGGCAGATCGCGCTCTATGTCGGCGACGAACGGTCGGCGCCGGCCGCCGGGCCGGACAGCGCCGCGCAGCACGATCCCGAGGACGATTTCATCGTCCAGGTGTGGGATGCCTCCGGTCTGCCGTTGCGGCAGTCGCATCCCGCCTTCGGGATCGCACGACAACCGGCGACCGGCTTTAACGATATCGCGACCGGGCCGGATCGCTGGCGCGTCTATACCCTGGCCGGGCCGAGCCGGACGGTGCAGATCTCGCAGGACATGCGCGTCCGGCAGGAGCTCGCCACCACGGCGGCGCTGCAGGCCGCGCTCCCGATCATCGTGCTCATCCCCCTGTCATTGCTGACATTGGGATGGATCATCGACCGGATCATGGCGCGGCTCGACCGCCTGGCCGGCGCGGCCGCCGCACGCGATACGGCGGCGGAGGATCCGCTCCCGACCGGTGACGTCCCGACCGAAGTCGTGCCCTTCGTCAGCGCCATCAACCTGCTGCTCGCGCGGCTTCACGCCCTGCTGGAGCGCCAGCGGCGTTTCATCTCGGATGCGGCCCATGAACTGCGCACACCGCTCGCGGCCTTGCAGATCCAGATCGACAACCTGCGCCATGACGATCGGGACGGCCGGTTTTCCGAACGCCTCGCCGAGCTCGAGGCCGGGATCGGCCGGGCCACCGCCCTCGTCGGAAAGCTCCTACGGCTGGCGCGCTACGACGCCGAGGAAGCGGCACCGGCGCCGCAACAGATCGATCTCGTGCAGCTTTCGCTCGACACGGTCGCGCGCCTCACCCCCCTCGCCGAAAGCCGGAACATCGACCTCGGCATCACCCGTCAGGACCGGGCCATCGCGATAGGGACCCCGGCCGATTTCGAAATCATCCTCGACAACCTGGTGGAAAACGCCGTGCGCTACACGCCGCCGGGCGGAACCGTCGACGTTGCGGTGAGTGTTGCTGGCCGGGAAGCCTGCGTCGAGGTGAGCGACACGGGCCCGGGCATCGCCGAGGCTGACCTGCCGCGCATCTTCGAACGGTTCTTCCGCGCAAGGCCGCAGGACAGCGAGGGAAGCGGGCTGGGGCTTGCGATTGCGAAGGCGGCAGCCGAAAGACAGGGCGCACAGCTCACGCTAGCTGCGCGCGAGGACGGGACCGGCCTCGTCGCGCGCATCCGTATCCCGCCAATCCCAACCGATGAATCTACCTGACCGGCCGAGGAGGATTGAAGGGAGGCGGGCGTTTCAAACCCGCTCCAGCGCCACCGCAATGCCCTGGCCGACGCCGATGCACATGGTCGAGAGCGCGCGCCTGCCGCCGGTGAGTTGCAGTTCCAGCGCCGCCGTACCGGTGATGCGGGCGCCGGACATGCCGAGCGGATGGCCGAGCGCGATGGCGCCGCCATTGGGATTGACCTGGCGCGCATCGTCGGCAATGCCGAGTTCGCGCAGCGTGGCGAGGCCCTGCGAGGCGAAGGCCTCGTTGAGTTCGATGACGTCGAAATCGACCGGCTTCAGACCGAGGCGGGCACACAGGCGCTGCGTGGCATATACGGGGCCGATGCCCATGATGCGCGGCGGAACGCCGGCCATGGCGCCGCCGAGGATGCGCGCGATGGGAGTGAGGCCATACTTCTTGATTGCCGCCTGCGAGGCGACGATCAGCGCCGCAGCGCCGTCATTGACGCCGGAGGCATTGCCCGCCGTCACCGTGCCGCCCTCCTTCCTGAAGGGCGTTCCAAGCTTGGCGAGTGCTTCGATTGTCGTTGCGCGCGGATGCTCGTCTTTCTCCATCAGGACGGGATCGCCCTTCTTCTGCGGAATGACGACCGGCGTGATCTCCCTGGCCAGCCGGCCATTCGCCTGCGCTGCGGCGGCCTTTTCCTGCGAACGGACGGCGAAGGCGTCCTGATCCTCGCGGGAGACGCCGAAATCGGCCGCGACATTCTCGCCGGTCTCCGGCATGGAATCGACGCCGTACTGCTTTTTCATCAGCGGATTGATGAAGCGCCAGCCGATGGTCGTATCGTGGATTTCCGCGCTGCGCGAAAAGGCGCTTTCGGCCTTGGGCAGGACGAAGGGCGCGCGGCTCATGCTTTCCACGCCGCCCGCGACGACCAGGTCCGCCTCGCCCGCCTTGATGGCGCGGGCGGCGGCGATGACGGCATCCATGCCGGAGCCGCAGAGGCGGTTGATGGTCGTGCCGGAAACGCCGACGGGGAGGCCGGCAAGCAACAAGGACATGCGCGCGACATTGCGGTTGTCCTCCCCCGCCTGGTTGGCGCAGCCGAAAATGACGTCGTCCACCGCTTCCCAGTCGATGCCAGCATTGCGCGCCATCAGCGCCTTCAACGGGATGGCGCCGAGATCGTCGGCACGAACGGAGGAAAGCGCCCCTCCGAAGCGGCCGATGGGCGTGCGGATATAATCGCAGATATAGGCGTCGGACATGGCAATCCTCTCAGTCAATTCCAGCAACAACGCGCAGCGATCTCACGCCCGGAATTGCGCGGTGTTTCAAAATTCCGGCACGACGAGGTCGGCGACGGGGCCTTCGATATGCAGCCTCGCGCCGGTCATCGCCTGCAATTCGTCAAACGTCATGCCGGCGCGTTTCTCGCGCAGCACGAAACGACCGCCGGAGACATCGACGACGGCATGGCTGGTATAGACGCGGGTGATGCAGCCGACGCCGGTGAGCGGGAAGGTGCAGCGCTCGACGAGCTTGGGCTCGCCGTTCTTGGTGACGTGCTCGGTGATGACGACGACCTGTTTTGCGCCATGGACGAGGTCCATCGCGCCGCCGACGGCCGGCACGCCCTTTGAGCCGACTCGCCAGTTGGCGAGGTCACCGTTCTCCGCCACCTGGTAGGCGCCGAGAATGGCGACGTCGAGATGGCCGCCACGCACCATGGCGAAGCTGTCGGCATGGTGGAAGAAGGCCGAACCCGGCTTCAGCGTTACCGCCTTCTTGCCGGCGTTGATCAGGTCCCAGTCCTCTTCGCCCGGCGCCGGGGCTTCGCCGAAATCGAGAATGCCGTTTTCCGTGTGGAAGATCGCCGCGCGTCCCTCCGGCTGATAGCGCGCGACCATTTCGGGAAAGCCGATGCCGAGGTTCACATAGGCGCCGTCGGCGATGTCCTGCGCGGCACGCCAGGCGATCTGGGCGTTGGAGAGCTTGATGTCTTCTCTGGTGTCGAGGGTCATGCGTAGGCCACTCCTGCGCGGATGAGGTCTTCCTCCTGCTTCGGGTCCGCGACCTCGACGAGGCCGTCGACGAAGATGCCAGGGGTGACGACCTGTTCGGGATCGATGCCGCCGGGCGGCACGAGACGGCCGACCTGCACGATGGTCCGCGCCGCCGCCATGCACATCAGCGGGCTGAAATTGCGGGCGGCCTTGTTGTAGGTGAGGTTGCCGTTGGTATCGCCGACATGGGCCTTGATGAGGGCGAAGTCGGCCTTCAGCCAGCGTTCCTGCACATACATGCGGCCGTCGAATTCGGCGATTGGCTTGCCCTCGGCCAGTTCCGTGCCGAAACTCGTCGGCGTGTAGAAGGCGGGAATGCCGGCGCCACCGGCGCGGATGCGCTCGGCGAGCGTGCCCTGCGGCACCAGTTCCAGTTCTATTTCGCCGGCGAGGTATTTTTCCGTGAAGGCGCGCGGATCAGAAGAGCGCGGAAAGGAGCAGATCATCTTGCGCACCATGCCGGCGTCGATCATCGCGGCGATGCCGATGCGGCCGTTGCCGGCATTGTTGTTGATGACGGTGAGGTCTCTGGCGCCCTTGTCGATGAGGGCGTGGATCAGTTCGATCGGCGCGCCGGAGCCACCGAAACCGCCGATCATCACCGTTGCGCCGTCCCCGATGCCGGACACAGCCTCCGCCAGGCTCCTGATGGTCTTGTCCATGCGAAATCTCCCCTTGTCGGTGGAAGAGGTAAATCCGAAGGGAAACTGCAGCAACAGCTTTGTGCGTTATTTGACATTTGTTCAATATACGCACAGAATGATGGATAGAGCGAAGTTGGAGTCGGCTATGCGGGAAACGGATTTCATCGGCGGTTTCGCGAAGGGCCTCAGGGTCATCGAGGCCTTCGGCGAGACAAAGCCGCGCCTCACCATCACCGATATCGCGAAGGAAACCGGCCTCGACCGGGCGACGGCGCGGCGATGCCTGCTGACGCTCGCCGGACTCGGCTATGCCGCCTATGACGGGAAATTCTTCGAACTGACGCCCAGGATACTGCGGCTCGGCCATGCCTATCTCTCGGCGACCCCGCTGCCTCGGCTTGTCCAGCCCTATCTCGACCGGCTGTCGGAGGCGGTGGGGCAGAGCGCTTCGGTGTCCGTGCTCGACGGCACCGAGATCGTCTATGTCGCCCGCGCGGCGCAAAAGCGGGTGATGTCGATCAGCCTGATGCCGGGTTCCCGCCTACCGGCCTATTGTGCCTCGATGGGCCGCGTGCTGCTCGCAGCCCTGCCCGAGGCGGATGCCCGCGCTATCGTCGAGGCCTCCGACCGCAAGGCCAATACGCTCCTCACCAAGACCGATCCCGACACGCTGCTGGATGAACTCTCGAAGGTCCGCAAACAGGGTTTCGCATTGATCGACCAAGAGCTTGAAATCGGCCTGCGCTCCATCGCCGTGCCGCTGGAAAACGCGCGCGGCCGCACCGTCGCCGCGCTCAACATCGGCGCGCCGGCCGCCCATGCCGCCGCAGGGGAGATGGTCGAGCGCTACTTGCCGGCCATGCGCGAGGTACAGGCGGCACTGCGGCCGCTGCTCGTGTGACATACCCGATATTATAACAAACCGACATATTAAATTTGAAAAAAATCATTAAATCGGGTATCCGCCGCTGCTAGCCTCCTGGCAATCGGGAGGAAAAGAATGGCGACATTGCAGGAGATGTTCGACGTTCGCGGCAAGTCGGTCATTGTGACCGGCGGCGCCAGCGGGATCGGCCGTGCTTACGCCGAGGTCATGGCGGACAACGGCGCGCGGGTCTGTATTTTCGATCTCAATCCAACCCTGCTCGACAGCGTTGTGGCCGCGCTCAGGGCCGGTGGCGGCGACGTTTGGGGATATACGGTCGACGTGGCCGACCGTCCGCGTATGAAGGAGGCCTTCGATGCCGTGGCCGAACGCCATGGCCGGATCGACGTGGTGTTCGCCAATGCGGGCATCGATGCCGGGCCGGGCTTCCTGTCGACGACGGGCGAGCGCATCCCCGAAGGGGCGATCGACGTGCTCGACGACCACCATTGGGACCGGGTCATCGAGGTCAATCTCTCCTCAGTCTACACCACCGTGAAGCACTCGGCGCGCCATATGAAGGCGACGGGGGGCGGCAGGATCATCGTCACCTCCTCCATCGCCGCACAGATCAACGAGGCGATCGTCGGTACGCCCTACATGCCCGCCAAGGCGGGCGTCGACCATTTCGTCCGGCAAATGGCGATGGAACTGGGCATGTTCGGCATCCTGGTCAACTGCATCTCGCCCGGCCCCTTCATGACCAACATCGCCGGCGGCCGTCTGAAGATCCCCGCGGACCGGAAGGCCTTCGAGGAGCAGTCGCTGATCGGCAGGATCGGCGACACGGAGGATATCAAGGGACTGGCGCTCTATCTGGCGTCGCCCTGCTCGTCCTACGTCACGGGGAGCCAGATCGTGATCGACGGCGGTTCGATGAACCGCATCAAGTGAGGCGGTCGCCGGGTCTGGGAGGACCGGCCGCCACCGAATGCGCGTCAAGGCGACAAGAACACCAGAGGGAGGAGACCAAGGTGGACCTGAAGACGAAATTTGCGCAGCCATCCCGCCGCACCGTGCTCAAGGGCATGGGTGCCGGCCTCGCCGCCGCCACGCTCGGCGCACCGATGATCGCAAGGGCACAATCGGCCGGCACGATCAAGCTTGGCTTCGTCACGCCCACGACCGGCCCGCTCGCGCTGTTCGGCGAGACCGACGGCTGGGCGGCCCAGAAGGTCAAGGAGATGCTGAAGGACGGCCTCGAAACCGCTGCCGGCAAGTTCGATGTCGAGATCCTGATCCGCGACAGCCAGTCCGACCCGAACCGCGCCGCCGAGGTCGCCGGCGACCTCATCCTGAACGACGGCGTGCATCTGCTCCTGCCGGCCTCGACGACCGACACCGTCAGCCCTGCGGCCGACCAGGCCGAACTCAACGAATGCCCGTGCCTGTCGACCGGCGCCCCCTGGCAGGCGGTGATCTTTCCGCGCGGCGGCCAGAACGCGCCCTTCAACTGGACCTACCACTTCTTCTGGGGCCTCGACGAGGCGCTGAACACCTTCGTCGGCCTTTGGAACACCCTCGACACGAACCGCAAGGTCGGCATGCTGTTTCCGCAGAACGCCGACGGCGAGACCTGGGGCAACAACGACTACGGCCTTCCCGCCCCCACCCAGAAGGCCGGCTTCGAGATCACCGTTCCCGGCTTCTTCCAGCCGCGCACCAATGACTATTCGGCGCAGATCGCCGCCTTCAAGAAGGCCGGCTGCGAAATCATCGGCGGCATCACCTATCCAGACGACCTCAAGACCTTCGTCAACCAGTGCGCCCAGCAGGGCTACAAGCCGAAGGCCGTCACCGTCGCTGCGGCGCTGCTCTTCCCCGGCGGCGTGCAGGCGCTCGGACCGCTCGGCGACGGCATGTCGTCGGAAGTCTGGTGGACGCCCGCCTTCCCGTTCAAGTCGACGCTGACAGGCCAGGTAAGCCGCGAGATCGCCGACCAGTGGGAGAGCGAGACCAAGAAGCAGTGGACGCAGCCGCTCGGCTACAGCCACGCGATCTGGGAAGTGGCGCTCGACATCCTCAAGCGCGCCTCGAACCCGCTCGACCGTACTTCGATCCGCGACGCCATGGTCGAAACCAAGATGGATACGCTGATCGGCAAGGTCGATTTCTCCAGCGGTCCGCACAAGAACGTCTCGACGACGCCGATCTTCGGCGGCCAGTGGGTCAAGGGCGAGACCTGGCCCTATGACCTGAAGATCGTCGACAACACTGTCAACAAGCTGTTCGAGCCCGAGCAGAAGATGAAGGCGATCCCCTGGGCGGGCTGAGCCCGGTCGCGCAGGACATGGCTGCCGGGCGGCAATCCGCCCGGCTACCGGCAGAACCATCCGAGTGCATGAAGACCGGACGCGAGGCGCGTGAATGCGCCTGCCGCAGCCCGGAGCGGAGGATCGATTGAACGGCGTATTGCTAGAAGCGAGAGGATTGAGCAAATCCTTTGGCGCGCTCCGCGTCCTGAATGACATCAGTTTCGATGTCCGGCGCGGTGAGGTGCTGGGTATCCTCGGTCCCAACGGCGCCGGCAAGACAACGCTGTTCAACCTGATCAGCGGGGACCTGCCCAACGATGCCGGCGAACTCGTCTTCGCCGGCGAGCGGCTCGTCGGCCAGCCGCCCTATTCGCGGTGCAAGATCGGCATCGGCCGTACCTATCAGATTCCCCGCCCCTATGTCGGCATGTCGACCTTCGAGAACCTGCTTGTGGCGGCGACCTTCGGGGGCGGGCGCACCGAGGCTCAGAGCTACGCATTCTGCGCGCAGATCCTGCGCGACTGCGAGCTGGCGGACAAGGCCAATCGCTCGGCCGGATCGCTGACGCTGCTCGATCGCAAGCGGCTGGAACTGGCCCGCGCGCTGGCCTCGGGGCCCAGCCTGCTGCTGCTCGACGAAATCGCCGGCGGACTGACCGACGAGGAAGGCAAGGCGCTCGTGCAACTGATCCGCCGCATCCGCGACCGGGGGGTGACCATCGTCTGGATCGAGCATGTGCTGCATGCCCTGCTGGCGGTGGCCGACCGGATCATGGTGCTGAACTTCGGCGAAAAGATCGCCGAGGGACAGCCGGACGACGTCATCAAGGACCCGGAAGTCCGGCGCGTCTATATGGGGATCGAGGCATGACGGGAAAGACGCTCCTTTCCACCCACGGCCTCAGGGCCCGCTACGGTGATTTTCAGGCGCTCTACGGCGTCGATCTCGACATTGCCGAGGGCGAGGTCGTCGCCCTGATCGGCGCCAACGGCGCCGGCAAATCCACGCTGCTGAAGTCGATCATGGGCTTGATCAGGGTGGCGTCGGACATGGTGCGCCTCGACGGCCGGCCGGTCGGCGGCAGCAAGCCGCATCACATGGTGGCCGACGGCGTGGCGATCGTGCCCGAGGGGCGCCGGCTCTTTGCCGGCATGTCCGTGCTCGACAATCTGCGCGTCGCCGTCGACCATGCCGCACCCGGCCGCGGCGACGCCTGGACGATCGAGCGCATCCATGCGCTGTTCCCGATCCTGAAGGAAAAGCAGGCGGTGCCGGTCCAGTCGCTATCCGGCGGGCAGCAGCAGATGGTGGCGATCGGCCGCGCGCTGCTCAACCAGCCGCGCCTTCTGCTGTGCGACGAGATCAGTCTCGGGCTGGCGCCGAAGGTGGTGAAGGAAATCTATCAGTCCATCCCGTCGATTTCGGCAAACGGCACGGCCATCGTGCTGGTGGAACAGGATGTCGGCCTCGCCAAGTCCGCCTCGGATCGGCTCTACTGCATGCTGGAGGGCCGCGTGACGCTGACCGGCCGCTCCGCAGACCTGTCCCGCGAGGCGATCGGCGAAGCCTATTTCGGAGCATCCCATGCAGTGGCTTGACGGACTGGTCCAGGGCGTTCTTCTGGGCGGCCTCTATGCGCAATATGCCCTTGGCATGGCGCTGATGTTCGGCGTGATGCGGGTCGTCAACATCACCCATGGCGACCTGATGATCCTGTTGGCGCTGGTCGGCATCAGTCTCGCCTCGACCTTCGGCCTCGGCCCCTGGTCCGTGCTGGCGGTGCTGGTCGCGCTCGGCGGCATCGTCGGCATCATCCTGCAAAGGCTGATCCTCAATCGCGTCGTCGGCGCCGACCCGCTGCCTTCGCTGATCGCCACCTTCGGTCTTTCGATCGCGCTGCAGAACGCGATGCTGCAGGTCTGGTCGGCCGATACCCGCTCGCTGCCGAGCGACGGCCTTGCCCAGGCCTCCTTCCAGCTCGGCCCGCTCTTCGTCGGCGTGCTGCCGGTGATCGTCCTGGTCACGGCAACCATGCTGACGGCAGTGCTGGCGGCCACCATGCAATATACCCGCTTCGGGCGTTCGCTGCGCGCGGCCGCCGCCGATGTCGAGGCGGCCGCGATGACCGGTATCGATCCCAAGGCCGTCTATGCCGGTGCCACGGCGCTTGCCGTCGGCATTCTGGGCTTTGCCGCGGTCTTCCAGTCGATGCGTTCGACGGTCGCGCCGGCCGATGGCGCCTTCCAGCTCATCTATGCCTTCGAGGCGGTCATCATCGGCGGCATGGGTTCGATTTGGGGCGCCTTCATCGGGGCCATGGTGCTCGGCATCAGCCAGTCGATCGGGTTCCGCATCGATCCGGGCTTCGGCATCCTCGCCGGTCATCTCGTCTTCCTCATCATTCTCGCACTGCGACCGCAGGGCATCCTCGGAAAGGACTGAGACCCGTGAACCACGCGCTCGCAACCGCAGCCGCACCGGCCGACATAATGGATCTCCCGTCGGTGAGCGTCCAGCGCCAGACCCTCTCCGGTGTCGTCGCCATGGGGCTCGCCATCATCGCGCTCCTAGCCATCGCCTCGATGCCATTCTGGGCGAGCCAGGGCGTGATCCGCGACGTAGTCGAGCTCTGCTGCTACATCGCCGTCGCACAGATGTGGAACCTGCTGGCCGGCTATGCCGGGCTGGTATCGGTCGGCCAGCAGGCCTTCATCGGAGTGGCCGCCTATATGATGTTCGTGATGGCGCAGCTGTGGGGCATCAATCCGTTCGTCGCCGTAGTCCTGGCGATGATCGCGCCGGCCCTGCTCGCCATTCCCACCTACGGCCTGCTGCACCGGCTCGACGGACCCTATTTCGCGATTGGCACCTGGGTCATCGCCGAGGTGCTGCGGCTTGCGACATCGGTCTTCGGCTATGTCAACGGCGGGGCAGGCATGAGCCTGCGCGTCATGACCGGCTATTCGCCCATGGAACGCGCCGTCGGCGTCTCGCTGCTCTGTGCCCTGATGCTGCTCGTCACGGTCGGCGGCAGCTACTGGCTCCTGCGCTCGCGCTACGGGCTGGCGCTGATCGCAATGCGTGACAATCCCGTCGCGGCCGCCAGCCAGGGCGTCAATGTCGGCCGGCTGCGCTTCCTCATCTGGGTTGCCGCGGCGGTCGGCACGGGCCTTGCCGGCGCCATCTATTTCATGGCGCAGCTGCGCATCACACCGCCGTCCGCCTACAATCCGAGCTGGGCGAATGTCGCCATCTTCATCGTCATGGTCGGCGGCCTCGGTTCACTGGAAGGCGTGCTGATCGGGGCGCTGATCTACTTCTTCGCCGAGCGCTGGTTCGGGGAATACGGCGCAACCTATATGGTGGTGCTGGGCCTGCTCACCGTGTTCATGGCGCTGTTTGCGCGCGGCGGCCTCTGGGGCCTGATCTGCAAGGTCGTCGATGCACCCTGGTTCCCGACGCGCCGCCGACTGATGGAGGAGCTGACATGAAGGCCGTACTGTTCGATGCCGTCGGAATGCCGTTGGCGGTGGGCGAACGCCCGATCCCGGAACCGGCGCCGGATGAAGTCCTGCTCAGGATTGCCGCCTGCGGCATCTGCGGCTCCGATCTCCACATGACCGAGGACCCCAGGACCTTCGGGCTCAACCGCCATGATGTGCTCGGCCACGAATTCGCCGGCGAGGTGGTCCGTTGCGGCGGCGCCGTCTCCGGGCTCAAGCCGGGCGACCGGGTGGCGGTGGCGCCGATGCGTGGCTGCGGCGCCTGCGACAGCTGCCGGAAGGGCGAGCCGGCCTGGTGCGCCGAGATGCGGCTGATTGGCGGCGGCTATGCCGAATTCACCACCGTCGCCGCCCGCCAGTGCCGGATCCTGCCCGACGATCTTCCGATCGAGGAAGGCGCGCTCGCCGAGCCGGTCGCCGTGGCGCTGCATTGCGTCATGCGGTCGGGGCTCAAGCCGGGCGATCGTGTGCTGATCCTGGGCGCCGGGCCCATCGGTCTTCTGGTCGCCTTCTGGGCGCGGCGCCACGGTGCGCGCGACGTCGTCGTCGCCGATATCAACCGGCATCAGGAAGAGCGCGCCGCCGCCGTCGGCGCGACGGGCTTTGCCATTTCCGGCCCGGGTCTCGCCGAGGATTTCCGGGCTCGAACGGGCGGGGAGCCCGACATCGTCTTCGAATGCGTCGGCAAGCGCGGGCTCATCGATTTCGCCTGCAGGCTCGTGCGCACCCACGGAACGGTCGTCGGCGTCGGCCTTTGCGTCGGCGGCGATGAATGGGATCCCTTCGCCGCCCTGTCGAAGGAAATCCGGCTCGTCTTCGCGGTGTTCTTCAACATGGCCGAATTCGAGACGGCGCTCGGTGCGCTCGGCCCCGGCCGCTACCGCCCGCAGGCGCTGATCACAGGTCGGATTGGCTTCGACGACGTGCCCGAGACCTTCGAGGGGCTGAGGCGCCGGACGACGCAATGCAAGGTGTTGATCGCCGCGGATGCGGCGTGAGCGAATGGACGAAGAGGACAGGTTATGGAATTCGAGACGTTGACACGGGATATCGACGGCGTGCGGACGGTCGTCAAGGCAATCGGCAAAGGCCCCGCCGTGATCGCCCTGCACGGCGCGGCGACGATCGAGGGTCATGACTGGGCGCGGGGCCTTGCCGACCGCTTTCGCGTCTACCTGCCCTTCCATCCCGGTTTCGGCGAGACCGCCGAGGCGCCGCACATCGCCGGCATGCAGGACATGGTGGTCCACAATCTCCGGCTCGTTGCCGCGCTCGGCCTCGAGCGCCCGCATCTCGTCGGTCATTCCATGGGGGGCTGGATGGCGGCCGAGATCGCCGCCGTCGCCGGTGAGCGGTTCGGCAAGCTGGTGCTGAACGCGCCGGCCGGGCTCAATCACCCGGATCATCGTGGCGCCGACCTCGGCCAGATCCCGCCGGAGGAGTTTCCCGCCTATCTCGCCCACGACGTCGCGGTCGCGGCGCGCTATTTCCCGGGCGGTTCCGAATGCCCCTCGGTCGAGGCCTTCGTGGCCGCCCGCGAGAAGGAAGGGCCGGCGCTGGGCAACATTCTCAAGGTGCACGGCATGGGCCATCCCAATCTCGGCCGCTGGCTGAGCCGGATTCCCAACGAGACGCTGATCGTCTGGGGCGACAGGGACCGCCTGCTGCCCGCCTCGCAGGCGCCGCTCTGGCAGGCCGCCATTCCCGATGCCCGGACGCTGATCGTCGAGAATGCCGGCCATTTCGCCATGCAGGAAGATCCGCGCACCGTCACGGCCATCGGCGACTTCCTGGCCGCATGAAACCCGAGCGCGGCGCCCCGGGCGATCCGCGACGACAGGACCATCAAGGAGGAATTGTCATGAACGCACCTATCAAGCACGCATCCGGCTACTGGGGCACGAAGACGGACTTCGCATCCCTCATGGCGCATATCGAGAAGATCGGCCCGATCCTCGACAGGAATTCCGAGGCGAACGAGAAGCTCGGCCGCCTCAACGAAGAGACCTTCGAGGCGCTCAAGCCTGTCCGCATGAGCCATATCTTCGCCGGGGAGGATATCGGCGGCGCGCAGCTTTCGCCGACCCAGGGCCTGCAGCTCATCGAGGCCATCACCTATCACAGCGGCGCAGCCGGCTGGGTATCGATGGTCCATGCCTGCATCGGCGCGATGTCGGCCGCCTTCCTGCCCGAAACCGCCATCAGCCGCCTCTATGACGGCAAGACAGACAACCGGTTCTCCGGCCAGGGCACCCCGACCGGCATGCTCAGGAAGGTCGACGGCGGCTACCGCCTGAACGGCAAATGGGCCTATGCCAGCGGCATCTACCACGCGACCTACACACACACCGCCGCCCTGCTGGACGACGGCAACGGCCAGCCGGCCAAGGACGAGAAGGGCGACGTGATCGTGCTCTGCGCCCATGCCCCGGTCGGCGAGCACGAACTGCTCGGCAACTGGAACGTGCTCGGCCTTCAGGCGACGGGCAGCATCGATTACGCCGCCAATAACGTCTTCATCCCCGACGACATGGTGTTCCCGATCCTGACGGCCGAGCCCCAGCGCATGCAGGAATTCTTCAGCCTCGGCGTTGTGGGCCTTGCCGCCATCGGCCATTCTGGCTGGGCGATCGGCGCCTCGCGCCGCATGCTCGACGAAGCCGCGAAATACGCGAAGACCAAGACCGGCCGCGCCGGCCTGCTCGGCGAAAGCGACAAATTCTGGTACGATTTCGGCAGGGCCGAGGCCCGCGTCCGCGCCGCCCGCGCCTTCCTGTTCGAGGTCTGGTGCGACGTCGAATCCTCCATCGAGGCCGGCAACCGCATGACGACCCGCCAGATCAGCCTGGTGCATCTCGCCAAATCCGAGGTTCACGAGGCTGGCGTCGATGCCTGCCACTTCGTCTACCGCTCGCTCGGCGGGGCGTCGCTGCGCTACGGCGTGATGCAGCGGATCTACCGCGAGATGCTGACGGCGGCGAACCATTTCACGATCAACCCGAACATCGTCGGTGCCGCCGGCCGCGACCTTGCCGGCCTGTGGAGCGACCGCACCTGGCAGTTCTACGACCTGATCGAGAAGAAATGAGCACGCCCGCAAAAGACATGCCGGGCAAGGAGGCTGCGCCTGAAACGGGCGCCGCCTCCGCTGGCTCCGGCCTCACGGAGGCGTTCCTGGCCGCCTTCAGGTACCATCCGTCCGGCGTCGCCATCATCACGGCGGAAGGCGCGGGGGGGCCCGTGGCGTTGACCGTCAGCTCGCTGATCTCGATCAGCGCGGCACCGCCGATGGTCGCCTTCTCGCTCTCGGCGTCGTCCTCCAGCGCGAAGGTGGTCGAGCGCGCCGCGTCGGTGGTCGTGCATTTCGTGCGCCGTGCCGACATGCAGCTCGCCCGGCTCTGCGCCACATCCGGGAAGGATCGCTTCGGGCCGGACGTGCGCTGGGCGCGGCTCGACAGCGGGGAGCCTTATTATCCGCAGGTCGAACTGTGGTTTCGCGCCGAGCTGCGCGGCCGGCTGGAAACGCCGGGCGCCTGCCTGGTGACGGCGGAACTGACAGCGGTGTCATCCGGGGCGCACGGCACGCGACAGGCCGAGGCGCTCGTCTACTCCAACCGGGCCTGGCACGCCCTCGGGCCGGTGATCGACACCGTCTCGGCGCCGGTGCTGCTGTGGCCGGACGATTCCGCCACCTTCTGAGAAAACAGCCGGCGGAAGCCCGCCGGCCTTTCCCGCTACATGCCCCAGATCACGGACTGTTCGTGGCGCTTGATGAGATGCCGCAGATTTTCGAAACTCTTGCGCAGATGCGCCGAAAACGCCTCGATGGCCGGCGCCCCGAGATCGCCCGAGCGCCGGAGCAGGCCGAGCGCCCGCTCCGGGTGGGGGATTTCGACCGGCAGCGCCGTGATCGCACGATCGTTGCGATAGGCGAAGACGACGCTATGCGGCAAGATCGTCAATGCGTCGCTTTCCTTCATGTAGTTGATCGCGCTGGTCAGCGAACCGCCCGCATAGCGGATCTTCGTCTCGGTGGCGCCGAGCGAGAGAACCAGGCTGCGCAGATCGGCGAGCAACGGGCTGCCGGGCGGCGGCGCGATCCAGGGAAAATCGAGCAGTTCGGGACCCGACAGCTTGCGCTTGAGCAGCAGCGGATGCGTGACGCGGCAGGCCACGACGTTGCGGCCGGGCAGCAATTCCTGGAAATGCATGCCCGACCCCTCCTCGAGCATATCGATCGGACAGATGGCAAGATCGATGCGATCAGCGACGATGGCGGCACGCAGTTCCGAAAGATAGCCGTAGCTCTGCTCGACGCGGACATCGGGAAAGGCATTCTGGAAGCCCGCGACCATGCCGGCAATGAGGGCATCCATGAAGAAGGGCGTGCCGCCGACGCGCACGAGCCCGGTACGGCCGTGGCGAAAACCCTCCACCAGGGTCGAAGCCTTGCGGGCGGAGGTCAGGATGGCCTGGCCGTGATCGGCCAGCGCCCGGCCGAGCGGCGTGGGCTGCAAAGGCCGCCGTCCCTTGAGGAACAGCGGCTCGCCGAGGCGCTTTTCCAGCATTGCGAGCGTGCGCGACACGGCCGGCTGGCTGAGGCCGAGCATCGTCGCGCCCTCGGTCACGCCGCCCGCCTGCACGACCGCTGCGAGCTGCGCAAGGTGCCTTTCGTCGATCTTCATAACAATAACGAATATAAATCGCCGAAAAAATTATCAAGCACTCAATTCCGGCCTGTTAGGTTCTCGTTATGGGAGAAGTCATGCCAGACATATCGTTCAGTGAGCGCACCTCTGCGCAGCGTGTCGCCGAGCGGCTCGACAAGTATGCCGCGGGACCGCTGCACGCCTTCATGGTTCCCTTCATCGAGCATCTGCACATGCTGATAAGGGAAACCCGTCCCTCGCAGGCCGACTGGCGGCGGGCGATGGAATTCCTGACCGATGTGGGCCATGCCAGCGACGGCCGCCGGCAGGAATGGGTGCTGCTTTCCGACCTGCTCGGCGTCACCGCACTCGTCGAGGAAATCAATACCAGCCGGCCCAAGGGCGCGACGCCCAACACGGTGCGCGGTCCCTTCTACCGGGCCGATGCGCCGCGGCTGGCACTCGATTCCAACATATCGCTTGACGGCGTCGGTCCGGCGCTTTGCGTCAGTGGCCATGTACGGGATCTCGACGGCAAGCCCGTCCCTGGCGCCACGGTCGAGACGTGGCAGGCCAACCATGAGGGCTTCTACGAGAACCAGCAACCGGACCAGCAGCCGGAGTTCAACCTTCGCGGCATCTTCACGACCGACGGCCAGGGTTGCTTCCGCTACCGCACGGTCCGCCCGGGCGGCTACGCCGTGCCCAGCGACGGCCCGGTCGGCCAGATGCTGGGCGGGCTGGGCTTTGCCATGCGTCGTCCGGCGCATCTCCACTTCCTGATCAAGGCGGACGGCTTCGAGACGATCAGTACGCATGTCTACGACGGCAGCGATCCGCATCTCGGCCAGGACGCCCTGTTCGGCGTGAAGGACGAGCTTATCGGGGAATTCAAGCCGACAGGGAAAGGTGATGCGTCGACGCTCGACTTCACCTTCACCATGGTCCGGGCGAAGAAGGGGCGCGGCACGACATGACACTCGACTTCACCTATCAGGCAAGCGCAGCACGCATCGTCTTCGCTAACGGGGCGAGCGGCGATGTCGGCAAATGGGTGGAGGCGCTGGGCTGCCGGCGCGCGCTCGTGCTATCGACGCCGCACCAGGCAGCCGATGCGGAGGCCCTCTCGAAGCGGCTCGGGCATCTCTCGGTAGGGACCTTCACCGAGGCGACCATGCATACGCCCGTCGATGTGACCGAGCGCGCCGTCGCGCGCGCGGCCGAGCTCGGCGCGGATTGCGTCGTCTCGCTCGGCGGCGGCTCGACGACCGGACTCGGCAAGGCCATGGCGTATCGCACGGATATCCAGCAGATCGTCGTGCCCACCACCTATGCCGGCTCCGAGGTCACGCCGATCCTCGGCCAGACGGAGAACGGCGTCAAAACCACGGTCCGCAGCCCGAAAATCACGCCGGAAGTGGTGATCTACGATCCGCAACTGACGCTCGGCCTGCCTGTCGGCATGAGCGTCACCAGCGGGCTGAACGCGATCGCGCATGCGGCCGAAGGGCTTTACGCCCCCGACCGCAATCCCATCACGACGATGATGAGCATCGATGGCATTCGCGCGCTCAAGGAGGCCTTGCCGGCCCTGATCGACCGTCCGCGCGATGGTCCGGCCCGTGAGAAGGCGCTTTACGGCGCGTGGCTCTGCGGCACGGTCCTCGGCCAGATCTCGATGTCGCTGCATCACAAGATCTGCCACACGCTGGGCGGCAGCTTCGACACGCCCCACGCCGAGACCCATTCCATCATGCTGCCGCACACGATCGGCTTCAACGCCGCGGCGGTGCCCGAGCTGATGACGCCGATCTCCGACATTTTCGGCGGCAAGACACCCGGGCAGGCGCTCTACGATTTCGCCAGGTCCATCGGGTCGCCGATGGCGCTGAAGGATTTCGGCCTCGGCGAGGCCGATCTCGATCGGGCCGCCGACATCGCTACCACAAACCCCTATTCCAATCCGCGCCCGATCGACCGGACGGCGATCCGCGCACTTCTACAGGACGCCTGGAGCGGAACACGACCGCCATATTGAATTCTTTTGGGAGGAGGAATGAATATGCTTACGAGACGGGACTTGCTGAAATCGGCGGCCGCCACGGGCGCGCTGGCTGCGACATCCGGCCTTGCCATGCCGGCCATCGCCCAGGGCGCCGCGATCAAGCTCGGCTATGTCAGCCCGCAAACCGGCCCGCTGGCCGCGTTCGCCGAGGCCGACAAGTTCATTATCGACGGTTTCATGGCCGCCACCAAGGCGGCCGGCCTGAACTACGAAGTCGTGGTGAAGGACAGCCAGTCCAACCCGAACCGCGCCGCAGAGGTCGCCAAGGAACTGATCGTCAGCGACGAGGTCAACCTCGTGCTCGTGGCGTCGACGCCCGAGACCACCAATCCCGTGGCCACGACCTGCGAGGCGGAGGAGGTGCCCTGCATTTCGACGGCCGCCCCCTGGCAGCCCTGGTTCATCGGCCAGCAGGCCAATCCCGGCGACCCGGCATCGTGGAAGCCGTTCAACAGCGCCTTCCACTTCTTCTGGGGGCTTGAGGATGTCATCGCGGTCTATACCAACATGTGGGGGCAGCTGGAGACCAACAAGAAGGTCGGCGGCCTGTTTCCGAACGACGGCGACGGCAATGCCTGGGGCGACAAGACCGTGGGCTTCCCGCCGGTTCTGGAGAAGCTCGGTTACAGCCTCAACGATCCCGGCCGCTACCAGAACCTGAGCGACGATTTTTCCGCCCAGATCAATGCCTTCAAGTCCGACGGCAGCGAAGTCATCACCGGCGTGATGATCCCGCCGGACTTCACGACCTTCTGGAACCAGGCACAGCAGCAGGGCTTCAAGCCCAAGGTGGCGTCCATCGGCAAGGCGATCCTGTTCCCGCAGGCGGTCGAGGCGCTCGGCAAGAACGGCCACAACCTCTCCTGCGAGGTGTGGTGGTCGGCGAACCATCCGTTCAAGTCGTCGCTGACCGGCCAGAGCGCCGGCGACCTCGCCGAGGGCTTCACCAAAGCCACCGGCCGGCCGTGGACCCAGCCCATCGGCTTCGTCCATGCGCTGTTCGAGGTCGCCGCCGATGTGATGAAGCGCGCCGACCCGACCGACAGCGAAGCGGTGATTGCCGCCATCGCCGCCTCGAACATCGAGACGATCGTCGGCAAGGTGGCCTGGGACGGGGCCAACCTGCCGCCCTTTGCCGGCAGGAATGTCGCCAAGACGCCGCTGGTCGGCGGTCAGTGGCGCCTCAAGGACGGCGGCGGCTATGATCTCGTCATCGTGGACAATCAGACGGCGCCGAACATTCCGACGGGCGGCAAGATGGAAGCGATCGGCTGAGCCATGCCCATCCTCGTCCTCGACCAGGTCTCGAAAAGTTTCGGCGCCCTGAAGGTCGCCGACCGGATTTCGTTTGCGCTGGAGAAGGGTGAGGCGCTTGGCGTGATCGGGCCGAACGGCGCCGGCAAGTCGACGCTGTTCAACCTCATCACCGGCAATATCCGCGTCGATGCCGGCACCATCCACTTCGATGGCGACGACGTGACGCGGCAGCCGCCGATGGCGCGTTGCCTTGCGGGTGTCGGGCGGACGTTCCAGATTCCGCAGCCCTTCGAGAAGCTGACCGTATTCGAGAACCTGCTGGTCGCCGGCGCCTTCGGCTCGCGCAAGACCGAGAAGGACGTGGGCGACCGATGCGCCGAGATTCTCGTCGAGACCGGGCTTCATCCCAAGGCAAACCAGCTCGCCGGGAGCCTCGGGCTGTTGCAGCGCAAGCGTCTCGAGCTTGCCCGGGCGCTGGCGACCGATCCGAAAATCCTGCTGCTCGACGAGATCGCCGGGGGATTGACGGAAGGGGAATGTCAGGAGCTGGTGGAAACTATCCGCGCCATCCACCGGCGCGGCGTTTCCATCATCTGGGTCGAGCATGTGCTCCATGCGCTCAATTCGGTCGTCAGCCGCCTCGTCGTCCTGAATTTCGGCCGGGTGATCGGCGACGGCGATCCCGGAACGATAATGGCTTCGAAGGACGTGCGCGAAATCTATCTCGGGATCGATGTGTGATGGCGCTGCTCGATATTCAGGGCCTGACGGCCTTCTATGGCGACTTCCAGGCATTGTTCGGCGTCGATATCGCCCTCAACGAAGGCGAGACGGTCGCCGTGATCGGCGCCAACGGCGCGGGCAAGTCGACCCTGCTGCGCTCGATCTCCGGTCTCATCCGCAATGTGCCGGGACAGATCCGCTTCGATAGCCGGGAGATCGGCGCGCTTGCCGCTCCCGATGTCCTGCAGCTGGGCATCGCCATGGTGCCGGAAGGCCGCCGGCTCTTTCCATCGCTCTCCGTCGAGGAGAACCTGCTGATCGGCAAATACGGCCGGTCCGGCGGCGGCGCATGGTCGCTCGACGGTATCTACGACCTCTTTCCCGTGCTGAAGGAGCGTCGCCACCATCCCGGCACGGCGCTCTCCGGCGGACAGCAGCAGATGGTGGCGATCGGCCGTGGGCTGATGTCCAATCCGCGTGTTCTGCTCTGCGACGAGGTGAGCCTCGGGCTCGCCCCCGTGGTCGTCAGGGACATCTATGCGGCCTTTCCGAAAATCCGCGCGACGGGTGCATCCATCGTCATCATCGAGCAGGACATCGGCCAGGCGCTGAAGGTAGCCGACCGGGTCTATTGCATGATGGAGGGACGGGTGACGCTTTCGGGCACGCCGGCAACGCTGAGCCGCGAGGATATCCACGCCGCCTATTTCGGAGCGCATGCGCGATGAGTTGGCTCGACACTATCATTCAGGGCATCCTGCTCGGCGGCCTCTATGCGCTTTTCGCGGCGGGCCTCGCCCTCGTCTTCGGCATCATGCGACTGGTCAATCTCGCCCATGGCGACCTGATCGTGCTGGCCGCCTTTCTCATCCTGCTCCTGGTCTCGGCGCTTGGCCTCAATCCCTTCATCGCCGCCGCGCTCGCGCTGCCGGTGATGTTCGCGCTCGGCTGGGCGCTGCAATTCCTCGTGCTCAACCGCACGCTCGGCAACGACATCCTGCCGCCGCTGCTGGTGACCTTCGGCCTTTCGGTGGTGATCCAGAACGGCCTGCTCGAGGGCTTTTCGGCCGATAGCCGCCGCATCTCGGCAGGCGCGCTGGAAACGGCATCGCTCCGGATCGGCTCGGTCAGCATCGGCACCATGCCGCTCCTCACCTTCCTGTCGGCGGTCGGCGTCATCCTCGCGCTGAACCTCGTATTCTACCGCACCTCGCTCGGCCGCGCCTTCCGCGCCACCTCCGACGACAGCGCCACGGCCGGCCTGATGGGCATCCGCGCCGAGCGCATCTTCGCCACCGCCACCGGGCTTGCAATGGTGGTGGTGACGATAGCGGCGCTGTATCTGGGCACGCGCGCCAATTTCGACCCGACGATAGGGCCGGCGTGGCTGATCTATGCCTTCGAGGCTGTCATCATCGGCGGGCTCGGCTCCTTCTGGGGCACGCTCGCCGGCGGCATCATCATCGGCGTGGCGCAGACCATCGGCGCGGCGGTCAATCCGGAATGGCAGATCCTCGCAGGCCATGTCGCTTTCCTTCTGGTTCTGCTTGTCAGGCCGCGCGGCCTTTTCCCACGGGCGGTGGACTGAGATGATCGATACCGTTTCCCCATCCTCCCGGACCGTTTCGACCCGCACGCGCGGCTCCGCCGTGTCGATGCTGGCGATCCTCGCGCTGGTGGCGCTCGCCCTGGCCGCGCCGCTCTTCGTCGCGCGTCCGGTCGTGCAGGACCTGTTCTTCATCCTGACCATGCTGGTGCTGGCGCAATGCTGGAACCTGCTTGCCGGCTATGCGGGCCTCGTCTCCGTGGGTCAGCAAGCCTATGTCGGCCTCGGCGCCTATGCGATGTTTGCCGGCGTCAGCCTGCTCGGCATGGACCCGATGGCGGCCATCTTGCTCGGCGGGCTTGCGGCGCTGGCGCTGTCGGTGCCGACGGCCTTCTTCGTGTTCCGCCTGCAGGGCGCGTATTTCGCCATCGGAACCTGGGTCATCGCGGAGATCGTGCGGCTGTCGCTCGCCCAGTGGAAGGCGCTCGGCGGCGGCACCGGCACCTCGCTGCCGTCGGGCGCCACCCGCGACATGGTCGGCGTGCGCTTCGTCGCGGATCTGCTCGGCGTGCGCGGACCACAGGCCACCGATATCGTCTGCTACTGGCTGGCGCTGCTGCTGGCCGTCGTCACCATCGGCTCGATCTACAAGCTGCTGCGCTCGAAGCAGGGGCTGGGTCTTGCCGCGGTGCGCGACAACCGCGAGGCTGCGCGCTCGATCGGCGTCGATCCGACCTGGACGAAGTCCTTCGTCTATCTGGTGGCGGCGCTCGCAACGGGCCTTGCCGGCGCGCTGATTTATGTGCAGAAAGCGCGCATTTCGCCGGATGCCGCCTTCTCCGTCCCCGACTGGACCGCCTACGTGATCTTCATCGTGGTGATCGGCGGCATCGGCACGATCGAGGGGCCGATCGTCGGCGTGATCGTGTTCTACATCCTGCAGAACCTCCTTGCCGATTACGGCTCCTGGTATCTGCTGATCCTCGGTCTCATCGGCATCCTGATCATGCTGTTTGCGCCGCGCGGCCTCTGGGGCCTCTTCGCCGACCGCACCGGAATCCAGATCTTTCCCGTCCGCCGCATCCTGGCGGGCCAGCCCAAACCCAAAGACATCAGAGGGAGTGACTGATGGCCGACATCGAAACCGACGTCTTGATCATTGGAACCGGCCCCGCAGGCTCGGCGACGGCCGCGCTGCTTGCGAGCTACGGCGTCGAGAACATCGCGATCAACCGTTACCGCTGGCTGGCCAATACGCCGCGCGCCCACATCACCAACCAGCGCACCATGGAGGTGCTTCGCGATCTCGGCCGCGATGTCGAGGCGGAAGCCTATCTCCATGCCAGCCCGCAGGAGATCATGGGCGAGAACGTGTTCTGCACCGCGATTGCCGGCGAGGAACTCGGCCGCCTCAAGACCTGGGGCACGCATCCGACCTCCAAGGCCGAGCATCTGCTCTCCTCGCCGAGCGAGATGAACGACCTGCCGCAAACCTTCATGGAGCCGCTTCTCTTCAAGACGGCCTGCTCGCGCGGGACGCAGGCGCGCATGTCGACGGAATATGTCAGCCATGTGCAGGATGCCGAGGGCGTGACGACGACCTGCCGTGACCGGCTGACCGGCAAGGACTTCACCGTGCGTTCGAAGTACCTGGTCGGCGCCGATGGCGGCAATTCGCTGGTGGCGCAGCATCTCGGCCTGCCTTTCGAAGGCAAGATGGGCGTCGCCGGGTCGATGAACATCCTGTTCAAGGCCGACCTCACCCGCTATGTCGCGCACCGTCCCTCGGTGCTCTACTGGGTGTTGCAGCCGGGCTCGAATGTCGGCGGCATCGGCATGGGCCTGGTGCGCATGATCCGGCCGTGGAACGAGTGGCTGATCAACTGGGGCTATGACATCAGCCAGGGCGTGCCCGATGTCGACAAGGCCTTTGCCGAGGGCGTGGCCCGCGACCTGATTGGCGATCCCGATATTGAGATCGAGGTCACCTCCGTCTCCACCTGGACCGTCAACAACTGTTACGCCACGCGCGCGCAGAAGGGCCGGGTCTTCTGCATGGGCGATGCGATCCACCGTCATCCGCCGTCGAACGGGCTGGGCTCCAACACCTCGATCCAGGACGGCTTCAACCTCGCCTGGAAGCTTGCCATGGTGCTCAAGGGCCAGGCCGGCCCGGGCCTGCTCGAAACCTATACCGAGGAGCGCGCGCCGGTCGCCAGGCAGATCGTCACGCGCGCCAACCAGTCGATCGAGGAATTCGGCCCGATCTTCGGCGCGCTCGGCCTGCTCGATTCCATCGATCCGGTGAGAATGCAGGAGAACATGGATCGCCGTTGCGAGGACGGAGGCGCGGCCGAAAACCAGCGCGCCGCGCTGCGCGAGGCCATAGCTGCCAAGGTCTACGAATTCGACGCCCATGGGGTGGAGATGAACCACCGCTACAAATCCGCTGGCGTGGCGGCCGACGGCCAGCCCGAGCCCGCCTTCGCCCGCGATCCGGAACTGCATTTCGAGCAGACCACCTGGCCGGGCGCACGCCTGCCGCATGCCTGGCTGTTCGGCGAGGGCAACCGCAAGGCTTCCACGCTCGATCTCTGCGGCCACGGCAAGTTTACCCTCCTGACCGGCATTGGCGGGCAGGCCTGGGTCGACGCAGCCGAGGCCCTCTCGGCCGAACTCGGCCTTCCGCTCGTGGCCCATATCATCGGGCCGCGGCAGACCTGGCAGGATCATTACGGCGACTGGGCTCGTGCCCGCGAGGTCGGCGACGCCGGCGTCGTGCTGGTGCGGCCCGACCATCATGTCGCATGGCGCTCGGAAGGGCTGGCGGGCGACCCCGCCGGCGAACTGCGCCGTGTGCTGAAGACAATTCTGGATCTGTGAGGCGACGATGGAAGCGCATGAGAAGGGTTATTTCACCGAGGAGAACTCCGTAGAGGTCGTGACCGGCCGCAATGCGGGCGCGAAGGACGCGCGCCTGAGGGAGGTGATGGAGGTCGTCACCCGCAAGCTGCACGAGGCGGTGAAGGAACTGGAGCCGACGCAGGACGAGTGGATGGAAGCCATCCTCTTCCTCACGCGCACCGGGCAGATGTGCAACGAATGGCGACAGGAATTCATCCTGCTGTCGGACGTGCTCGGCGTGTCGATGCTGGTGGACGCGATCAACAACCGCAAGCCCTCCGGCGCCTCCGAAAGCACGGTGCTCGGTCCGTTCCACGTGGCCGACGCCCCGGAGATGGCGATGGGAGCCAATATCTGCCTCGACAGCAAGGGCGAGGACATGGTCATCGAGGGACGTATTCTCGATACCCAGGGTAAGCCGATTGCCAATGCCGTCATCGATGTCTGGCAGGCCAATGACGAAGGCTTCTACGATGTGCAGCAGAAGGGTATCCAGCCCGATTTCAATCTGCGCGGCATCTTCCGCACCGGGCCGGACGGACGTTACTGGTTCCGTGCCGTGAAGCCGAAATATTATCCGATCCCGGACGACGGCCCCGTCGGGCAGCTGCTCGGCCATCTCGGCCGCCACCCCTACCGTCCGGCGCATCTGCACTACATCATCAGCGCCGACGGCTTCGAGACGTTGACGACGCATATCTTCGATCCCGACGATCCTTATATCCACTCGGACGCGGTGTTCGGGGTCAAGGAAAGCCTGCTGGCGAAATTCGACCGCGTGAATGACCCGGCACGCGCGAAAGCGTATGAATTCGCCGGCGAATTCTGGGAAGTCAAGCACGACTTCGTGCTGGCGCGCGACCGCGCCTAACGGAGGTTTTCCAAAAAACAGGGGCGGATGCGCGGACCGCATCCGCCCCGATTCATTTTGAGGGCGCTGTCAGTCCGTCGAAGGGATACGCTCGCGCTCGCCCATGAACGGCCCCGGCACCCACTGGATCGTCTTCTCGTGCTTCTCGACCGCCCGGCGGAGTTCGGCGAATTCCCGGCGCATATGGCCGAGAAACTTGCGACCGGCAGGGTTGGAATAGGGTTTCTTGCGCGTCATGACGCCGAGCACGCGCTCGGGCTGGGGAATATCCAGCGGGATGACGCTGATCTTGTTCTCGCCGCGGAAGGCATGAACGACGGAATGCGGCAGGATGGCCAGCGCATCGGTGCCCGCAAGATAGTTGACGACACTCAGGAGCGAGCCGCCGGCATAGCGCAGCGACACCTCCTCCAGCCCGAGCGTCAGCAGGATATTGTGCAGGTCGAGCACCAGCGGGGAGCCGGGCAAGGGCGCGATCCAGGGATAGTTGACGATGTCCTCGGTCGCCAGGTTTCGCTTGCGCACCAGGGGATGGCCCGCGCCGCAGGTGAGCACGTTGCGCGCAGTCAGGATCGGCTCGAAATGCAGGTCCGCGCGCAGGTCCACCGATCCGGTCGGGGTCACCGCGAGGTCGATCTGGCCCGAATCCAGTTCGGCGACGAGATCGGGATAGTTTCCATAGGACTGGTAGACCATGATACCCGGCTCGTCGCGCTGGAACGAGGCGATCATCGGCGACACCACCGCATCCATGAAGAAGGGCACGCCGCCGATCCGCACCCGCCCCGACGAGCCGGACTTGAAGCTGCGGATGATTTCCATTGCCTTGCGCGACGATGCCAGGATGGCCTTGCCCTGCTGGCCGAGCTGCTCGCCGAGCGGTGTCGGCTGCATCGGCCGCCGACCGGATACGAAGAGCGGTTCGCCGATGCGCTTTTCCAGGATCGAGAGGGTGCGCGACACCGCCGACTGCGTCATGCCGAGCATGGCGGCCGCTTCGGTGACGCCGCCGGTCTCGATGACGGCCGCGAGCTGGACGAGGTGGGCTTCGACGATCTTCATAGCAAATTGCTATAGCTTGCATGAACAAAGTCAATCACCGGCGGAGTCGTTCGGCTATATTGGCGACAATCACGGACGGCTTGCGACAGGCGGGCCTCAACCGTGGTTCCGGACGGCAGCGGTGGAGGAACCGTGTCCGGAATTGGCAATGTCTTTGGAGGAGGACAACATGGCCCTTGTCAGCGGCTATCATCACCTGACGCTCTGCACCGACGGCGTGCAGGAGGATTACGACTTCTATACCAAGGTGCTCGGCCTCTATTCGGTCAAGCGCACGGTGCTGTTCGACGGCACGATCCCCGTCTATCACCTCTATTACGGCTCGCGGAACGGCGACGCCTCGACCATCATCACGACCTTCCCCTTCCGCAAGCCGGCCGTTTTCGGCAGGCGCGGCACCAACCAGTCGAAGATCATCCAGCAGGCCATTCCGGTCGGTTCGGCCGACTATTGGGTCGACCGGCTGAACGGCAAGGGTATCGAAGCCGCCAAGACGTCGCGCTTCGGCATCACCCGCGTGGCCTTCAAGCATCCGTGCGGCATTCCGCACGAGCTGGTCGAGAGCCCGGCCGACAACCGTCCCTCGATCGTCAACGAGGCGCAGGGCGTGAAGGCCGAGCATGGCATCAAGGGCATCTATGGCGCGGCCATCGCCGTCTTCGACCGCACCGCCATGGACGACTTCCTCGGTATCGGCATGTCGATGAAGAAGGAAGCCGACAGCGACGAGGGCCTGATGTTCTCGGTGCCGAATGCCGGCGGGCCGAACAGCATCGTCGAGGTGCTGCATGAATCCACCGGCCCGCAGGGCACCTGGACGCTGGCCGGCGGCACGATCCATCACCTCGCGCTGAATACCGGAAACGAGGAAAACCAGCTCAAGCTCAAGGCGCATCTGGAAGGTCTCGGCTTTACCGACGTCTCGGATCAGAAGGACCGCAACTACTTCAAGTCCTGCTATGTCCGCTCGCCCGGCGGCGCGCTGTTCGAGATCGCCTGGTCGGTCGAAGGCGGCTGGGCGCTCGATGAGCCGGCGGACCAGATCGGCACCACGCTGGTCTTCCCGCCGTGGTTCGAAGATCGCCGGCAGGAGCTGATCGCAGGTCTCGAACCCGCGACATTCTGAGCCCGGCGCCATGTCGAACCACGACACGCCACTCCTCCTCGGTGCGAGCCCCGGGGAGGCCCTGGTGCACTGCGTCTTCATCCACGGGCGGACCCAGTCGCCCGAGGACATGCTCGAACAGGTGATCTCGAAGCTCAAGGTGCCCGGCGTGGCCTTCGTGTTGCCGCGGGCCCGGGGCAACAGCTGGTACGACGCACGCGCGACCGAAATGCTGACGGATCGCACCCGCAATCAGCTCGAGCAGTCGATTGCCCATGTCAGGCGGTTGATCGGCGATCTTCCCGGCACGAAGGATTATGCCAAGCCGCTCCTCGTCGGCGGCTTCAGCCAGGGAGCGTGCCTTGCCATCGAATATGCGATGCGTCATGGCCCGTGGAGCGGCGCTTTGGCGAGCCTCACGGGCTGCCGTGTCGGCACGCCGGATTGCGAGCGCCCCTTTGCCGATCTCGATCGGCTTCCGACCTACCTGACCGGCTCTGACAAGGACCCCTGGATCCCCGTCGACGCCTTCTCCCAGGCAGCGGCGGCGCTCGCCCGCGCCCGCGCAACGCTTCATTGCGACATTCTGCCCGATCGGTCGCATGAGGTCTCGGCAACCGAGATTGCGCAGTTCGAGAAGATGTTGCGCAGGCTCTCGCACCGGAGCTGGTGGTAGCCCCGGCTCCTCACAGATCACTCGCAAGAAGACAGGGCAATTCGGCAAAAGCGGAAATGCCGGACAGCGTCCTGTTACCGGAAGGAGAAGTCGGCGGGCACCATCTGCGTCTCGATGGCGAAGGTGACCTCGTCGCCGAGTTCGGGAATGGCGAAGTCCAGACCCCATTCGCTGCGCCTGATGCTGCCGGTCGCCGAAAAGCCGATCTTCGGCAC
>Ga0222424_100077_pt1 | contig 167387 bp, 157 predicted proteins | sample 2B2ome_FD_182468 | JGI IMG/M metagenome (GOLD analysis project Ga0222424, IMG submission 182468) | Enriched microbial communities from leaf-cutter ant dump, University of Wisconsin, Madison, United States - 2B200A (version 2) | ecosystem: Environmental > Terrestrial > Nest > Insects nest > Nest...
GGCGCACCTCGTCGATCTTCTTCAGGTCGTTGGTCAGCTCGATGCCGTCGACGACGATCTGGCCCTTCTGGTGTTCTTCGAGACGGTTGATGCAGCGGATCATCGTCGACTTGCCGGAACCCGAGGGGCCGGCGATGACGATGCGCTCGCCCTTCATGACCTTGAGATTGATGTCGCGCAGCACGTGGAAGTCGCCGTACCACTTGTTCATGTTGGTGATCTCGACGGCGACGTCCGTCGCGGACACTTCCATCTTTTGCGCCTGGGCCTGGTTAGCCATTGTTGTTTCCTCTCAGTTATCTCTTGTGGCTCGTGTCGAGCCGGCGTTCCACGAAGGCCGAGTAGCGCGACATGCCGAAGCAGAAAATCCAGAACACGAAGCCGGCGAAGATCAGACCCGTCAATGGCGTGACGGGGGTGATCCAGCCCGAATCCCCAAAACTTGCCTTCACGATGCCCAGCAGGTCGTACATCGAGATGATCGTGACGAGGGACGTATCCTTGAACATGCCGATGAAGGTATTCACGATGCCCGGTATCACGAGTTTGATGGCCTGCGGTAGCACGACGAAGGTCATTTTGTGGAAGTAGTTTAGACCAAGAGCGTCGGCCGCTTCATATTGCCCTTTCGGAATGGCTTGAAGACCACCGCGAATAACCTCCGCCATGTAGGCGGACGCGAAGATCGATACGCCGACGAGGGCACGCAGGAACTTGTCGATATTGTTGCCCGGCGTGAGGAAGAGCGGCAGCAGCACGCTCGCCATGAAGAGGACGGTAATCAGCGGCACGCCGCGGATCAACTCGATGAAGACGACGCAGACCGTCTTCATCACCGGCATGCGCGAGCGCCGCCCGAGCGCCAGCAGGATGCCCGCCGGCAGCGAGACGACGATGCCGACAAAGGAGAGGATGAGCGTCACCATCAGCCCGCCCCACAGCGAGGTCTCCACATGCCGCAGGCCGAAGGGCCCGCCGAGCAGGAGGACGAAGGAGACGATAGGGAAGGCGATGAGCAGCAGGATGGCGTTCAGCCCCTTGCGCGGCACCTTCGGCATCAGGAAGGGTACGAGCAGCGCCACGAACAGCGCGGCGACCAGAAGGGGCCGCCACAGTTCGTCGCGCGGATAGGAGCCGAACATGAACTGCACGAAGCGGTCGTTCACATAGGCCCAACAAGCGCCGCTCCAACCGGTGGGAAGCTGGCCGCCCTGGTCGGTGGTGAGGCAAACGGTGCGGTCCGCCCCGGTCCAGACGGCGGAGATGAACAGCCAGTTGAGCGCCTTCGGCACGTAGTAGAGGATCGCCGTGATGGCGAGGATGGACAGGATGCTGTCCTTCCACGAGGCGAACAGGTTGTTGCGGATCCAGGCGAAGGCCGACGCCTCGGAGGCCGGCGGCTTTTCCGCTTCGAGGAACCGCTCGCGGACATAGGTCGTGGTCTCGGTCATCTCAGCGCTCCACCAGGGCCATCTTGGCGTTGAACCAGTTCATGAACAGCGAGGTGATGAGGCTGATCGAGACATAGATCAGCATCCAGATCGAGATGATCTCGATTGACTTGCCGGACTGGTTGAGGATGGTGCCGCCGACCGCGACGAGGTCGGCATAGCCGACGGCCACCGCGAGCGAGGAGTTCTTGATGAGGTTGAGATATTGCGAGGTGAGCGGCGGGATGATGATCCGCAACGCCTGCGGCAGCACGACGAGCCGCGTCGCCTGTCCGGCCCGAAGGCCGAGCGCATAGGACGCCTCCGACTGGCCCTTCGACACGCCGCGGATGCCGGCGCGCACGATTTCGGCGATGAACGAGGCCGTGTAGAGCGAGAGCGCGAGATAGAGCGCCAGGAATTCCGGCCCGACCACCATGCCGCCCTTCATGTTGAAGGAGCCGGGGACCGGATAGTCGAGCGAGAGCGGCATGCCCATCAGCACGTGCACGACGAGCGGCAGGAGCACGATGAGGCCGAGATTGACCCAGAGCACCGGCGGGCGCTTGCCCGTGGCGCGCTGGCGTGCATTCGCCCAGATCGTGAAGACGATCGCCGCGACGATGCCGACGAGGAAGGCGCCGAGCACGACCCCGAAGCCTTCGCCGAAGATCGGCGCCGGCATGTAGATGCCGCGGTTCGAAATGAAGAACGAGGCGTTCGGGTTTTCCTGGATATGCTGGAAGATGCTACGGATCGACGGCAGCAGGGCGAGAACGCCGAGATACCAGAAGAAGATGACCAGCAGCGGCGGGATGTTGCGGAAGATTTCCACATAGACCGTGCAGAGCCGGGCGATCAGCCAGTTGTGCGACAGGCGCCCGATACCGACGAGCAGGCCGACGATCGTCGCGGTGACGATGCCGGCGGCGGCGATGACGAGCGTGTTGATGAGGCCGACCTGCAGCGCGCGGAAATAGGTGGAGTCGCTGGAATAGGCGATCAGCGTCTGCGCGATGTCGAAGCCGGCGCGGCTGTTGAGGAAGCCGAAACCCGCCGACATGTTGGCGCGGGCGAGGTTCTGGATGACGTTATGCCACGCATACCAGACGGCGGCGACGATCACCACGAACGTCACGACCTGATAGACGACGCTTCTCAGCGCAGGATTGTAGAGTAGAGATACCTTCGGCGGTTCGCCGGACCCTGTTCGGGCATCCGCAAGAGCCATGCATTTCCCCTGACGTTGTTCTCGCCCTGTTTTCCGGGCGTTTCATTAAGGGGGAGGGCGGTTTTCCGCCCTCCCGATGCGCTCGATCCGGTTAGCGGATCGGCGGAGCGTATTGCAGGCCGCCCTTCGTCCACAGCCCGTTCAGGCCGCGGGCGATCTTGAGCGGGGAGCCTTCGCCGACATTGCGCTCGAAGGATTCGCCATAATTGCCGACAGCCTTGATGATCTGTACGGCCCAGTCCTTCGGCACGCCGAGGTCGGCGCCGATGGTGCTGTCGGCTTCTTCACCGAGGAAGCGCTTGATGTCCGGGTTGTCGGACTTCTTCATCTCCTCGACATTGGCCTGCGTGATGCCGAATTCCTCGGCGGCCACCATCGCATAGTGCGACCAGGTCACGATGTCGAACCACTTGGAATCGTTCTGGCGAACGGCCGGACCGAGCGGCTCCTTGGAGATGATTTCCGGCAGGACCATGTGGTCGTCCGGATTGGTCATCTTCAGGCGGATCGAATAAAGGCCCGAGGCGTCGGTCGTGTAAGCGTCGCAGCGGCCGGCATTGTAGGCGGCGTCCGCCTCATCCTGCGCTTCGAAGACGACCGGCTTGAAATCCATGTTGTTGGCACGGAAATAGTCGGCAAGGTTGAGTTCGGTGGTCGTGCCAGACTGCACGCAGACGGATGCGCCGGAAAGCTCGAGCGCGGACTTCACGCCGAGCTCCTTCTTCACCATGAAGCCCTGGCCGTCATAGTAGTTGACTGCGCGGAAATCGAAGCCGAGCTGCGTATCGCGGCTGATGCTCCAGGTGGTGTTGCGGGAAAGGATATCGACTTCGCCGGACTGCAGGGCCGGGAAGCGGTCCTTGGCCGAGAGGGGCGTGTATTTCACCTTCGTGGCATCGCCGAAGACGGCGGCGGCCACGGCCTTGCAGAGATCGACGTCGAGACCGGACCAGTTGCCCGCCGAATCCTGTGCACCGAAACCGGCGAGATTCGAGCCGTTCACGCCGCACTGGACGAAGCCCTTGGCCTTCACGTCGGAAAGCGTGTCAGCCTGAGATGCCGTTGCGCCAAGCCCCAGTACGGCGGCGCCGACGAGCGCCGTCACGATTTTTTTTGCCATTTTTTACAACCTTTTTCTGTTGTCTTGTTTTATCCGCAGGCCCCTCTTCCCTCAAAGGGCACGCCTGCGGAACTCGCTACCCTCCCGGTGCGAGGTTGCTTATCTCATGCTCAAAATGATGCAGGGTCAAGGGAGGGGCGCCATTTTCCGGCCACGATTCCGATTTTGCCGCCGAATGGCGGAATTTTAGGCGGAAAAGCGCGGATTTGTGCAGTAAATCGCTCAAAAAATCACGCAATCGGCCTTCGCAGGCGGGTTTTCGCGCCTTCCTCCTTTCGTATTGGGGGTTGACCTCAGAGGTCCTCTGGCGAAAAGTCGGCGCCTCCACATTTCTCGCAATTCCCGGACCGAATCCATGATAAACAGAGACGAAATCCTCGCCGGCGCCGGCGTGAACACCCGCCTTGCCCATGCCGGAAACGATCCGGCCGAGTTTCACGGTTTCGTCAATCCGCCGGTGGTCCATGCCTCGACCGTGCTCTTCCCGAATGCCGCAACCATGGAAAACCGCGCGCAGAAATACACTTACGGCACCCGCGGCACGCCCACGACCGACGCGCTCTGCGCGGCGATCGACGAGCTGGAAGGCTCGGCCGGAACGATTCTCGTTCCCTCGGGTCTTGCCGCCGTCACCGTTCCGTTCCTCGCCTATCTTTCGGCCGGCGACCACGCGCTCATCGTCGATTCGGTCTATCACCCGACGCGCCATTTCTGCGACACGATGCTGAAGCGCCTCGGCGTGACGGTGGAATATTACGATCCGATGATCGGCGCCGGCATCGAGGCGCTGATCCGGCCGAACACGAAGCTGGTGCATACCGAGGCGCCGGGCTCCAACACCTTCGAGATGCAGGATATCCCGGCCATCGCCGCCGCCGCCCACAGGCACGGCGCGGTCGTGACGATGGACAATACCTGGGCGACACCGCTCTATTTCCGCCCGCTCGATTTCGGCGTGGACGTTTCCATCCATGCGGCGACGAAATATCCGGCCGGGCATTCGGACGTGCTGTTCGGCACAGTCTCGGCCAATGCCGCCCATTGGGAGCAGTTGCACGAGACCCAGATCACGCTCGGCACCTGCGCCTCGCCGGACGATGCCTACCAGGTGCTGCGCGGCCTTCGCACCATGGGCGTGCGGCTGGAGCGCCACCAGGAAAGCGCGCTGGAGCTCGCCCGCTGGCTTGAGGGCGTCGACGACGTTTCGCGCGTCCTGCATCCGGCCCTGCCGAGCTTCCCGGGCCATGCGCTCTGGAAGCGCGACTTCAAGGGGGCGAGCGGCATCTTCTCCATCGTGCTGAAGGGCGGCTCGCCCGAGCGCTACAAGGCCAAGGCCCATGCCTTCCTCGATGCGCTCGGCATTTTCGGCCTCGGCTATTCCTGGGGCGGCTTCGAATGCCTTGCCGTCCATGTGTATCTTGGCGACCGCCGGGTGGCGAAGGGGCCGGAGGAGGGGCCGGTGCTGCGGTTGCAGATCGGCCTCGAGGACGTGAAGGATATCAAGACGGATATCGAGCGCGGGCTGGCCGCGGCGCGGGCGGTATAGGGCAAAGATTGTCTCTCATCCGCCTGCCGGCAGGCGGATGAGGGGCCTTTTCACTCCGGCGTGCGATATCCGTAAAGCCAGTCGAAATCCGCCGCGAGGCTCTCCGGCTTGCGTAGCGACAGCACCAGGTTGCGCGCGAGCGCCACCGGGCCTCGGGCATGATAGGCGAAGCGGTTGAACGCACCGCGGCTGCGCACGCGCGAAACACGCGCACGGCGGGTCTTCTCGAAGCCGCCGAGGGCCGTTCCGATATCCGTGGCCGTTGCCAGCCTTTCGGCGAGCAGGGCGGCGTCCTCGATCGCCATCGCCGCGCCCTGCGCCGCGAAGGGCGTCATGGCATGGGCGGCATCACCGATCAGCACCGTTTTCCCGCCATCCGTCCATGCGCCGTCCGGGCAGCCGAAGAGCGGCCAGACGAGCGGATCCTGCGCATCCGGCAGGAGGCCACGGATATCCGGGTGCCAGGCCTTGAAGGCATCCAGCAGGCGCCCGCGCGTCCGCGCATCGCCCTTGCGCAGCCAGCCCTCGGCCGGCGCTTCCGGCTGGGCATGGATCGCGACGATGTTGAAGACGTCCGTTTCGGCGAGCGGATAGGCGACGAGATGGGCATTCGGCCCGAGGAAGGCCGCGACCGTGCGCGGATCAAGGAAGGCCGGCGCGGCGGCATAGGGCACGAGGAAGCGCCAGGCGACATTGCCGGAATAGCGGGCGGGCAGGGCGCCCGGCACCGCGCTCCGCAGGCGCGACCAGACGCCGTCCGCCGCGATCAGGACATCGGCCGGCGCGAGGGAAAGAGCGGCCTCGGCATTTGCGATATGCTCATCGATCGTCAGCGTGCATAGCGGTTCGGCGCGAACGGCCTCTATGAGGACCTTCTGCAGCGAGGCGCGGTGCAGGACGCCATAGGGCGCGCCCCAGCGGCTTTCCGCGGCCGCGCCGGCGGGAACGGAGGCGAGGGGCGCAAGCGAGAGGCCGGAGGAGAGGAGAATATGGTCCGGCTCGGTCCAGCGGGCGCGCAGCGCATCGAGAAGGCCGAGACCGGCGAGGATGCGCGAGGCATTCGGCGAGAGCTGCAAACCGGCGCCGACCTCCGCAAGCGAGGGGGCCTGTTCGAGGACATGCGAGGCGATGCCCTTGCGGGCGAGCGCAAGGGCCGTCGTCAGGCCGGCAATGCCGGCGCCGACGATCGTTACGGATTTGACGGAAGACATAGGAGTGCCGGCCTTCCGGCCGTCACGCCGCCACCTGGTTGGTGAAGGTGCAGCCGGCCGGATCGGTCTGGGTGGCCTTCAGCGCCGGGTTGTAGCGGTAGAGCGTCGAGCAGTAGGGGCAGACCTTCTCGTTGTCGTCGCCCATGTCGAGGAAGACGTGCGGATGGTCGTAGGGCACGGAAGCGCCGACGCACATGAATTCCTTCACGCCGATCTCGATCGTGCGGTGGCCGCCGTCGTTCTGGAAATGGGGAATGCTGTGCCCAGCCATGTGATGCTCCGTGGAAATGCGTCTTTTCTGGCGCGGACCATAGTCGCCTTCGGCTTAAATGTGTAGATGCAAAACCGTCGCGCCGGAGGAGAAATCCGCAGCCGCCGTTTTCCTTGCGGCCGATCGGCATTATGAGCGTGGACAGAAACGAAAGACGGACCGCGATGAACCTCGACAACCCGCCCTTTTCCCGCTTCACCCATGACGGCCTCGAGCTCGCCTTCTTCGACGAGGGCGATCCCTCCGGGTATCCGGTGCTGCTGATCCACGGCTTTGCTTCCAGCGCGAATGTCAACTGGGTGTTTCCCGGCTGGCTGAAGACGCTGGGCGATGCCGGCTACCGGGTGATCGCCATCGACAATCGCGGCCATGGCGCGAGCGACAAGCCGCACGACCCGGCGCTCTACACGCCCCCGCTGATGGCGGGCGATGCCGCGGCGCTCCTCGACCATCTCGGCATTTCCGAGGCGCATGTCTTCGGCTATTCCATGGGCGCGCGCCTCACCGCCTTCCTGGCGCTCGCCCACCCGGACCGGGTGCGCTCCGTCGTCTTCGGCGGGCTCGGCATCGGCATGGTGGAGGGCGTCGGCGACTGGGACCCCATCGCGGATGCGCTGTTGGCCCCCTCTCTCGACGTGGTGACGCATGAGCGCGGCCGCATGTTCCGCGCCTTCGCCGACCAGACGAAATCCGACCGTCAGGCGCTCGCCGCCTGCATCATGACCTCGCGCGACCTCCTGACGGTTGAGGACATGGCGCGCATCGACATGCCGGCGCTGATCGGCGTCGGCACGAAGGACGACATTGCCGGCGCGCCCGAGCCGCTCGCCGCGCTGATGCCGGATGCCCGCGCGCTCGACATTCCGGGCCGCGACCACATGCTCGCCGTCGGCGACAAGGTGTTCAAGCGCGCCGTCCTCGATTTCTACGCGGAGATCGGGGGCCGCTGAGGCGGCCATTCACGACAACCTGCGGGCGGCCATTCCGCTCGGGCGTGCTTTGCACTATATTCGGGCGGAACGACACCAAGGAGTGCGGCGATGGTCGCGACGAACGAACTGAGGGCCGGCGAGAAGCTCAAGGCCATGGATCCGATCTGGGACAGCCTGCGCGAGGAAGCGCGCGTGGCCGCCCAGGCCGAGCCGCTGCTGGCGGCCTTCCTCTATTCGACGGTGCTCAACCACCGCTCGCTCGAGGAAAGCGTGATCCACCGCGTCTGTGAGCGCCTCGATCATCCGGACCTGCAGGCCAACCTCCTGCACCAGATATTCGACGAGATGCTCGAGGACTGGCCGGAATGGGGCAGCATCCTGCGCGTCGACATCCAGGCCGTCTACGACCGCGACCCGGCCTGCCTCCGGTTCCTCGACGCCGTGCTCTACTTCAAGGGCTTCCACGCCATCCAGACCCATCGTCTGGCGCACTGGCTGCACGAGAAGGGCAGGCGCGACCTCTCGCTCTATGTGCAGAGCCGGTCCTCCAGCGTCTTCCAGACGGACATCAATCCGGCCGCGCGCATCGGCAAGGGCTTCTTCCTCGACCACGCCACGGGCCTTGTCGTCGGCGAGACGGCGGTCATCGGCGACAATGTTTCGATCCTCCACAATGTCACGCTCGGCGGCACCGGCAAGGAGGGCGGCGACCGCCATCCGAAGATCGGCGACGGCGTGATGATCGGGGCGGGGGCGAAGATCCTCGGCAACATTCATATCGGCCATTGCTCGCGCATCGCGGCCGGCTCCGTGGTGCTGAAGGCTGTGCCGCCGAAATCGACGGTCGCGGGCGTGCCGGCCAAGGTCATCGGCGAGGCCGGCTGCAACGAGCCGTCGCGCGCCATGGACCAGCTCCTCGCTGCCTTCGACTACGATCTCTGACCGGACCCGGATGCCCTGCGGCGCGGTTTTCATCCGTGTTGCCTGAAGGCGGCAGGGCGGGAAAAGTCGCTTTCGTGGGTTTACAGGCCAGAAGGCAGGTGCGAGAAGCGCGGCACATCAACCGTTACGGAGACCTATCGTGAAGCCGGAAGAAATCAGGAAGCTCGAGGCCTACTTCAAGCGCAATCTCAACAAGGAGATCGTCGTGAAGGCCCGCCCGCGCAAGGATGAATCCGCCGAAGTCTACCTCGCCGACGAATTCCTGGGCGTCATCTTCCGCGACGACGAGGACGGGGAACTGTCCTACAACTTCTCCATGGCGATCCTCGACATCGACCTCTGATCCATCGGACGTTTCGCATTGATGAAGGCCCGGCCGCCCTTGGCGCCGGGCCTTTTCGTTTGGGGCGCGCCGGCCGATTTCATGATCGTTTTGCGACAAATTGCCGTTTGCGAAGCGCAATGATCATACCTATCGCGCAACATCTTGCTTTGCTTATGGAATATTGCATTGCAGCATCGATATTGACTTTTTTGTGCACTGCATATAGTTTCCGGACCACTCACCGGGATCCAAAGGAGACTTCGATGTTCAATTTCGACGAGGCAAGCAAGAAGAACAAGGAAGCGGTTGACACGATCGTCAAGAGCTACACGACCGTCGCCAAGGGCATGCAGGCCATTGCGGCCGAAACCGCGGACTATTCCAAGAAGTCCTTCGAGGACGGCCTCGCGCACTTCGAAAAGCTCAGCGGCGTCAAGAGCGTGGAAGCCGCTCTCGAGCTGCAGACCGCCTTTGTGAAGTCCTCCTACGAAGGCTTCGTCGCCGAAGCCACCAAGCTCGGCGAAATGTATGCCGATCTCGCCAAGGGCGCCTACAAGCCCTACGAGGCGCCGGTTGCCAAGGCGACCGCCGCTGCCAAGGCTGCCGTCGCGGCCTGATCTCGATCGGTAAAGCCTTACGCGCATAGCGTTTACGGGCCGGCCGCGGGCAACCGCGGCCGGCCTTTTCGCATTCCGGAGATTGCGCGAGGCTGACGCAGCGGAGCCAAATTTCGCTATTTCCTTCGGATGGCCCGCGATTATGATTGCAGTGCGAAGCAGGGGTCTTACAATCGTGTGTCGAGACATTAGATAACAGTTCCAGATGGCAGCCTCGGGCGAACGCACCGGAGCAAGCGACTGTAATCAAGGGAATGAACACGCATGGAAGTGAGACGGGTTTGGATGCAGGATGGCGATGAGGGCGGCGACACTCCCGGTCGCAGCACCTCGGTCATTACCCGCACGAAGCCAAAGACCAAGAAGCCGAGCCTCTATCGCGTCCTGCTGCTGAACGATGACTATACTCCCATGGAGTTCGTGATCCACATACTGGAGCGTTTCTTCCAGAAGGACCGGGAAGCGGCCACGCGGATCATGCTGCATGTGCACAATCACGGCGTAGGCGAGTGTGGCGTGTTCACCTACGAGGTTGCCGAAACCAAAGTGACACAGGTGATGGATTTCTCCCGCCAGCACCAGCACCCGCTGCAATGTGTCATGGAAAAGAAATGAGGAACGAACGTGCCAACATTTTCTGCCAGCCTTGAAAAGGCCCTCCATCAGGCACTGACCTACGCGAACGAGCGCCATCACGAATATGCGACGCTCGAACATCTCCTGCTCGCGCTGATCGACGACGCCGACGCGGCCGCCGTGATGGGCGCCTGCAACGTCAATCTCGATGTCCTGCGCAAGACCGTCACCGACTATGTCGACCATGACCTCGCAAACCTCGTGACGGGCTACGAGGAGGATTCCAAGCCGACCTCCGGCTTTCAGCGCGTCATCCAGCGCGCGGTGATCCATGTCCAGTCGTCCGGCCGCGAGGAAGTGACCGGCGCCAACGTGCTCGTCGCGATCTTCGCCGAGCGCGAGAGCCATGCCGCCTATTTCCTGCAGGAGCAGGAGATGACGCGCTACGACGCCGTCAATTTCATCTCGCACGGCATCGGCAAGCGGCCGGGCTCTTCCGAGCCGCGGCCGGTCCGTGGCAGCGAGGAGGCCGACAGCGAGCCGAAGCAGCAGCGGGGTGGCAACGAGCAGGAGGAGGCCGCCAAGAAGCAGGACGCCCTCACGGCCTATTGCGTGAACCTCAACGAGAAGGCCAAGAACGGCAAGATCGATCCGCTGATCGGCCGTCACGCCGAGGTCAACCGCACGATCCAGGTGCTCTGCCGCCGCTCCAAGAACAACCCGCTCTATGTGGGCGATCCCGGCGTCGGCAAGACGGCCATCGCCGAGGGTCTCGCCAAGCGCATCGTCGAGGGCAAGGTGCCGGAAGCGCTGGCCGATGCCACGATCTTCTCGCTCGACATGGGCACGCTGCTCGCCGGCACGCGCTATCGCGGCGACTTCGAGGAGCGCCTGAAGCAGGTCGTCAAGGAACTCGAAGAGTATCCGGGCGCCGTGCTGTTCATCGATGAGATTCATACCGTCATCGGCGCCGGGGCAACCTCCGGCGGTGCGATGGATGCGTCCAACCTCCTGAAGCCGGCGCTCTCCTCGGGCGCGATCCGCTGCATCGGCTCGACGACCTACAAGGAATACCGCCAGTTCTTCGAGAAGGACCGGGCGCTCGTCCGCCGCTTCCAGAAGATCGACGTCAACGAGCCGACCATCGACGACACGATCGAGATCATGAAGGGCCTCAAGCCCTATTTCGAGGAGTATCACAAGCTTCGCTATTCCAACGAGGCGATCAAGACGGCCGTCGAGCTTTCGGCGCGCTACATCAATGACCGCAAGCTGCCGGACAAGGCGATCGACGTGATCGACGAGACCGGCGCGGCCCAGATGCTGCTGCCCGCCGGCAAGCGTCGCAAGCTGATCACCGAGAAGGAGATCGAGGCCACCATCGCCACCATGGCCCGTATTCCGCCGAAGACCGTCTCCAAGGACGACGAGCAGGTTCTCGCCAACCTCGAAAAGGAACTGCGCTCGGTCGTCTACGGCCAGGACCTTGCCATCGAGGCGCTGGCGTCTGCGATCAAGCTGTCGCGCGCCGGCCTTCGCGAACCGAACAAGCCGATCGGCTGCTACCTGTTCTCCGGCCCCACGGGCGTCGGCAAGACGGAAGTCGCCAAGCAGCTTGCAAGCTCGCTCGGCGTCGAGCTGCTGCGCTTTGACATGTCGGAATACATGGAGCGGCACACGGTCTCGCGCCTGCTGGGCGCACCTCCCGGCTATGTCGGCTTCGACCAGGGCGGCCTCCTGACCGACGGCGTCGACCAGCATCCGCATTGCGTGCTGCTGCTCGACGAGATCGAGAAGGCGCATCCGGACCTCTACAACATCCTGTTGCAAGTCATGGACCACGGCTCTCTGACCGACCATAACGGCAAGAAGATCGACTTCCGCAACGTCATCCTGATCATGACGACCAATGCGGGCGCATCCGACATGGCCAAGGCCGCCATCGGCTTCGGCTCGTCCAAGCGCGAGGGCGAGGACATGGAGGCGATCAACCGCCTGTTCACGCCGGAATTCCGCAACCGCCTCGATGCAATCATCCCGTTCGGCTCGCTGCCGACGCCGGTCATCCATCAGGTCGTGCAGAAGTTCGTCATGCAGCTCGAAACCCAGCTTGCCGAGCGCAACGTCACCTTCGACCTGCAGCCGGAGGCGATCTCCTGGCTCGCGGAGAAGGGCTACGACGAGAAGATGGGCGCCCGTCCGCTGGCGCGCGTCATCCAAGAGAACATCAAGAAGAAGCTCGCCGACGAAATCCTCTTCGGCAAGCTCAAGAAGGGCGGCGTCGTCCGCGTCTCCGTCGGCACCAAGGAAGACGGCTCGAAGGGCCTGATCCTCGATGCCGTGCCGGAGACCGCGCCGATCAAGCCGAAGGCCGAGATCGAGGAGGCCGCCGCCAAGAAGGCAAAGCCGCGCAAGGCGAAGGAAACCGTCGCCGCCGAGGCCGCGCCGGCCAAGGCGCGCTCGCCGAAGAAGGCGGCCGAGGCCAAGGCCACGGAGCCGAAGGACGAGCCGCCGCGCAAGTCCGGCACGGTTCCGAAGGTGCCGCGCAAGAAATAACGGCTTTACAAATCGTACCGGCCGGGCAGGAAACTGCCCGGCCTTCTTTTTGCAGCAAGAGATTCGAATGACCGCCGGGGCAGAACCTCGATCCCAGATGCACTGGTTCCTTCTCGGCATGCGCGGCCTTTTCAGCCTGCCGGCCATCATCCTGATGCTCTCCTTCGTCGGCTTCGCGGCCTTCACGGCGGAGGCGAAGATACCGGTGGGGCAGGTGATGTTCATGACGGGCATCATCTGGGCGCTGCCGGCCAAGGTCATCCTTGTCGGCTCGATGCTGTCGGGAGCGCATATCGCGACGGCCTTCATCGCCGTCACCCTCTCTTCCGTGCGCATGATGCCGATGGTGGCCTCGCTGGTGCCGGAGATCCGCACCAGCCGCACGCGGACCTGGCTTCTGCTGCTCGTTTCCCATTTCGTCGCCATCACGGCATGGGTCTTTGCGATGGAAAGGGTGCAGGACGTGCCGCGCGCCGGCCGGCTCGCCTTCTTCGCCGGATTCGGCATCACGCTGACCACCACCAACATCGTGCTCGTCGGCCTCGTCTATGGCGCCGTGTCGGAATTCCCGCCGCTGGTCTCCGGCTGCCTGTTCTTCCTGACGCCGGTCTATTTCCTCACCTCGATCTGGATTTCCGCGCGCCATCGCGTGATCTACTGGGCGCTCGGCATCGGTCTTGCGCTCGGCTGGCTCTTCGCGGTGATCGCGCCGGAGTACGACATCCTGCTTGCCGGCATCGTCGGCGGCACGCTGGCATGGTGGGGCGAGCGCATGCTGCGCCGTCGGGAGGCGGTCCGATGAGTTTTGAGGGATATTGGCCCTATGTCTACATTGCCGTCGCCGGCTGGCTCGCGACCGATTTCTGGCGCTGGGCCGGCGTCCTCGTCGGCAATCGCATCGACGAGCGTTCCGAGCTTTTGAACTGGGTGCGGGCGGTGGCGACGGCGCTGGTGGCGGCCGTCATCGCCAAGATGATCTTCTTTCCGACCGGCACGCTCACGAGCTCGCCGCTCTGGCTGCGGCTGGGCGCGGTGGGCTTCGGCGCGGCCGCCTTCTTCCTCGGCGGCCGCTTCCGGCAGATCCTCGGCATTGCCGCGGCCATGGCCTTCCTGGCCGCGGGGCTTGCGCTTCTCGGCGCCTGACGGCGCAAGCGGTCACGTCAGCGCGTTGCGCAGCTTTTCCGCGTTGGCGGCCAGCACGCCCTGGTCTTCCATCGTGCCGGAATGGGGCTTGAGCGGCAGGCCCTCGATGCGCGGGATGACGTGGAAGTGCAGGTGATAGACGGTCTGCCCGGCGGCCGGCTCGTTGAACTGGATGACCGTCACGCCGTCCGCCTCGAACGCCTCCTTGGCGGCGACCGCCACCTTCTGCACCACCGGCATGAGGCGGGCGAGGGTCTGCGGGTCCGCATCGAGGATGTTGCGCGAAGGCGTCTTGGGGATGACGAGGGTGTGGCCGTTGGCTTGCGGCATGACATCCATGAAGGCGACGGCATGCTCGTCCTCGTAGACGCGGTGCGAGGGAATCTCGCCGCGCAGGATCTTTGCGAAGATATTGTTGGGGTCGTAGGCGGTCATGCTGGTCTCCCGGTCAGGTCAGTCGGTGTCGTCGTGGTTTTCGCCACGGCGGAAGGGGCCATGTTCGGCAAGATAGTCGCCCATCATCTCGACGTCGCGCCGCTCGCGTTCGAGATAGTCTGCGACGGCGCGGCGAAGGCCGGCATGGGCGATGTAATGGGCGGAATGGGTGGTGACGGGCAGATAGCCGCGCGCCAGCTTGTGCTCGCCCTGCGCCCCGGCCTCGACGCGGGCAAGGCCCTTTCCGATCGCGAAGTCGATGGCCTGGTGGTAGCAGACCTCGAAATGCAGGAAGGGATGATCTTCGATGCAGCCCCAGTGGCGGCCATAGAGCGTGTCGCCGCCGATGAAGTTGATCGCGCCGGCGATGTAGCGGCCCTCGCGCCGTGCCATGACGAGGAGGATGTCGTCCGCCATGCGCTCGCCGATCAGGCTGTAGAAGCGGCGGTTGAGATAGGGCCGGCCCCATTTGCGGCTGCCGGTATCCATGTAGAAGGCGAAGAACTGGTCCCAGACGCTTTCGGTCAGGTCGCTGCCGGTCAGCCAGTCGATCTCGATGCCGTGCTCCAGCGCCGCCCGGCGCTCCTTCTTCAGCGCCTTGCGCTTGCGGGAGGCGAGCGTTTCGAGGAAATCCTCATAGGCGCCGTAGCCGGCATTGATGAAATGGAACTGCTGGTCGGTGCGGTGCAGATAGCCGGCGGCCTCGAAGACCGGCATTTCCGTCTCCGGCACGAAGGTCGCATGGGCGGAGGAGACCCCATGCCGCCGGGTCAGTTCCTTCAGGCCCTCGGCGAGTGCGGCTTGCGTTTCCACGACGGGTTCGCCCGTGCGGTGAAGCAGGCGGGGACCGGTCGCCGGCGTGAAAGGGACGCACGCCTGGAGCTTCGGATAGTAGCGTCCGCCGGCGCGTTCGAAGGCGTCGGCCCAGCCGTGGTCGAAGACATATTCGCCCTGGCTGTGGCTCTTGAGATAGACGGGCAGGGCGCCCCGCAGCGCGCCGTTCTCGCCCTCCAGCAGCAGGTGCTGGCCGAGCCATCCGGTCTCGGCGACGGCGCAGCCCGATTCTTCCAGCGAAGACAGGAAGGCATGGCTGACGAAGGGATTGTAGGGTTCGCGCGCATCGCCCCTGGAGGCGCCGGCAAGGCGCCCCCAGTCCTCCGCCGGGATATCGGCGAAGCTCGTTTCGACACGGATGCGCACCGCCTCCGTCATGTCAGGCGGTCAGCGGCTCGCGCGGATCGAAGCCCTCGAAGGTCATCTGGTCCGCGTTGGTGGCGGTGATCGTGCGCGCTTCGTCGTCGTGCACGGTCCAGGTGATGATCTTCACGCCGAGGTCGCGCTGGCGGCTGATGAAGGCGTTCGGCAGGTGGCCGAAATAATAGGAGATGAAGTCGAGGCCGAGCTGCATCGCCTCCTCGTGCACGGCGAAATTCTCCGGGCGCTGGCCTTCCGCCGTCAGGCCGACGGGACGGCTGGTGCCGATCGCCTTGAGGTCCCGCAGCAGCCATTGGTCGAAGCTCATCAGGGCGATGGGGCCTTCGTAATCCTCGATGGCGTCGAGCACGGCCATGGCGAAGCCGTCGTCGTCGCCCTTGCGGCCCTTCAGCTCCAGCACGATGGGCACGCGGCCCTTGACGAGGTCGAGGAGCTGGCGGAGCGTCGGAATGCGGTCCGCCGTGCCGCCGATGGTCAGCAGGCCGAGCTCGGCGGCGGTGCGCTGGCGCACGTCCCCGTCGATGCCGCAGAGCCGCTTGAGGTTGTCGTCATGGAAGACGACCGGAATGGCATCGGCCGAATATTGCAGGTCGCATTCGATGGAAAAGCCGGCATCGGCGGCGCGGGCGAAGGCCGAGAGCGTGTTTTCCCAGACGTTCCGATTGAGATCGTGATAGCCGCGGTGGGCGATGGGCCGTTCGGTCAGCCAGTTGAACTTGGACATCAGGCGATTTCCATGATCGCGTCGATCTCGACGGCGGCGTTGAGGGGGAGGGAGGCCATGCCGACGGCGGCGCGGGCATGTTTGCCGGCATCGCCGAGCGCTCCGACGAGGAAGTTGGACGCGCCGTTGATGACGAGGTGCTGCTCGACGAAATCGGGCGCGGAGGCGACGAAGCCGTTGATCTTGACGATGCGCCTGATGCGCGAGAGATCGCCGAGCGCGGCCTTGGCCTGGGCGAGGAGGCCGAGGGCACACAGTTCCGCCGCCTTCTGGCCGGCCGGGACGTCGACATTCCTGCCGAGATGGCCGGTATAGGCGAGCTTGCCGTCCAGCATCGGCAACTGGCCGGAAATATGAAGCATGTTGCCGCTGATGACGAAGGGCACGTAGTTGGCCGCGGGCGCCGCCGCAACGGGGATGTCGTAGCCCAGTTCCTTGACGCGGTTTTCGATTTCAGCGGACATTGCGGTCTCCGTTCCGGGCTCTTGAGGGGCGTTGCGGCGGGGTCTGCCGCACTGTGGGAAATGAATATGGCAAGGCGTGGATATTGCCTCGCTTTTGCCGGAAGAGTTCTTATAACATCGCCGTCGGTTTCAACAGGAGGAAACGGATGTTTCGTTCAGCCTTTGTCGCGGCACTTACAGCCGGGGCATGCTTCGCCGGCAGCGGCGTGACCGACGCCCTTGCCAATCCGGCGAGCGGGCTTGCGCCGCATCGCGCCGTCTATGACCTCCAGCTCAAGGATGCGACCGAGCGCTCGGGCATCGCCGGCATGTATGGCCGCATGGTCTACGAGTTCAACGGCAGCCCCTGCGACGGCTATACGGTGAGCTTCCGCTTCGTCACGCAGGTCAATACCGGTGACGAGACGCGGCTCACCGACCAGCAGACGACCACCTACGAGGACCTGAAGAACGGCAGCTTCCGCTTCCTCACCCGCTCCTTCACGGACGAGAAACTGGACAAGGAAGTGCGCGGCACGGCACGCGAGGACAAGAAGGGCGTCAGCGTCGACCTGACCGCACCGGACGCGAGAAAACTGGAGCTCGCCGCCAGCCGCTTTCCGACCGAGCATATGGTGGAGGTGATCGCGCATGCGAAGAAGGGCGAGCACTTCTTCGAATCGCGCATCTACGACGGCTCCGATTCGGGCGACAAGACGCTGATGACCACCTCCGTCGTGGGCAAGAAGGAGATGCCGAAGGCCGGCGATGTGGATGCCGCGAAGGCGGGTGTCTTCGCAAAGGAGGCCTTCTGGCCGGTCTCCATCGCCTATTACAACGATACCAGCGAGGGCGATGCGCTGCCGGTCTACCGCATGTCCTTCAAGCTCTACGAGAACGGCATCACGCGCGACCTCACCATGGATTACGGCGAGTTCTCGCTGACCGGCAAGCTCGCAAAGCTGGAGCTGTTCAAGCAGCAGGAGTGCAAGTAGGAGCGTTCCCCGTCCTGGCTGCCCCTCATTCTAACTCCGGCAGGCTGGATGAGGGGCAAAATGGGCGCGCCAAACGCATTTTTCCCCCATTGCCCTTGATTTGCCGGGAAACTGCGGTTAAAGGGCCGCTCATTCCATACGCAAGGCATGGGATCGTCCGGGAGAAATCCGGCCGGTTCCGCCCGGTGGCATTTCTGAAGGAAGTGCTGTTCGCCTTGCGGAGGTTCAACCGGAAAAGGATAACTAGGCATGGCATTGCCCGATTTCTCTATGCGCCAGCTTCTGGAAGCCGGCGTTCACTTCGGCCACCAGACCCACCGCTGGAACCCGAAGATGAAGCCGTACATCTTCGGCGACCGCAACAACGTTCACATCATCGACCTGGCACAGACCGTTCCGCTGCTGTCGCGCGCCCTTCAGGTCGTGTCCGACACGGTTGCCGGTGGCGGCCGCGTTCTCTTCGTCGGCACGAAGCGCCAGGCATCGGAAATCATCGCTGACGCTGCCAAGCGTTCGGCCCAGTACTACGTCAACTCGCGCTGGCTCGGCGGCATGCTGACCAACTGGAAGACGATCTCCAACTCGATCCAGCGCCTGCGCAAGCTCGATGAAATCCTGTCCTCGGAAGGCTCCGGCTATTCCAAGAAGGAACGCCTCAACCTCGAGCGCGAGCGCGAGAAGCTTGAAAAGGCTCTCGGCGGTATCCGCGACATGGGCGGCACCCCGGACCTGATGTTCATCATCGACACCAACAAGGAATCGATCGCGATCCAGGAAGCCAAGCGTCTCGGCATCCCGGTCGTCGCCATCATCGATAGCAACTGCGATCCGGACCCGATCGACTTCCCGATCCCCGGCAACGACGACGCCTCGCGCGCCATCTCGCTCTACTGCGACCTGATCGCCCGCGCCGCCATCGACGGCATCGCCCGCCAGCAGGGCGCTTCGGGCCGTGACCTCGGCGCCTCCGCCGAAGCTCCGGTCGAGCCGGCTCTCGAAGCCGAAGCTTAAGGCCAAGGGCGGAGCGAAGCCTTTCGTTCCCGCTTTCCCGTTCGACCGAGGCCAGAGAGACGATCCCTGGCCTCGGCCTGTTTGAAGGGCCTGTCCGCGCCGATCCATCGGGTCGCGGTCATGCGGCAGGCCGGCGGTGATCTTCATCACCCTGTCATATTTCCGGGTACATTCGTTCCCAAAACCTTGAGTTCGCCGAGGTTTTCCGGCGGCACGCAACAAGAACCGACAAGAGGCTCACAATGGCTGAAATCACCGCTGCACTGGTGAAGGAACTGCGCGAAAAGTCCGGCGCAGGCATGATGGACTGCAAGAAGGCGCTGGCTGAGAACAACGGCGACATCGAAGCGGCAATCGACTGGCTGCGCGCCAAGGGCATCGCCAAGGCCGACAAGAAGTCGGGCCGCACGGCTGCCGAAGGCCTCATCGGCGTTGCAAGCGCCGGCACCAAGGCCGTTGTCGTCGAAGTCAACTCCGAGACCGACTTCGTCGCCCGCAACGATGCCTTCCAGGGCATGGTTCGCGGCGTTGCCGACGTTGCGCTCGGCACCGACGGTACCGTCGAAGCCGTTGGCGCCGCCATCTACCCGGCAACCGGCAAGTCGGTTACCGACACCATCAAGGACGCCGTCGCCACCATCGGCGAGAACATGAACCTGCGCCGCTCGGCTGCCCTGTCGGTCGAAGACGGCGTCGTCGCGACCTACATCCACAATGCCGCCGCTGACGGCCTCGGCAAGCTCGGCGTTCTCGTTGCGCTGAAGTCGACCGGCGACAAGGAAGCCCTGAACGCCATCGGCCGCCAGGTTGCCATGCACATTGCTGCAACGGCTCCGCTCGCCATCCGCGCCGAGGAAGTCGATGCCGCCGTTGCCGAACGCGAACGCAACGTCTTCATCGAGCAGTCCCGCGCTTCCGGCAAGCCGGACAACATCATCGAGAAGATGGTCGAAGGCCGCATGCGCAAGTTCTTCGAGGAAGTTGCCCTGCTGTCGCAGGCCTTCGTCATGAACCCCGACCTCACGGTCGGCGCTGCCGTCAAGGAAGCTGAAAAGACCGTCGGCGCTCCGATCGAAGTCACGGGCATGGCCCGCCTCCTGCTCGGCGAAGGCGTCGAGAAGGAAGAGTCGGACTTCGCCGCCGAAGTCGCAGCCGCCGCCAAGGGCTGATTTTCCTTAATCCCGTTTGGGAAAAGGTGAGGGCGCCGCGTGACAACGCGGCGCCCTTCGTGTATCCGGCTTGCCGAAATGCCTGCCCCGAAATTTCTCTGCGGCCAAGGCTGCCCTGCGCGGACCCTCCCTCGGTTTCCGCCCGGCGGCCGGATCGGGCGAGCAGGCGCACGAGTTCAGGAGCGACAATGACTGCCAAGCCAATCTACAAACGTGTTCTGCTGAAAGCCTCCGGCGAGGCGCTGATGGGATCGCAGGGCTTCGGCATCGACGTCGCCGTCGCCGACCGCATCGCCTCCGACATCGCCGAGGCCCGCGCGCTCGGCGTCGAGGTCGGCGTCGTCGTCGGCGGGGGCAATATCTTCCGCGGCGTTGCGGTTGCTTCCAAGGGCGGCGATCGCGTCACCGGCGACCACATGGGCATGCTGGCGACCGTCATCAACGCGCTGGCGCTCGCCACCTCGCTGCGCAAGCTCGACATCGACACCGTCGTCCTCTCGGCCATCGCCATGCCGGAGATCTGCGAGAGCTTCTCGCAGCGCGCGACGCTCTATCACCTCTCGCTCGGCCGCGTGGTGATCTTCGCCGGCGGCACGGGCAACCCGTTCTTCACGACCGACTCTGCCGCCGCCCTTCGCGCCGCCGAAATGGGCGCCGAGGCGATCTTCAAGGGCACGCAGGTCGACGGCATCTATTCCGCCGATCCGAAGAAGGACCCGACCGCGACCCGTTTCGACCGCCTGACGCACAGCGAGGTGCTGGAAAAGGGCCTTGCCGTCATGGACGTCGCCGCCGTCGCGCTGGCGCGGGAGAATTCCATTCCGATCATCGTGTTCTCCATCCACGAAAAAGGCGGCTTTGCCGAAATATTGACCGGTGGCGGGCGCGGGACCATCGTAACCGACAACTGATTCTGGAGGCGCGCACGCCCATTGCGTGCAGCCATGACTGAAAACGGGAGTATTCCGATGAGTGAAGGTATCGACCTTAAAGAGCTGAAGCGCCGCATGGACGGCGCGATCAACGCGTTCAAGAACGACATCGCCTCGCTGCGCACCGGCCGCGCCTCGGCCAATGTGCTCGACCCGGTGCAGGTCGAGGCCTACGGTTCGCGCGTGCCGCTGAACCAGGTCGCCAACATCTCCGTTCCCGAGCCGCGCATGCTGTCGGTCTCCGTCTGGGACAAGGGCATGGTCGGCGCCGTGGAGCGCGGCATCCGCGAATCCAATCTCGGCCTCAACCCGATCATCGACGGCCAGAACCTGCGCATTCCGCTGCCGGAACTGAACGAGGAGCGCCGCAAGTCGCTCGTCAAGGTCGCGCACGACTATGCCGAGAAAGCCAAGGTCGCGATCCGTCACGTCCGCCGCGACGGCATGGACGACCTCAAGAAAGCCGAAAAGGATGGCGATATCGGCCAGGATCTGAGCCGCAGCCAGTCGGAAAAGGTGCAGAAGATGACGGACGAGATGATTTTGGACGTCGATCGCTTGCTTGCCGAGAAGGAAAAGGAAATCATGCAGGTATAAGGCCGCCGGCCATCTGCATGCGTTTCTCTCTTCCGGATTGCCCATGAACCAGCTTTCGCCCAGCACCGTACCGGCTCACGTCGCCATCATCATGGATGGCAACGGACGCTGGGCGAATGCGCGCGGCCTGCCGCGCGCCATGGGCCATCGCAAGGGCGTGGAGGCGGTGCGCGAGGCCGTGAAGACGGCGGCCGAATGCGGCATCTCCTATCTCACGCTCTTCGCCTTCTCCTCGGAGAACTGGAACCGGCCGCAAAGCGAGGTCTCCGACCTCATGGGCCTGCTGAAGACCTTCATCCGGCGCGACCTTGCCACCCTGCACAAGCAGAATGTGCGCATCCGCGTCATCGGCGACCGGACGAACCTTTCGGGCGATATCCTGCCGCTTCTCCTGGAGGCGGAGGAGACCACGCGCGCCAATACGGGCATTACGCTGGTGATCGCCTTCAATTACGGCGCGCGCGACGAGATGGCCCGCGCCGTGCAGCGTCTCGCCCAGGAGGTCGCGGCAGGACGGCTCGATCCGGCGGCGATCACGCCCGAGCGCATCGGCGCCTCCCTCGATACCGCCGGCATTCCAGATCCCGACCTCGTCATCCGCACCAGCGGCGAGGAGCGGCTGTCGAACTTCTTGCTCTGGCAGGCCGCCTATGCCGAACTCATGTTCGTTCCCGAGTTCTGGCCCGATTTTTCCCGCGAGACCTTCATCGCCGCGCTTTCCCGCTATGCGATGCGGGAGCGCCGGTTCGGCGGGCTTCAGCCTGCCGCCACCCTTGCAGTAGGTTCCTGATGCAGAGTGAACTGCGCCTGCGCATCCTTTCCGGCATCGTCCTTGCCATCGTCGTGCTCGCTGCAACCTGGTTCGGCGGGCTTGCCTTCCGCGTGCTGGCGGCCGCCATCGGGCTTCTCGTCTACTACGAATGGTCGACGATGACGCGGCTCGCCGAAAAGGATTTCCGCGCCAACGCCTTCGGCTGGCTCTCCGTCGCGCTGGTCGCGGCACTCGTCGTCTTCGCCTTCGACGATCTCGCGCTGCCGGTGCTTCTCGGGGCGGTCGTGCTGGCGATCGTCTATGCACTGGCAAGCCAGGCGAGCAACTGGCTTGCGGGCGGCGTCGCCTATTCCGGCCTTACGGTGATTTCGCTCGCCGCGATCCGCGGCGACAGCGCGCATGGCTTTGCGGCCATGCTGTTCATCTTCGCCGTCGTCTGGGCGACGGATATCCTTGCCTATTTCGTCGGCCGCGCCATCGGCGGGCCGAAGCTCGCCCCGGCCATCTCGCCCGGCAAGACATGGTCGGGCGCCATCGGCGGGGCGATTTCGGCCGTGATCGCCGGCACGCTGCTGCACATGGCCTTCTTCTCCCTGGACGGGCTCTGGGTGCCGGTCGTCGCGCTGGTGCTTTCGGTTTTCAGCCAGATCGGCGACCTTTTCGAATCCTTCATCAAGCGCCGCTTCGGCGTGAAGGATTCGAGCCGTCTCATTCCGGGGCATGGCGGGGTCATGGACCGTGTGGACGGCCTTGTTTTCGCCTGCTTCGCCGCGTTCCTCATTGCGCTCGGCGATGCCATCGTTTCGAGCACCGCGAACACGCCGGCGGGCGTCATTCTTTTCGGCCCGTGACGGCCAGGGACTTGGGACTGGAACAATGGAAATGCTGGCTGGCTCCCTTGCTTTCTTGACGGGCTATATCGTCCCGTTCCTGCTCGTGCTGACGCTGATCGTCTTCGTGCACGAGATGGGGCACTATCTTGCCGGCCGCTGGTCGGGCATTGGCATCACCGCCTTTTCCGTAGGCTTCGGGCCGGAGCTCCTCGGTTTCACCGACCGGCACGGCACGCGCTGGAAGCTCTCGGCCATCCCGCTCGGCGGCTATGTGAAGTTTCTCGGCGACGACGATCCGGCATCGATCCCCGACTATAAGTCCGTCGCCGGCCTGCCGGAGGAGGTGCGAAAGCGTACGTTCCTCGGCGCTGCCCTGTGGAAAAGAGCCGTCACCGTCGCCGCCGGTCCCATCGCCAATTTCGTCCTCGCCATTGCCATTTTCGCGGTGATGTTCGCCATCTACGGCCGCCAGGTTGCCGATCCGGTGGTGGCCGAAGTCCGCCCCGACAGCGCGGCGGCGGAGGCGGGCGTGCAGCCCGGCGACCTTCTCGTCGCGCTGGACGGAATGCCGGTCACCACCTTCGACGACGTCCGCCGCTATGTCAGCGTGCGCCCCGAGATCAAGATCACCGTCACCGTGCGGCGCGCCGGCGCGGACCTCGACCTGCCGATGGTCCCCAAGCGCACCGAGATCACCGACCAGTTCGGAAATAAGGTCGAGCTGGGCCTGATCGGTATCGTCACCAACCAGGAGACCGGCAATTTCCGCATCGTGGAATACGGGCCGATCGAGGCGGTCGGGCAGGGCGTGGTGCAGAGTTGGCATATCGTGACGGGTACGTTCGACTACATATCGAACCTCGTAACGGGGCGCATGAAGGCCGATCAGCTCGGCGGGCCGATCCGCGTGGCGCAGGCTTCCGGCCAGATGGCGACGCTCGGTGTTGCCGCATTGCTGCAGCTTGCCGCGGTTCTCTCTGTTTCCATTGGTCTTTTGAACCTGATGCCCGTGCCGGTACTTGATGGCGGCCACCTGATGTTCTATGCGGTGGAGGCTGTCCGAGGCAGGCCTGTCGGCCCCGGGGCGCAGGAGATCGCATTCCGCATCGGCATGGCGCTGGTGTTCATGCTGATGGTCTTTGCGACCTGGAACGACATATCCATGCTGCTCGGCTGAGGAGCCGGCGCCGCCGGACGGAACTGGAATCAAGGGGAGCCGCATCGTCGAGGCAGTCGCGCTAACGGTCTGTTTACCGTGTTCAAAAGCATTTAGTGGCCTTCGGGCCACGGTTTGAATTGAAGTAAACAGAAATTAACGCGTGACCTTGCTTGTATGGCAAAAGCGGTTAAAACGGCAAACGTGTCCGGAATCGGGCATGCCTGCCGGGCGTTAAAACGAAGGTAAGTTGTGAAGATGAAAGCTGGTTCAAACTTTTTGAACGCCGTGTCTGCCGTTGCACTGTCGGCGAGTCTGGTTGTCACGGGCGGCTCTGTTGCCACGCTGGTTTCTGCCACTGCTGCCCAGGCGGCCGTCGTCCGGAACATTCAGGTTCAGGGTGCCGATCGCGTCAGCGCCGAAACGGTCAAGGCCAACCTTGCTATCAAGCCCGGCAAGGCCTTCACCAATGCCGACATCGACGACTCGGTGCGCCGGCTTTATGCGACCGGCTACTTCTCGGATGTGCGGATCTCGGTTTCCGGCGGCACGCTCGTCGTGGTCGTCAACGAGAACCAGCTGATCAACGAAGTCGTCATCAACGGCAACCGCAAGATCAAGGACGACAAGCTGCAGGGCGTCATCCGCTCGCGCTCGCTCGGCCCGTATAACGAGACGACGATCGAGGCTGACAAGCAGGCGATCCGCGACGCCTATGCCGCAATCGGCCGCAGCGACGCCACCGTCACGACGCAGACCTATCCGCTTGGCAATGGTCGCGTGAACCTTGCCTTCGTTGTCGATGAAGGCGACCGCACGAAGATCTCGCAGATCAATTTCGTCGGCAACCAGGCCTATAGCAACAGCCGCCTGCGTTCCGTCATCCTGACCAAGAAGTCGAATTTCCTGTCGTTCCTGACCCGCAAGGACGTCTACAGCGAGGAAAAGCTGCGCGCCGACGAAGAGGCGCTGCGCCAGTTCTACTTCAACAATGGCTATGCCGACTTCCGCGTCGTTTCCTCGGAAGCCGTTCTCGACGAGGCATCGAACGAATATGTCGTGACCTTTACGGTCGATGAAGGCCAGCGCTACAATTTCGGCGACGTGAACGTCGAATCGACGGTCGAAGGCCTCGACTCCGAAGAGCTGAAGGGTCTCGTCGAATCCCGTCCGGGCAAGGTCTACCGCGCCAAGGATGTTCAGGAGACGATGTCCGAAATCTCGCAGCGCGTCGCCGCGAAGGGCTATCCCTTCGCCCGCGTCACGCCGCGCGGCAACCGTGACCTCGGCAACGGTACGATCGCCGTCGACTATCTCGTCGACCAGGGCGAGCGCGCCTATGTCGAGCGCATCGAGATCCGCGGCAACACCCGCACGCGCGACTACGTCATCCGCCGCGAATTCGATATCGGTGAAGGCGATGCCTTCAACCAGGAAGTCGTCACGCGCGCCAAGCGCCGCCTCGAGGCTCTCGGCTATTTCTCCTCCGTCAACATCACCACGGCGCCCGGCAGCGAAGCCGACCGCGTCGTCCTGATCGTCGATGTTCAGGACCAGTCGACCGGTTCGTTCGGCATCGGCGCCGGCTACGAGACGGGTAACAAGGGTGGCTTCAAGCTCGAAGCATCCATCGAAGAAAAGAACTTCCTCGGTCGTGGCCAATATATTCGCCTCGCTGCCGGCGGCGGCAAGGACTCGCGTGACTACAGCCTGTCCTTCACGGAGCCGTACTTCCTCGGCTATCGTCTTGCTGCAGGTTTCGATGTCTTCAAGAATGAAGACAAGAGTGAAGATTATTACAACGTCGATTCGACTGGCTTTAGTCTCCGAGTAACAGCTCCGATCACTGAGGATTTGTCGACGACGTTCAAGTATAATTACACGAAGTTGGATTATAAGACGAGCGATGCAACAAAAATTGCGACGCCATATTCCAATCTCGTTGATCCTAATGGCCCTTGGGTTCGCTCTTCCATTTCTCATAGCCTAACATTCGATACGATTGATGATCGTACGTTGCCGCGTGAGGGGATTTTTGCCCAAGTTACGCAGGAGTTTGCGGGGCTTGGTGGTGATTCTGACTACTATAAGATCTCTGGTAAGGCGCGGTATTTCCATACGCTACTTGAAGATGCAGATGTCGTCGGTTCTCTATCGATTGCGGGTGGTCATTTGTGGGGCACAGGTAGCGACACGAAGGTGTATGATCAGTTCACGTTGTCGGCATCCGAAGTTCGTGGCTTTGAATCGGGTGGTATTGGCCCGAGAGCAAAGAAAGCAACTATGTCGGACTACGACTCGATCGGTGGTACGACCTATTTCACAGTATCTGCGGAGGCCTCGTTCCCGCTTCCGCTCGTTCCGCGTGACTCTGGCTTCCGTGGCGCGGTCTTCGCCGATGCCGGTACGCTTTATGGCAATGATGTAAAGACTGGTACTGACACCGTCGTTGGCACCAGCATGAGCCTGCGTGCCTCCGTCGGCGCCAGCATCATTTGGGCTTCGCCGTTCGGTCCGCTGCGCTTCGACTACGCGGTTCCGATCAAGAAGGAATCGTTCGACGAGGTCCAGCGCTTCAAGTTCGGCATCGCGACCCAGTTCTGACGTATCGCGTCCAGAACCGTGAGAACATGAACGTTCTGGAGTGCCCCGATGGAGCATAACTGGTTCTTTCCGCCCCATGACGGCATTCGTCTGGGAGACCTGGCGGTAACGCTTGGGGCGGAGCTTGCCGATGCTGCGCATGCCGACCGTGTCGTGCGCAGCGTGTCGCCCGTCGCCCGGGCGAAGGACGGCGATCTCTGCTATATCCTTTCCCGCAAGATGCGCGCCGAGCTCGAGACGAGCGAAGCGACGGCGATCATTTGCGATCGTGCGCTGGTGTCGCTGATACCGGCGCATATCGCCGTTCTGGTTTCCGCGCGCCCGCATACCGCCTTTGCCATCGCCGGCGAGCTGCTGCATCCGGTCGCCATGCGTCCGGAGGCGATGACCTCGGCTGCGAGCGGCGTCGCCGCCGGCGCCTATGTCGATCCGACGGCGCGGCTCGAGCCCGACGTAACGGTCGAGCCCATGGCGGTGATCGGCAAGGGGGCGGAGATCGGCGAGGGTACGCGGATCGGACCGGGCGCCATCATCGGGGCGGGCGTCAGGATCGGCCGCAACTGTACGATTGCCGCCGGCGCGACGCTCCAGTGCGCGCTCGTCGGCAATAATGTTATTATCCACCCCGGTGCTCGCATCGGTCAGGACGGCTTCGGCTATGCGCCGGGCCTCAAGCCGGGCATGATCAAGATCGTCCAGATCGGCCGCGTCATCATCCAGGACCACGTCGAGATCGGCGCGAATACGACGATCGACCGCGGCACGATGGACGACACGGTGATCGGCGAAGGCACCAAGATCGACAACCAGGTCCAGGTCGGCCACAATGTGCGCATCGGCCGGCATTGCGGCATCGTCAGCAAGGTCGGCATTGCCGGCAGCACGCGGATCGGCGACGGCGTCATGATCGGCGGGGCCTCCGGCATCAACGGCCATATCAACATCGGCGACGGCGTGCAGATCGCCGCGATGAGCGGCGTGGTGGGCGATATCCCTCCCGGCGAGAAATATGGCGGCATTCCCGCGCGTCCGATGCGCGATTTCCTGCGCGACGTGGCGGAGATGGCCATGCGTGCCAATGCCCGTGAAAAGGGCGCTCGTGAAAAGAAGAAGGGTGGCAAGGATGAGTGACGAGACCAAAGCAACGCTCGGCGTGGCCGATCTTCGTGAGATCCTGACGCTTCTTCCTCATCGCTATCCGTTCCTGCTCGTCGACAAGATCATCGAGATCGACGGCGACAATTCGGCGATCGGCATCAAGAACGTCACGGTGAACGAACCCCATTTCATGGGCCATTTCCCCGATCATCCGATCATGCCGGGCGTCCTGCTCGTCGAGGGCATGGCGCAGACGGCCGGCGCGATCTGCGCGCGCAAGGCCGGCACCGGCTCGAACCTCGTCTACTTCATGACGATCGACAACGCCCGCTTCCGCAAACCGGTCGTGCCGGGGGACCGCGTGGAATTCCACGTCACCAAGCAGAAGCAGCGCGGCAATATCTGGAAGTTTCACTGCGACGCAAAAGTTGACGGGCAACTTGCTGCCGAAGCTGATATCGGCGCGATGATCGTGAAAAAGGAAGATGCCTGAAAATGATTGCCGCCAGTGCGAAGATCCATCCGCTCTCCGTCATCGAGGACGGAGCGGTCATCGGTGAGAACGTCGTCGTCGGTCCCTTCTGCCATGTCGGGCCCAAGGTCGTTCTCAAGGATGATGTGGAGCTTCTGACGCATGTGGTGGTGACGGGACGCACCGTCATCGGCCGCGGCACGCGCATCTTTCCCAATGCCGTCATCGGCGGAGATCCGCAGAGCGTGCACCACGACGGCGCCGAGACGACGCTGGATGTGGGCGAGATGTGCGTGATCCGCGAAGGCGTGACGATGAATGCCGGCACGACCGAAGGTGGCGGCAGGACGGTCGTTGGCAATCACAATCTTTTCCTCGCCAATTCGCATGTCGCGCATGACTGCATTCTCGGCGACCACATCATCCTGTCGAACAATGTCATGCTCGCGGGCCATGTGAAGGTCGAGGATCGCGTCATTCTCGGCGGCGGCTCGGCGGTGCACCAGTTCACCCGCATCGGCCGCCAGGCCTTCATCGGCGGCCTTTCGGCCGTGTCCTACGATGTCATCCCCTATGGCATGTTGAACGGCAATCCCGGCATCCTGGGCGGTCTCAATGTCGTCGGCATGGCGCGTGCAGGCATGGAAAAGGCGACGATCCACGAGGTCCGCCGCGCCTTCAAGCAGATTTTCGAGGGCGAGGGCTCCATCCGCGCCAATGCGGCGGCCATCCGCGATGAATACGCGAACAGCGTTCCCGTCATGCAGATCCTCGACTTCATCGCGGCCGAAAGCGACCGCGCGCTTTCTTCTCCCAACCGGGGCAAGGGCTGACCGGCATGGCTGAGAGCCGGCCCGAAGCGCGCGACCGGCTGGCCATCATCGCCGGCGGCGGTATGCTGCCGCGCTATGTCGCGGATGCGGCTCGTGCACGGGGAGAAAGTCCCTATATCCTCGCTCTCACCAATGAATCGGGCGAGGACTGGTCGGGCTTCGACCATGAGGTCATTTCCATCGGAAACTATGCCGGCATCGGCAATGCGTTTCGTCGGCATGGCATCGGCCGCGCCGTGCTGTCGGGCTGGGTGCGCCGGCGGCCGGAATGGCGCGATATCCATGCGCCCTTCAAGGCGCTGCTCGCCGTACCTTCCGTCGTCCGCACGCTGCTGAAGGGCGGGGACGACGCCGTTCTGAAGATGGTCATCCGGCTGATCGAATCGGAAGGGGTGCGGGTCGTCGGTGCGCACGAGATCGTGCCCGATCTTCTCGGCAGCGAGGGGCCGCTCGGTGGCGTTAAGCCGGATGCGGCGGCCGAGGCGGACATCACGGCCGCGGCCATGGCCGCCCTGGCGCTCGGTCGGCTGGACGTGGGGCAGGGCGCCGTCGCCGTCGGCGGCCGCGTGGTGGCGCTCGAGGGTGCCGAGGGCACGGATGGCATGCTGGAGCGCGTTGCGCAGCTTCGTGCGGCCGGTCGCATCTCACAGCGCCGCAGGGGTGTTCTCGTCAAGCTGTGCAAGCCGGGACAGGATCTGCGGGCCGATCTGCCGTCGATCGGCCTCGAAACCCTGAGGCGGGCAAAGGAGGCAGGGCTCGCCGGCATCGCCGTTGAGGCGGGCCGCTCGCTGATCCTGGAACGAGAAGCGCTTGTCGCAGAGGCGGATGCCGGCGGCCTCTTCGTGACGGGCATCCTGCCGGAAAGATCGGAGTACAGGCAATGACCGGAGAAACGATCAAGGTCGGCATCATCGCCGGGGAAGTCTCCGGAGACCTGCTCGGGGGCGACCTGATCGCGGCGCTGCGCACGGCCCATGGCGGCCGGATCGAGCTCGTCGGCGTCGGCGGGGAGGCGCTGGAGCGGCAGGGACTGAAATCGCTGTTCGATTTCTCCGAACTCTCCATCATGGGCATTTCCCAGGTGCTGAAGCGCCTGCCGTCGCTGCTGCGCCGCATCCGCCAGACGGCGGACGCGCTTGTCGCGGCTCGGCCGGATCTGCTCGTCATCATCGACAGCCCGGATTTCACCCATCGTGTGGCGCGGCGCGTGCGCAAGGCCTTGCCGGATCTTCCGGTGGTCAATTATGTCTGCCCCAGTGTCTGGGCCTGGAAGGAAGAGCGGGCGCCGCGCATGCGCGCCTATGTCGACCGCGTGCTGGCGCTGCTGCCCTTCGAGCCGGCGGCGATGGAGCGGCTCGGGGGGCCGGTCACCACCTATGTCGGCCACCGGCTGATCGCCGACGCGGATGTCCAGCGGGTACGCGCGGCGCGCCTTGCGCGCAGCACCGGCGAGGCCGGCGGCAAGACCTGCCTGCTGCTGCCCGGCTCGCGCAGCACGGAGATCAGCCGCCTGCTGCCGGTCTTCGGAGAGATGGCGAAGGAGCTTTCGGCGCGGCATGCCGGCATGCGCTTCCTCCTGCCCACCGTGCCGCGGCAGGAGGCACTGGTCCGGCGCCTGACGGCGGATTGGCCTAGCCCGCCGCAGATCACAATCACGACGGAAGAGAAGTGGCAGGCCTTCGCGACCGCCGACGCAGCGATCGCGGCATCGGGAACGGTCATCCTGGAACTCGCGCTAGCCCGCGTGCCGGTTGTTTCCACCTATCGCTTCGACTGGATCGCCAATTTCTTCCTGCGCAGGGTGAAGGTCTGGACCGCCGCCATTCCCAACCTCATTGCCGATTACGCCGTCGTGCCGGAATATCTCAACGAGCAGGTGCGCCCCGGCGTCCTGACGCGCTGGTTCGAGCGGCTTTCCGCCGACACGACGGAGCGGCGCGCCATGCTGGAAGGCTACGACCTCGTCCACGCGCGCATGCGGACGGAGCGGCCGCCCGGGGAGACCGGCGCGGCGGTAATCCTCGATCTTCTCGCAACAAAAAAGCCCGGTCGAAACTGACCGGGCTTTTTCTCTCTGTGAGGTTCGCTGCGATCAGCGCTTGGAGACCGGCACGTAGTCGCGCTTGGGCTCGCCGATATAGAGCTGGCGCGGACGGCCGATGCGCTGTTCCGGATCCTCGATCATCTCGTTCCACTGGGCGATCCAGCCGACGGTGCGGGCGAGGGCGAAGAGCACCGTGAACATGGTGGTGGGGAAGCCGAGCGCCTTCAGCGTGATGCCGGAATAGAAGTCGATGTTCGGATAGAGCTTCTTTTCGACGAAGTAGTCGTCGGTCAGCGCGATGCGCTCGAGCTCCATCGCGACTTCCAGCATCGGATCGTCCTTGATGCCGAGCTCGCCGAGAACCTCGTGCGTCGTCTTCTGCATGATACGGGCGCGCGGGTCGTAGTTCTTGTAGACGCGGTGGCCGAAGCCCATCAGGCGGAACGGGTCGTTCTTGTCCTTGGCCCTGGCGATATATTCCGGGATCCGATCCACGGAGCCGATCTCGGCCAGCATGTTGAGCGCCGCTTCGTTCGCGCCGCCATGGGCCGGGCCCCAGAGGCAGGCGATGCCGGCCGCGATGCAGGCGAACGGGTTGGCGCCCGAGGAGCCGGCGAGGCGAACGGTCGAGGTCGAGGCGTTCTGCTCGTGATCGGCATGCAGGATGAAGATGCGGTCCATCGCCCGCGAGAGAACCGGATTGACCGTGTACTCCTCGCACGGCACGGCAAAGCACATGCGCAGGAAGTTCGACGCATAATCGAGGTCGTTCTTCGGGTAAACGAAGGGCTGGCCGATATGGTACTTGTAGGCCATGGCGGCGATGGTCGGCATCTTGGCGATCATGCGCAGCGAAGCGACCATGCGCTGGTGCGGATCAGTGATGTCGGTCGAGTCGTGGTAGAAGGCCGAGAGCGCGCCGACGACGCCGCACATGACGGCCATCGGGTGCGCGTCGCGGCGGAAGCCGGTGAAGAACTTCGACATCTGCTCGTGCACCATGGTGTGGTGCGTGACGCGGTAGTCGAAATCGTCCTTCTGTGCCTTGGTCGGCAGTTCGCCGTAGAGCAGCAGGTAGCAGACCTCGAGGAAGTCGCCGTGCTCGGCAAGCTGCTCGATCGGGTAGCCGCGGTGCAGCAGAACGCCTTCGTCACCGTCGATATAGGTGATCTTCGATTCGCAGGATGCGGTGGAAGTGAAGCCGGGGTCGTAGGTGAAGGTACCGGTATTCTTGTACAGCGTGCCGATGTCGATCACATCGGGGCCGATCGTACCGGAGCGGGTGGGCAACTCGACTGACTTGCCACCAACCGATACATCCGCGCTTGTTCCTTTCATAACGATCCTCCGTTGTTTCCAATGGTGGCACGAGGCCCGTGCCGACCCATGAACATGCTCGTTTTGCTAGCCCATTCCCCCGCCTCTGCCAAGCACGACGAAAGGCAAATTGTGCATTGCGGAAACAGGCTTTCCGGCAACGCAATATCTACCCTTTCCATGAAGTTGCAAGCAACTTTTGAGGGTGCTTTTCAGATTATGGAGGGGGCATCCTTTCTGTCTGGCTTAGCATTTGGCAAGCCTACTGCCGATTGAAGATTTCCCTGTTCGATTGCATGATGGGCGAGGGGAAGCGGGGCCGATGCCATGGCCGAGGGGAAAGTCGCGGAACGGAAGGAGACGTCGGAGGCCTACGCCTTTCGCGTGGCCATCGACGACGGCGCCTTGCCGGTACCGGTGGCGGAAAGGTCACGCCTTCGTCTGCGGTTTGTTTCCCTCCTTCGCAGGATGCGCCGGCTTGCGGAAGAACTCGCTGGCGGGCGGGCTGTCACGGAGGCGTTCGCCAAGGAGCGGGCTTACGGGCACTTCTTCCTCTTCGTTCCCGTCTTTCTCGGGATAGGGGCGGCGCTCTGGTATGTGGCTGCAACCGATCCGCCGCTGCATGCCATGGTCCTTTCGGCCTGCGTCACGATCTGGCCCGCCTGGCGGCTGCGGCATCGGGAGGATTGGACGGCGCTCGCCGCCGCGGCCGCCTTCCTCATCCCCGCAGGCATGCTCTTCGCGGCCATCGAAAGCGCCCGGCTCGACACCATCATGCTGGATGCGCCGGTGACGACGGATGTCGTCGGCCGGGTGCTGTCGCGCGAGAGCGACGAGCGCGGCGCGATCCGCTATCGCATCGCGGTCGAAGCCACCCGCGATCCGGCGTTGAAGCGCGCGCCCGGCGTCGTGACCATGCTGGCGCGGATGAAACATGCACCGGTACCGATCGGCAGCGGCATCGAGGGGCGGGGGCGCATCAGTCCGCCGTCGGGGCCGGCGCTTGTCGGCCTAAACGATTTCGCTTTCGATGCCTATTTCGCCGGCAACGGCGCCGTCGGCTATTTCTATCGCGCGCCGGTCGCCGTGGCGGGCGGCGAGGCCGGATGGGGCGTCAGGATCCTCCAGGAGATCGCGATCTGGCGGGACAATCTGACTGAGCATATCCGGGGCCGCATCGGCGGCGATGCGGGGGCGATCGCCGCGGCGCTGGTGACGGCCGAGCAGCGGGCAATCAGCCCGGATACGGTGGAGGCGCTGCGGCAGGCCGGGCTTGCCCATGTGCTTGCCATTTCCGGCCTCAACATGGTGCTCGCGGCCGGCACCTTCCTCGTCGGCGCACGCATGGCGATGGCGCTCGTTCCGGGCTTTGCCGAGCGCTTTCCGGCAAAGAAGATCGCCGCGGTCGGGGCGCTTGTCATGGTGACGCTCTATATCTTCGTCTCGGGCGGCGCGATCTCGGCAGTACGCTCGTGGATCATGATCTGTGTGATGCTCATCGCCGTGCTTTTCGGCCGCTCGGCGATCAGCCTGCGCAATGTGGCGATCTCGGCGATCCTCATCCTGGCGGTAACGCCCTCGGCCGTCACCAATCCCGGCTTCCAGATGTCCTATGCGGCAACGCTCGGCCTCGTCGCGGGCTATGCGGCCTGGCGCGAGCGGCCGGTCCGACGCGAGAGCCGGGGAGGGCCGTTCCAGCTCTTCGGCGGTTCGGTCGGGCGTTTCCTCGGCGGGCTGCTTCTTTCCTCGATGATCGGCAGCCTTTCAACGCTGATCTATTCCATCGGTCATTTCCATCGCATTCCCGCCTACGGGCTTGCCGGAAACCTGCTCGCCATGCCGGTGATCAGCGCCATCGTCATGCCGTTCGGCATGATGGCGGTGCTGCTCATGCCGTTCGGGCTCGACGCCATTCCCTTCGCCATCATGGGCAAGGGCATCGACTGGATGATCGCGCTGTCGAAATGGGTGGCCGGCTGGGAGGGGGAGATCGTCATCGGCCGCATCCCGCCGCTCGCCTTCCTGCTGATCGGCGTCGGCGGCGGCCTGCTCTGCATCCTGCGCACGCGGCTGCGCCATGCCGGAACGGCGCTCGCCCTTGTCGGGATATGCGTCGCGTGCTGGCCGGAGGGGCGCGTGCAGCCGGAAGTCCTGGTGTCGGAGGACGGCCGCCTCGTCGCCTTCCTCAGTGACGGCAAGGTGGCGGCGAACCGCACGCGCCCGCCGGGCTTCATCTACGACCAGTGGCGAAGAGCGCTTCGCCTTGGCGAGTTCGTGAAACCGGACATGCGGACGACGGCCGGCCTGACGATCGAACAGGTGAAAGAAGAACCGGCCGATACGTCACCGCAAAAGCGCCCGCGCCGGAAAGCCGACCGCGGGAAGGCGGAAGCCGCCCTGATCGCGGCGCTGGAGACGGCAGAACGGAAAAACGGCTTCGTCTGTGAAAGGAAGGCTTTCTGCGCCGCCGTCTCGCCGAGTGGCTGGCGGATCGTTACGCTGGAGGACACCGCCTTTCTGGGGCTTGCCTGCGACGGGGCCGACCTCGTCGTCGTGCCCTTCGCCCTCCGGCTCGATGCCTGCCGCTCCGGCGCAAGGCTCGTCACCGCGCGGCATCTGAGGAGGACGGGCGCCCTCGAAATCCGGCCGGCAGCGAATTCCGTCTCCGAGGCGCTCGGCGATGCGGAGTTCACGGGAGCCGTCGAAACACTCGACCGTCCTTGGTCCCGGCACCGCACCTACGACTGGCGCACCGACCGTTTCGAAACGGACACGCCGCTCAGTGATAGCGGCGGATAAGGCCGACCAGCTTGCCCTGGACCTTGACGCGGTCGGGGCCGAAGATGCGGGTCTCGTAGGCGGGGTTGGCGGCTTCGAGCGCGATGGAGGCGCCCTTGCGGCGGAAGCGCTTCAGCGTCGCTTCCTCGTCGTCGACCAACGCCACGATGATCTCGCCCGGATTGGCGCTGGTGGTGCTGCGGATGATGACTGTGTCGCCATCGAGAATGCCGGCCTCGATCATCGAATCGCCCTTGACCTCCAGCGCATAGTGATCGCCGCTGCCGATCATCTCGGCCGGGACGGTGACGTCATGCGTGTTGTTCTGGATGGCGGAGATCGGCACGCCGGCGGCGATGCGGCCCATGACAGGCACCGAGACGGAAGAAGCCATATCAGCCTGCGGCGCGGTGCGTTGTGGCGGGGCGGCGGCCGGCGCAGGCTGCTTGCCGCGGCTGCCCTCGATGACGGCGGGGGAAAAGCCGCGCCGGGGCTGGAGGCTCGGCGAATAGGCTTCCGGCAGCTTGATGACCTCGAGCGCGCGCGCCCGGTTCGGCAGGCGGCGGATGAAGCCGCGCTCCTCGAGCGCCGTGATGAGGCGATGGATACCGGACTTGGAAGCAAGGTCCAGCGCATCCTTCATCTCGTCGAAGGATGGCGGAATGCCCGATTCCTTCATACGCTCATGGATGAACAGCAGGAGTTCCTGTTGTTTGCGCGTCAGCATGGCATCCCCATCGAGAATCGTGAAACAAATCCAGAACAGACACTATCTGTTCCATATGTGTTCCGCAAGGGGCCGCTGAAACAATAATACCGCTCAGGCGGCAGGCTCGCGCAGGAGAAGGACGTCGCAGGGAGCGCCGGCTGCAGCGGCGGGTGCATGCGGCGCGCGGACCAGCAGCCCCTCGGATTCGGCGAAAATTTTCATCATCGAGGAATCCTGTTTGTCGAAAGGTGTGACCAGCAGCTCGCCGGCCGGGCCGCGGGCGATGCGGGCGCGGACATAGTCCTGCCTCTGGTCGTTCTCGCGGAGCGACACAGCGGCGACCGCATGGTGCCGGCGGCTCTTCGGCAGCAGATGGGCGAGGCGGCGGACCAGCGGCTCGAGGAAGAGCAGCGAGCAGACCATGCTGGAAACGGGATTGCCGGGCAGGCCGACGACCTGGACCGGGCCCAGCCGGCCGACCATCAGCGGCTTTCCGGGGCGCATGGCGATGCGCCAGAAGTCGAGCTCCATGCCGGCCTCGCCGAGCACCGGCTGGACGAGATCGAAATCGCCGACGGAGGCGCCGCCCAGCGTTACCAGAACGTCGATGTCGAGCGACAGGGCATTGCGCACCGCTTCGCGGATAGCCTGCTTGTCGTCGCCGACAATGCCGAGATCGACGATCTCCGCGCCGGCCTCGCGGGCGATGGCCGAGACGCCATAGGTGTTGGAGGCGATGATCTGGCTTGCGCCGGGAGATGAGCCGGGTGGCACGAGCTCGTCGCCGGTCGCCAGCACGGCGATGCGCGGGCGGGTATAGACGGTGAGCGCCGCGTGGTTCATCGCGGCGGCGACGGTCAGGCGGCCGGGATCGAGCACGTCGCCGGCACGCAGCACGATATCACCTTCGAGGAAATCCTGGCCGCGCGGACGGATGTGGCGGCCCTTGGGCGTGAGGAAGGTGGTGCGGATGCGGCCGTCCTCCAGCCGTTCCGCGTCCTCCTGCAGGAGAACCGTATCGGCGAAGGCAGGCAGCGGCGCGCCGGTGAAGATGCGCACGGCCTCGCCGGGACCTGCCGTCCCCTCGAAGGCACGGCCGGCAGCGGAGGTGCCAACGACCGCAAGGACGGAACCCAGTTCCGCGATGTCCTCGTGGCGGACGGCGTAGCCGTCCATGGCGGAATTGTCGAAGGGCGGCTGGGTGAGGCGGGCGGCAACGTCCCCGGCGAGCACACGGCCCGCAGCCTCGTGGAGCGGCAGCATCTCCGTCCGTTGCACCGGCCTTGCCGCGGAAAGCAGCCGGCCGAGGGCATCGTCAACAGGCAGGAGCGACATCAGGTGTCTCCGCGTTTGTAATCGCCCGAACGGCCGCCGGATTTTTCGCGCAGGCGCACGCCGCCAATCTCCATCTCCCGGTCGGCGGCCTTGGCCATGTCGTAGATGGTGAGGCAGGCGACGCTGACGGCCGTCAGCGCCTCCATCTCGACGCCGGTGCGGCCGGTGAGCTTGGCCATGGCCTCGATGCGCAGGCCCGGAAGCGCGCGGTCCTCGCGAATGTCCACAGCGACCTTCGTCAGCATCAGCGGGTGGCAGAGGGGAATGAGGTTTGACGTCTGCTTGGCGGCCATGATGCCGGCAAGGCGTGCCGTGCCGATCACGTCGCCCTTCTTGGCGTCGCCCTTGAGGATAAGGTCGAGCGTCGCCGGCGCCATGCGCACGAAGCCTTCGGCGACGGCGATGCGCACCGTCTCGGCCTTGTCGCCGACATCCACCATATTGGCCTCGCCGGAGGCGTCGATATGGGTGAGCGTCCGGCCGTCCCCAGCCATCATTCGGCTGCCAGCATGCCGGCCTTGCCGGTGAGGAGTTCGCGCGTTGCAGCGGTCACGTCGTCCTTGCGCATCAGGCTTTCGCCGACGAGGAAGGTGGAGATGCCGACCTTGCCGAGGCGTTCGCAATCGGCATGGGTGAAGATGCCGCTTTCGCCGACGAGCAGCCGGTCCTCCGGCACCATGCCGGCGAGTTTTTCCGAAACGGCGAGGTCGACCTCGAAGGTGCGCAGGTTGCGGTTGTTGACGCCGACGAGCTTGGATTTCAGCTTCAGCGCGCGCTCCATCTCCGCTTCGTCATGCACCTCGATCAGGACGTCCATGCCGAGCGAGAAGGCGGCGTCCTCCAGCATCTTCGCGGCATCGTCGCTGAGCGAGGCCATGATGATGAGGATGCAGTCCGCGCCCCAGGCGCGCGCTTCCAGCACCTGGTAGCTGTCGAACATGAAATCCTTGCGCAGAGCGGGCAGGGCGCAGGCCTGACGGGCAGCCGTCAGGAATTCCGGGGCACCTTGGAAGCTTGGCGTGTCGGTGAGCACGGAAAGGCAGGCCGCGCCGCCGGCCTCGTAGGCTCTGGCGAGCGCCGGCGGATCGAAATCCGGCCGGATGAGGCCCTTGGAGGGGCTTGCCTTCTTGATCTCGGCGATGAGGCCGAAGCGGCCTTCGGCCTTCTTGTCCCTGAGGCTTGCGAAGAAGCCGCGCGGCGGCTCCTGGTCGCGGATGCGGGCGCGAAGTTCGGCGGAGGCGACGCGCGCCTTGGCGGCGGCGATCTCCTCCAGCTTGTAGGCTTCGATCTTCTTGAGGATGTCGGTCATGGTCAATCCTACTCCGCCTGTCCCTCGTTGGAAACCGCGACGAGGCGTTCCAGCACGGCGCCGGCGCGGCCGCTTTCCAGCGATTGCGTCGCGAGCTTCATGCCCTCCGCCAGCGTTTCCGCCTTGCCGGCGACGACGAGCGAGGCGGCGGCATTGGCGAGCGAGATGTCCCGGTAGGGCATGTGCGCGCCGCCGAGCACGGAGAGGAGGGCGGCAGCGTTATGCATGCCGTCCCCGCCGCGAAGGTCGTCCAGCTTTACCTGCGGCAGGCCGAAATCGGCGGGCGTCAGCTCGAAGGTGCGGATCTTGCCGTTTTCGAGGGCGGCGACCTGCGTGGTGCCGGTCGTGGTAATCTCGTCGAGGCCCTCGCCATGCACGACCCAGATGCTTTCCGAGCCGAGATCGCGCATCACCTCGGCGATCGGCACCAGCCATTGCGGCGAGAAGACGCCGAGGAGCTGTCGCTTGACGCCGCCGGGATTGGAAAGCGGGCCGAGCAGGTTGAAGATGGTGCGCGTGCCGAGCTCGACGCGCGAGGGGCCGACATGCTTCATCGCCGAATGATGGAGCTGGGCGAACATGAAGCCGAGGCCGGCGTCGTGCACGCAGCGGGCGATTTCGGCCGGGCCGATATCGAGCTTCACGCCGAGGCAGGAGAGGGCGTCCGCGGTGCCCGACTTGGAGCTGAGCGCCCGGTTGCCGTGCTTGGCGACGGGAACGCCGGCGCCCGCGACGATGATCGCCGCGAGCGTGGAGATATTGTAGGTGCCCGCGCCGTCGCCGCCCGTGCCGACGATGTCGATGGCGTCCGCCGGCACGTCGACCGGCAGCATGCGGGCGCGCATGGAGCCGACGGCGCCGTAGATCTCGTCCACGGTCTCGCCGCGCACGCGCAGCGCCATCAGGAAACCGCCGATCTGCGAAGGCGTGGCGGCGCCCGACATGATGATCTCGAAGGCGCCACGCGCCTCCTCGCGATCGAGCGCGGCGCCGGTGGCGACCTTGGCGATATAGGGTTTCAGATCGGACATGCCGTGCCTTTCTGCCTTATCGCGCGATGCTCTGCTCGGCGAGCGTGCGGTTGATGGAGACGCCATAGGCCGATTGCAGGGAGCTGACCATCTGGTCGAGGATGTCGTCGCCGCTGGTGCGGGCGACGGCGACGATCTGCTGCTCGTCGTTCGAGAGCGCATCCGTCGCGGCATCCGCATTGACCTCGGCGACCTTCAGCAGGATCTGGCCCTCGCCGTCGACGCCGGGCGCGGCGGCGACATGGCCGAGGGGGCCTGCGAAGGCCGCGGCTACGGCCGCCGGGCTCAGCACGGGATCCTGCGCGCCGCGGTGCAGCCCCGCCTTGTTTTCGACGACCATGCCCAGCTCGGCGGCGATGGCGGCAAGATCGCCGCCCTTGCGCACGCGCTCCGCCAGTTCCTCGGCCTTCTTGGCAAGGGTCTGGCGCTGCTGCTCGGCCGTCCAGTCGGCGACGACGCGCTCGCGCACCTCGTCGAGCGTGCGGTCGCGTTCCGGGATCACGTCGAGCACCTCGAACCAGGCATAGCCTTCGCGGCCGACATTGATCGGCTGGGTCTCCATGCCGACATCCGTCTTGAAAACTTCGCCGAGCAGGGAGGATTCTTCCGGCAATCCGGCGATCTCGTCACCCTTCTGGTCGTTGCCCTGGGCGTCGGCGGCCTCCACGGTCACGGCCTTCAGGTTGTTCTTGGCGGCGGCTTCCTCGAGGGTGAGGCCTTCCGCGCGGCTGTCCTCGAGGCGGTCGTGGACGGCGAGGATGCCGTCGGCGGCTTCCGAAAGGGCAAGCTCGCTGCGCAGCTCTTCCTTGACGTCATCGAAGGTCTTCATCGTTTCCGGGCGGATATTGGTCACGCGCAGGATGATGGGACCGAAGGTGCCGTCGATGACCGGCGTGGTGCCGCCGTTCTCGGCCACGGCGAAGGCGGGGTCGGCCAGCTTCTGGTCCGGCATGTTCGCCTTGGTGAAATCGCCGAGCAGGACGTCGGCGGCGGTCTTGCCTTCCTCCGAGACGAGAGCGTCGAAGGTCGTGCCGGACGCGAGCTTGACGGCGGCGGCATCGGCGCTGGCGCGATCCTTGAAGGTCAGCTGCTCGACGGTGCGCGTGGCGGGCGTGCGGTACTTCTCCTTGACGCGCTCGTATTCGGCCTTCAGCGCGTCCTCGGTGATGGTGGAAGCGTCCGCGATGTCCTTAGGCTCCAGCGAGACATAGACGAACTTGCGGTATTCCGGTGCGCGGTATTTCGCCTTGTTCTGCTCGAACCAGGGAGCGAGCACGTCGTCGCCGGGGGCCTTCACCGGATCGATATTGGCATTGCTGAGCAGCAGGTAGTCGATGGTACGCGCTTCGTTGCGGTATTGGCGCAGCGCATTGGTCAGCACGTCGGGGGCCTTGTAGCCGTCCGAAACGGCTTCCACGACCTGCGTGCGGATCGCGACCTGGCTGCGGTTGCTGATATAGTCGTTCTCGCGCAGGCCCGCATTGCGCAGGATGGCGGAGAAGGCGGTGCGGTCGAACTGGCCGTTGACGCCGCGGAAGGCCGGGTCGTCGGCGATCAGGCGGGCGAGGCGGCCTTCGGAAAGGCCGAGATTCATGTCGCGTGAAAGCTGGTCGAGCGAGGCGCCCGCGACGAGTTCGGCGAAGACCTGGTTCTCGACGCCGAAGGCGCGCGCCTGCTCGGCATTCAGCCGCATGCCGAAACGCTGCGACATGGTGGCGACCTGGCGCTCATAGGCGAGGCGGAAGTCGGTGGGCGAGACCTTGACGTCACCGACGGTGACGACGGCGTTCGAGCCGCCGGCGACGATCGTGTTCGAAACACCCCAGATCGCGAACGAACCGACCAGAACGATCATCAGGGCTTTTGCCACCCAGGTCTGGGCGGCGTGTCTCAGCGTTTCGAGCATCGTCTCAATTTCCTCATAGCGGCGGCCATGCGGCCGGAGATCGTCTCTTAACGGAAAGTTTGCGGGAATTGAAGTCCGTGGAACATGCGGAATGACGGGCCGAATGCGGGGCAAAATGCACGGTGCCGCAAATCGGTCAGGCATCGCCGATTTTGTTTGCCGGCAAATCAAAATTTTCTGAAATTATTGGCATATTCCGGCTGAATTCCCCTGTCATAATTTGAGAATTCGTGGTCGGATACGGGATCGCTGCAGTGAGTCAGCGCGCTGGCCCTTGCAGGAAGGAGTGCAGACGTGGAATCCACGATCGTCATGATCAACCTTTTCGGCGCGGTGGCGCTGCTGCTTTTCGGCCTCGCGCTGGTCAAGGACGGCATGACGCGGGCCTTCGGCGTCAAGTTGCGATCCGGGCTGGCGCTCGGCACGCGCGGGCCGTTCCGCTCCTTCTTCGCCGGTTTCGTCGCCACCGTCGCGCTGCAGAGCTCGACGGCGACGGCGCTGATGATCGCCTCCTTCGTGGAAAAGAACCTCGTGCGGGCCCGCATGGCGCAGGTCGTGCTGCTCGGCGCCAATATCGGCACCGCCGTCACCGCCTGGCTGGTGGCGACCGGCATCGAATCGATCTCGCCGCTGATCATCCTCATCGGCGTCGTGTTCTACAAATCGTCCGGTTCCTCGGCGCGGCAGGGCCTCGGGTCGGCGCTCGTCGGGATCGGCCTGATGCTGCTGTCGCTGCATCTTCTCAGCCTCGCGACGGAGCCGATGCGCCAGTCGCCTGCGCTTGCCGCCTTCCTGACGCTGCTGGGCGGTGCATGGCCCGCCGCGCTCGCCTTCTCCACCGTGCTCGCCATCATTTCATCCTCCAGCCTCGCGGTGGTCGTGCTCATCCTGTCGCTGGCGGCGATGGGCATCCTGTCGCCGGCGCTGACGGTGATCCTCGTGCTCGGTGCCAATCTCGGCGGGGCCGTGCCGCCGGTCATCGCCACGCTCAAGGCGGCCGCCTCCGCGCGGCGCGTGACGCTCGGCAATCTTCTCGTGCGCGGCATCGGCTGTCTGGTCGTGCTGCCCTTCGCCGGGCAGGTCGCCGATCTCCTGGCGGCGCTGCCGCTTCCGGCGACCAAGCTGCCGGTCGACGTGCACCTTGCCTTCAACATCGTCGTCGCGCTGGTGTTCTGGCCGCTCTCCAGCCCGCTATCGCGCCTCATGGAAAAGCTGGTGCCGGAGGAGAAGCCGGAAGACACCGGGCCGAAATACCTCGACGATTCGGCGCTCTCGACCCCGGTCGTCGCGCTGTCCGGCGCGACGCGCGAGGTGCTGCGCGTCGGCGACCTCATCGAGGCCATGCTCATCCGCACCATGCGCGCCTTCAACGAGAACAACCTTTCGCCGCTGAAGGACGTCGGCGAGCTGGAGCATCAGGTCGACGCTTTGCAGCAGGAGGTGAAGATCTATCTCTCCCGGCTCGGCCGCCAGGGCGTCAGCGGCGAGAGCGCGGCGCGCTCGATCATCATCATCGACTATGCCATCAATCTCGAACATGTCGGCGATATCATCGAGAAGGGATTGCAGGAGCAGGTGCGCAAGAAGATCGTCAACGGGCTGAAATTCTCCGAGGACGGGTACAAGGAGCTCGCCAACCTCTTCAACCTGACCATCGAGAACCTGCGCATCGCCCAGACGATCTTCGTCACGCGCGACACGGGCCTTGCCCGCCAGCTCATGGAAGTGAAGGTCGACGTGCGGCGCATGGAGAAGCAGTCGTCCGAGCGCCACCTCGAACGGCTGCGCGACGGCCGGCTCGACAGCCTCCAGACGAGTTCGCTGCATCTCGACATGCTGCGCGACTTGAAGCGCGTCAATGCGCATCTCGTCTCCGTCGCCTATCCGATCCTCGACGAGAGCGGCCAGCTCACGGAAAGCCGCCTGCGCAGCAGCGCGAACTGAGGTACGGAGGAATCCCTTTGTCTCCCGCCGCGCCTTTTTGCTAAGGAACGGCGTCGAAGACGGGTGAACGAGGGATTCCCATGACCGCAGACCGGACGAAGCGCAACTGCCTGGCCGTCATCCTGGCCGCCGGCGAAAGCACGCGGATGAAGTCCGCCCAGTCCAAGGTGCTGCATCCGGTCGCTGGCCGGCCCATGATCGCGCATGTGGTCGACGCGCTGGCAAAGGCCGGCATTGCCGATATCGCGCTGGTGCTCGGGCGCGATGCGGAAAAGGTCGAGATCGCCGCCCGGAACGAGGCGGTCAGCAGCTCCGTCCATATCCAGACCGAACGGCTCGGCACCGCCCATGCCGTGCTGGCGGCGCGCGAGGCAATCACCAGGGGCTACGACGACGTGCTCGTCGTCTTCGGGGATACGCCGCTCATCACCGAAGCGCCGCTGATCGCCGCGCGGGACGGGCTTGCCAATGGCGCGGATGTCGTCGTCATCGGCTTCGAGACGGCCGATCCGACCGGTTATGGTCGCCTGATCGTCGAGAACGGCGAGGTTCTGGCCATCCGCGAGCACAAGGACGCGAGCGAGGCCGAACGCGCCATCACCTATTGCAACGGCGGCCTGATGGCCATCGACGGGCGCAAGGCGCTCGACCTGATCAGCCGGATCGGCAACAGCAACGCCAAGGGCGAATACTATCTCACCGACATCGTCGAGGTGGTGCGCGCGGCCGGCGGCCGGGCAATCGCCGTGGAAGCGCCGGAGGAGGAGCTGACCGGCTGCAACACGCGCGCCGAGCTTGCCGTGATCGAACGGCTCTGGCAGCAGCGCCGCCGCCACGAGATGATGCTCGACGGCGTGTCGATGATCGCGCCGGAAACGGTGTTCCTAGCCTATGACACGAAGATCGGCCGCGACGTGACCATCGAGCCGAACGTTGTGTTCGGGCCGGGCGTGAGCGTCGAGAGCGGCGCTCTCATCCATTCCTTCTCGCATATCGAGGGCGCGCATGTCTCGGCCGGAGCCGAGGTCGGCCCCTATGCGCGCCTGCGGCCGGGCGCCAATCTCGGCGAGGGGGCGAAGGTTGGCAATTTCTGCGAAGTGAAGAAGGCGGAGATCGGGGCGGGCGCCAAGGTCAACCACCTGACCTATATCGGCGATGCCTTCATCGGCGCGCGCACGAATATCGGCGCCGGCACCATCACCTGCAATTACGACGGCATCAACAAGCATGTGACGCGCATCGGCACGGATGCCTTCATCGGCTCCAATTCGGCGCTCGTCGCCCCCGTCTCCATCGGCAACGGGGCCTATGTCGCCTCGGGCAGCGTGGTCACCGCGGACGTGCCGGACGACGCCGTCGCCTTCGGCCGGGCGCGGCAGGAAAACAAGGAGGGCAGGGCCGTCCTCATCCGCGAGCGCAACAAGGCGCTCAAGGATGCGAAAAAGAAGGCGGCGACGTAATTCGCCGATTGGGCGCGCCCACGTTAACGATTGCAATCGAAAGTGAGCGCGGCCGTGTTGCGCCGCAGGAAAAAAACTCTACGAAAAGAACGCAATGAAATGCGTCGGATAGAGATTGGAGCGCGCAATGTGCGGAATTGTCGGTATCGTCGGAAACCAGCCTGTCGCCGGTCGGCTTGTCGATGCCCTGAAGCGCCTCGAATACCGGGGCTATGATTCCGCGGGCGTCGCCACCGTCGTCGACGGCAGGCTTGCCCGCCGCCGCGCCGAGGGCAAGCTGTTCAACCTCGAAAAGCGCCTTTCGGAAGAGCCGCTGGCCGGCACCATCGGCATCGCCCATACGCGCTGGGCGACGCACGGCGCCCCGACGGAGGGCAATGCCCATCCGCATTTCGTCGACGGCGTCGCCGTCGTGCACAATGGCATCATCGAGAATTTCTCCGAGATCAAGGACGAGCTGATCGCCGGCGGCGCGACCTTCACCACGCAGACGGATACCGAAGTCGTCGCGCAGCTTGTCGCGAAGTTCCGCCGCGAGGGGCTCGGCCGCCGCGAGGCGATGCATGCCATGCTGCGGCGCGTCACCGGAGCTTACGCCCTTGCCGTGATCTTCGAGGACGACCCTTCGACCATCATGGCCGCGCGTAGCGGCCCGCCGCTCGCCATCGGCCATGGCCGCGGCGAGATGTTCCTCGGCTCCGACGCCATTGCGCTCGCGCCCTTCACCAGCGAGATCAGCTATCTCGTCGACGGCGACTGGGCGGTGATCGGCCGCGACGGCGCCTTCATCTTCGATATGGACGGCAACCGTGTTGAGCGGCCGAAGCAGGTTTCCTCGGCCGCCGCCTATCTCATCGACAAGGGCAATCACCGGCACTTCATGGAAAAGGAAATCCATGAGCAGCCGGAGGCGATTTCCCATGCGCTGAGCCACTATGTCGACTTCCTCGCGCATACGGTGCGCCCGGTCACCGGCGGCATCGATTTCGCCAAGGTGCCGAGCCTTGCCATTTCGGCCTGCGGCACGGCCTATCTCGCCGGCCTCGTCGGCAAGTACTGGTTCGAGCGCTATGCCCGCCTGCCGGTCGAGATCGACGTCGCTTCCGAGTTCCGTTACCGCGAAATCCCGCTGAACCCGGCCTCTGCTGCGCTCTTCATCTCGCAGTCCGGTGAGACGGCCGATACGCTCGCCTCGCTGCGCTACTGCAAGGAGCACGGCCTGAAGATCGGCGCGGTGGTCAATGCGAAGGAATCGACCATCGCCCGCGAATCGGACGCCGTCTTCCCGATCCTCGCCGGTCCCGAGATCGGCGTCGCCTCCACCAAGGCCTTCACCTGCCAGCTCGCCGTGCTCGCGGCGCTTGCCATCGGCGCGGGCCGGGCGCGCGGCACGATCAGTGAAATCGAGGAGAAGGAGCTGGTGCGCCACCTTGCCGAGATGCCGCGCATCATGGCGAGCGTGCTCAACACCATCCAGCCGGCCATCGAGCAGCTTTCGCGCGACCTCTCCAAGTGCAAGGACGTGCTCTATCTCGGCCGCGGCACCAGCTATCCGCTCGCCATGGAAGGCGCGCTGAAGCTCAAGGAAATCTCCTATATCCACGCCGAGGGCTATGCCGCCGGCGAGCTGAAGCACGGCCCCATCGCGCTGATCGACGAGAACATGCCGGTCATCGTCATCGCCCCGCACGACCGCTTCTTCGAGAAGACCGTCTCGAACATGCAGGAGGTGGCGGCCCGCGGCGGCCGGATCGTCTTCATCACCGACGAGAAGGGCGCGGCCGCCTCCAGGCTGCCGACCATGGCGACCATCGTGCTGCCTGACGTCAACGAAATCATCTCGCCTATGATCTACTCGCTGCCGATCCAGCTTCTCGCCTACCACACCGCCGTCCTCATGGGCACGGACGTCGACCAGCCGCGCAACCTCGCCAAGTCGGTCACGGTCGAATGATCGTCCGGCCGGAGCGCGAGGACGATATCGACGCCATCCGCGCGCTGACGGAAAGGGCCTTCAGGGCCGCGCCCCATGCCGACGGCACGGAGCACCTGATCATAGACCGCCTGCGCGCGGCCGGCGCCCTGACGCTTTCGCTGGTGGCGGAGGAGGGCGGGGCCGTCGTCGGCCATGTCGCATTTTCCCCGGTTTCGGTGTCCGACGGCAGCGCGGGCTGGTACGGGCTCGGGCCGATCTCGGTCGATCCGTCCCGGCAGGGCGGGGGGATAGGCGGCGGGCTGGTGCGTGAGGGACTTGCGCGGCTGGAAGCGCTCGGTGCGACGGGCTGCGTGCTGCTCGGCGATCCCGCCTATTATGGTCGTTTCGGCTTTGTGGCTGATCCGAAGCTGACGCTCGACGGGGTGCCGCCGGAGTATTTCATGCGTGTGGCGTTTTCTCCGGTTTACGGCGAGGGAACCGTTTCCTATCATCCGGGTTTCTACGGCTGAGCGCTCTCCCACGCCCGCCCCACACTGGACACCAGATGACCGATATCGTCCCGAGACAGTCGCTCGCCATGCGGCTGCGCAACAATTTCCTGACCGGCCTCGTCATCTGCGCGCCGATCGCCATAACCATATGGCTGACCTGGACCTTCATCCGCTGGGCGGATAGCTGGGTGAAGCCCTATATTCCGGCGCGCTACAACCCGGAAAGCTACCTGCAATTCGCCATTCCCGGCTTCGGCCTGCTGATCGCGCTAGTGCTGATCACGCTCATCGGCTTCCTCGGGAAGAACCTGATCGGCCGCACCATCGTCGAGTTCGGCGATTCGCTCTTCAACCGCACGCCGCTGGTGCGCACGGTGCACAAGAGCCTGAAGCAGATCTTCGAGACGGTGCTGAAGGACAAGGGCAATTCCTTCAACAAGGCGGCGATGATAGAATATCCGAGCGCGGGCCTCTGGTCGATCGTCTTCGTGGCGACGGATGCGCGCGGCGAGATCGCGACGAAGTTCAAGTCCATGGGCAAGGACATGGTCGCCTGCTTCCTGCCGCCGACGCCGTTCCCGACGGCCGGTTTCCTCGTCTATGTGCCGCGGGAAAAGCTCGTACCGCTCGACATGAGCGCCGAGGATGCTGCCAAGCTGATCATCTCGGTCGGCCTCGTCACGCCGCCGGAAAAGACGCTGCAGTTCCTCGAAAGCGAAGAGCAGCGCAAGGCCAAGGCGAAAGCCCGCAAGAAGGGATAAGGGCGAGCCGCCCCGCAAGGCGAGACGGCTCGAAACGCGCTATTCCTCGACGACAGGCTTTTTCTGGTCGTTCGGAACGATCAGGTCCGCATCCGCCGGAAGGCGGGACTGCTTTTCCGTCGTAGTGACGCTTGCGGTCGTGATCGTCTTGTCGATCTTGGCTTCCGCCGAGACCTTGTTGTGCCAGGCGCAATCCGCAAGGGCCGCGGATGCCGAAAGGCCAAGCATGACTGCGACTGCGAGAACTGTCTTCATGGCATTTCTCCTCTTCGCTGATGCAAGGGGGAGTATGCCTTCACGCGCGCTCTCGGCGAAATCACGTTTGCGTGGGCCTCAGCCGGCGCGCAGGAACCGGATAGCCTCGTCGCGGCGGTAGAGATAGAGCAGGGTGCGGATCGCCTCGCCGCGCTCGCCGGTCAGCTCCGGGTCGCGTTCCAGGAGATAAGCGGCGTCCTTGCGGGCTATTTCGAGAAGATCGCCATGCGCTTCGAGGCTGGCGACGAGGAAGCCCGGCGTGCCGGACTGCCTTGTGCCGAGAAGCTCGCCTTCGCCGCGCAGTTTCAGGTCTTCCTCCGCGATGCGGAAACCGTCCTCCGTCTCGCGCAGGATCGAAAGCCGCGCCCGGCCGTTCTCGCTGAGCGGCCCCTTGTAGAGCAGGATGCAGCTCGACGCCTCCGCGCCGCGCCCGACGCGACCGCGCAACTGGTGGAGTTGGGCAAGGCCGAAGCGCTCGGCATGCTCGATCACCATGATGGAGGCGTCCGGCACGTCGACGCCGACTTCCACGACGGTCGTCGCAACCAGAAGCCGCGTCTCGCCATTCTTGAAGGCGAGCATGGCGGCATCCTTCTCCGGCCCGCTCATGCGCCCGTGCACGAGGCCGGCGGCCGGGCCGAAGATGCTCGCGAGCGTCGCATGCCGCTCCTCGACGGACATCAGTTCGCTCTCTTCCGTTTCCTCGACCAGTGGGCAGATCCAATAGGCCTTTTTGCCCTCGGCAAGCGCGGCGCGCAGGCGCTCGACGATATCGCCCACACGCTCCTGCGGCACGACGACGGTCTGGATCGGCTTGCGGCCGGCCGGCTTTTCCGTGAGCTTGGAGACATCCATGTCGCCGAAGGCGGCGAGGACGAGGGTGCGCGGGATGGGGGTCGCGGTCATCACCAGCATATGGGGCGAGATGCCCTTGGCTGTCAGCCGCAGGCGCTGGTGCACGCCGAAACGATGCTGCTCGTCCACCACGGCAAGCACCAGGTCCTTATAGGCCACATTGTCCTGGAAGAGCGCATGGGTGCCGATGACGATCTGCGTCTCGCCGGAGGCGATGCGTTCGAGGATGGCATCGCGCTCGCGGCCCTTGGTGCGGCCGGTGAGGACGTCGATGGTGACGCCGGCCGGAGCGGCCATGCGCGCGAGGGTCGTGAAATGCTGGCGGGCGAGGATTTCCGTCGGGGCCATCAGCACGGCCTGCCCGCCGGATTCGACGGCGGCCAGCATTGCCATCAGCGCCACGGCCGTCTTGCCCGCGCCGACATCGCCCTGAAGCAGCCGCAGCATGCGCTGCTCGCCGGCCATGTCCTTCAGCACTTCGGCAATGGCCGCCGCCTGGCTGTTCGTCAGCGAAAAGGGCAGGGCGTCGATGACCGGGCGGCTCAGCGCGCCCGTCGCGGTCACCGGCCTGCCAGCGACTTTGCGCAGGCGCTGGCGCACGAGGGCGAGCGAGATCTGGCCGGCCAGGAACTCGTCATAGGCAAGGCGGCGGCGGGCGGGGGCCTGCGGGTCGAGGTCCGTCTCGTCGCGCGGATCGTGCAGGCGGTGGAAGGCGTCGAAGGCGGAGGGAAAGCCCTGCCGCTGCAGCAGCGTGGCTTCGATCCATTCCGGCAGGTGCGGCACGCGGGCAAGCGCCGCTTCCACCGACTTGCGCAGCACGCGCGAGGTAAGACCCGCCGTGAGACCATGCACCGGCTCGACCAGCGGCACGCTGTCGGCCTCGCCGAGCCGCGCCATATAGTCGGGATGCACCATGGACGGCCGGCCGTTGAACCAGTCGACCTTGCCGCTCACCACCACCGTCTCGTCGACGGGCAGCGCCTTTTCCAGCCAGTTGCCCTTGACCCGGAAGAAGGTAAGCGCCAGTTCCCCGGTCTCGTCGTGCAGGAAGACGCGGTAGGGGTGGTTGGACCGGCCGGGCGGCGGCGGTTGGTGGCGGTCGACGCGGCCGGTGATGGTGACGATGACGCCCTGCGGCGCATGCGCGATGCCCGGCTGGTTACGCCTATCAACGATCGAATGCGGGAAATGGAAGACGAGATCGACGACGCGGCAATCCTCGATGCTCTCCTGCCCGAAGAGGCGCGCATAGAGGTCGCCCAGCTTCGGGCCGATGCCGGGAAGCGAGGAGAGGGGGGCGAAGAGCGGATCGAGCAGGGCGGGTCTCATGGCCGGCAAAATCGCCGGAGATCATGCCTTTGGCAAGGCTGACAAGCGGCTTTTGCCGGTTTATAGAAACGCCGACAAAGCAATTCCAGGAAAAGTGTAGGCGGTTTTCCGTCCGGAATTGCGAACAGCAACATTGCGGGTTGGAATGCGAGGACGATCATGACGGGAACGACACGCTCGAGCGCCGAGATCGACCCGCGCCGCAAGCGCATCCTCTTCCGCTGCTGGCACCGGGGCATCCGCGAGATGGACCTGGTGCTCGGCGCCTTCGCCGACGCCGAGATCGCCACGCTCTCCGCGGCCGAGCTGGACGAGCTGGAGCGCATCATGGCCGAGGAGGACAACGACCTCGTCAAATGGGTGACGGGCGAGAAGCCCGTGCCTGAAGAATTCCGGCGCGGCCTCTTCCCGCGCATCGCCGCCTACCGCCCCGATTTTTCGCCGCTCTTCAAAGAAGACCGCGCATGATCCCCGGATTTTCTCCCGAACGCATTGCCGACGCCGGCCGGCCGATGACCATCGGCGCCGTGCCCTCCGGCGTCGAGCCGCTGATCCTCGCCGACCTTGCCCGCAAGACCGGCCCGGTCGCCTATGTGCTCTCGGACGGCCAGCGCATTTCGGACCTCGAACAGATGCTCGGCTTCGTCGCGCCGGATATCCCGGTGCTGACGCTGCCCGGCTGGGACTGTTTGCCCTATGACCGCGTGTCTCCCAGCGCCGAAGTCTCCGCACGCCGGCTTTCCGCGCTGTCGGCGCTGATCGCCCACCAGAAGAAGCCGCATGCGGCCATCGTGCTCGTCACCGTCAACGCCATGCTGCAAAAGACGGCGCCGCGGCCGGTGATTGAAAGCCTCGCCTTTTCGGCGAAGCCCGGCAACCAGATTCGCATGGACGACATCGCCGCGCGGCTGGAGCGCAACGGCTTCGAGCGCGTGGCGACCGTGCGCGAGGTCGGCGAATTCGCTGTGCGTGGCGGCATCCTCGACGTCTTCGTGCCCGGCAATATGGAACCGCTGCGCCTCGATTTCTTCGGCGACACGCTGGAATCGATCCGTTCCTTCGATCCCGCCAGCCAGCGCACGACCGGGCAGGCGCGCTCCCTCGATCTCAACCCGATGAGCGAGGTGACGCTGACGCCGGAGACGATCTCGCATTTCCGCAAGCAATATCTCTCGTCCTTCGGCGCGGCGACGCGCGACGACGCGCTTTATCAGGCCGTTTCCGAGGGCCGGCGCTATGCCGGCATGGAACATTGGCTGCCGTTGTTCTACGACGAGCTGGAAACCGCCTTCGACTATCTGCAAGGCTTCCATATCGTCACGGACCATACGGTGCGTGAGGCCGCCGTCGAGCGCTCCCGCCTCGTGCGCGACTATTACGACGCGCGCCTCGCCTCCGCCACGCCCGGCAAGGGGCAGGTGGCGCAGGCGACGCCCTACAAGCCCGTTCCCCCGGGCCGTCTCTATCTCGACGCCGAGCGCTTCGCCCGCGAACTCGACGAGCGCGACGCCATCCGCCTCTCGCCCTTCAACGAGCACGAGGGCGAGGCGCGCCATGTCGAGACCGTCGAGGCGCGGCCCGGCATGCGCTGGGCACGGCCGGCCGGCAGCGAGGATGCCGACGGCGCACGCGTCAACGTCTTCGACCAGGCGGTCAAGCACATCGCCGACAAGCGGGCTGCCGGCGCGAAGGTGCTGGTGACGGGCTGGTCGGAAGGCTCGCTCGACCGTCTCCTGCAGGTTCTTGCGGAACACGGCCTCGGCAATGTCGTGCCCGTCGAGAAATTCGGCGATCTCCGCAAGCTGAAACCGGGCGAGGCAGGGTCGGCCGTGCTCAGCCTCGAAAGCGGCTTCGAGGCGGGCGATATCGTCGTCATCGGCGAACAGGATATCCTCGGCGATCGCATGGTGCGCCGCGCCAAGCGCCGCAAGCGTGGCGCCGATTTCATCACCGAGGTCGCCGGCCTCGACGAAGGCTCCATCGTCGTCCATGCCGAGCACGGCATCGGCCGCTTCGTCGGCCTGCGCACCATCGAAGCCGCCGGCGCGCCGCATGCCTGTCTCGAACTCGTCTATGCGGACGACGCAAAGCTCTTCCTGCCCGTCGAAAACATCGACCTCCTCTCCCGCTATGGCGGTGAGGGCACGGATGCGCTCCTCGACAAGCTCGGCGGCGTCGCCTGGCAGGCACGCAAGGCCAAGCTCAAGAAGCGCCTGCTCGACATGGCGGGCGGTCTCATCCAGATCGCCGCCGCGCGCCTCGTGCGCCATGCGCCGGTGCTTGCCGCCCCCGATGGGGTCTATGACGAATTCGCCGCCCGCTTCCCCTATGACGAGACGGACGACCAGGCGAACGCCATCGACGCCGTGCGCGAGGATCTCGGGGCAGGCCGGCCGATGGACCGCCTCGTCTGCGGCGACGTCGGCTTCGGCAAGACGGAGGTGGCGCTGCGCGCCGCCTTCATCGCGGCGATGAACGGCGTTCAGGTCGCCGTCGTCGTGCCGACCACGCTGCTCGCCCGCCAGCATTTCAAGACTTTCTCCGAGCGCTTCCGGGGCCTGCCGATCCGCGTGCAGCAGGCCTCCCGCCTCGTCGGCTCCAAGGAACTGGCGCTGACGAAGAAGGAGCTTTCCGAGGGCAAGACGGATATCGTCGTCGGCACCCATGCGCTGCTCGGCTCGTCGATCAAGTTCGCCAATCTCGGTCTCCTCATCATCGACGAGGAGCAGCATTTCGGCGTGAAGCACAAGGAGCGGCTGAAGGAACTGAAGAGCGACGTGCATGTGTTGACGCTCTCGGCGACGCCCATCCCGCGCACCCTGCAACTGGCCATGACGGGCGTGCGCGAACTCTCGCTCATCACCACCCCGCCGGTCGACCGCATGGCGGTGCGCACCTTCATCTCGCCCTTCGACCCGCTCGTCATCCGTGAGACCTTGATGCGCGAGCACTATCGCGGCGGCCAGAGTTTCTATGTCTGCCCGCGCCTCAGCGATCTTTCTGAAATCCACGATTTCCTGCGCCAGGACGTGCCGGAACTGAAAGTCGCCGTCGCGCATGGCCAGATGCCGGCCACCGAACTCGAAGACATCATGAACGCCTTCTACGAAGGCCGCTACGACGTGCTGCTCTCGACGACCATCGTCGAATCCGGTCTCGATGTGCCGACGGCGAACACGATGATCATCCACCGCGCCGACATGTTCGGCCTCGCCCAGCTCTACCAGCTTCGCGGCCGCGTCGGCCGCTCCAAGGTGCGCGCCTTCGCGCTGCTGACGCTGCCGGTCAACCGCACGCTGACGGGCACCGCCGAACGCCGCCTCAAGGTGCTGCAGTCGCTCGACACGCTCGGCGCCGGCTTCCAGCTCGCCAGCCACGACCTCGACATCCGCGGCGCGGGCAACCTTCTCGGCGAGGAACAGTCCGGCCATATCAAGGAGGTTGGCTTCGAGCTTTACCAGCAGATGCTCGAAGAGGCGGTTGCCGAGATCAAGGGCGACGAGGAGGTCGCCGACAGCGGCTGGTCGCCGCAAATCTCCGTCGGCACGCCGGTCATGATCCCGGACGATTACGTCCCGGACCTGCACCTGCGCCTCGGCCTCTATCGCCGCCTCGGCGAGATCACCGAGCTTGGCGACATCGACGCCTTCGGCGCGGAACTGATCGACCGCTTCGGCCCGCTGCCGACCGAGGTCCAGCATCTCCTCAAGATAGTCTACATCAAGTCGCTCTGCCGCGTGGCCAATGTCGAGAAGCTCGACGCCGGCCCGAAGGGGGTCGTCGTGCAGTTCCGCAACAAGGAATTCCCGAACCCGGCGGCGCTGGTGGGCTACATCGCCAAGCAGGGCACACTGGCGAAGATCCGGCCCGACCAGAGCCTCTTCCTCGCCCGCGACTATCCGACGCCGGAAAGGCGCCTGACCGGCGCGGCGCAGGTGATGACGCAGCTTGCGGGGCTGGCGAAGCAGGCCAATTGATCGAAACGTCGGAGCCGAGAGGAATGCGAAATGCCGGAAATGCACCCATCGGTCACCGTCTACGGCGCAAGCTACAGCGTCTATGTCCGGATCGTGCGCATCGCGCTCCATGAAAAGGGAGTGCCTTACAATCTCGTGCCGGTGGACGTGTTTGCAGACGAGGGCGTGCCGCCGGAGCATCTTGCGCGCCACCCCTTCGGCCGTATCCCGGCCTTCGAGCACGACGGCTTCGCCCTCTACGAGACAAGCGCGATAACCCGCTACGTGGATGAGGCATTTTCCGGACCGCCGCTGCAACCGAGCGCTCTTCGTGATCGCGCGCGCATGAACCAGATCGTCGCGATGCTGGACAATTATGCCTATCTGCCGATGGTGTGGGATGTCTACGTGCAGCGGATGGAAGCATCCGGGGCCGACGCGGTAGACGAAGCGCGCATTGCCGGCGGCCTCGAAAAGGCACGCCTCTTCCTGGGAACGCTTTCGAACTTGCTGGGAGTGGAAAACTGGCTCTCCGGGCCGGAACCATCATTGGCCGATTTTCATGCCGCCCCGATGTTCGGCCTGTTCGCGCAAGCGCCGGAGGGCGCCGCGCTCATTCGCGAATTCCCGTCCATTCAGGCATGGTGGGAGCGGATCAGGGCCCGCCCCTCCGTTCTTGCAGCGAGCGAGTAAACCGCTCAGTTCTTCCCGATGCGCTCCTGCGCCTTCATCGCCGCGATCTCGCGGAAGGCGTCGGTCAGGACGTCGACGGACTGCGCTCCCATCACGGCATATTTGTTGTCGATGATGAAGCAGGGCACGCCCGTCACGCCCATATCGCGGGCCATGCCGATCTCTTCCTTGACCGAATCGACATCGGCGCCGGCGGAGAAGAGGGCAGTGACGACGGCACGGTCCATGCCGGCGGCCTCGGCGACGTCGAGCAGCACCGCGCGGTCGCCGACATTGCGGCCTTCCTCGAAATAGGCCTTGAAGAGGGCGAGGGCCACGCGGTTCTGGACCTCCGGGCCCTCGATCATCGCCCAGCGCAGCAGGCGGTGCGCGTCGAGCGTGTTGGGGCTGATCTTCACGGCGGGGAAGTCGAAGTCGATGCCGTCCTCCTCGCCGAGCCCCGCCAGCATTTCATGGGCGCGGTTGACGGCGTCGGTGCCGCCGAGCTTTTCGGCGAGATGCTTCTTGTGGTCGACGCCTTCGGGCGGCATGTCGGGATTGAGCTGGTACGGCCGGAACGTCACCGCGACGGCAAGCTCGTCCTTCACGGTGTCGATCGCCTTGTCGAGCCGCTTCTTGCCCAGATAGCACCAAGGGCAGACGACGTCCGAGACGACATCGATCGTAATGGCTTCCATCCGGTTTTCCTTTCGAGATGCCGGGACATTCCGGACAGGACGCCGAGATAGGCCGGCGTGCTGCGGCTTTCAACAGGTTACCTAGAGGTAACCCGAGTTCTGGGGATAACCCCTTTACTGCGCCCGCTCGTCCCACCATGTCGGGAACTGGAAACCGTAGAGCGGAACCGCCTGCGGCCGGCCGATATGCTTGGAATGCGCGACCCACTGTTCGCCGAGATGGTAGAGCGGCACGACATAGTAGCCCGAAAGAAGCATCCTGTCGTGCAGGCGCACGGCGGAGCGGAAATCCTCCGCCGTGCGCGCGGTCAGGATGGCCTCGAGGATGCGGTCGACATCGGGATCGGCGACGCCGGCGAAGTTGGAGCTGCCGGGCCGGTCGCGCATGGTCGAGCTCCAGTAGCTGATCTGGTCCCGGCCCGGCGAGAGCGAGGAGGGGAACGCCTTGACGATGACGTCATAGTCGAAGGTCTGCGTCCGGCTCTGGTACTGCGAATCGTCCACCGTGCGGATCGTCGCCTTCACGCCGAGCGCAGTGAGGAAGCGCTGATAGGCGAGCGCCAGCTTCTCCTGGTCCGCGTTCTGCGTCATGATCTCGAAGGTCAGCGGCTTGCCCGCGCCGTCGACCATCTGCCCGCCCCTGATGGCGTAGCCGGCCTTCTCGAAGGAATCCATCGCCTGGCGCAGCACCTTGCGGTCGCGGCCCGAGGCGTCCGTCGTGGGCAGCAGATGCGTACCGTCAAGGATATCCGCGTCGACGCGCGACAGCGCAGGGCCCGCAATCTCGCGCTCGCGCGCATCGGCCGGCACGCCCATCGAGCTCAGCTCGGAATTCTGCCAGTAGCTCTGAGTGCGCTTGTAGGCGTTCTCGAAAAGGCTGCGGTTCACCCAGTCGAAATCGAAGACCAGTGTCAGCGCCTTGCGCAGGTCACGGTTCTGGAAGAGCGGCCGGCGGGTGTTGAAGACGAAGCCGAACATGCCCGAGGGCGTCTTCGGCGTGATGGCGTCCTTGACGACCGCACCGGAGAGGGCGGCCGGGAAATCGTAGCCGCGGGTCCATTTCGTCGGATTGCCCTCCTGATAGAGGTCGATCTCGCCCTTCTTGAACGCCTCGAAAAGCGAATTATCCTGGAGGAAATACTCGACGGAGATCTCGTCGTAATTGTCGAAGCCTACTTTCGAAGGAAGATCCTTTGCCCAATAGTTCGGATCGCGGGCATAGACGATCTTTTCGCCGGGCTTGACCTCCTTCACCTTGTAGGGGCCGGAGCCGAGCGGGAAGGCGAGGGACGTGCGGTCGAAGGTCTCGACGTCGATGGCGTGCTTCGGCAGGATCGGCGAATAGCCGGCGATCAAGAGGGGCGTCTCGCGGTCGGCCTTGTCGTTGAAGGTGAAGCGCACGCCGCGCTCGCCGACCTTCTCGACTTTCTCCACCGCGTCGAGCCGGAGGCTGAAGGGCGAGCGGCCCTTGTCGCGCAGCAGCTCGAAGCTGAAGATGACGTCTTCCGGGGTGATCGGCACGCCGTCGGCCCAGCGCGCCTTGGGGTTCAGGTTGAACTCGATGAAGGTGCGGTCGTCGTCCCATTCCGCCGTTTCGGCGATGAGGCCGTACATGGTGAAGGCCTCGTCGCGGGAGCGCTGCATCAGTGATTCGTAGACGAGGTTGCCGAATTCCGGATCCCACATGCCGCGCGCCGTGGTGCGCATGCTCTTCAGGATAAAGGGATTGAGATTGTCGAACGTGCCGACCACGCCATAGGCGATTCGGCCGCCCTTCTTCACGTCCGGGTTGACATAGCCGAAATGCCTGTAGTCGGGTGGCAGGGCCGGATCGCCGTGCATGGCGATGCCATGCACCGGGGCTGCGTGGCCCAGCGTGGCCGGCAGGCCGAGCAGGCAGGCGGCGAAGGCCATCAGAAAAGGACGCAAGCGTATCTCCTCGTCGGTCGGGATGATTCTCATCTCATTATAGCCGTCAGAAACAGGACGGCACCGTGGCGAGGCGGAAATAGAAGCAACGCGGGATTTTCGCAAGGAAAGGCTGGATATCCGGCGCGGCCCATTGTAACAGGTTACGCCGAAGCGGGTCATGCAAATGCCTCATTTCGCCGACAGGAGAGCGCACGGCTGACCAAACGCCCGAGAGGGGCTTGCGGAGGGGCGCTGTCGCTCCGGCACCGGATTTTCAGGAGACCGAACTCGTCATGATCTTCACATCGAATCTCATCAAGCGGACCGTGCTTTCCGCCTTTGCCGCCTCGGTCGCACTCGCGGCGGCTCCGTCGGCATCGCTCGCGCAGCAGGCCGCTCCGCCGAAGGGCTGGTTCAAGGTCTGCACCAAGCAGGAAGACAACGACGTCTGCATCGTGCAGAACCTTCTGACCGCCACCAGCGGCCAGCTCATCACCGCCGTCGGCCTCATCACCGTCGCCGGCAAGGCCAACCGCAAGATCATGCAGGTCTCGGTTCCGAGCGCGCGTCTGATCCCCGTCGGCGTGCAGATGCAGATCGACGGCGGCAAGGCCCAGAAGCTCGACTACGCCATCTGCATGCCCGACAAGTGCGTGGCCGAAGTGCCGCTCACCGACCAGGTCCTCGCAAGCCTCAAGAAGGGCGGCGAACTGGTCCTGACCTCGGTCAACTTCCAGCGCGCGCCGAACCCGATCAAGATCTCGCTCGAAGGCTTCACCGGCGTCTTCGACGGCGAGCCGATCGAACAGTCGCAGCTCGAAGAGCGCCAGCGCCTGCTGCAGGAAGAAATGCAGAAGAAGGCCGAGGAAGCCCGCAAGAAGCTTGAAGACGCTCAGAAGGCGGCCAAGAGCCAGTAAGCGGCCCTCTTGCCAGATACGAAAAACCCGGCCATCGGCCGGGTTTTTTATTGCCTGCCATCAGGATCCGCCGATCAGTGGAAGAGGCTGCTCTGCTCCTTCCAGCGGTAATGGCCCTTGTCGACATCCATCAGCGCGCGGACCTGCGGGTGGCGGATCGGCTGGCCGCTGTCGTCGGCGACGAGGTTCTGCTCGGAGACATAGGCGACATATTCCGTGTCCTCGTTCTCCGCGAAGAGATGGTAGAAGGGCTGATCCTTCGAGGGCCTTATCTCGGCCGGAATGGAATTCCACCATTCTTCGGTATTGGCGAATTCGGGATCGACGTCGAAGATCACGCCGCGGAACGGGAAGACCCGGTGGCGGACCACGTCGCCGATGGCAAATTTTGCGTCACGCATCTTCATGGCGTACCTACCTTTCCACTTATATTTGGGTAATTTCGCTGAAACATCAATAGTTCCGGCGCGGGCCGCACGTCCCCTCGCGAAGGGGCTGCGCTTGCGCCTCCGGCGGTTTCGGCGTACCTCGGAAAAAGATGTTTCAGGCGGACCGGACGGCATGAACAACCAGTGGGGCAGGAGCGGCAACGGAACGACGGCAGGCGGCGGCTCCAGGGCGGGCGGCATCCTGTTCGCCTCCGTCGTCAGCCTGGCGCTGGGCGCGGCAGCCGGCTATGGCGGCCTGCGCGTGATGAGCGGCGCGGTTCCGGCCAGCGAGATAGAGCAGCGGGACCAGCGCATCGCCGAGCTTGCAAGGGAACTCGATGCCCGCATCGCGCAGATCGAGGACGGCAGCCAGCGATCTCAAACCCTCGCCGACGAGAACCGTACCCTCAAGCAGCAGATGGAGGCCCTTCGCAACGGCGTAGGGAGCTCCGACAACTCTGCCGTTACGGAAAATGCGCGGCTGACGCAGGAAGTCATCCCGGGGCTGAAGAGCGATCTGCAACGCGCCTCCCGGCGCGCCTCCGACGCGGAAGCCTCGAAGACGAAGGCCGAGAACGCCCTGCAGGAGCGCGAGCGCCAACTCTCCCTTAGCGCCGACCAGATCGCGCGGCTGGAAAAGGCCCTGGACCAGGCCCGCGGCGTGCAGGCGGGCGCACAGAGCGCCGAGGCGAAGCGTTTCGCGGCAGAGACCGCCACGCTGCGCAGGCAGCTCGAGGACGCGCAGCGCGCCGAAAAGACCATGCGGGCGAAGGACCTGCCTGCATTGCGCAAGGAGATCGTCGACAGGGACCGGGAGATTGCCGATCTCAAGGCCAGCAATGATACGCTCACGGCACGGATCGGCGCGCTGGAGGCGGCAGCGCGTTCAGTGCAGCAGAAGGGCCCCGGGAATGCCGGAGAGGGTCCGGCGCGCGACAATGCGAAGCCGGCCGATAGTCGAAATCCGCGCGACGCGTCGCTCGTAGCCGACGCGATGCGCGATGCGCCCGGCCTCGACCGTCTCACCGGCACACAGCGCGACCAGCTGGAACGCACGCTGGTTTCCGGCGAATGCGTCACCAATTCGCTCGGCGGCGTCTTCAAGCGCGTGCCGGTGCTGACGCTTCGCAATCTGATGCGCGACCTCGACAGCGACTGCTAGTTCCGTGGCGGCCTTGCCGCCGGCCTGTATTTCCACAATTCCGGTGCACAGCCGTCGCCGGAATTGCCCAAGGGGAGGGATTTCGATGAAGCGATCTGTTCTTGCGGCCGCACTCGGCCTCGCACTTTCCATCGGCACGGCATCGGCCGAGGGGATCGAGCGCGACATCATGACCGGCGGCCCGCAGGGCACCTATATCAAGATCGGCCGCGACATCGCCGCGCTCGGCGCCGAATGCGGCCTCAAGCTGAACGTGGTCGAAAGCGCCGGTTCGCTGGAAAACTTCGTCGGCGTGCGCAACCGCCGCAACACCCAGTTCGGCATCGTGCAGAGCGACGTGCTCGAATATCTGAAGACCTTCGAGGTGAACGACCCGGAGGTGCAGAAGGCGGTGAAGGGCGTGCGCATCATGTTTCCGCTCTACAATGAGGAGATTCATGTCCTCGCCCGCAAGGACATTGCCGGCATGAAGGACCTCGCCGGCAAGAAGATCGCCGTCGGCAAGAAGGACAGCGGCACTTTCCTGACGGCGACGCTGATCATGGACATCCTCCAGGTCAAGCCCGGCGAGCGCATCGACATCAATCCGGACGAAGCGCTGCCCAAGCTGCTCTCCGGTGAGATCGACGCCTTCTTCTACGTCGCGGGCGCACCCGCCGCGCTCTTTGCCGGCAACGATATCGACAAGGCGAAATTTCATCTCCTGCCGATCACCGAGGCACCGCTGCTCGCCACCTACACGCCCTCGCGGATCGAGGCGGGCACCTATTCGTTCCAGGACCAGCCGGTCGATCTCGTCGCGGTAAAGGCCGTGATGATGACCTATGACTACGACGTCAAGCGCAACGCCTATCACCGCGACAGCTGCAAGACGGTCTCCGATTTCTCCAGCCTCATCCTGACGGGGCTCGACAAGCTGAAGGCGACCGGCCACCCCAAATGGAAGACGGTGGACCTCACCGCCCTGCCGCCCGGCTGGCAGGTGGGCGTCTGCGTCAAGGCCGGCATGGCGATGGACTACAAGCCCTCCTGCAAGGCCCCAGCCGAAAAGGCGGTGAGCGGCGCGGACGACTCGAACGAGGAATACCTGAACCTCCTCAAGCAGCGGCTGCAGCAGTAGCACTGTAGAAGGGACTTCCTTTCGCTGGCCGAGTACCCGGCCTGACACCTCGGGTCGCGCCCGAAGGCGGTGGCGGAGAGGATAGGACATCCGCTGCAAACGACGCGGCATCTGGCTCCGCCGCTTGTGCACAGACATCTCTTCTTTCGTCATCCTTGGGCTCGCCCCGAGGATCCACGCGACATCCTCAGCCTGATCGGCACGGCCACCCGCCGGCAACAAAAAACCCGGCCGATGGCCGGGTTTTCCATATGGAGCACCTCCCGCCCGAAGACGGGCGGAAATGCCGCCGATCAGGCGGAGTAGTACATGTCGAACTCGACCGGGTGGGGGGTCATTTCGAAGCGCATGACTTCCGCCATCTTCAGTTCGATGTAGGAATCGATCTGGTCGTCGTCGAACACGCCGCCGGCGGTGAGGAACTTGCGGTCCTTGTCAAGGTTTTCGAGGGCCTCGCGCAGCGAGCCGCAGACGGTCGGGATCTTCTTCAGTTCCTTCGGCGGCAGGTCGTAGAGGTCCTTGTCCATGGCCTTGCCGGGATGGATCTTGTTCTTGATGCCGTCGAGGCCGGCCATCAGCATGGCGGCGAAGCCGAGATAGGGGTTGCCGAGCGGGTCGGGGAAGCGGATTTCGACGCGCTTGGATTTCGGACCCGTGCCGAACGGAATGCGGCAGGAAGCCGAGCGGTTGCGGGCCGAATAGGCGAGCAGGACCGGCGCCTCATAGCCCGGGACGAGACGCTTGTAGGAGTTCGTCGTCGGGTTGGTGAAGGCGTTGATGGCCTTGGCATGCTTGATGATGCCGCCGATGAAGTAAAGGCAGCTCTCGGAAAGGCCGGCATACTCGTCGCCGGCGAAGGTCGGCTTCGAATCCTTCCAGATCGACAGGTGAACGTGCATGCCCGAGCCATTGTCGCCGAAGATCGGCTTCGGCATGAAGGTTGCCGTCTTGCCATAGGCATTGGCGACCTGGTGCACCGCGTATTTGTAGATCTGCACCTTGTCGGCGCTGCGGACGAGCGTGTCGAACTTGACGCCGAGCTCGTGCTGGGCGGCGGCCACTTCATGGTGCTGCTTTTCGACAGTGACGCCCATTTCGGCGAGGACCGTCAGCATTTCGGAGCGCATGTCCTGGCAGCTGTCGATCGGCGGGACCGGCAGGTAGCCGCCCTTGACGCGCGGACGGTGGCCGAGGTTGCCGGTCTCGTAGGCGGTGTCGTCGTTGGAGGGCAGCTCGGACGAGTCCAGCTTGAAGCCGGTATTGTAGGGGTCGGCCTTGTACTTGACGTCGTCGAAGACGAAGAATTCCGGTTCCGGGCCGGCATAGACGGTGTCGCCGATGCCCGATGCCTTGAGGAAGGCTTCGGCCTTCTTGGCGGTGCCGCGCGGGTCGCGGTTATAGGCTTCGCCCGAGACCGGCTCGAGGATGTCGCAGAGGATGACCATGGTGGACTGCGCGAAGAACGGGTCCATATGGGCGGTCGCCGGATCGGGCATCATCACCATGTCGGACTCGTTGATGGCTTTCCAGCCGGCAATCGAGGAGCCGTCGAACATGACGCCGTCGGCGAACATGTCCTCGTCGACGCAGCTGACGTCCATCGTGATGTGGTGCAGCTTGCCACGGGGGTCCGTGTAGCGCAGGTCGACGAACTTTACGTCGTTTTCCTTGATTTGCTTGAGGATGTCATTGGCAGTCGTCATGTGTTGGTTCCTGTGTGAGATGACGAGATGGAAAGCCTTGGCCGGAAGGCGAGGCGGGATCAGATGGCGTCGATGCCGGTTTCGCCGGTACGGATGCGGATGACTTCTTCGACGTTGGAGACAAAAATCTTGCCGTCGCCGATGCGGCCGGTCTGGGCCGCGTTGCGGATTGCCTCGATGACGGCTTCCGCGTTCTCGTCCGCCAGGACGACCTCGACCTTCACCTTGGGCAGGAAGTCGACGACGTATTCGGCGCCACGGTAGAGTTCCGTATGGCCCTTCTGGCGTCCAAAACCCTTCGCCTCGGTGACGGTGATGCCCTGGAGGCCGACCTCCTGGAGGGCCTCCTTCACCTCATCGAGTTTGAAGGGCTTGATGATCGCTTCGATCTTTTTCATGAGAAGATGTCTCTCCGCTTCTCCCGTTTGCGCAGCAGGACGGCGCCCGCTGCTCACTCCGAATGCATGTAGCATGCCAAGTCGAAGCAGGATGCATGCCAGACCGGAGGAAATCCGTTTCTTTCACCATCCCGCTCGTCCTCACGCGGCGATGATGCGGCTTTCCGGGCAAAAGGGCTAGGGGCTCCTGCCTAAAAATTGTCTCTTTGCTTTCCGTAGGGTCGAAGGAGGCGGGATGTCGGGCAATGCTGCCCGAGAAAGCTGCAAATTTGAGCATATCGAATATGCAGATGCATAAAAATCAGGCTTTTGGCGAAGATGGCCGACGGGCTTGCAGCGGCCGGGTCTTTGCGGGCATGGTGGGGCATGCATCAGGAAATCGATACCTTGATCATCACGCCCGGGGACATGGGCCGCATCGATACCGCCGCCGCGGCATCGGGCCTTGCGAGCTACGGCCTGATGGAGCGGGCCGGGCAGGCGGTCGCGGCGGCGGCGCTGCGGCGCTTTCCCGGAGCGCTCCGCTTCGTGGTGCTCTGCGGGCCCGGTAACAATGGCGGCGACGGATATGTCGCCGCGCGGGCGCTCAAGGCGGCCGGCGCGGAGGTCGCCGTCCACGCCCTCGGTGATCCAGCCGCGCTCAGGGGCGACGCGGCCACTGCCTTCCGGCATTTCGGCGCCGCGCCGTCCACGCTTGCGGAATACGAACCGCGCCCGGGCGACGTGGTCGTCGATGCGCTGTTCGGCGCGGGCCTGTCGCGCGACCTGCCGGACGAGGCCGTGCAGGTCGTCGAGGCCGTGCGCCGGCATGCGCTGCCGGTCCTTGCGGTGGACCTGCCGTCCGGTATCGACGGGCGGACGGGCGAGGTGAGGGGCGCGGCCTTCGACGCCGTCGCGACCGTCACCTTCATGTGCCGCAAGCCGGGCCACCTGCTCCTGCCCGGCAGGACGCTCTCCGGCGACGTGGAGGTTTTTGACATCGGCATTCCCGGCCGAATCCTCGCCGGCCATGCCGGCCATGTCCGGGTGAACACACCTTATGTCTGGCGGCTTGCCGAGCCGCGGCAGGCCGGCGCGACGCATAAATATGTCCGCGGCCATCTCGCCGTCTTCTCCGGCCCGGCCACCGCTACCGGTGCTGCGCGACTTTCCGCGGCGGCCGGCCTTCGCGCCGGGGCCGGCCTCGTCACCGTGCTTTCTCCCACGGAAGCGCTTTCCGCCAATGCCGCCCATCTGACCGGCGTGATGCTGAAAGGCGTGGACGGGAAGGCCGACCTCGCCGCCCTGCTCGAAGACGAGCGCCTCAAAACCTTCGTCCTCGGCCCCGGCTTCGGAGATGCTACAAGGGCGAGGGCCTATGCCGGCCTGATCGCCGCAAAAGGCCGCCGCCTCGTGCTCGACGCCGACGGCATCAGCGCCTTCCGCGATGCGCCGGAGGCGCTCTTTAAGCTTTTCGCCGGCGGGGAGACGCGGCTGGTGCTGACGCCGCATGACGGGGAATTCGCGCGGCTCTTTCCCGACCTCGCCGGCGACGGGACACTTTCCAAGATCGATCGCGCGCAGAAGGCGGCCGCCCGAAGCCATGCGGCCGTGATCCTCAAGGGCGCCGATACGGTGATCGCCGCGCCCGACGGCCGCGCGCTCGTCAACGAGAATGCGCCGCCCTGGCTCGCCACCGCCGGCTCGGGCGATGTGCTGGCGGGCATCGTCGGCGCGCATCTGACCCAAGGCATGCCCGCCTTCGAAGCCGCGGCCAGCGCCGTCTGGCGCCACGGCGAGGCCGGAAGCATCGCGGGCGAGGGATTGACGGCAGAGGATCTTTCAGAAGCCATCCCGCCCTGGCCCGCAGCGTGAGCGTTTCGCTTCCGTCGAGAAGACCCGAACCTTGCCTCAGCCCGTTCGCTTCTTCAGTTCGCGCGCGCCGTTCGGCGCGTTGACCTTGCCGGAGGTGATGAAGAAGGCGAAGACGTCGCGGGCCTTGCCGGCGGGCTTCGTCGCGGGATCGACCTTCGGCAGGTCGGACGGCTCGCCGCCGCCGGCCCAGTCCTTGAGCCGGCCCGCCCATTCGTCCAGCGCCTTTAGGGGATAGCAGGTCTCGATGTCGTCCGACCCGCGCTGCAAACGGGCATAGACGAAGTCCGCCGTCACGTCGGCGATCTCGGGATAGTCCTCATGCTGCGCATAGACGATCGCCATATTGTGCTTGCGGGCAAGCGCGGCGAATTCCGGCACCTTGAAGCTGTCATGGCGCACTTCGAGCGCGTGTTTCAGCCTGAGCCCGTCCAGCTTTTCCGGCAGCAGTTTCAGGAACCCCTCGAAATCCGCCGGCTCGAATTTCTTCGTCGGCGGGAACTGCCAGAGGATCGGGCCGAGATGGTCGCCGAGTTCGGTCAGCCCCTGTGTCAGGAATTTCTCGACGGATTCGCCGCCGTCGGCGAGGACCTTGCGGTTCGTCGTGAAGCGGCTCGCCTTGAGCGAGAAGATGAAGCCGTCCGGCACTTCCGAGGCCCATTTGGCGAAGGTCTCCGGCTTCTGCGAGCCGTAATAGGTGCCGTTCACCTCGATGGCCGACAATTCGCGGCTGGCGAATTCGAGCTGCCGCTTCTTCGGCAGCTTCTCGGGATAGAAGGTTCCCTCCCAAGGCGCGAAGGTCCAGCCGCCGATCCCGGTTCTGATGGTGCCGGATGTGCTCATGCTCTCCTCCCGTGTGATTATTCCGCCGCCACCCGCTTCATCGGCCGGCGCTCCAGCAGCTCTTTCAGGAACTGGCCGGTATAGGAGCGCTCGACCTTCACGACATCCTCCGGCGTGCCTTCCGCGATCACCTCGCCGCCGCCGTCGCCGCCCTCGGGGCCGAAGTCGATGATCCAGTCGGCGGTCTTGATGACCTCCAGATTGTGCTCGATGACGACCACCGAATTGCCCTGGTTGACCAGCTCGTGCAGCACTTCCAGCAGCTTGGCCACGTCATGGAAATGCAGACCCGTCGTCGGCTCGTCGAGGATATAGAGCGTGCGCCCGGTCGAGCGCTTGGACAGCTCCTTGGCGAGCTTGACGCGCTGCGCCTCGCCACCCGACAGGGTGTTCGCCTGCTGGCCGACCTTGATATAGCCGAGGCCGACCTGGTTCAGCGTCGTGAGCTTGTCGCGTACGGCGGGAACGGCGGCGAAGAACTCGACGCCTTCCTCCACGGTCATGTCCAGCACGTCGGCGATCGACTTGCCCTTGAAGGTGACGTCGAGCGTCTCGCGGTTGTAGCGCTTGCCGTGGCAGACGTCGCAGGTGACGTAGACGTCCGGCAGGAAGTGCATCTCGATCTTGATGACGCCGTCGCCCTGGCAGGCCTCGCAGCGCCCGCCCTTGACGTTGAAGGAGAAGCGGCCCGGCTGGTAGCCGCGCGCCTTCGCTTCGGGAAGGCCCGCAAACCAGTCGCGGATCGGCGTGAAGGCGCCGGTATAGGTCGCCGGGTTCGAGCGCGGCGTGCGGCCGATGGGCGACTGGTCGATGTCGATGACCTTGTCGATATATTCGAAGCCGTCGATGCGCTCGTGCTCGGCCGGAATCTCGCGCGCGCCCATGATGCGGCGCGCGGCGGACTTGTAGAGCGTCTCGATCAGGAAGGTCGACTTGCCGCCGCCGGAAACGCCCGTAACGGCCGTGAAGACGCCAAGGGGGATGGAGGCCGTGACATTCTTCAGATTGTTAGCTTTCGCTCCGACGACCTTGATTTCCTTTTTCTTCTTCGGCTTGCGCCGCTCGGCGGGAACGGCGACGGAAAGCTCGCCGGAAAGGTATTTGCCGGTCAGCGACGCCGGATTGGCGATGACCTCCTCGGGCGTGCCCTGCGCGATCACCTGGCCGCCATGAATGCCGGCGGCAGGGCCGATATCGACCACATAATCCGCCGTCAGGATCGCGTCCTCGTCATGCTCAACGACGATCACCGTGTTGCCGATGTCGCGAAGGTGCCGCAGCGTTTCGAGCAGGCGCGCATTGTCGCGCTGGTGGAGGCCGATGGACGGCTCGTCCAGCACGTAGAGCACGCCCGTCAGGCCGGAACCGATCTGCGAGGCGAGGCGGATGCGCTGGCTCTCGCCGCCCGACAGCGTGCCGGAATTGCGCGAGAGCGAGAGATATTCGAGGCCGACATCGTTGAGGAAGCGCAGGCGCTCGCGGATCTCCTTGAGGATGCGCACGGCGATCTCGTTCTGCTTGGCGTTGAGATGCTCCGGCAGCGCCTCGAACCAGTCGCGCGCCACGCGGATCGACATTTCCGTCGTCTCGCCGATATGCAGCTTGTTGATCTTCACCGCCAGCGCCTCGGGTTTCAGGCGATAGCCGTTGCAGGCCGGGCAGGGGGCGGCCGACATGTAGCGCTCGATCTCCTCGCGCGACCAGGCCGAATCCGTTTCCTTCCAGCGGCGTTCGAGGTTCGGCACGATACCCTCGAAGGTCTTGACCGTCTTGTAGGAGCGCGCGCCGTCCTTGTAATTGAACTCGATCTTCTCCCTCGTGCCGTTGAGGATGGCGTTCTGCGCCTCCTCGGATAATTCCGACCAGCGATTGGAGAGCTTGAAGCCGTAGGCCGCGCCGAGCGCTTCCAGCGTCTGGTTGTAGTAGGGCGAGGACGACTTTGCCCAGGGCGCGATAGCGCCGTCGCGCAGCGTGCGTTCGCTTTCCGGCACGATCAGATCCGGGTCGATCTTCTGCTGGCTGCCGAGACCGTCGCAGGTCGGGCAGGCGCCGAAGGGGTTGTTGAACGAGAAGAGCCGCGGCTCGATTTCCGGAATGGTGAAGCCGGAGACCGGGCAGGCGAATTTTTCCGAGAACAGCACGCGCTCATGCGTCTCGTTCAGCGACTTGTTGGCCGAGCCGCCCGCCGCCGTCTCCTCGACGGGCAGCGGCTTGTCGGCGAATTCCGCGATGGCGAGCCCGTCGGCGAGCTTGAGGCAGGTCTCGAGGCTGTCCGCGAGGCGCGAGGCGAGGTCCGGGCGCACGACGACGCGGTCGACCACCACGTCGATATCGTGCTTGTATTTCTTGTCGAGCGCGGGGACGTCGGCGATCTCGTAGAACTGGCCGTCCACCTTGACGCGCTGGAACCCCTTCTTCATCAGCTCGGCGAGTTCCTTCTTGTACTCGCCCTTGCGACCGCGCACGACGGGCGCGAGGATATAGAGGCGCGTGCCTTCGCCGAATTCCAGCACGCGGTCGACCATCTGGCTGACCGTCTGGCTCTCGATGGGCAGGCCCGTCGCCGGAGAATAGGGAACGCCGACGCGCGCGAAGAGCAGGCGCATGTAGTCGTAAATCTCGGTGACCGTGCCGACGGTCGAGCGCGGGTTCTTCGAGGTCGTCTTCTGCTCGATGGAGATGGCGGGCGACAGGCCGTCGATCTGGTCGACATCCGGCTTCTGCATCATCTCCAGGAACTGGCGCGCATAGGCCGAAAGGCTCTCGACATAGCGGCGCTGCCCCTCGGCATAGATCGTGTCGAAGGCGAGCGACGATTTGCCGGAGCCGGAAAGGCCCGTCATCACGATCAGCTTGTTGCGGGGCAGGTCGAGATCGATGCCCTTGAGATTGTGTTCGCGCGCGCCGCGAATGGAAATGGTCTTGAGTTCGCTCATGGTATCCAGCGTCAGAAGGTCGTTGCGCATTGCAGAAGGGGTCGGCCCCTATGTAGGCATTGGTTGGAGCCTGTCCATGCGCGGTCAGAAGATTCCGTGCCCGTTTCCGATTCGGTTGACAAGAGTGTAGGGAATTATTAGAACAAAAAAAGAACGAATTTTCGCAATTGATCTGTGGATTATCGCTTGCACGGGGCGGCGCCGGCGCGCGGCAGCCGATAAGATGCCGCATTCGTGTAGTGATAATGATGCCGGCGCCTTTCGTCCGGCGCGACAACGGGAAGTACGGGCATGGCTGGTAGCGTCAACAAGGTGATCTTGATCGGGAATGTCGGGGCAGACCCGGAAATCCGGCGGACGCAGGACGGTCGGCCGATCGCCAACCTGCGCATCGCCACCTCCGAGACCTGGCGCGACCGCAACAGCGGCGAGCGCCGCGAGAAGACGGAATGGCACAATGTCGTCGTCTTCAACGAGGGCCTGTGCAAGGTCGTCGAGCAATATGTGAAGAAGGGCGCCAAGCTCTATATCGAGGGCGCGCTGCAGACCCGCAAGTGGCAGGACCAGACCGGCAACGACCGCTATTCGACGGAAGTCGTTCTGCAAGGCTTCAACTCCACGCTGACCATGCTCGACGGGCGCGGTGAGGGCGGTGGCGAGCGCCGTGGCGGCGGCGATTTCGGCGGCAGCAGCAATTATGGCGGCGGCGCGCCGAGCTACGACGACTACGGCTCGCGCCCGGCCTCTGGCGGCGGCGGCAGCCGTTCGGGCGGCGGTTCGCTGTCGCGCGACATGGACGACGACATTCCGTTCTGAAGACGGATCGAGGCCGGCGGGAACGCCGGCCTTTTTCTTGGCGCTTTCTGCCTGAGAAGCTTGACTGCGAGGCTCGGCATGAGCGACGGCAAGACGGTAGCAGACTTGCTCTTCCTGCGCCCCGGCGAGGGACGGACCTACCCGCTGGGGCAGATGAACGCCGTCTTCAAGGCGGACCACCACGAAACGGAAAGTGCCTACAGCGTCTCGGAATGGTGGTTGGAGCCGCATGCAGCAGGGCCGGGAGCCCATGCCCATGCCGGCAATGTGGAACTCTTCTACGTGATCTCCGGTGTCGCCAGCATCCTTGCCGGCGAGGAATGGCTGGAGGCGCCTGCGGGCAGCTTCGTGCGAATTCCGGCGACCGTCATACATGATTTCGAGAACCGGACGGACCAGCGGGTCGGCCTGCTCAATGTCTTTCTGCCCGGCGGCTTCGAGGAAAACATGCCGGCCATCGCGAAATGGTTCGCCGAAAACCCGCCCGTCAGCCGATAAACACCGACTTCACGCCGTCCACCACGAACTGCACCGCGAGCGCGGCGAGGATCACGCCGAGCAGGCGCGTCAGGATCGCGCGGCCGGTATTGCCGAGGAAGCGGTCGATGCGCTCGGCGATGACCAGCGACAGGAAGAGAATGCCGATGCAGAGCGCGAGGACGCCGATGAGGGCGCTGCGCTCGAGGACGGAGGGGAAGGAGCCGGAGAGGAGGATCGTCGCGGAGATCGCGCCGGGACCGGCAATGAGCGGCAAAGCGAGCGGGAAGACCGCGATATTGTGGATGTGGTCGCGGGTGATCGCCACTTCGCTGGTTTTTTCCTTCCGCTCGTTGCGGCGCTCGAAGATCATCTCGAAGGCGATCCAGAACAGCAGCAGCCCGCCGGCGATGCGGAAGGCGCCGATGGAGATGCCGAGCAGCGAGAGCACGCCGGCGCCCGTCAGGGCGAAGACGGCGAGGATGCAGAAGGCGATGAGCGAGCCGCGCAGCGCCACCTGCTTGCGCTGCGGCCGCGTCATGCCGACGGTCAGCCCCAGGAAGATCGGCGCAAGGCCCGGCGGGTCGAGGGTCACGAGCAGCGTCGTGACGGCATTGACCAGAAGATCGATGTTCAGCATTGCGGCGTCCCCCTCGCCTCGAGCGGCCGTTTCGACGGCCTTGTGCCCGCATTGTTAGGCGAGGGCGGCGCATTAGGGAAGGGCGGCCACGAAAATGCGCAAATTGGCGGATTTTCTGGGAAAAGCCTGTTCAAAACCCTTGGTGAAATTGGCGCTCCGGGTGCCGGTAGGCTATAAAATGAGGACTGATTCTGAACAAAGATCGTGACCGAAATTGACAGAACAATCGACACCCGGCGGCAAGAACCCTCCCGGCATTGAGCCGATCTCCATCATCGAGGAAATGCAGCGCTCCTATCTCGATTACGCCATGAGCGTGATCGTGTCCCGCGCGCTTCCCGATGTGCGTGACGGCCTGAAGCCCGTGCACCGGCGCATCCTCTACTCGATGAGCGAGATGGGCGTCGACTGGAACAAGAAATATGTGAAGTCGGCCCGCGTGACCGGTGACGTGATGGGTAAATACCATCCGCACGGCGACGCCGCGATCTACGACGCCCTCGCGCGCATGGCGCAGGACTGGTCGCTCCGCCTCCCGCTCATCGACGGTCAGGGCAATTTCGGCTCGGTCGACGGCGACCCGCCGGCGGCCCAGCGCTACACGGAATGCCGCCTGGAAAAGGCCGCCCATTCCCTGCTCGACGACCTGGACAAGGAAACGGTCAACTTCCGCGACAACTATGACGGCACGCTCTCCGAGCCGGTCGTCGTTCCGGCGAAGTTCCCGAACCTGCTCGTCAATGGCGCCGGCGGCATCGCCGTCGGCATGGCGACGAACATTCCGCCCCACAACCTCTCGGAAGTCATCAACGGCTGTATCGCGCTGATCGACAATCCGGCGATCGATCTTCTCGACCTGATGCAGATCATTCCCGGCCCGGACTTCCCGACCGGCGCGCTGATCCTCGGCCGCGCCGGCATCCGCCAGGCCTACGAGACCGGCCGCGGCTCCATCGTCATGCGCGGGCGCGCCACCATCGAGCCGATGCGCGGCGACCGCGAGCAGATCATCATCACCGAGATTCCCTATCAGGTGAACAAGGCGACGATGATCGAGAAGATGGCGGAACTCGTGCGCGACAAGCGCATCGAGGGCATTTCCGACCTTCGCGACGAATCCGACCGCGAGGGCTACCGCGTCGTCATCGAGCTGAAGCGCGACGCCAATGCGGACGTCATCCTCAACCAGCTCTACCGCTACACGCCGCTGCAAACTTCGTTCGGCGCGAACATGGTGGCGCTGAACGGCGGCAAGCCGGAGCAGATGAACCTGCTCGACATGCTGCGCGCCTTCGTCGCCTTCCGCGAGGAAGTCGTCAGCCGCCGTACCAAGTACCTGCTGCGCAAGGCGCGCGACCGCGCCCACGTCTTGGTGGGTCTTGCCATCGCCGTCGCCAATATCGACGAGGTGATCAACCTCATCCGCCGCGCGCCCGATCCGCAGACGGCGCGCGAGCAGTTGATGGAGCGCCGCTGGCCGGCCAAGGACGTCGAGGGGCTGATCCGCCTCATCGACGATCCGCGCCACCGCATCAATGACGACCTCACCTACAATCTGTCCGAGGAACAGGCCCGCGCCATCCTCGAGCTGCGCCTCGCACGCCTCACGGCGCTTGGCCGCGACGAGATCGACGAGGAACTCAACAAGATCGGCGAGGAGATCAAGGATTATCTCGACATCCTCTCCTCGCGCCTGCGCATCATGACCATCGTCAAGGACGAGCTCGGCGCGATCCGCGACGAGTTCGGCACGCCGCGCCGCACCGAGATCGCCGAGGGCGGCCCGGACATGGACGACGAGGACCTGATCGCCCGCGAGGACATGGTCGTCACCGTCTCGCATGCCGGCTATGTCAAGCGCGTGCCGCTCGCGACCTATCGCGCGCAGCGCCGCGGCGGCAAGGGCCGCTCCGGCATGGCCATGAAGGACGAGGATTTCGCGACCCGCCTCTTCGTCGCCAATACGCATACGCCGGTGCTGTTCTTCTCCTCCCGCGGCATCGTCTACAAGGAGAAGGTCTGGCGCCTGCCGATCGGCACGCCCCAGTCGAAGGGCAAGGCGCTGATCAACATGCTGCCGCTGGAGCCCGGCGAACGCATCACGACAATCATGCCGCTGCCCGAGGACGAAACGACGTGGGAAAACCTCGACGTCATGTTCTCGACGACCCGCGGCACGGTCCGCCGTAACAAGCTGTCGGACTTCGTGCAGGTCAACCGCAACGGCAAGATCGCGATGAAGCTCGAGGAAGAGGGCGACGAGATCCTCAACGTCGAGACCTGCACGGAGCGGGACGACGTATTGCTGACGACGGCGCTCGGCCAGTGCATCCGCTTCCCGGTCGATGACGTGCGCGTCTTCGCCGGCCGCAACTCGGTCGGCGTGCGCGGCATCACGCTGGGCAGCGGCGACCGCATCATCTCGATGACCATCGTCAAGCACGTCGATGCCGAACCGTGGGAACGCGCCGCCTATCTCAAGCGCTCCGCCGCCGAGCGCCGTGCGAGCGGCGTCGACGAGGAAGATATCGCGCTGGTCGGTGAAGATGTCGGCGAAGTCGGCGATCTTGCGGAAGACCGCTATCAGGAGCTGAGGGGCCAGGAGCAGTTCGTGCTGACGGTCTCGCAGAAGGGCTACGGCAAGCGCTCGTCCTCCTACGACTTCCGCACCTCCGGCCGCGGCGGCAAGGGCATCCGCGCCACCGACACGTCCAAGACGGGCGAGATCGGCGAACTGGTCGCCGCCTTCCCGGTCGAGGAGAAGGACCAGCTCATGCTCGTCTCCGACGGCGGCCAGCTCATCCGCGTGCCGGTCGACGGCATCCGCATCGCCAGCCGCGCGACGAAGGGCGTGACGATCTTCTCCACCGCCAAGGACGAGAAGGTGGTTTCCGTCGAGCGCATCAGCGAGCCGGAAGGCGACGAGGATGCCGAGGGCGTCGCCGAAGAGGGCGATATCGAAACCGGGGACACCGTGGAGGGCGGCGAGGAATAGTCCTCGCCCAAATTCAGGACATGAAAAAGCCGGACGGGCAGGGAACGACCGTCCGGCTTTTCATTTGGAGCGGGCAGCCCGGAGGGAAGACTGCCCGCTTTGACGGCGGCAAGGGGCGCTCTCAGACGCCGAAGCCGCCTGCTTTCGTTTTCAGCCGTACGGCCTTCAGGACCGCGCGCTCACGCTTGATCTCGTGGATCGTGCGGGCAAAGTCCATCATGAAGACCGTGCTGATGAAGACCATGGAAAGAATGCTGATCGCGGCCATGGGAAACGCCCTAGCGCAGCCATTTGCCGCGGCCGGCGACCTTGGGCGCGGCCGGGCGATCCTCTTCCCGCAGCGCATGAATCGTTGCCGCGGTCAGCGCGATGAACATGGTCATGCAAAGTAGAGCGAGTGCCATTTTCGTGTTCCTTCCAGCCTAAGGAAACGCGTTACTTGTTCCGTTGGGTTCGGCCGGTTAAATGCGCCAACGCGCATATTGTTCCCGGCCCCTATGCTGTCATTTAGACATGCGGCGCCTGAAATGGTCTTGAACGGCGCGTTCATGCACGGTTCATGTTCTTCAACAGGGGACAGCGCGCGCCGCGACCTTGCGGAAAGAGGCGGTCCGTGACAAAAGGCGGCAAACGGAACCCCGCCGATGACAGTCGCCTTCTATCCTGGCTCTTTCGATCCGATCACCAACGGCCACATCGACGTGCTGGTCCAGGCGCTGAACGTGGCGCCGAAGGTCATCGTCGCCATCGGCATCCATCCCGGCAAGACGCCGCTCTTCTCGTTCGAGGAGCGTGCCGACCTCATCCGCCAGTCCATCGCCGAGGCCCTGCCGGAGCGGGCAGGGGACGTCAGCGTCGTTTCCTTCTCCAACCTTGTCGTGGATGCCGCGCGCGCTCACAAGGCGCATCTCCTCATCCGCGGCCTGCGCGACGGGACCGATCTCGACTACGAGATGCAAATGGCCGGCATGAACCGGCAGATGGCGCCCGATGTGCAGACGATCTTTCTGCCGGCGGGCGTTGCCTCGCGGCCCATTACCGCCACATTGGTCCGCCAGATCGCGGTCATGGGCGGCGATGTCGGCGCTTTCGTCCCGGCGCCTGTCTTTGCGGCCCTCAAGGCCCGCCAGAAGGGCTGAGCCCAACCATCCTGAACCCCTCAAGGGAGCCATCATGAACATCCTCCGTCACGCCTTTGCAGGAGCCCTGTTCCTTGCGACCACAACCGGCGCCTTCGTTGCCCACGCCGCCGACTTCATCACGATCCAGCTCAAGGACGGCCCGGTCGTCATCGAGCTGAACGACAAGGCGCCGAAGCACGCAGAGCGCATCAAGGCGCTCGCCGCCGCCGGCGAATACGACAATGTCGCCTTCCATCGCGTGATCGAGGGCTTCATGGCGCAGACCGGCGACGTGCAGTATGGCGACATGGAGAACGGCTACCAGCCGCAGGCGGCCGGCACGGGCGGCTCCAGCCTGCCGGATCTTCCGGCCGAATTCTCCGATATTCCCTTCGAGCGCGGCACGGTCGGCATGGCCCGCGCGCAGGACCCGAACTCGGCGAATTCCCAGTTCTTCATCATGTTCGCGCCGGGCGACTTCCTTAACGGCCAGTACACGGTCGTCGGCAAGGTGGTTTCCGGCATGGAGAACGTCGACAAGATCAAGCGCGGCGACGACGCCAACAACGGTTCGGTGACCGATCCCGACCGGATGATCAAGGTCACCGTCGGCAAGTAAGCCACTTTATGACTGGCCGCATGTTGCAATCGCGATGCGGCGTCCCACTTCTGCGCAACAGGCTTTAGAAGGAGAAAGACCATGGCCGAGATCAAGGATCCGGAAAACACCATCATCATGGAGACCACGAAGGGCAAGGTGGTCATCCAGCTTCTTCCGGATCTCGCACCGGGCCACGTCGCACGCATCAAGGAACTGGCGCGCGAAGGCGCCTATGACGGCGTCGTCTTCCACCGCGTGATCGAGGACTTCATGGCTCAGACGGGCGACGTGAAGTTCGGCAAGCAGGGCGGCGCCGACTTCAACCCGGCCCGCGCCGGCATGGGCGGCTCGGAAAAGCCGGACCTCAAGGCCGAATTCTCCAACATGAGCCATGTGCGCGGCACCTGCTCCATGGCCCGCAGCCAGATGCCGAACTCCGCCAACTCGCAGTTCTTCATCTGCTTCACGGATGCGCCCTGGCTGAACAAGCAGTATTCCGTCTGGGGTCAGATCATCGAAGGCATGGAAAACATCGACAAGATCAAGCGCGGCGAGCCGGTGCGCGATCCCGACTCGATCGTCTCCATGAAGGTTGCCGCCGACGTGGCAGCCTGATAGAAAGCCGACGTTTTCGACCGCGCTCGCCCCGGCGGGCGCGGTTTTTCTTTGTGCGCTTTTCAAGAGACAAGTCGATATGACCGCTTTCCTCTGGGCGCTGCTCGGCATCGCGGCCGGCGCGTGCATCGCAATCCAGGCTCCCGTCAACGCCCTGCTCGGACGCGGTCTCGGCATGCCGGTCGCGGCCGCCTGCGTCTCGTTTCTCTCCGGGGCGATCATCCTCGGCATCGTGATGCTCGCCACGGCGTCGTTCGAGGGGCGGGCACCCGACTGGCGCGGACCGGACCTCTGGCTCTATGTCGCCGGCGGCGCGCTCGGCACCATCTATGTCACCACCGCGATCTACCTGACGCCGCGCATCGGCGCGGCCGCCGTCATGGCCTTCGCCGTCTCCGGCCAGCTTCTCGCGGGCATCCTGCTTGACCGCATCGGCTTCCTCGGCATGGCCGTTCGCGAAATCTCCGTCGGCCGCATCGCCGGTGCCCTCCTGCTTGTCGCCGGGGCGCTGATGATCCGCTTCCTCTGAGCCCCGCCATGCGCGTCGACCTCTTCGATTTCGACCTGCCGGAGGAGAATATCGCGCTTCGCCCGGTCACCCCGCGCGAATCGGCAAGGCTGCTCGTCGTGCGGCCCGGCACGGATACGCCTTACGAGGACCGCACCGTCGGCGATCTGCCGTCGCTGCTGCGTCCGGGCGATGCGCTGGTCTTCAACGATACGCGGGTCATTCCCGCCCAGCTCGAAGGCATTCGCCACCGGGAAGGGGCGGGCGGCCAGAAGGTCTCCGCGACGCTGCACATGCGCATTGCCGGCGACCGCTGGAAGGCCTTCGCCAAGCCGGGCAAGCGCATCAAGCTTGGCGACCGCATCACCTTCGGCGCGGCGGAGAACCTGTCGGCAATCGTCGAGGAGAAGGGCGAGGGCGGCGAGGTCACCCTGCATTTCGATGTATCGGGCCCTGAGCTCGACCGCGCCATCGCCATGGTCGGCCATATCCCGCTGCCGCCCTATATCGCCTCCAAGCGCGCCGACGACGAGGCGGACCGCAAGGATTACCAGACGATCTATGCCCGGGAGGAGGGCGCCGTCGCCGCGCCCACGGCCGGGCTGCACTTCACCGACGCCCTCTTCGAAAAGCTCGACGCGCTCGGTGTGGAACGGCATTTCGTGACGTTGCATGTCGGCGCCGGCACCTTCCTGCCGGTCAAGGCGGACGATACGACGGACCACGTCATGCACGAGGAGATCGGCTATGTCTCGGAAGAGACCGCCGCGGCCCTCAACGCCGTTCGGGCGAGGGGCGGGCGCATCATCTCCGTCGGCACGACATCGTTGCGCCTCCTCGAAAGCGCTGCCGGCGAAGACGGCACGATCAGGCCCTGGTCCGGCGCGACGGGCATCTTCATCACGCCCGGCTACCGCTTCCGCACGGCCGATATCCTGATGACCAATTTCCACCTGCCGAAGTCGACGCTCTTCATGCTCGTTTCGGCCTTTTCCGGCCTGGAGACGATGCGCGGCGCCTATGGCCATGCGATTTCGGCCGGCTACCGCTTCTATTCCTACGGCGACTCCAGCCTGCTTTTCCGGGACGACCGATGACCGAGACCTTCCAGTTCAAACTCCTCGCCACCGATGGCAAGGCCCGCCGCGGCGAGGTCTCCATGCCGCGCGGCACCATCCGCACGCCGGCCTTCATGCCGGTCGGCACGGTAGGCACGGTCAAGGCGATGTATCTCGACCAGGTGCGCGAGCTCGGCGCAGACATCATCCTCGGCAACACGTATCACCTGATGCTGCGGCCAGGCCCGGAGCGTGTCGCGCGGCTCGGCGGCCTGCACGAGCTGATCCGCTGGCCGCACCCGATCCTCACGGATTCGGGCGGCTTCCAGGTCATGTCGCTCTCCGGCCTGCGCAAGCTCGACGAGCAAGGCGTCACCTTCAAGAGCCATGTCGACGGCGCGCTGCACCACATGTCCCCGGAGCGCTCCATCGAGATCCAGGGCCTGCTCGACAGCGATATCCAGATGCAGCTCGACGAATGCGTGGCACTGCCGGCATCTCCCAAGGAGATCGAGCGCGCCATGGAAATGTCGCTGCGCTGGGCCGAGCGCTGCAAGGTCGCCTTCGGCAACCAGCCGGGCAAGGCGATGTTCGGCATCGTGCAGGGCGGCGATATTCCGCATCTGCGCGTGCGGTCCGCGCAGGCGCTGGCCGAGCTGAACCTCAAGGGCTACGCCATCGGCGGCCTTGCGGTGGGCGAGCCGCAGGAGGTCATGCTCGACATGATCGACACGACCGTCCCGCACATGCCCTTCGAGAAGCCGCGCTACCTGATGGGCGTCGGCACGCCGGACGACATGCTGAAATCCGTCGCCCGCGGCATAGACATGTTCGACTGCGTGATGCCGACCCGCTCGGGCCGCCACGGCCTTGCCTTCACCCGCCGCGGCCGCATCAACCTGCGCAACGCACGCCACGCCGAGGACATGCGCCCGCTGGACGAGGAATCGAGCTGCCCGGCCGCCCGCGACTATTCGCGCGCCTATCTGCACCACCTCATCCGCGCCAACGAGTCGCTCGGCGGCATGCTGCTGACCTGGAACAATCTTTCCTACTACCAGGACCTTATGGCCGGCATCCGCAAGGCGATAGAGGAGGGGCGTTTCGCCGATTTCATGGCGGAAACGCAGGAGAACTGGGCGAGGGGCGATCTCGCCCCTCTCTGAGGCGGCTGGTCTAGATTTCGGACCCCGGCGCGGCACGCAGCATATGGACGCCGTTGATCTTGTAGCTGCCGTCCGGCTGCTTCACGAGCTGGTAGAAGGCCGTCCAGTCCTTGCCGGCCGGTCCTGAAATCAACACTTCCTGCACCACCGTGTCGCCTTGTACCTTCGAGCGGCCGAAGGCGACGTGGCCCGGCCGGAAGACCGGCGCGTAGTCCTTCTTCACCATGTCGAAAAAGGCGTCCTCGGTCGGAAACCGGTCGCGGACGGAAGGCGAGGCGAAGGCATAGGCGCTCTTCGCATCGTGGTTCAGGAACGCCGCGATCTGGCTCTGGATGATGCTTTGCACCGTGTCGATCGGCTCTTCCGCCCATGCAGGGGAAGCCGCGAGCGTGGGCAACGAGAGGCCGAGGAACATGGCGGCAGAGAGCTTCACGGCGACAGCATCTCCCGAAGCGGCGCAAAACTTCCGGCGACGAGACGGCGACCTTCGAAGATCATGCCTTCGCCGGGCTGCGGCTGGATACGGGGATCTGCCAGTGCCTTCTTCAATCCGCTATCGCGGATATCCTTGCTGGGCCATTCGGTCCAGGCGAGAATGACCGTTTCACCGCGCCGCGCATCGGCCGCAACGATGAAGTCCCGCAAGGGACCGGCATCGGCAAGCGCGTCTCGTGCACCATCCGCATGGAACTCTTCGCCAGCGGGTGTTTGCGGATCGAGCCGGAGATCCACAATGCGCGTCGCACCATATTCCCGATAGACGTCTGCGACCTTCCGCGAGAAAGCCTCGTAGGCGGCAAGCTTGTCTATGGCGACCGGTATCAGATAGGCGTCGATGTACATTGTCCCGTTCTCCGGCAAGGCAAGCGACATCTCGGATGGTACTCCAGAGCGTCGCCGCAGGCGAGGTGCATCGGAACAACCGGTTCGTCAAAGCGGAAGCCGGTAAAGCTCATAGCGCCGAAATGCCGGAATGCAGGGCAATTCTTCCTCGCCCCCCAGCTCGAAACAAAAGTCGCATAAGATAGATTATGGAACTAAATGATAAATCCGAATACCCCGAAAGCGCTGGAAACCCGGTTTTCGCCTTGACCGGAATGCTTCCCCGGCCTTAAGCGAAACGGCAGACGGAACCAACAGCGAAAGCCCTGCCACGATGAGCGATTTGCGCATTCTCTCCGACGCCCATATCCCGGAACTGCCGAACCGCTACAAGGGCAAGGTCCGCGAGAACTACGACCTGCCGGACGGCAGCCGCATCATCATCGCGACGGACCGGCTCAGCGCCTTCGACGTCATCCTGACATCTATTCCCTTCAAGGGCCAGGTGCTGACGCAGACGGCGCGCTACTGGTTCGAGGAAACCGCCGATATCTGCCCGAATCATGTCCTGGCCTATCCGGACCCGAATGTCGTCATCGGCACGCGGCTCGACATCCTGCCGGTCGAGGTCGTCGTGCGCGGCTATCTCGCCGGCACCACCAGCACGTCGATCCTGACGAAATACCGCAAGGGCGAGCGCCAGATGTACGGCATCACGCTGCCGGACGGCCTCAGGGACAACGAGAAGCTTCCCCAGCCGATCATCACGCCCACCAGCAAGGCCTTCGACGGCGGCCACGACGAGCCGCTTTCCGGCGAGGAAATCCTTGCCCAGGGCCTGCTGACGGCCGAACAATGGGAAACCGTCTCGCGCTATGCGCTTTCGCTCTTCGCGCGCGGACAGGCCCGCGCGGCCGAGCGCGGTCTGATCCTCGTCGACACGAAATACGAATTCGGCACGGACAAGGATGGCCGCATCGTGCTGGCCGATGAGATCCACACGCCGGATTCGAGCCGCTACTGGATCGCCGACAGCTACGAGGAAAGCTTCGCCAAGGGCGGCCGGCCGGCCAGCTTCGACAAGGATTTCGTGCGCTCCTGGGTCACCGAACGTTGCGACCCTTACAAGGATCCGATCCCGGAAATCCCGCGCGAACTCGTCGAGCAGACTTCGAAGGTTTATATCCAAGCCTTTGAACAAATTACCGGAAAGACCTTCGTGCCTGACCTTTCCGGTGCCACGGTCCTCGACCGCATCCGCAAGAATCTGGCGCCCTATTTCGCCTGATCGTCGGAAAGCGAGACCTCGAAACTGAGACCATCATACGCCGGCTCCACATGGGCCGGCGTTTCCTTCTGCACGGTGTCGTAATCGAGCGGCACATGCATGTGCGTCAGGATCGCCCGGGCCGGCTTCAGCCGCTCGATCCATTCCAGCGCCTGGCCGATGGACAGGTGGCTCGAATGGAAGCGGTATTGCAGCGCGTCGATCACCAGCATGTCGAGGCTGGCAAGATGCGGCAGGGTGTCGTCCGGAAAGTCGCTGATATCGCTGCAATAGGCGACATCGCCGATGCGGAAGCCGAGCGAATGGATCGAGCCATGCACCTGGAGGAGGGGCTGGAAGGTGATCGCGCCCCCTGCCCCTTCGATGGTCACGGGCGCATCCATCGGGTCGATCAGGTTCTCCGTCACGATGGGCGGATACATGCTGCCGGGGGGCGTCCTGAGGCAATAGCCGAAGCCTTCGCGGATGCGGTCCATCGTCTCCACATCGGCCCAGATCGGCACCTGCCGGTGGTTCTGCAGCACGAAGCCGCGGATGTCGTCGATGCCGTGGATATGGTCGGCATGGGCGTGGGTATAGAGCACGGCGTCGATGCTCTCGACGCCGGCCGATATCATCTGCGTGCGGAAATCCGGCCCCGTGTCGATGACGACGGTCGTCTTGCCCTCCGGCCCGATCTGCTCGACGAGGAAGGCGGCGCGGGTGCGGCGGTTCTTCGGATTGGCGGGATCGCAGGCGCCCCAGTCACCGGTGATGCGCGGCACGCCGGGAGACGAGCCGCAGCCGAGAATGGTGAAGCGACGCATATAGGCCACGGCTACACCCGCGGCATCTTCGAGAAGATGCGGAAGGCGTTTTCGGTGGTGATGCGGGCAATCTCTTCCGCGCTGACGCCGACGGTATCGGCCAGCACGGCCGCCGTGTGGGTGGTATAGGCCGGCTCGTTGCGCTTGCCACGGAACGGCTTCGGCGCAAGATAGGGCGCGTCCGTTTCCACCAGCATGCGCTCCAGCGGCACGGTCCTGGCGATCTCGCGCAGCTCTTCCGATTTCGGGAAAGTCAGGATGCCGGAGAAGGAAACGTAGCCGCCAAGCTCGACGCCGACGCGCGCCAGCTCGGCGCCGGAGGAGAAGCAATGCAGCAGGAAGGGGAAGGCCCCCTTCCCCGTTTCCTCCGTCAGGATCGCCGCCATGTCCTCATCGGCCGAGCGGCTGTGGATGACGAGCGGCAGGCCCGTTTGCCGGGCGGCCGCGATGTGGTTGCGCAGGCCGATGGCCTGTGCATCGCGCGGCGCGTTGTCGTAATAGTAATCGAGCCCCGCCTCGCCGATCGCCACCACGCGCGGATGGTTCGACAGCTCGACCAGCTCCGAAACCGGAATGTCCAGCTCCTCGTCCGCGTTGTGCGGATGCGTGCCCACCGAGCAGAAGACCGACGGGTACTTTTCGGTGATCGCGAGGATCGCCGGGAATTTGCGCACCCGGGTTGAGATCGTGATCATCTGCTTCACGCCGGCCGCGTGCGCCCGCGCGACGATATCGTCGCGCTCCGCCTCGAAGTCGGGAAAATCCAGATGGCAGTGCGTGTCGATCAGCATCGCGGTCTCAAGCCTCGGGCGCGACGTAGCGCGGGAAGACCGGCGTCGGCGCTTCCAGCGGCGTGCCGCTGACGAGACGGCCGGCCTCGCCGAGCGCCGCGAAGTCGCGCTTGTCGACGGGCGCGGCGACGAGGTCGAGCAGCTTGCGGCCGGACTTCGGCATGAAGGGCTGCAGCAGGATCGCGATCTGGCGCACGACTTCCGCCGTCACATAGAGCACGGTGCCCATGCGGACGGGGTCGGTCTTCTTCAGCGCCCAGGGAGCCTCGCCCGCGAAATAGCGGTCGGCTTCCGAGACCACAGCGATAATCGCGGCCAGCGCCCTGTGGATCTGCTGCTTGCCCATCTCCTCGCGGGTGACGGCGTGCAGCGCGTCGACGGAGGCGAGCATCGCCCGGTCCGCCTCGGACAGCTCCCCGCATTCCGGCACCTTGCCGTCGCAGTTCTTGACGATCATCGACAGCGAGCGGCTTGCAAGATTGCCGATGCCGTTGGCGAGGTCGGAGTTGATGCGCGTCGCGATCCCCTCCTCGCTATAGCTGCCGTCCTGGCCGAAGGAGACCTCGCGCAGGAAGAAATAGCGGATCTGGTCGAGGCCGAAATGGTTCACCAGATTGACCGGATCGACCACGTTGCCGAGCGACTTCGACATCTTCTCGCCCTTGTTGAGCAGGAAGCCGTGGGCGAAGACCCGTCCGGGCAGCGGCAGGCCGGCGGACATCAGGAAGGCCGGCCAGTAGACGGCGTGGAAGCGGATGATATCCTTGCCGATGATGTGGATGTTCGCCGGCCAGTATTTCGCACGATCGCCTTGCAGATCAGTGAGATAGCCGGTCGCGGTAATGTAGTTTGTCAGCGCGTCGACCCATACATACATGACATGCGCCGGGTCGTCCGGAACCGGAATGCCCCAGTCGAAGGTCGTGCGCGAGACGGAGAGGTCCTTGAGGCCGGACTTGACGAAGGAGATCACCTCGTTGCGGCGCTCAGCCGGGCCGATGAAATCCGGGTTGTCCTCGTAGTGCTTCAGGAGCTTTTCCTGATAGGCGGAGAGGCGGAAGAAATAGCTCTCCTCCTCCACCCATTCGACGGGCGTGCCCTGCGGGCCGTAGCGGACGCCGTCGTCGCGCTTCTCGGTCTCGTTTTCCTGGTAATAGGCTTCGTCGCGAACGGAATACCAGCCGGCATAACCGCCCTTGTAGATGTCGCCATTGGCCATCATGCGGCGCCAGATTTCGGCGCAGGCCTCGTAGTGGCGCTCTTCGGTCGTGCGGATGAAATCATCGTTCGACGCATTAAGAAGAACGGCCATATCCTTGAATTCTTTCGAATTCCTATCTGCCAGCTCGCGCGGGGAAATACCTTCCTTGCGCGCCGTCTGCTGCATCTTCTGGCCGTGCTCGTCCGTGCCCGTCAGGAAGAAGACGTCCCGCCCGTCGAGCCGCTGGTAGCGCGCCATGGCATCCGTCGCGATCAGCTCATAGGCATGGCCGATATGCGGCTTGCCGTTCGGATAGGAAATGGCGGTGGTGATGTAGAAGCGGGACGTGTCGGTCATCTGGGTGCGTTCTGTCTTCGGTTGTGCAATGCCGCAAGGTATTAGACCATGCGGGCGCAGAGGGAAACAGCAAGTTTCCGCTTTGAACTAGAGCGCGGCGCGGATGTCGTCGAGGACGGTGATGATCGTCTGCTTGCGATCGAGATTGTAGGCCTGCGCGATGATGATGCGCTCGCCGAGCTGCGAGGAAAGGTGGGCAAGGCGGTCGGCGCGGGCGATGTCGCCGGAAAGCGCCGCGCTGCGGGCCGCATCTGTGACGAAGTCCGAGACGTGCTGGCAGAAGAAGGAGAAGACCGTGTCGCTGTCCTTGGCCGACAGCACGTCGGCAAGCCGGTGCACGTCGCGGCGTGGCGGCTCGCCCGGCGCCGCGACGATGGCGCGGAAGGCTTCCACGATGTCGAAGCCGCCGTAATTCACGAGCTTCAGCGCTTCGGAGACGCTGCCATGGGCGGCGGACAGCACCTCCCCTGCCCGTGCGCCGGACGGCGCCGCGCCGAGGCTTTCCAGCGCGGCGGCAAGATCGCTTTCCGACAGCGGAGACAGGGACAGCGGCAGGCAGCGCGAGCGGATGGTCGGCAGCAGCTTGCCGGGCGCGTGGGTCAGGACAAGGAAGAGCGAGCGCTTCGGCGGCTCCTCGAGGATTTTCAGGATGGCGTTGGCGGCGTTGCGGTTGAGGTCGTCCGCCGGGTCGATGATGACGATGCGCCAGTTGCCCGTGCCGGACGTCTGCGCCAGGAACTTTCCGGCCTTGCGCACCTCGTCGACGGTGATGGCGGATTTCACCTTGCCGGTCTTCTCATCGACCGGGCGAGTGAGATGCAAGAGATTGTGCGAGGCGCCGGCGGCGAGCTGGCGGGTAATGGGCGACGCAGGCGACGGGTCGGCCATCGTTTCTGGCGCGTCCGCCGGCTCCGGATGATGCAGCACATGGTTGGCGAAGCGGAAGGCGAGCGTCGCCTTGCCGATGCCTTCCTGCCCCTCGATGAGGATCGCGTGATGGCCCTTGCCGGAGCGATAGGAGCGCGCCAGGAACGCCGCCGCCTCGGCATGGCCGAAGAGCTTCGTCTGCTCGGCGGGATGCACCGCGCCGTCGAGGATGCCGGGACGCTCCTCGCTCACGAGACATGCTCCGGATGGCCATGCGCATTGATCGGCAGCAGCGGCTCGACGATGGCGAGCACTTCCGCGGCAATCGCCTCCTGCGCCCTGGTGGCATCGACCACGCGGCAGCGCAGCGGCTCCCGCTCGGCGATGTCGAGGAAGGCCTCACGGCGTTTCTCGTGGGTCTCCAGCTCTTCCTTCTCGAAGCGGTCGGGCTGCTCGTCCGGCCCTGTGGCGCGCTTGCGGGCACGCTCCAGCCCGATGGAGGCGGGAAGATCGAAGATGATCGTGCAGTCCGGCACGACGCCGTTGATCGCCACCCGCTCGAGCGTTTCGACGAAGGATTGCTCCAGATTGCCGGTTATGCCCTGGTAGACGCGGGAGGAATCCATGAAGCGGTCGCAGAGGACGACCTTGCCGGCCGCAAGCGCCGGACGGATGACCTGCTCGACATGGTCGCTGCGCGCCGCGGCGAAGAGGATCGCCTCCATGCGGATGCCGTAGGGTTCGGCCGCGCCGGACAGCAGCACATGGCGCACCGCCTCCGCGCCCTTCGAGCCGCCGGGCTCGCGTGTCATGAGCACGGTCAGGCCGCGCTCGCGCAAGGCATTCGCCAGAAGCCGGATCTGCGTCGACTTTCCGGCGCCTTCGCCGCCTTCGAACGTGACAAACAAACCGGGTGCGGCAGACAAATCCTAGTTCCGTTCCAGCGGCCGCCGCGGCGGCCATTTGACATTTTCCGGTGAGGCGGAGGCGAGTCGGACCACTACTAACCCATGTTTCCGGCGGACGAAACGCTTTTCGCCCTGCCCCGCCCCGTCAAATCCAGAAGAAGAACAGTTCGATCAGCGCATCCAGCGCGCGCGAGCGCAAGGTGCCGACGGTCACCGTTCCCGCGGTCTTCACCGGCACCTCGCGCAGGAGCTGCTTGTCGTTCCAGATCTTGAGCGTGCCGACGTCCTGTCCGGGCTCCACCGGCGCGCGTATCGGCCAGTTATAGACGACGCGGGCGACGAGCTTCTGCGAATTGTCCCTGGGCAGGAACACGTCGACCTCGTCGCCCGCGACGAGCGGCACGGTCGAGGCGCTGCCGCCATAGACGCTCGCATCGGCGATCGTCTCGCCCTTCCTGAACAGCGTGCGCCGTTCGAAGGTCGCCAGCGCCCATTCGATGATGCGGCGGGATTCCTCCGTGCGCACCTTGTCGCTTTCCATCCCGCCCATCGCCAGCAGCAGGTGCTTGCCGTCACGGTTGACGGCGGCGACGATGGAATATCCGCCCTCCTCCGAAAAGCCGGTGACGAAGCCGGTCACGCCGATATTGAGCGCCAGGAGAGGATTGCGGTTGCGCTGCTTGATCTTGTTCCACTCGAATTCCGGTTCGAGATAGTAATGCATATAGGTCGGATAAGCGGTCTCGAGATGCCGGGCGAGCCGCACCATCTCGCGCATCGTCACCCTGTTGCCGGGATCCGGCAGGCCTGTGGCATTGGCGAAGGCGGATTTCTCCAGCCCGAGCGCCCTCGCCTCCGTATTCATCCGCTCGACGAAGGCTGTTTCCGAGCCGGCGATGCCCTCGCCGAGTATGATGCAGGCGTCGTTGGCGAACTGGACGGTGACGCCGCGCACGAGATCTTCCACCGGCACGCTGGACTTCAGCGCCGCGAACATGGTTGAGGTGCGCGAGGGTGCGCCACCCGTCCGCCAGGCATGTTCCGTAACGGGATATTGCGTATCGAGCGTGATCTCGCCGGCGGACAGCGCCTTGAAGACGCTTGCCATGGTCATGAGCTTGGCAAGGGAGGCCGCCGGAACGACCTCGTCTTCCGCCCGAGCGAAAAGCACCGTGCCCGTCTCCGCCTCGATCATGTAGACCTGTCTTGCCTTGACGTCGAAACCGGCCTGCGCCTGCGGCGCCGGGGACTGGGCGTGCGCAACCGTCAGCAGGGACAGGAAGAGAATGAGGCAGGCAGAAAGGCGGCGATGCATGGCGACTCCGGGTGCCGTCACACTCCCACAGCCGGACGCGTTGCGCAAACGGCTTTGCGGGAAGAAGGCGCCGCGCCGTCCTTCACGCCCTTCCCTCAACCCGCATTGTCGGCAAGCGCGGAAAGCGGCGTCAGCTTGCCATCGAGCGTGAGGATTGCGTCGAAGGCGCCCGAGGCATCCCGCACCCGCTCATCCGCATAGGCGGCCGCGTAGCTGCCGCCGGAAAGGTGCGGAGCGAAGTCCGGACGCTCCATCGGCACGGGGCCGACATCCGGCAGGAGCACGAATTCCTGCTCCATGACCTGGAAGGGAATGGCCTGCGGCGCGGTCTTGGCGAGCGCCGTCATCGCGCTCTGTTCCGGCATGGAGAACGTATCGTCGCCAGCCGAAGGCATCGCGCGCCTGTCGGCGGAGGCCACCATGACGCCGGTCGCGATCTGGCCGCCCGGATCGACCGCAGGAATGCGCGATCCCTTCGGTACATAGGATGCCATGAGATAGGGCATGTCGTTGCCCTCTAGAGGCGCCTTGCCGACATATTGCACGCGCACCTTGGCCGTGCCGGTGCGCTTCATGTCGAGAAGGTCGGCCGTCTTGGACGAGACGTCGATCAGGCGGTTTTCGTGGAACGGGCCGCGGTCGTTGACACGCACGATGACCGACGTGCCGTTTTCGAGATTGGTGACGCGGGCATAGCTCGGCAGCGGGAACGTCGGATGGGCAGCGGAAAGATGGTAGCGGTCGTAGACCTCGCCGTTCGCCGTCTTGCGGCCGTGGAAGGCGGAACCGTACCAGGAGGCAAGGCCGGTCTTGCTGTAGCCCATCTCCTCCTTCGGCTGATACCACTTGCCGCGGACCTGATAGGCCTTGCCGAGCTGGTAGCGCCCGCCGCCCTTCGGCACGGGCTGGCCATCCTCGACGACACGGGGGCTAGCCTTCACGCCATATTCGGATTCGGCAAAGAATTCCTTGCTGCGGACCTTCTTCTTGGGAGCTTGAGCCGTCGTCGCACAGGCGGCAAGGCCTGCGCAAACCAGTGGAATTGCGATGAACCGGAGGCCCTGGCCAAGACGGTTCGCACTCTTCTTCAAGTTATTATGTCCCACGCCGCTATTGTCCCCGACAGTATGCCAGCCACCTGCCTTGCCCCTGCAAGTCGGCTGTCAATGCCATTCAGTAAATAACAGTGTGTTAATCATGCCAATAAGATGGCGAAATTGCGAGCGAACGCCCCGCGGCGCGCGGAGATTGGCAAGTTATGGTTTATGCATGGTTAAGGCGCCCGCCGCACGTGGCGAGCGCCGGTTCTACTTGCCGTCAGACGGCCTCCGCCTGGAGGACATCGAAAAGCCGATCAGGATCGCGCACACCATGACGGTAGAGCGTGATGATCGAGCGCGCCAGGGAGCGCGCCTGGGCCTCATCGAGGCGAAGGCGGCCCGAGGTGGTCAGACGGTTGAACACGCCTTTCAGGATATCGAGGTCCTGAGGTTCAAACATGCCGATATGCGTGGGGTCTCGAAGCACGTCCATTGCGGCCTCCCCTTGCTTGGCACCAAGCCAGCAATATCGCTTTCTGGGGCCGTTAAACCTTAGGACCACAATGCGACTGCAACAAGTCGGGAAAAGTTATATAACGTTTTGCGCCCTGTACCGTCGTGGCACGGCGGATACGCTTGTCCACCGCCAAACCTGCCCGCCCGCTTGTCTCCTCCTGACCCCTTCCCTATTTTGCGCCGACGGAATCGGCAGGAAAATCAAAGATGTCGAACACCAGAAACCTGATTGCCTCCGCCCTTGCAGCCATCGTCGTCGGTGGCGGCATCATGGCCTACGACACCTGGAGGGGCGCCGAATGGGTCGTCTCGCCCGAGCAGATCGCCGCCGCCAAGGCGGATGGCAAGGCCGGTTACGAATCCTCGCCCGGCACCGTCGCCGTCCGGCCGATCCGCAGCGAAACGGCCGATATTCTGCCGTTCAAATGGGGCCTCTACGGGCTTGCCGCCGGAGCGCTGACTTTCCTTTCCCTGCGAAAGAAGAAGGCGGCTGCCTGACCTTGCCGAGCTGCCGGATTTCGCAGCGCTTCGCAAAATCCGGCCTCATCCCCGCCTGCGGCCCCGATTTCATCGCATTACGCGTTACAGTCGGGCCATGGACAAGTCAGGCCTGCTCTTCCTCTTCCTCCTCGGCGCCCTCGCGGCCCTCGTCATCAGCTTGCTCCTCATCGAAACCGGGCGCCCCGTGGGAGGTCAGGACGATGGATCCCTGATCCCGCCCGAAATAACCGATCACGCCCGCTGATTTTGATAGGATCGGAGAGATGGCGGAAGAGGTGGGATTCGAACCCACGGTAGACTCTCGCCTACGCCGGTTTTCAAGACCGGTTCCTTAAACCACTCGGACACTCTTCCATCTGTTTGATATTAAAGATCTTACGCTTTAACATCACAAGCGGTAGCCGTGGTTTGCCACGCACCTTGCAACCATTCAGATTTGCGACTTGCGCTTATAGCCGCTTGCAACGCCGCGTCAACTTGTTCCGCGGCAATGCCTTGCGTCCGCGAGGGTTGCCGCTGGACTTGAGCGGCTGGTGCAACTCATGAAGGGACGACATCTGCCCCGATCCCACACGGCGTTGATATGCTGCGGCGTGGCGGGACTGAGCTCGCGTGCCCCCGGCGCCGGACGGTTGAGCAATCCCTCGGCCGGCGCATGCGGCTTCCTTCGCCATCCGGAACCTTTGCGACCTGACCGGGTTTGTCGACCACGCGGATCAACCGCCAAGAGGAGATGCAAATGTTGAAGATCGCAACGGTCACGGCCGCAGCCGTCCTTATGAGCCTTTCCGCCTATGCGCAAACGCAAGGGGGCAATACCAACGGTTCCGCGGGAGGCGAAGCGGACCATTCGGCAGTGAACAAGGAGGCCGGTGACATGCACCAGGTCTGGTCCGGTGCAGCGGGCGACGTCTTCTTCAGCGACACCGGCAGCCGAAAGATGCGGCCCCACGCCGAGTGGCCGGATCGCTGGAACAAGCTTTCGGCCGACCAGCGCGCCGAGATCAAGCGGCGCTGCGACGCAGCATCGCAAACGAACAGGGATGACGCCGAAGCCGGCGCCATCTGTGAGTTTGTCGGCAAGAACTGACCTCAGCAAGGCGAGACAGCCGCGGGGCCACGCGGCTGACTCCCTATAGCGCTCCATACCGCACACCCGGACGCCGATCGTTCTTTGCAGATTTGGCCCGACGCCCTTGTTTTCGACACATTGCCCCCCTATATCCCCTTCAACGGCATTGCTGATGAGCGCTGGAACGTTTCTGCCGCTCGCAATTGCCGCCATCGCTTGGTGCTTTTGACCACGGATGTACTGGCACTGGCGAACAGGTGATGATGAGGAAGGTCGGTGCGTTCTCGCCCCGGCCTTTTTTGTTGCCCGGAACAATCGGGCTGCCTGCCGGTTTCGCCTGCGCATCAGAGTAGGCCGGCCATGGAACGGACATCCGCCGCAAAGCTCGCCGCCGAATATCTCCGCCTGGGTGGCGGGCGGCTCGCCAAGATCGACGACAATCTTCTCAGCACCCGCAAGTGGGAGCACGAAAGCCGGTCGGCCGAGGCGTTCTGGAACGAGCACATCGCTCCCCTCGACGAGGAAAGCCGCAACGAGGTGATCTCGCACCTGCCCACGATAAACCAGGTGTAGCCGAAAAGTCGCGGGCGCCCGAGTTGCTGTGGGCAGGCCTTCGCATGCCCACACTCCGCCACGATCTTGGCCATCAGATGACAGGCAACCGGGAACCAAAACACCGGATTCGCCATTATCGTGCCAGTTAAAAGGAGTGCACAGATGAACAAGAAGCTTGGAACTGCCTTGGCGCTGACCCTCGCGCAGGCTTTCGCAACGACGGCTGGCGCGGCGGACATGGTCATTCGCGAGGAAGCCCCCGCCTATGTCGACCGAGGCGCGCGGGACGGCGTGAAGATCGGCATGCTGACCTGCGACGTGGGCGGCGGGGTCGGCTATGTGCTGGGCTCGGCCAAGAGCGTCGATTGCGTGTTCAAGGCGACCAATGGCGAGCACGACACCTATAGCGGCGTCATCCGCAAGATGGGCGTGGATATCGGCTTCACCACGCAGGGCCGCATCGTCTGGGCGGTGTTCGCCCCGACCGCCGGCTATCACCAGGGCTCGCTCGGCGGCCTTTATCAGGGGGCGACGGCGGAAGCGACCGTCGGCGTCGGCATCGGCACCAACGTCCTCATCGGCGGCACTTCCGGCTCGATCCACCTGCAGACGATCAGCGTCAGCGGTCAGATCGGCCTCAATCTCGCGGCAACCGGCACGTCGGTAACGCTGACGCCGCAGGGCTGACATATCGACGGGCGGCCTCGGCCGCCCGTTTCGCATGGTGCGCGATCTGCTAGAATGCGCGCGGAGGATCCTTCCATGTTCCGTATCGCCTTGCCCCTCATAGCCGCTTTCGCCCTTGCCGCATGCACCGCGGTCGACGGCCCCGGCCTCGAGCCCATTCCCGGAAGCATTACCTATGGCGGCCACCAGCCGCGCACGAAGCTCACGAAAGCGCCCGTCGGCAGCACATTCGAGCACCAGTTCTACGACGGTCCCGGCCGGCAGGTTTTCGAAACCTATCGCATTCAGCCCGACCGCTCGCTTCTTTTGATTCACCGCCGCGTGCGACTCGATTACTTCTGATGCGGTAGCGGCAACGGAGGCGAGCATGCTTGAAAGCACCGACATCGAACTTGAAGACGAGCGCCTGAAACAGCTCGATATCCTTGCGGAAGAGCGCGCGATGACGCCGCCCGAGCTGATGGCGCATTACGCCTCCGGCTCTTTCGGCTTCCATGAGGCGGTCCACACGACCTCCATCGTGCTCGACCTCGTCGACGACCAGTTGCTTCAGCATCCGGCCATCGCGGGCAACAGCGAATGGTTCCGCCTTGCCGCGCGCGCCAGCGAGGCGCTCTTCAACCTCTATCAGGCGATGGGTGCCGCGCAGGTGGCAGGCCACGCCGCCGACGAAGGCAAGCGCCCGGAAGATCTCAACGCCAGCAACGACGACTGAACCGATTCCGCCTTGCGCAGGCGGGACGAGCGCCCTACCCTATCCTCTTGAATTCTCAAGTAATCGGGAAAGACGCGCTTGCCTCATGCGACACCGCTCATCGCGACTCTGGTCGCCGGTATCTGCCTCGCCTTCGTCGCGGGTCTGGTGGCGCATCGTTTCCGCCTTCCGCCGATCGCCGGCTATCTGCTCGCCGGCGTCTGCATCGGGCCGTTCACGCCGGGCTTCGTCGCCGACCAGCACCTTGCGAACGAGCTCGCGGAAATCGGCGTCATCCTGCTGATGTTCGGCGTCGGCCTGCATTTTTCCCTCAAGGACCTGCTGTCGGTCCGCGCCATCGCGATACCGGGCGCCATAGGGCAGATTCTCGTGGCCACCTTCTTCGGCCTTCTCCTCGGCCTCGCCATGGGCTGGCCGGCCGGAAGCGGCTTCGTCTTCGGCCTGTCGCTTTCCGTCGCCAGTACCGTGGTGCTGCTGCGCGCGCTGCAGGAGCGGCGGATGGTGGAGACGGAAAAGGGCCGAATCGCGGTCGGCTGGCTCATCGTCGAGGACCTCGTGATGGTGCTGACGCTGGTCCTGCTGCCGCCGCTGGCCGGCATTCTCGGCGGCATGGCGCAGACCGCCGATGTCGATCCCGAACTGACGCGCGCGCTCGGCATCGGCGCCGTCTGGACGGCGGTCGGCGTCACGGCTGTCAAGGTTTCCGCCTTCATCGCCCTGATGCTCGTCGTCGGGCGGAAGGTCATTCCCCTCGTCCTGCATTATGTCGCCCATACCGGCTCGCGGGAGCTTTTCCGGCTGTCTGTGCTCGCGATAGCGTTGGGCGTCGCTTACGGTTCGGCCAAGCTCTTCGGCGTGTCCTTTGCGCTCGGCGCGTTCTTCGCCGGCATGGTGCTTGCCGAATCGCAGCTCAGCCAGCAGGCGGCGCGCGAAACGCTACCGCTGCGCGACGCCTTCGCCGTTCTCTTCTTCGTGTCGGTCGGCATGCTGTTCGATCCGGTGAACCTTCTCGAAAGACCGCTGGCGATCCTTGCCACCGTCGTCACGATCATCTTCATCAAGTCGGCGGCCGCCTACCTGATCGTCAAGGCCTTCGGCTATCCGCGCACCATCGCGCTCACCATTGCGGCGAGCCTTGCGCAGATCGGCGAGTTCTCCTTCATCCTCGTCGTGCTCGGCGTCGGGCTGAAGCTGCTGCCGCCCGTCGCGCAGGACCTCGTCGTCGCGGGCGCGCTGTTCTCCATTCTCGTCAATCCCCTGCTGTTCATGGCCGTCGACCGCTACGGCGCCCGGCTCGATGCGGAAACCGTGGAGGGCGCGGAAGCGGCGCCCCCGGCCGAGGAGATCGCAGTCACGGAGGATGCGCCGGAGCCGACGACACTCACCGACCATGCCGTGGTGATCGGCTATGGCCGCGTCGGCAAGCGGATCGTCGAACGGCTGCGGGCAGCCGGTATTCCGCTGCTGGTCATCGAGGAGCGCGCAGGCGTCGCCGAGGCGTTGCGGGAAGCCGGCATCGAAGCCATCGGCGAGCCGGCGGGCAATCGCGGCGTCCTGGCGCAGGCGAATATCGCCGGTGCGCGCTGGCTCGTGACGGCGATCCCCGATGCCTTTGCCGCGGGCACCCTGATCGAGCAGGCCCGCTCGGCCAATGGCGCCATCGCCATCGTCGCCCGCGCGACCTCGCAGGCCGAGGCCGACCACCTGCGCCAGTTCGGCGCCAACCATATCGTGATTGCCAAGGACGAGCTTGCGGGTGCCATGGCCGAGCAGTTGCTGGCGGAAGAGCGGACCTATCGCCGGCCGGGCGAAGCCGGTGCTCAGGGCGAGCTCGACCTCGCCGCGCCGCTACCCGCCTGACTGCTGTCCTTCGCGCAGCGCCTGGACGACACGCTCGCGGCCGACGCGGATGACATTCTCCATCGCCCGGCGCGCGCCCTCCTCATCGCGCCGGTCGATCTCCTCGACGATGCGGATATGCGTTGCCGCCACGTCTCCCCGCTTGCCACGGTCGGCGGCGGGGGAACTCAGCTTGAAGGCGCCGACGAGCGCCGCCTCGATGAGGCTGCCCACGGTGCGCAAGAACGGGTTGCGCGAGGCCTCCAGAACCGAGAGGTGGAATTTCAGGTCCGCCATGGCGAGCGTTTCCGCCGTATGCTCCGAATCCCCCATGGCGACGGCAAGCCGCATCATCTGGCTGATATCGGCCTCCGTGGCATGGCGGGCGGCAAGCGCGGCGGCATGCGGCTCGAAGGCGAGGCGCACTTCCGAAAGGTGCAGCAGAAAGTCCTCGTTGATGCCGACGGCAAAGTACCAGGTGAGGATATCGCTGTCGAAAAGGTTCCATTGCGTGTTGGGCGTCACGCGCGTGCCGATGCGCGCGCGCGGCACGATGAGGCCCTTGGCGGCCAGCGTCTTCATAGCCTCGCGCAGCACGGTGCGCGAAACCTTGAAGCGGGCGGCAAGCTCGGCATCGCCCGGCAGCGTCGTCCCGACGGGATATTCGCCCGCGATGATGGCCCGGCCCAGCTCGTTGACCACCTGCGCATGACTGGTGCGCGTGTTCATCCCGCTGATGACCGTTTCAAGCAAACCCTTGCGCAAGAACCTTCCCCTCCTCCGTTCCGCAGAACCCCTTCTTCCGCGGAACCATCCGGCAGGTATAGAGCAATTCCAGCAAAAGTGCGAAGCGGTTTTGGCGCGGAATTGCGCGCAAACAAGGAGATAGGACGTTCACGGGCACAAACGAAAAAGGCGCCCGCAGGGGGCGCCTTCCATTCGTGCGTGCGTTGCCGCTTACTGCGGCAGCTTGTCGTCGACGCCGGCGACATAGAAGTTCATGCCGAGCAGCGTGCCGTCGTCCGAAACCTGGCCGGCGGCCAGCCAGTCGGAGCCGTCCTGCTTCTTGACCGGGCCGGTGAAGGGGTGCAGCTCGCCGGAGCGGATCTTCGCCTCGACCTCTTCCGCGGCCTTCTTCACGTCGTCCGGCATGTTGGTGTAGGGCGCCATGGTGAGGATGCCGTCCTTCAGGCCGTCCCAGATCTGCTCGGATTTCCAGGTGCCATCGAGAACCGCCTTGGTGCGCTTGACGTAATAGGCGCCCCAGGTGTCGACGATGGCGGTGAGCTGGGTTTTCGGGCCGGCCGAGATCATGTCGGAGGCCTGGCCGAAGGCGTGGATGCCGCGTTCGGCGGCGACCTGCATCGGCGCGGTGGAGTCGGTGTGCTGCGTCAGGATGTCCACGCCCTGGTCGGCGAGTGCCTTGGCGGCATCGGCTTCCTTGCCCGGATCGGCCCAGGTATTGGCCCAGACGACCTTGACCTTGAAGTCCGGGTTGACGGACTGCGCGCCGAGCATGAAGGCGTTGATGCCCATCACGACTTCCGGGATCGGGAAGGAGGCGATGTAGCCGGCGACGCCCTTCTTGGACATCTTGGCGGCGATCACGCCCTGGATGTAGCGGCCTTCATAGAAGCGGGCATTGTAGGTACCGACGTTTTCCGCGCTCTTGAAGCCGGTCGCGTGCTCGAACTTCACGTTCGGGAACTTCTGCGCGACCTTGATCGTCGCGTCCATGAAGCCGAAGGACGTGGTGAAGACGAGCGCGCAGCCCGAGCGCGCCATGCGCTCGACGGCGCGTTCGGCATCCGGGCCTTCCGGCACGTTTTCGAGGAAGGCGGTCTCGATCTTGTCGCCCATCTCCTTCTCGAGTTCCTGGCGGCCGCGGTCGTGGCCTTCCGAATAGCCGCCGTCCGTCTTGGAGCCGACATAGATGAAGCAGATCTTCGTCTTGTCCTGGGCGCTGGCGGCGACGGCGAAGCCAAGAACGGCGGCCGACGTTGCGAGAGCGAGAATGATTTTCTTCATTTTATCCTCTGAGGGTTGGAGTGGTTGTTTCCCGTCTTCTTGTTTTCGTCACCGATCCGGCACGAACGGCTTGCCGAGCGAGGCCGGCGTGTTGATCAGCGTCATGCGCCGGTTGTGCGATATCAGGATTAGTACGATAACAGTGGCGGCATAGGGAAGAGCCGACAGGAACTGTGACGGAATGCCGATGCCGAAGGCCTGCGCATGCAACTGGCTGATCGACACCGCGCCGAAGAGATAGCCGCCGAGCAGCACGCGCCAGGGCCTCCACGAGGCGAAGACGACCAGCGCCAGCGCGATCCAGCCGCGCCCGGCCGACATGTTCTCCACCCATTGCGGCGTGTAGACCAGCGAGAGCTGCGCGCCGGCAAGGCCCGCGCAGGCGCCGCCGAACATCACGGCGAGGTAGCGCGTGCGGATGACGTGGATGCCGAGCGCATGGGCGGAAGCATGGTTGTCGCCGATCGCCCGGACCTTCAGGCCCGCGCGGCTCCTGAACAGGAACCAGTTGACGGCGATAACGATGGCGATCGACAGGTAGAAGATGATGTCCTGCTTGAAAAGCAGCGGGCCGACGAAGGGAATGTCGGCGAGCAGCGGGATCGCGATCGGCTCGAGCTTGGCGCCCGACATGCCGACATAGGGCTCGCCGATCTGGCCGGAAACGCCGAGGCCGAGGATGGTGAGCGCAAGGCCGGTCGCCACCTGGTTAGCGACGAGCGTCAGCGTCAGGAAGCCGAAGAGCAGCGAGAACAGCGCCCCGCCGGCAATGCCGGCGAGAATGCCGATATAGGGCGAGCCGGTAACCTGCGTGGCGGCGAAGGCGATGGCCGCCCCCATCACCATCATGCCCTCGACGCCGAGATTGAGCACGCCGGTACGCTCCGTGACGAGCTCGCCAATGGAGGCGAGCACGAGCGGTGTCGCCGCGGTGATCACGGTCAGGAGGATGGCCTCGATCATGCCCATCAGAGTGCTCCCTCGTTTCCACGGCTAAGGCGGGAGAAGACCAGCCGGATCTTGTACTGGATGAGCGTGTCGCAGGAGAGCACGAAGAAGAGCAGCAGCCCCTGGAAGACGCGCGTGACCTTGTCGGAGACGGTGAGCGTCAGTTGCACCGCCTCGCCGCCGACATAGGTGAGCGCCAGGAACAGGCCCGCGGCGATGATGCCGAGCGGATTGAGGCGCCCGAGGAAGGCGACGATGATCGCGGTGAAGCCGTAGCCGGGCGAGATGATCGGCTGCAATTTGCCGATGGTGCCGCTGACCTCGGAAATGCCGGCAAGGCCGGCGAGCGCGCCGGACAGCAGCATGGAGAACCAGATCATGCGCTTGGAGGAGAAGCCGGCAAAGCGCCCTGCCCGCTCCGACTGGCCGAGCACGGTAATCTCGAAGCCCTTGAGCGTGTAGCGCATCATGACCCAGAGCGCGATGGCCGCGATGATGGCGAAGGCGAAGCCGAGATTGGCCCGTCCCGAGGAAACGAGCTCGGGAAGGATTGCCTCCGGCGCGAAATCGCGCGTCACCGGGAAATTGTAGGCATCGGGGCTGCGCCAGGGGCCACGCACGAGCCAGTCGAGGAAGAGCTGGGCGATATAGACCAGCATCAGGCTCGTCAGGATCTCGTTGGTGTTCATATGCGCCTTGAGGAAGGCGGGCACGGCGGCATAGAGCGCGCCGCCGATCATGCCGAAGATCAGCATCAGCGGCAGGACGAGCGAGGAATGCCAGTCGTGGAAGACGACCGGCACGATGGAGCCGGCAATCGCCCCGGCGATGAATTGCCCCTCGGCGCCGATGTTCCAGTTGTTCGAGCGGTAGCAGACGGAAAGGCCGACGCCGATCAGGATCAGCGGCGCGGCCTTGATGGCGATCTCGTGCAGCGACCAGACGTCGAGCAGCGGCTCGATGAAGAAGCTGTAGAGCGCCGAGCCGGGGCTCTTGCCGAGCAGCGCGAACATGATGCCGCCGGCAATGACCGTCAGGCCGAGCGCCAGGAAGGGCGAGAGGATGGAATAGAATGTCGAGGGATTGGCGCGCTTTTCGAGTTCAATGCGCATGAGCCGCCTCCTCGCCTTCGGTCTTGCCGTACATGCCGCCCATCAGGAGGCCGATCTTTTCGCGCGTCAGCTCGCGGGCCGGATAGGCATCGGAAAGCCGCCCCTCGCTGATGACGGCGATCTCCGTCGCCACCTCGAAGATCTCGTCGAGGTCCTGGCTGATCACCAGCACGGCCGAGCCCGATTTCGCAAGATCCACCAGCGCCTGCCGGATGCGGCTTGCCGCCCCGGCATCGACGCCCCAGGTCGGCTGGTTGACGATCAGCACGGCCGGCTGGCGGTCGAGTTCCCGGCCGACGATATATTTCTGCAGGTTGCCGCCGGAAAGCGAGCCGGCAGCCGGATCCTCGCCGCTCTTGCGCACGTCCATCGTCTCGGAAATGCGCCGCGAGGCGATGTGCACGACCGCGCGGCGGATGATGCCGAGGATGCCTCCGGACAGGAACGTCCTTCGGTCCGACTGGTTGCGCGCCAGAACGAGGTTGTCGGAAAGCGGCAGGCCCGGTACGGCGGCATGGCCATGGCGCTCCTCGGGCACGAAGCCCGCACCCATCAGGCGGCGGGCGGTGATGCCGAGATTGCCGACGGCCCTGCCGCGGACCGAGACGGCCGACGCATCGGCAACCGGATATTCGCCGGAGAGCGCGTCGAAAAGCTCGCCCTGCCCGTTGCCGGCGACACCGGCGATGGCCAGCACCTCGCCGCCACGCACCTTGAGACAGACGTTCTTCAGCGTGACGGCGAAGGGCGTGCGCGCCGGAACGCTGAGATGCCTTGCCTCGAGCAGCACGTCGCCCTTGGTATTCGTTCCCGCCGCGCTGACGGAGGCGACATCGCTGCCGACCATCATGCGGGCGAGCGAAGCAGGCGTCTCCTTGCGCGGATCGCAGGCGCCGGTGACCTTGCCGTGGCGAAGAACGGTGGCGCGGTCGCAGATGCGCTGCACCTCCTCGAGCCGGTGGCTGATATAGAGGACGGAGCGGCCCTCGGCCTTCAGTTTGGCGAGCGTTTCGAACAGGCGGTCGGCCTCCTGCGGCGTCAGCACCGAGGTCGGCTCGTCGAGGATGATGAGTTCCGGGTTCTGCAGCAGCGCGCGCACGATCTCGATGCGCTGGCGCTCGCCGACGGAAAGGTCGGCGACATGGGCCTTCGGATCGAGCGGCAGGCCGTAGAGATGGGAAAGGCGAGAGGCCTCCTCGGCCACCTTCGAAAGCGAGATGCCGGGGCTCAGCGACAGGGCGATGTTCTCGGCGACCGTCAGCGCCTCGAACAGCGAGAAATGCTGGAAGACCATGCCGATGCCGAGGCGGCGGGCCGCGCCGGGGCTTGGAATGCGAACGGACTCGCCCTTCCACAGGATCTCGCCGCTGGTCGGCGCCAGGACGCCGAACAACATCTTGACCAGGGTGGACTTGCCGGCGCCATTCTCGCCCAGAAGGGCATGGATCTCGCCGGGCTGGATATCGAGGTCGATGCCGTTACAGGCGGCAAACGAACCGAATAGCTTTGTCAGGTTGCGGACAGCCAGCAACGGACGGCCCCCAGACGCTCCAACGGCTGACACTATGCCCCTCTTTCCTGCAATCCCGTTCCCCGTGCCCCTTCGGGTCGTTTTCAGGGAATGAGCAATGTCGTTCCACTCGTTTTTCTTGATTCCAGATCCGTGTGGGCGCGTCCCGCGTCCGCCAGCGAATAAGTCTGATGAATATTGATACGCACTTTGTTGCTGCGCACAACATCAAAGAGCGAATTTGCACATGCATCGAGCGCCGCCCGCGTCGCGATATAATGGAAGAGGGTCGGGCGGGTAGCGAAGAGCGAGCCCTTCTGGGCGAGAAGCCCCATATTGAACGCATCGACCGGGCCGGAGGAATTGCCGAAGCTGACGAAGAGGCCGCGCGGCTTGAGGCAATCCAGCGATTTGGGGAACGTGTCCTTGCCGACGGAATCGTAGACGACATCGACGCCGGCCCCATCCGTCAGTTCCCGCACGCGGACGGCGAAGTCTTCCTTGCCATAGTCGATGACGTGGTCGTAGCCGTGCGCCAGCGCAAGATCGATCTTCGCCTGCGAACCGGCCGTGCCGATCACCGTCGCGCCGAGCGCCTTCGCCCATTGGCCGGCGATAAGGCCGACGCCGCCCGCCGCCGCGTGGAACAGGATCACGCTGCCGGGCTTCACAGGGTAGGTCTGCAGCAACAGATACTGCGCCGTCATGCCCTTCAGCATCATTGCGGCGGCAGTCTCCAGGGAAATGCCCTCCGGCACCTTCACCAGATGCTTCGTCGCGACATTGCGATCGGCCGCATAAGCGCCATCCGCCGATGCATAGGCGACGCGGTCGCCGACGGCAAAATCCGACACCCCTTCGCCGACTGCCGTCACCGTTCCCGCCCCTTCCTTGCCGGGGATGAACGGCAGGTCGGCCTTGTAGAGGCCGGTGCGGAAATAGACGTCGATGAAGTTGAGGCCGATGGCCGCCTGCCGGATCTGCACCTCGCCCGCACCCGGCGGGCCGAGCGGCGCGTCTTCGAGTTTCAGGACGTCCGGCTCGCCAAGACTGCGAACGACGATTGCCTTGGTCATGTCGTGCTCCTCCGGGTTCCAGAGCATTTCCAGCAAAAGTGCGAAGCGATTTTGCGTCCGGAAATGCGACAAAACAATGAGTTAGGGCGTTTTCGTGATTCGGAGAAAAGCGAAAACGCTCTAGCGCCGGCCGAGGCTGGGAAAGGCCTGCAGCACGCCGCCGATGACATAGAGATAGAGACCGGTGCCGACCACGCCCCACACGACCCAAGCCGGCGACGCGAAATGCAGCAGCAGCGCATAGATGCCGAGGAACGACCAGAGGAAGAAGATGGCCAGATTGAGCGGCCGCAGCCGCTGGACGCGCACCGGATGCAGGAAGTTGATCGGCATGAAGGTGAGGAAGACGGAAACGAAGACGACGACGGACGCCGTCACCTCGCTCGCCTGGATGACGAAGAGCGTGAAGACCACCATGTTCCACACGACCGGGAAACCGGAGAAGAAATACTCGTCCGTCTTCATGCCCATGTCGGCATAGTAGATGGCGCTCGACACCACGATGGCGCCGGCCGCCACGAAGGACCACGGCTCGCCGATCATGCCGCTCTGGTAGAGCGCGAAGGCCGGCAGCAGCACGTAGGTCACGTAGTCGATGACATTGTCCAGCGTATCGCCGGACCAGTTCGGCAGCACTTCCTTGACGCGCACCTTGCGCGCGATGGGCCCGTCGATGCCGTCGACGAGGAGCGCAAGGCCGAGCCACCAGAACATGTCGACGAAACGATGCTCGGCCGCAGCCACGACGCCGAGAAAGGCAAGGAAGGAACCCGATGCCGTCAAGATATGGACGGAAAAGGCGCGTATCTCCGCATAGGGCACGCGCTTGTAGTTGAAGAATTTCATTGCGGTTCGCCGTCCATCCCTTGGGGCTTTTTCCGGCCGCGATCCGCCGAACGCACCCTCTTTCTGTCCTGCCGGTAATATGCATTGATTACCGGCCATCGCCAGTGAAAATCCGCAGTCTGCCGGCGCTTATCCGGCCCTGCGCGGATTCATCCCATGGAAATTGCCTCTTTGCGGCCCTACTCTTGCCCGCTACAAGCATCGCAAATCTGTGGGAAACGTTTCCCATTCCGGAGGTCGGTCATGAGACAATTCGATATCGCGATCGTCGGCGCGGGCCTTGCCGGCAGCCTCGCGTCCCTCGCGCTTTCCGATTCGGGCCGCACCGTCGTGCTGATCGCCCCGCCGACCCGCGCTGTGGACGGCCGCACGACGGCGCTCATGGACCAGTCCATCGCCTTCCTGAAGACGCTCGCGCTCTGGGACGCGATCGCCCCGCATGCCGCCGCGCTCGAAACCATGCAGATCCTCGACGGCACAACGCGGCTCCTGCGCGCTCCGCCGGTCGCCTTCCGCTCCAGCGAAGTGGGGCTCGATGCGTTCGGCTACAACATTCCCAATCTCCCTTTCCTCAAGGTGCTGGACGAGCGCATCGCGACGCAGGGCAATATCGTGCGGCTGGAAAACGGTGTGACGGCCGCCAACAGCTTCGAGAACGGCGTGGAACTGGTGCTGGACGATGGCGAGCGTGTCCTCGCCTCACTGGTCGTCGGCGCCGACGGCAAGAAGTCGCGCATCCGCGACAGCGCCGGCATCGGCGTTCGTGCCTGGTCCTATCCGCAATCCGCCCTGGTGCTGAACTTTGCGCATGAGCGGCCGCACGGCAATGTCTCGACGGAATTCCACACGGAAAGCGGCCCCTTCACGCAGGTCCCCCTGCCCGGCCGGCGCTCCAGCCTCGTCTGGGTCCTGCCGCCCAAGGAAGCGGCGCGGCTGCGGGACCTCTCCGTTTCCGACCTCGGCCGGGCCGTGGAAGAGCGTATGCAGTCCATGCTGGGCAAGGTCTCTATCGAAGCCGGCGTCCAAAGCTTCCCGCTCTCCGGCATGACGGCCGACCATTTCGGCAAGGGACGCTTCGTGCTCATCGGCGAGGCCGCCCATGCCTTCCCGCCGATCGGCGCGCAGGGGCTCAACCTCAGCCTGCGTGACATAATGGCGCTCAGGGACCTGATCGGCGATAGCGAGCCGGCGACCTATTCCGCGCTCGGCGAGCGCTTCGACCGCCGGCGCCAGGCCGACATCCGCTCGCGCACGCTCAGTGTCGATCTCCTCAACCGCTCGCTGCTTTCGGATTTCCTGCCCGTGCAGTTCCTGCGGTCCGCCGGCCTGCATCTGCTGTCCGCCCTCGGGCCGCTGCGCAGCATCGTCATGCGCGAGGGCATCGAACCGCTCGGCTCGCTGAAGGCCTTTCGCGAGGGCCTAAGGGAACGGGTCGCCCGGAAGCAGGCCTGACTTGATCAGGTAGAGCACGATCGTCACCGTCGCGACGGAAAGGACCGTCGTGATGAGGATCGTCGCCGACGCCCTCTCCTGCCACACGCCATATTGCTGGCCGATGACGAAGACGTTCGTCGCCGTCGGCAGCGCCGCAAGCAGCACGGCCGTATAGACCCAGACCGGATCGAAATTGCCGGCAAGGCCGAGCACCAGATACATGGTGACCGGCAGTAGCACGAGCTTTGCCGGCACGATGTAGCCGATCTCCACCGGCACGCGCTTCAGGGGCCGCAGCGCCAGCGTGACGCCCATGGCGAAGAGCGCGCAGGGCGCGGCCGCCTGCGCCAGGTAGTCGATCAGCCGCTGCAGGGATTGCGGCGGCTGGAAACCGGCAAAGGCGGCGGCAAAGCCGGCTGCCGTCGCGATGATGAACGGATGCGTGACGATCTTGTGGAGGATGCCGCTGACGACCTGATGGGCCGGCCGCTTCTCGCCGCCGGCAAGCGCCATCAAAGCGGGCGCCACCATGAAATGCAGCATGTTCTCGAAGCAGAAGACGAGCGCCACGGGCACCGCCGCCGGCTCGCCAAAGGCGAGCAGCGCAAGGCCCGGCCCCATATAGCCGATATTGCCATAGGCCGCCGCCAACCCCTGCATGGTCGCCTCGCCGACACTCGCGCGTCGCAGCGATAGTCCCAAGGCGAAGATCAGGCAGAAGACGAGATAGGTCGCCCCGACATCGGCAATGATGAAATCGACGCGGGTCAACTGCTCGATCGGCGTCTTTGCCACCAGCTTGAAGAACAGGGCCGGCAGCGCGATGTAGATGATGAAGGTGTTGAGCCAGCCGAGCGCCTCGACCGGCTGCTTCGTGATCTTCGCGACCACGTAGCCGAGGAGAATCATGCCGAAGAACGGCAGGACCAGTCCGATGATATCCGCCATGGGCTGAGGTCTGCTTCCGCTTGCCGAGGATGATGTTTCCGACTAGCCGATTTGCGAGAGAATGGGAAACGTTTGCTGGAACCAGATGGCGACGGCGCTGACATAGCCGAAGATGAAGGCAAGGCCGGTAAGGACCAGAAGCCCGCCCATGACCTTCTCCACTGTGCCGAGATGACGGCGGAAGCGCACGAGGAAGCGCATGAAGGCGCCGGAAAAGCCGGCCGCGATCCAGAACGGAATGGCAAGGCCGAGCGAATAGACGGCCAGCAGCACCGCGCCGTCGCCGACGGTCTCGCGCGCCGCGGCGATTCCGAGGATCGCCCCCAGCACCGGACCGATGCAGGGCGTCCATCCGAAGGCGAAGGCAAGGCCCATGATATAGGCGCCGGAGGCGGTCGCCGGCTTGCCACCGCCCTGGAAGCGCGCCTCGCGGGCAAAGAGACCGATGCGCAGCACGCCGAGGAAATGCAGGCCCATCAGGATGATGATGACGCCGCCGATCTGGGCGAGCACGTCGAGATGCTTGCGCAGAACCATGCCGATCGTCGAGGCTCCGGCGCCGAGCGCCACGAACACCGTCGCAAAGCCGAGCGTGAAGAAGAAGGCCGCCAGCAGCACTGCGCCCCGCGTATCGCGCTGCACCGCCACCGCCTCGCTGCCGCGAAACTGGTCCACCGAAATGCCCGCCATGTAGCACAGATAGGGCGGCACGAGCGGCAGCACGCAGGGCGACAGGAAGGACAGCGCCCCGGCAAGAAGCGCGCTCAGAAGGGAAATATCGGCAATCGACAAGGGGCTACTCCGCGACGGCCGGAGAAAGCGGCTCCAGGCCGCAACCGGCCCGCCCGCATCTCCGTTTGCGCCTCTGATAGCCGCCGCACCCCGCTCCTGCCAATCACCTTTTGGAGAACGCGGCGAAATGCAGCAAAAGCTGTTTTTCGCCACATTTTCTGGGTTGACCCGGCAAACCCGCCTGCATATGTTCCGCGCACTTCCGAGGAGCGCATTCGCTCCGCTTGGGAGCGCGTAGCTCAGCCGGTAGAGCAACTGACTTTTAATCAGTAGGTCCAGGGTTCGAATCCCTGCGCGCTCACCACTCGAACCCTTGACCCACAGGCGTTTTCATCGTTTCGTTCGAGTGTAAGAAGTGACTGATGAAGGTCACAAATTGTCACACGAAAGTCGCACGCCCTCCAAGCCTTTCCGTTCGATTGAAAGATGCTTATGATGCAACCGTTATTCTTTGGGGGCATCATGCGTAAACTGCTTTTGACGATCGCGCTTGCTGGTGTCGCGGGCTGCGTCTACCAGCCGCAGGGGAAATTCCACCAGGTGAGCACTGGGAAGCCTGTTGACGCGGACCAGAAACTCTACAACGCGTTCCTGCAGGACAAGGTGATCTGCGACGGCGAGGCTGCCCAGGCGGCGCTAACCTCGCGGGAGCGCGATCGCTATGCGCATTCCCTCAACGTCAACCTGGTCTATGACGCCTGCCTGGCGAAGCGCGGTTACGTGCGCCGGTAGATCAAACGGCCATATTTGTAATCAGAGGCTCGCACCAATGGTGAAGCGGCCAATTTTCTAGTGAACTGCGTATTTCAGCAGTCCCAGCGACCAGTTCACGCTGCGGTTCTCCGCATCACGCGTCCAGGTCTGCTTCAGCGTGCCGGCTATATCGGCGATGGTGGTGCGGGCGTCGAGTTCTTTCGTCAGGCCGTAATCGTTCGGGGCGACCTTGGTGAGGTCGATGTCGTCGGCGATGACGATGGCGACGAGGACGTTTTCGGCCGGCCCGTCGGCTTCGAAATCGAAGCCGTAATAGTCGTCGGGAATGGTGAGCGGCATGTTGGCGGTCAGCGGCGTGATCTTGCGGGCGGCCTCGTTGGGGAATATCTGCGTCGCCTTGCCGTCCTTGTCGACGTCGTAGAGGATGAGGTGCCCGTTCGTGGCACTCGTCACCGTGATGCGGAAGGCATCACCGGTCTTCAGATAATCCGAGGAGAGCGCCACCTGGACGTCGCCGGTCTCGGGCTTGCCGAGGATATCGCCGACGGCCTCGACCGGATCGGCGGCGACATAGGCCGTCTGCTGGGTGTTCTCGACCTTCACCTCCTCGACTTTGCCGTAGTCGGGGGTCTGCTGCTGCGCGGTCTCGCCGCCTGCCTGTTGCGCCTGCCCGCCGGCATCTGCCGGCGCGACGGCGCTGGCGCCGAGCAGCGCGTAGTTCACTTCCAACTGCGGATCGAGGCCTTGGCACTCCGACTGCGCGGCGCAATAGGACTGCGACTGCTTCTTCACATATTCCAGCAGTTCGGCATTGGAGACGATGCCGTTGCCATTGCTGTCGGCGGCGGCGGTCTCGTGGCCGTTGACATAGGAGAGCGTGAAGACGCCGTGCCGCTCCTCCGGCGGCAGGCGCGTATCGTCCCAGGCGACCTGATAGGAGGAGGCAGCGCTCCACGCCTCCACGCCGTTCTGCCTGGCCACCTCCGGCTTGTCGACCACGGCGACATCGATGCGCAGGCCGCGCGTCTTCACCGCGTCGGCGGGCTTTGCATGGGGGCGCGGCAGGAAGCGCGCGCTTTCCATCGCCTTGGCGACCTCCGTCGAGAGCGAGCGGGAGATCGTGCCGGAATGACAGGCATCGATGACGATGGTGACGGCGCGATCCTTGAGCTTCGCCAGCATCGCATCGATCTCGTCGTCGAGAATCACATTCGTCCAGTCGCCGTCGCCGGCGGCGATGTCATAGGTGGATAGCGCCTCGTCGAGCCCGTCCTCCTCGTCGCCGCTCACGTCCTTCACCTGCAGGCCGTGGCCCGAAAAGTAGAAATAGACCCGGTCCCCCGGCTGCGTGCCGTTGACCAGCCAGTCATCGATGCTGGCGAGGATCGCGGCCCGGCTGGCATCCTGATCCCGCAGGACGCGGATCGAATCGGCCGGATAGCCGAGCTTTTCCTTCAGCAGCCTCTCGATCAGCGGCACGTCGTTCTTCGGCCCTTCGAGGAACATCTTTTCCGGCAGGTTGGCATAGGTGCCGATGCCGACGATCAGCGCCCGGTCCGCGGCGGCTGCCACGGAAGCAAGGCCGAGCGAAAGCAGAAGGGTTGCGGCATACCGGATCATCAGAGCGCTTCCCGCGTATAGAGGGGTTGGATGGCGACGCTCGCCTCCTTGCCGTCGAGGCGCGTCATCAGGGCCTGAAGCAAGGCGGCGGCGGTCACGTTGCGGTCGGCGAGCACCGCGCCGATGGCGTCCACCGACTCGGCGGTCCGAATCGTGATCAGGTGATCGGCGCCGAAGGGCTTGACCACCTCGACATCGGTCAGCTTGAACGCGGAACTCGCCGTTCCCGCCGCCTGCATGTCGAGGAACTGCACCTCGCCCGTATTGGCAAGATTGAAGACCAGCATGTTGGGATAGCGCCCGGCCGGGGCGTCGAAGCGCAGGCGGTCGCCGGCGGCATAGATATCCCGTACCGGCCCCAGCGAGACGGATCCGGGGTTCTGGCTGGCCATGGCCTTCAGGAAATCGAGCAGCACGAATTTGTCGACCACCGCCTGGATGCGGTCCGGACCGATATTTTCCGCGGCGACATCGCCGTTCGGCGTATAGAAGACGCCATTGGCGACATCCCAGCGGAAGGGCGTGCCCGCACCGTCCGCGTTTTCCGGCTTTTCGGCATCGCCGTCGATCTCAAGGGCGATCTTGCCAGTCCAGCCAAGCTCCCGCGCCGGTTTGAACGCGTTCGGCGTCGCATTGTCGCCGGCGGCCTCGCCATTGCCGGGAAGGCCGCGCGTGAGGCGCACGACGACCTCGCTCTCCGAGCGCGCCACCTGCGGCGTGAAATTCGGCACCTGCAACGCTTCCGAACGGTTCTTCACGTTCGAGAAGACATAGTCCTCCAGTTCGATACGGGTGATGATCCCGTCACCGTTGCGGTCGGCGCTGCCCTCCACCGCGCGGGCGAAACTCCAGCTCAGCGCGCCGCGCGGCTCGCCGTCGATGATGACCTCCGGCGTCGGCTGGCTCTCCAGCGATGCGGCCAGCACCGTCACCTGCTTGAAGTCGATTTCCTTGAGACTGGCGCCGTCGATCGCCTCTTGCGAAGGCGCGGCGAGCTTGACCTTCACGGCGGGCGCGAGGCGCGACTTGCCCGTGATGGACCGGCTCATGCCGCCGGAAAAGCAGCTGTCGGAGACGAAGAGCACATGCACGCCCTTGCCTTCCGCCTCCGCGAACCAGGCATTCATCTCGTTGTCGACGATGATCTCCCTGGAGGTCTCCTCGTAGCGGTTGCGGTCGAAGCCCGGAAGCTGGAGGAATTCGTCGAGCCCGTCCGCCTCGTCGCCCGCGACGAGTTCCGGCATCTGCGCGCCGTGGCCGGCATAGGTGAAGATGATGGTGTCGCCCGCCGCCGCCTCGGCCACCATGTCCGTCCAGGCCTTGCGTATATCGTCCTTGCGCGCCTCGGCATTGGTAAATTTCACGACCTTGAAGCCGGCGGCGCTCATGGAGCGGTAGACATCCTCCGCGTCGCGCACCGCGCCGTCGAGACTGACATCGTTCGGATACTGGTCGACGCCGACGACGAGCCCGTAGGTCTGCGCCGCGAGGGCGGCGCCCGGAAAGGCGGCGGCGAGGGAGAGCGCCAGGAGGCGCGGCAGCAGCGCCCTCATTCGAGATCCACCTCGACCCGGCGGTGCAGCTGGTTCAGCGTCTCCGTGTCATAGGCGCTGGCATCGTCCGGCTTGAAGGGCTCGTCCTCGCCCTTGCCGACGGTCGTGATCGTGCCCGCATAGCCGGCATCGTAAAGGTAAGTCTTCAGCGTTTCGGCGCGCGCCAGCGACAGCTTGTAATTGGCCTCGGCCGTGCCGACCGGGTCGGTGTGGCCGATGAGCTTGATGGCGGCCGGCTTGACGGCCTTCAGGCATTCGGCGAGGTCCTTCGCCGCCTCGACGCCCTCCGGCGTGAAATCCGCCGTGCCGAAGACATAGCGCACCGGCGTCGACTTCTTCTTGATCGTGACCCCGCGGAACGCGATCTTGCAGCCGCCGCGCATGGAGAGCTTGACCGGGCGCGGGGCGGCAAGGCGCATTTCGCCGGCGAGCCGGTCGAGGCGCCGGATGTAGTCCTCGTCGGGCGCCATCCAGTCCGGCGTCAGCGTCTTGTTGGAGCCGTCCTCCAGCGCGATCTGGTAGAGGCGAGCGGCCTCCTCGTAATCTTTGCGCTCGCGGGCGAGATCGCCGAGCGCGTCATAGACCTGCCAGGGGCCGCCATATTTCTCCTTCAGCTCCTCCAGCAGCTGCCGGTGATCGGCAAGCTTGCCGCCCTTGCCGACATCGGCGGCGATGCGGTTGAAGGCGGTCAGCGCGGCCACGCGGCCGACGAGCGTGCGCTCGTTGGCGCTGCAATTGGCCGTGCCCGCCGTCTCGGCGGCGGCAAACGCCTTCTGCTCGTCACCGGCATTGAAGGCGTCGACGACACCGTTGAACGCCTCGCAGGACGCCGATGCCGGCGCCGTATCCGCAAGGACGAAAGCGGCCGTCGCAAGAGTGATCCCGATTAAGGCCCGCAACGGTGCCCTCCCGAGGCCGAGGGCAGGACCGCCTTCGCGCGCCGAAGAAATGCAAAAACGCTCCCGGTATCGCATCAGCATGGTCCGTCCAGTCTCCTCATGTCCTTGTCGAATCGGCAGGCAGGCGCCGGAAGGCCCCTGCCCTTGCTATCATTGGATTTCGAACGTCACCATCTGCAGGCCGCTCGCACCGTTGTCCTGTTCGGCCTGCCTGGCAAGGTTGATGGCGAGGCCGCGCGTGGTCGGCTGGTGGGAGCCGGCGACGATCTGCCTGGCCTTTTCCGCCGTGAGCTTCTGGTCGCCGAGGCCGCCGATCTTGCAGACGGCGATCATCGTTTCGCCCGGCGACGGAGAATCGAAGGTCAGGTTGCCGCTGCCCGGCTGCGGAATGACGCGGCGCTCGCCGGGATGAAGCGTCGTGTCGCCGATCATCACGTCCGGTATGATCTCGACATTTCCCGTATCCTCCACATAGACCACTTGGAGCTCGCAGTCGTGGTTCGTGCTGAGCTCGAAGCTGAGGTAATCCCCGACCTTCGCGCTCGTCGACGGCACATGCAGGGCCAGCTTCACCTTGTCGGCCTGCGCCTTGTCGTCCTGCTTGTAGGCCGGAACGGTGTGGGCGGTGTTCGTTGCCGCCTGATACCGATCGTCGCCGGCAGCCTGCTCCGGTTGCTGGTAGGCGACCGTGTCATGGTTGACGCCGCGCTTCAGCGGTTCGAGCTGCAGGAGCGGCTGGAGCATGAAGGCGTATTGCTCCTCCACCTCGACGCGCGGAACCGTGGCACCCGCCTCGAGCGTCGCGACCCAATCAAGGCCGATGCGCAGCGCGCCGGCATCCGTCAGACGGCGGATGTCGGAGGCGAACTGCTCCGGCGTCATGTCGAACTCGGCGGCAAGCTGCTCGAAGTTCAGTTCGTCCTCGTACTTGTCGGCGAAGTAGGTGAAAATCTCCGCCCCGCCGGGCGCCTTGAGGCTGGTCTTGCCGCCGCCGGCCGTCGCCTCGGTGATGCCGAGGCGGTCAAGCGCCGAGACGAAGCGGTCGGTATCGCGCTTGTAGACCTCGTTCAGCTTCTCCTGCGGCACATAGAGGGCGAGCAGCTCGTCCTGCTGGTCCTTGGAGAACAGCGTGGAGGTCTCGATATGCTCGCGCAGCTGGTCGCGCTTCGACAGGATGCCGTCGAAATGGCAATCGAAGCACGAGCGGGCATTGACGATCTCCACGCCCTTGCCGATCGGCCGCTTGCGGAAGGACACGATCTTCGTGGGGCCGACATCGAGCTGGTCGCCCTTGTTGGTCGACAGGTAATATCCCTGCATGCCGTTCGGCAGCGAGAAGATCATTTCACCGCCGTCATGCTCGAAGGGCAGCAGGCCGGCTTTCAGGCGGATACCGTCCGGACCGGCCGGGAAACGCTTGAGCACCTGCCGGCCGACATCGCCGGCGAAATCGTAGGATTTCCAGTAATAGCCGCCGAAAGGCATGTCGTGCCGCTCCAGCATGCGGTTATGGTCGGAAACCCCCGAAGAACCGTCGGCGAAGCCGGCGCGGACGACGCGGCGGCGCTCGATGTTCTGCGCGACGTCGACGCCGAAGCGCTGCTCCAGCTCGATGATGTTGGTCGGCAGCTTCATGAGCCGGTTATAGACCTTGGGCCGGGCGCCGTTGCTCATGAACCAGTCGATCCGCATGATGGGAAGCGGCGTTTCCGTCGCCTTGGCCAGCGCATCCAGCGAGGCGTTGCTGGCCGGATCGACGCCGTAGAAATATTCATTGACCAGGAAATCGTAGTCTTCCTGGCTCCATTCGAGGTCGCGCAGGTCGATGCGCACCAGCAGGCCGTCGGAGCCTGCCACCTCCTCGGGAATGACGAGCTCCGGCCCGTAGGACAGCGAATTGAGGAGCTTCTTGAAGCCGCCGGCGAGCACTTTCATGCGTTTGAGGAAGGTCTCGTGCGTCTCGCAGCTCATCATGCCGTTATACTGGTCGCGATAGCTGAAATAGCGCATGAACGGCTGATCGTGCGCATCGACCTTGGAAATGTCGCGCAGCGCCAGATCGACGAAATCGAGATATTTCAGCATCGGCCGGGCGCGCTCGGTCTTGGTCGCCGAAACCGCGGTGGGGATCGCCGCCTTGTTGAGCGAGTTGATCCAGTCGGCAAGGCCCTGCACCTCGGCATCCGAGGGGCGCTTGCCGAGCGGCATGCGGCCGCTGGTGACGCTGGTATAGAGCAGGGACTTGGAGGCATCGCCGGGCGTGACGAAGGCCGGGTTCGCGGCAATCGAGCTGAGCTCGCCCGAGGGGAACGAGCCTTGCGAGCTTTCGCCCGGCCCATGGCAGTTGCGGCAATATTTGCCGATGAAGGCATCGGCAGCCGAGGCGAATTCCGTGCTGCCTCCGCCCGCGCCGAGCGCGCTTTCCGCCGTCGCCTCGCTGCACACCGGCGTCGGACTCGTCTCGACCGGCATCACCTTCACCTCGCGGTCGGCGAGGAAGGCGTACATCGCCTGCCTGTCCTCATCGGAAAGGGTGGAAAGGCCCTCGGCGATGCGGCGCATGACCGGATCGGAAAGCGGCGAGCCCGAGAGCTTCTTGCCCTCTTCGATCAGCCCCTTGGTGAAGACCTCGTGCGAGGCCAGGCCGGCCATGCGCGCCTTGGTGATATCCGGCGCGACGGCGCCGGTCAGGCCCTTCTCGCCCTCATAGGCGCGGGCAAGGTCGAGGCCGTAGGTGGTCGTGCGCGGCGTATGGCAATCGCCGCAGCCACCGACATTCTCGACGAGGTAGCGGCCGCGCTCCATCTGCGTCTCTTCGCGCTTCTGGTAGGCCTGCACGACGAAGTGGCTGCGCTTCCAGAGCGTGATCGTCGTCTGGCGGCTGAAGGGGAAGGTGATCTCGTGCTCCTTCGAGACGGCATCCGATTGCGGCAGCGTCTCGATATAGGCCTTGATGTCCAGGACGTCCTCCGGCTTCATGCCGCCATAGGACGTGTAGGGCATGACCGGATAGAGGTTGTCGCCGTCCTTCTTGAGACCGACCATCACGGCGTTGAGGAAGTCCGCATTCGACCAGCCGCCGATGCCGTTCGGATGGGCGGAGATGTTCGGCGCGAAGAACTTGCCGATCGCCGTCTGCATCTCCATGCCGCCGGAAAGCAGCCCGGTATTGTCGCCGGAGCCGTGGCAGGCGCCGCAACCGGCGGCGCCGAACATGATCTTGCCGTTCTCGACATTCGCCTGGTAGCTGCCATAGGCATCCGGTGCGAACTGGTCGATGGCGAAGGCGCCGGCCGGACAGAGAACCGCCACGGCAAGGCCGAACGCCGCGGCAAGCCGCGCGCCGGGCCGGACGAATGATGTGCTGAACACGCGCATGGCTTGTTCCCTTCACTCCAGAACGCCGGCTCGCCGGCTGGAAATCCTCAACGGAATTCGAAACGTTCGAACTCGACGCGGCGCGGCGGCTTGCCGAGTTCCCTCAATCCCTTCTCGATGGCCGTGCGCAGGGGCGGCGGGCCGCAGAACCACAGGTCCGCTTCAGCCGGGTCCATGCTGGTGCCGGCGACGAGCTTGGAAGCGTCGAAGCGGCCGTCGGTCGTCGAGTTGTGCAGCACGAAGCTGAAATTGCCGAGCTTTTCCGCCTGCGCCCTGAAGGTGTCGACACCGATGGCTTCGGCGCCGTCGCGCACGCAGTAGACCATGTGGATGTCCTGCCCCTCGTCGCCCTTCAGCCGGCTCGCCATGGCGAGGAACGGCGTGACGCCGATGCCGCCGGCAAGCCAGATCTGCTTCTTGCCGCCGCGCCTGTGGTTGAAATGGCCGTATCCGCCCTCCAGCGTCAGCGGATCCCCCACCGCCACAGCTTCCCGCAGCGCCTTGGTATAATCGCCGAGCGGCTTGATGGCGAAGCGGACGGTACCGTCGTCCTCGATGCCGGCGATGGTGAAGGGATGCGGCTCGCGAAGGCCGGACTTGTTGACCCGGAAGAAGCCGAACTGGCCGGGCAAGGCCCGAAGCTTGCGGCCGGTCGGCCGCGCCGTGATGATCGTCGCGCCGTCGTGGCGGTCGACGTCGACCACCTCGTATCTGCGCGTGCGGAGCCAGGGCAGCAGTTGCGTATAGGCATAGCTGACCACGCCGAGGAGGGCGAAGAGGTTGAGATAGGTCGCCAGCAGCGCCGTGCCGTCATAGGGGCGCTTGATGAACATCTGGTGGAAGGCGACCAGCACGAAGAGCAGGCCGATGAACCGATGCGTGAAGCGCCAGTACTGGTAGGGAATCTGGAAGCGCGTCTTCGGAACGACCTTCACGATGGAGAGGACGAGCAGGAAGACGAAGCCGTAGAAGGCCCACTCGCCCGCCGTCTTGGCGAGCTTGTTGAGATCGCCCGTCAGCGAGAGCCCCTGGAAATCCGGCGCCACGAAATAGTGCACGAGGATGAGACAGAGCACCGCGATGCCGATCTTGCGATGGAACTGGTAGATGCGGTCGAGGCCGCCGAAGAGCCGCTCGATGAAGGGCGGACGCGTCGCCATGAACTGCGCGATGCCCATGGCGACGAAGGCCATGGAGGAAGCCATCAGGGAGAAGGTGGTGCCCGCATTGGTATGGCTGACGGCCGGCACGGCGAGAAGGCCGGCGAGAACGATCAGGATCGTCGCGATGATGGAACCCGCAGTCAACCTATGCCCCTACAATGCAACTGGACGGTCCGAGTGGCGGGCATGCTCGCAAGGCCCAAAACATTCGTCAACCGCAATCCTCCTATCGACGGGCCGGCCGGCGGCTTTATTCGGGGGCTTTCGGGCTTGTCCGCCAAACGGCTGGGGAAAACCGAATATGACAACGGAACAAGGCACATAGAAATGGACTTGGCCGGTTTTCCTTTAAGGCAGCGGGCAAGCCATTTCGCGCCCGGAGATGTCTGGAGAATAGGCTAGTCCCACCTCTACCCGGATCCTTCCGGACCTCGCGCCAACCCGTCACCGCAACGCCCGTGATATATCAGTCGCCTTGCCATTCATTTTGCGACATGCCACCATGTGATATATCAACCGGGACAATGGAATGACGGAAACCGCGGCGTCGCAAGCCCACCTCGCCTATCTCGCCCTCGAAGGGCTCATCGTCACGCTCAGGCTGAAGCCCGGCTCGCTCGTCACGGAAAGAGAGCTCATCGAGCTTGCCGGCCACGGCCGCACGCCGGTGCGCGAGGCGATCCAGAAGCTGGAATGGCAGGGGCTGATCGCCGTGCGGCCCCGCGCCGGCCTGCAGATCACCGCGATCCGGCCCGATGACCATGCGGAAGTGATGGCGACGCGCCGGCAGCTCGAGCCCCTTGCTGCCGACCTCGTCGCGCACCATGCCGGCGAAGAGCACCGCGAACAGCTCGTCGCCTGCGCGCAGGAGATGACCGCCTGCTCCATCCGCTCCGACATGGAAGGTTTTCTGGCGGCCGACAAGGCTTTCGACGAGATCATGGAGGCGGCCTGTCCCAACCGCTTCCTGACGTCCGCCCTCGCCCCGCTCCAGACCCATTCGCGCCGCCTGTGGTTCGCCCGCGCCGATCACCGGCACATGGACCGCTCGGTGGACCTGCATGTGAAGGTCATCCGCGCCATCCGCAACGGCGACGGCCCGGCCGCGGCGTCCGCTATGACGGACTTGCTGGATCACCTGTCCGACTGACGGAAAAGCGTCCACAAAAAAGGCGCCCGAAGGCGCCCTTTCCGAAAACCAACCCTTCGCTCAGTCGACGAAGGCGCGTTCGATGACGAATTCGCCGGGCTTGCTGTTGGCGCCCTCGGTGAGGCCGGCCTGCTCCAGCAATGCCTTGGTTTCCTTCAGCATCGCGGCCGAGCCGCAGATCATGCCGCGGTCGACCGCCGGGTCGAAATGCGGCACGCCGAGATCGGCGAACATCTTGCCGTTGGAGATGAGGTCCGTGATACGGCCCTGGAACGGAAAGTCCTCGCGCGTCACCGTCGCATAGTGGCGCAGCTTGTCGCCGACGATTTCCGAGAGGAATTCGTGGCTGCGGATTTCCTCGACGAGGTCGAAGCCGTATTTCAGCTCGGCGACTTCGCGGCAGGTATGCGTCAGGATGACCTCGTCGAACTTCTCATAGGTCTCCGGGTCGCGGATGAGGCTCGCGAAGGGCGCGATGCCGGTGCCGGTGGAGAACATATAGAGACGCTTGCCGGGCGTCAGCGCGTCGAGGACCAGCGTGCCCGTCGGCTTCTTGCGCATCAGCACGGTGTCGCCGGGCTTGATCTGCTGGAGATGCGAGGTCAGCGGGCCGTCCGGCACCTTGATCGAGAAGAATTCCAGCTCCTCGTCCCAGGCGGGGCTCGCGATGGAATAGGCGCGGTAAACGGGCTTGTCGCCGACCATCAGGCCGATCATCGCGAATTCGCCGGAGCGGAAGCGGAAGCTTTCCGGGCGCGTCATGCGAAAGCGGAACAGGCGATCCGTATAGTGCTGCACGCTCGTCACCGTCTCGGCGAAAACGCCGGCCGGTACGGATGCCACAAAGTCTTCGGTCTTGGCAGGTGCGTTCATTTCGGGATCGATCCTGGCTTGCGTCGGAAAAACTTGACGATAGGCAGATATTACATGTGGAGCGGCAAAGGAAGGTATTCCGTTCCAATGCGCCGATTGGCCGCGCAATAGTTTGCCGCCTGCCTCTTTTCGCGCGGCGCGCAACCGCTGTCCTTGATCTTGCGCAAGACTATACCACGAATGCGGCCATTCGCCGGCCCCGATATCAGGCCCGGCGGCGCCAGCTATAGGAGCCGACGTCCTGCGAGGGGCGCGCGGCCGGCTGGTAGTGGTTGTCGATGCCGGGCAGGCGGTTTTCCGCAAGGCGCTTCAGCGCCGTCGCATTGCTGACGGCGAAGCTGTCGATGCCGCAGCGAAGCATCAGCGGGATCTGGTCGATCAGCACGTCGCCGACCGCCCTCACCTCGCCCTTAAAGCCGAGCCGCGAGCGCAGCAGCGAGGCATGGCTGAAGGCGCGGCCGTCGTTGAAGGCCGGGAACGCGACCGCGACCAGCGCCAGCCGGCCCTGATGGCCTTCCAGTCTGCGCACGTCGTCAGCCGGGTTGATCAGCACGCCGAGGCCCGTCTCGTCCGTCTTCGCAAGGAAATCGTCGAGGCCGAGGATCGCCTTCTCGTTCGAGCCGGCCTTGGTCTCTTCCGTCTCGACGATCCAGGGATCGTCCGTCACGAAGCCGGATTCGTTCCAGATTTTCGTCATAGCCATTCTCCTCAAGCCGCTTCGGCCGTCTTGCCGCCGTAGAGCGCGTCCTTGAAAGGCTGCGGTCCGACGCGACGATAGGCGTCGAGGAAGATTTCAGACGGATCGAGGCGAAGGCCGAGATAGGTGTTGACGATCACCTCGATGGCATCCGTCACCTTCTCCGGCTCGAAGCCGCGGCCGATGATCTCGCCGATCGACGTGTTCACGTCGCCCGAGCCGCCGAGCGTGATCTGGTAGAGCTCCTCGCCCTTCTTCTCCACGCCGAGAAGGCCGATATGGCCGACATGGTGGTGGCCGCAGGCATTGATGCAACCGGAAATCTTGATCTTCAGCTCGCCGATCTCGGCCTGGCGCTCCGGCGAGCCGAAGCGGGTTGAAATCTCCTGCGCGACCGGGATCGAGCGGGCATTGGCCAGCGCGCAGTAGTCCAGCCCCGGACAGGCGATGATATCGGTGATGAGACCCGCGTTGGCCGTTGCGAGACCGGCCGCGACGAGGCCGCGATAGACCGCTTCGAGATCGGCCAGCGCGACATGCGGCAGGATGAGGTTCTGCTCGTGGCTGACGCGGATCTCGTCGAAGGCATATTCCTGAGCGATGTCAGCGACAGCTTCCATCTGCGCGTCGGTCGCGTCGCCCGGAATGCCGCCGATGGGCTTCAGTGAGATCGTCACCATGCCGTAGTCGGGATGCTTGTGCGGCTGCACGTTCTGCTGCACCCAGCGGGCGAAGTCCGGGTCGGCCTTCTTCCACTGGGCAAGGCTTGCCCAGCCTTCGGCGCGGGGCGCAAGCTCCGGCGGCGCGAAATAGGCGGAGATGGCAGCGACATCGCGCTCGGGCAGCTTCAGTTCGCCGTCCTTGAGTTCGGCGAATTCGACCTCCACCTGCCGCGCCAGCTCTTCCGCGCCCGTCTCGTGCAAGAGGATCTTGATGCGCGCCTTGTACTTGTTGTCGCGGCGGCCATGGAGGTTGTACACGCGCATGATTGCGGTCGTGTAGGACAGAAGGTCCTCTTCCGGCAGGAAGTCGCGGATCTTCTTGGCAACCAGCGGCGTGCGGCCCTGCCCGCCGCCGACATAGACGGCAAAGCCGATCTCGCCCTTCTCGTTCTTCTTCAGGTGCAGGCCGATATCGTGCACCTGGATGGCCGCGCGGTCGCGCTCGGCGCCGGTGACGGCGATCTTGAACTTGCGCGGCAGGAAGGAGAATTCCGGGTGGACGGAAGACCACTGGCGCAGGATTTCCGCATAGGGGCGCGGATCGGCGACCTCATCGGCTGCGGCGCCGGCGAAGTGGTCGGCCGTCACGTTGCGGATGCAGTTGCCGGAGGTCTGGAGCGCGTGCATCTCGACCGTCGCAAGCTCGGCCAGCGCATCGGGCAGCTCGGAAAGCTTCGGCCAGTTGTACTGGATGTTCTGGCGCGTGGTGAAATGGCCGTAGCCGCGATCGTATTTGCGGGCGATATGGGCCAGCATACGCATCTGGCGCGAATTCAGCGTGCCGTAGGGAATGGCGACGCGCAGCATATAGGCATGAAGCTGGAGATAGACGCCGTTCATCAGGCGCAACGGCTTGAACGCGTCCTCCGCCAGTTCGCCGGACAGGCGGCGGGCGACCTGGTCGCGGAACTGCTCAACGCGGTTGGAGACAAAGGCGTGGTCGAATTCGTCGTAGCGGTACATGCAATATCCTCAGGCAGCCGGCGCGGCCGTCGCGGTCAGGCCGGCATAGCCGGCGGCATAGGCAATGGTCGGTCCGAGCGCCCGGATGCGCTCGCGCATGCGCAGCGGACGCAGCACGCCATCGACTTCCTCCACATCGACCACGTTGACGTCAACCACCTTGTTGTCGGCGAAGGCCTGCTTGCCGGTGGCTTCCAGCGCATCGACGGCCTCCTTGTGGCGCGCGACGAAGGCGGCCTGGAGCTGCTCGTTCCAGTTGCCGGCGGCGTCGAGCCAGACGGAGATGCCGTCGGAAAGGCGATTGGCTGTCAGAACCTTGTCGGCCATGTCATGCTCCCAATGCTGCTGTGGCGCGAACCGGCCCGCGCGCGGCGAGCGGTTCGGAATGTTCGAAATTGGCGCCGGCGACGGCTTCCCCGATGATCACCATGACCGGGCCGGAAAGCTCGTCGCGATGCTCGAGGCCCGGAAGGTCCTTGAGCGTGCCGTGCAGCAGCCGCTTCTCGCGGCGGCTGGCATTCTCCACGACGGCGACGGTCGTGTCGGCCGGAAGGCCGGCATCCATCAGCCGCGCGGCGACGGAAGCGGCGACCGTGCGGCCCATATAGACGGCGACGGTGGCGCCGGAAATGGCAAGCCGCGCCCAGTCCGGCAGGACGGCGCCCGTGAGGTCGTGGCCGGTGGTGAAGACGAGCGAGGAGGCAACGCCGCGCAGCGTCAGCGGCAACTCGAAATCGGCCGCGGCGGCGAAGGCCGAGGTGATGCCGGGCACGACCTCGTAGGTGACGCCGGCCTGGCGGAGCGCGGCCATTTCCTCGCCGGCCCTGCCATAGACGAGCGGATCGCCGGATTTCAGGCGCACGACGCGTTTGCCCGCCTTGCCGAGCTCGACCAGAAGGTCGTTGATCTCTTCCTGCGACTTGGAATGGCAGCCCTTGCGCTTGCCGACGGAAAGCCGCTCGGCGTCCCGCCGGCCCATGTCGACGATGGCCTGCGGCACGAGCGCGTCGAAGACGATGACGTCGGCTTCCATCATCACGCGCTGGGCGCGCAGCGTCAGCAGGTCTTCCGCGCCCGGCCCCGCGCCGACGAGCCAGACATGGCCGACGGCCCGATCCTGCGAATTCAGCAGCGCGTTTGCGGAGCGGCGGGCAAGCTCGATATCGCCGTTGTCGACGGCATCTGCCACGGCGCCCTGAAAGAAGCGGCGCCAGAAGACGCGGCGGGTGACGCCGCGCGGCAGCAGGCGGTCGACGGCCTCGCGGTAGCTGTCGGCAAGGCCGGCAAGCCGGCCGAGCGAGGGCGAAAGAATCTGGTCGACCTGCGCGCGGATCATCTGCGCGAGGACCGGGCCCGCGCCCTCCGTGCCGATGGCGACGGCGACGGGCGCGCGGTTGACGAGCGCCGGCGTGAAGAAATCGCAATAATCGGGCTGGTCCACGGCATTGACCGGGATGCGCAGTTCGCGGGCGGCCGTGGCGATGGCGCGGTCTGCGCTCGCATCGCCGGTCGCGGCGAAGACGAGCGTCGCATCCGCGATGGCGTCCTTCGAGAAGGGGGCGCGGACGAGTTCGAGGCCCTTGTCGGCGATGAAGCGGGCGAAATCGGCCTCGGGCGCCTCTGCCAGCACGACGATCCGGGCATCCGTGTTGAAAAGCAGGCGGGCCTTGGCGAAAGCCTCGTCGCCCTCGCCCACGACGACGACCGTCCTGCCGCTGACGCGGAAGAACGCCGGGAATGTCGAGAGCTTGGCCTGCGCTTCGGTCATGATCGGGTCCGGTTGAAGTGTGGGCAATATCGCGAAAATCGGCCAGCAGCAAAAGAAACAGAAATTCCAATGGCCTTGGAGGGGCGTATTGTTTTGCTCACGGGGCCCGCATTTTGAGCATAAGTCACCGGCCGCCCTTGCCTGCCCGCGGCGGCGACCGCTAAGGATGCCGGGAAAACCAATCGGGATTGCCATCATGGACCAGGCCAAACTTGCCAAGCGCCTCCTCGACGTCATCGAATTCGACATCCTGCCGCTGACGCGCGAGGGCGTCTCCACCGGCAACAAGGTGTTCGGCGCGGCTGTCCTGCGCAAAGCCGATCTCTCGCTGGTCATCGCCGAAACGAACAACGAGACGGAAAACCCGCTCTGGCACGGCGAGGTGCACACGCTGAAGCGCCTCTACGAGCGCGTCGAGAAGCCGGACACGAAGGACTACGTCTTCCTCTCGACGCACGAGCCCTGCTCCATGTGCCTTTCGGCCATCACCTGGGCCGGCTTCGACAATTTCTACTATTTCTTCAGCCACGAGGATTCGCGCGACAGTTTCGCCATCCCGCATGACCTGCGCATCCTCAAGGAGGTCTTCCGGCTCGACCCCGGCGGCTATGCCAAGACCAACGCCTTCTGGCATTCCGCCGCCATCGCCGATCTCATCGCCACCGCCGACGAGGCCGCGAAAGCCGGTCTCAGGAAACAGGACGCCGAGATCCGCGCCGCCTATGACGCGCTTTCCGAAAGCTACCAGTCCGGCAAGGCCGGCAACGCCATTCCGCTGAACTGAGGGCCGCCATGCAGCCGAGCCGCGACATCGACCGCCTGATCGAAATCATGGCCGCCCTGCGCCAGCCCGAGACCGGCTGCCCCTGGGACGTCGTCCAGACCTTCGAGACGATCAAGCCCTATACGATCGAGGAGGCCTACGAGGTCGCCGACGCCATCGAGCGGAACGACATGGACGACCTCTGCGAGGAGCTGGGCGACCTCCTGCTGCAGGTCGTTTTCCACGCCCGCATGGCCGAGGAGCGCGGCGAATTCGATTTCGGCAGCGTGGTCGAGGCCGTGACCCGCAAGATGATCCGCCGCCACCCGCATGTCTTCGCCCGCTCGGACGCGGGCACGCCCGAGGCGGTGAAGCTGCAATGGGACGAGATCAAGCAGACGGAGAAGCGCGAGCGCAAGGAGCGCCGCGCCAAGCGTGGCCTGCCGGAGGATCCTCTGCGCGGCCATCTCGGCTCGGTGCAGCGCTCGTTCCCGGCGCTCGTCGAGGCGCTGAAGCTTCAGGAGCGCGCGGCGAAAGTCGGCTTCGACTGGTCGGAGCCCGCCCCGATCCTCGACAAGATCGAGGAGGAGATCGGCGAATTGCGCGAGGCCCTTCGCGACGACGACAAGAAAGCCGTTGCCGACGAGCTCGGCGACCTGATCTTCGCCCTGGTCAATATCGGCCGCCATGTCGGCGCCGACCCGGAAATGGCGCTGCGTGGCACCAACACCAAGTTCCGCAACCGGTTCTCGCATATCGAAGATACGTTAGCTGCCAATGGCGAGAGCCTAGAAGAGGCAGCGTTGGAGCGGATGGAAGAGCTTTGGCAGGCGGCGAAGAGGATCGAGCGACAGTTGGCGGAGTAGGCCGGGGCACCCTCAGCGCTCCCAATCCTCCCGCACCGGCTTGCCGGCGATGCCGAGACGGCGGTCGAGCTCCGCGGCTTCCGTTTCCGTCAGCCGCAGTTCCAGCCGCACATTGCCGTCCTCGAGGTCCTCGCGGGCATCGACGATGGAATGGTCGTAGATCCACGGCAGAAGCTGCAACTGCATCACGGGCACCACGACGTCCCGGTCGACCAGTACGCCGGAAAGGCGCTGGTTGATCTCGGCCAGCAGCCTGTCGACGCCCTCGCCGGAAATCGCCGATACGGCGATGACGTTGGGCTGGCTCTCCGCCTTCTGCACCAGCGCCTCGCGCGCCTCCGGCTCCAGCCGGTCGATCTTGTTCCAGACTTCGAGGATGCGTTCCGCGCCGTCCTTCTCGTCGATGCCGAGATCGGCGAGGATGCGCAGCACGTCGGACGCCTGCGCGCCGTTGTCCGGGTCGGACATGTCGCGCACATGCAGGATCAGGTCCGCCTCCAGCACCTCTTCCAGCGTCGCGCGGAAGGCCGCCACGAGGTGGGTCGGCAGGTCGGAGATGAAGCCCACCGTATCGGAGAGGATGACGGTGCGGCCCTGCGGCAGCTTCATGCGACGCAGGGTCGGGTCGAGCGTGGCGAAGAGCATGTCCTCGGCCAGCACCCCTGCCCCGGTGATGCGGTTGAACAGCGTCGACTTGCCGGCATTGGTATAGCCGACGAGCGCGACGATGGGATGCGGCACCTTCTTGCGCTTGGAGCGGTGAAGCTGGCGGGTGCGGCGCACCTGCTCCAGCTCGCGCTCCAGCTTGACGATCTTGTCCTGCAAGAGGCGGCGGTCGGCCTCGATCTGCGTTTCGCCGGGGCCGCCCATGAAGCCCGCGCCACCGCGCTGGCGCTCGAGGTGGGTCCAGCTTCGCACGAGGCGGCCGCGCTGGTAGTTGAGATGGGCGAGCTCGACCTGCAGCGTGCCTTCCTTGGTGGAGGCCCGGCGGCCGAAGATTTCGAGAATGAGGCCGGTGCGGTCGATGACCTTGGCGTTCCATTCCTTCTCGAGATTGCGCTGCTGCACGGGCGTCAGGGGATGGTCGACGATGACGAGACCTGCATCATGCTCGTCGAGCGCCGCCTTGATCTCCTCGATCTTGCCGCTGCCGAGCAGCGTGCCGGGCTTCGGCTGGCTGACGGGCACGATGGCCGAGAAGGCGACGGTGAGATCGATGGCGCGGGCAAGGCCGATCGCCTCTTCCAGACGTGCCTCGTCGGACCGCGGCGCGGGCGCTGCCGGATCGGGCTTGGCGCGCGCGGCCTTCAAGACCGGCACGATGACGGCGGCACGCATGTCGTCCCGGTGCTTTTCGGCTTCCGGGACGATGGAGTCCTTGCTTGTATCGGATTTGCTAATGTTCTTGGGTCCTGTCAGGAGCCGCTTTCCTCGGTCTCGAACATCTGCAACGGCTGGCCGGGCATGATGGTGGAGATCGCGTGCTTGTAGACGAGCTGCGAGTGGCCGTCGCGACGAAGCAGCACGCAGAAATTGTCGAAGGAGGTGACAACCCCGGTCAGCTTGACCCCGTTGATGAGGAAGATCGTCAGGGAAATCTTTTGCTTGCGAACGGTGTTAAGGAAGAGATCCTGAAGGTTCTGAGAACGTTCCGCCATGGCGCCGCTTCTTTCTGATTGCCGGCCTCAAGACCGGATTGACTGAAAATAAATGTCCCCAGGCCCGGAAGAAACTCCCGGACCGTCGGGTTTGGTATCAAATCGCGGTCTTCTCCGCAACGGCGAAAAAAGCATCGCGAAGTTTCTGCGCGGTCAGGCCGGGATGGCCGTTGGCGATGGCGTGGCCGTCGATGGCGACGACCGGCAGGCAGATCGTCGTCGCGCCGGTGACGAAGACTTCCCGCGCTTCCAGCATTTCCGCGACGGAAAAGCGCCGCTCCTCCACGGGAATGCCGAGCTTTGCGGCGACGTCCATCAGCGTCGTGCGGGTGATGCCGCGCAGGATCGCGCGGTCGGCCGGGCGCGTCACGAGATTGCCCGCCTTGTCGACGATCCACAGGTTCGTCGCGCCGCCCTCCGTCACATTGCCCTCGGCATCGACGAAGATCGCCTCCTGCGCGCCCGCCTCCTTCGCCTGCTGGCGGGCAAGCACGTTCGGCAGCAGGCCGACCGTCTTGATGTCGACCCGCTCCCAGCGATTGTCAGGAACGGTCACCGCCTTGATGCCGGAGGCATATTTCTCGGCGGCCACCGATGCGCTCAGGGATTTCGCGGTGACGACGAGCGAGGCCCGCACCTCCGGCGACGGGAAGACATGGTCCCGGCGAGCCGTGCCGCGCGTCACCTGCATATAGACCATGCCGTCGCTCACCCGGTTGCGGCGAAGCACTTCCTTCATGATCCCGATCAGCGCCGCGCGGGGCATCGGCGGGCGGATGCGGATCTCGCCCAGCGAGCGGTCGAGCCGGTCGAGATGGCGCGTCAGGTCCACGATGAAGCCGTGCCGGATCTGGCAGACCTCATAGACCGCATCGGCGAAGAGGAAGCCACGGTCGTCGATATGCACGGCGGCATCGGCATGGCGAACGTAGCGGCCGTTGACATAGGCGAAACGGGGCATGGGAAATCCTAGAAATACTGGATGCTGACGCGGAAGAGCTGCTCGACATGGCGCACGGCCGCCGCCGCGGCGAAGAGCACGACCCGGTCCCCCGCCTTGATCTTGGTGTTGCCGTCCGGGCGGATCACCGTCTGGTCGCGATAGACCGCGCCGATGCGGATGCCCGGCGGCAGCTCGATCTCGCGCAGCGGGCGGCCGACCAGCGGCGAGGTCTCCAGCGCCTCGGCCTCGATCACCTCGGCCGAGCCCTTCTGCACCGCGTAGACCGCGCGGATGCGGCCCTTGCGGACATGCTGCAGGATGCCGGAGATCGTGACGGCGCGCGGATTGATGTGCGCGTCGATGCCGAGGGTCTTGGTGAAATCCTCATAGGCCGGATCGTTGATCAGGACGAGGTTCTGCTTGCAGCCAAGGCGCTTGGCCATGACGCTGCCGAGAATGTTGATCTGGTCGTTGTTGGTCAGCGCGACGATCAGGTCCGCATCCTGGATATCGGCCTGCAGCAGCATCCGCTGGTCGAGCGCCGAACCATGCAGCACGACGGCATTGCGCAGCTTGTCGGCGACCGCCACGGCGCGCTCGCGGTCGCTCTCGATGATCTTGAGTCTCGTCTTCGGCTGGTAGTCCTCGATGGCCTTGGCGACGAAATAGCCGATATTGCCGCCGCCGGCGATGACGATTCGGGCCGCCTCCTGCTCCTCGTGGCCGAAGAGCGCGAGCGTGCGCCGCACATGCCCCTTGTCGCAGACCACATAGGCGAGATCGCCCGAATGGAGCTGGTCGGAGGAATTGGGAACGAAGAGCCTGCCGTTGGAATAGATGCCGGTGACGGTGGCGTTGAGGTCCGGGAAGAGCTCGCTGAGCTGTTTCAGCGGCGTCTCGACGACCGGGCAATCCTCCATGCACTCGATGGCCACCATGACGATGCGGTCGTCGGCAAAGCGAACGACATCCGTCGCGCCGGGGAAGGAGATGCGCCGCAGCACCATCTTGCCTACCTCCACCTCCGGCGAGATGGTGACGTCGATGGGCAGATTCTCGCGCGAGAAGAGGTCGGAATATTCCGGCGCCAGATAGTTCTGCGAGCGGATGCGGGCGATCTTGGTCGGCACGTTGAAGAGCGAATGCGCCACCTGGCAGGCGACCATGTTGATCTCGTCGAACAGGGTGACGGCAATGATCATGTCCGCCTGGTCGGCGCCGGCCTTCGCCAGCACCTCGGGATGCGCGCCGTGGCCGACGACGCCGCTGACGTCGAGCGTCTCGGTGATGGCCGCGATCAGCGAGGGCTGATTGTCGATCACCGACACGTCGTTACCCTCTTCGGACAACCGTTCTGCGATACCGTAGCCGACGCGTCCGGCGCCGCAGATGATGACCTTCATGACGTCGAATCCCTCAAATCCCGGAGGGCCTTATACGCCAAGCGACTTCAGTTTGCGATGGAGCGCGGAGCGTTCCATGCCGACGAATTCGGCCGTGCGGGAGATGTTGCCGCCGAAGCGGTTGATCTGGGCGATGAGATAGTCCCGCTCGAACATTTCGCGCGCCTCGCGCAGCGGCAGCGTCATGATGTGCTGGTCGCCCTGGGTCGAGATCTTCGGCAGCATGTCGCCCACTTCCGTCGGCAGCATGTCGGCGGTGATCGGCGTATCGGGTCCGTCGCTGCGGGCGAGGATCATCAGGCGCTCGATATTGTTGCGAAGCTGGCGGATATTGCCCGGCCAGTCGTGCGCCTGGAGCACGGCGAGCGCATCGTCGCCGATCTTGCGCGCGCGGATGCCGGCCTGCTCGCTGATCTGGCGCATGAACATGTCGACGAGGAAGGGAATGTCCTCGCGCCGCTCGGCAAGCGGCGGCACGCGCACCGGCACCACGGCAAGGCGGTGATAAAGGTCCTCGCGGAAGCCGCCCTCGGCGATGAGGCTTTCCAGATTGTAGGCGGTGGAGGAGATGATGCGCACGTCCACCTTCACCCGCTTGGAGCCGCCGACCCGCTCGAACTGCTGGTCGACGAGCACGCGCAGGATCTTGTTCTGCGTCTCGCGCGGCATCTCGCCGATCTCGTCGAGATAGAGGATTCCGCCATGGGCCTCCTCCAGTGCGCCGGTGCGGCGCGGCTGGCCGGGCGTGCCTTCGGTGCCGAAGAGCGCGATCTCCATGCGCTCCGGCGTGATGGCCGCGGCATTCAGCACGACGAACGGGCCGTTCGCGCGGCTCGACTTGCGGTGGATCATGCGCGCCACCAGCTCCTTGCCGGAGCCGGAGGGGCCGAGGATCATGATGCGGCTGTTCGTCGGGGAAACCTTCTCGATGTTCTGGCGAAGCTGCGAGACGGCGACGGAGGTGCCGATCAGCTCCGCCGGGTCGCCCGAACGCTTCTTCAGCTCCGTCACCTCGCGACGCAGCTTGGAATTCTCCAGCGCCCGCTCGGCGATCAGGATCAGCCGGTCGGCCTTGAAGGGCTTCTCGATGAAATCGTAGGCGCCGCGGCGGATCGCCGAGACGGCCGTCTCGATATTGCCGTGGCCGGAGATCATCACCACCGGCAGGTCCGGGTGGCGGCTCTTGATCTCGTCGAGCAGCGCGAGGCCGTCGAGCTTGCTGCCCTGCATCCAGATATCGAGGAAGACAAGGCGCGGCACGCGGTCACTGATGGCGGCAAGCGCGCTGTCGCTGTCGAAGGCGGTGCGCGTCTCGTGCCCCTCGTCCGAAAGAATGCCGGAGACGATCTCGCGGATGTCCTCTTCGTCGTCCACTACGAGAATATCAGACGCCATGGCTTACTTCCTTGCTCTTATTATCCGCATCGGCGGCCACCGTTTCCTCGTAGGGCAGGATCACGCGGATCATCGCCCCGTGGCCGTGGTCGAAGTCCGCAGGCGCGTCGTGCAGCTCGAGCTGCCCGCCATGGTCTTCGATGATCTTCTTGACGATTGCGAGGCCGAGGCCCGTGCCCTTCTCGCGCATCGTCATATAGGGTTCGAGAATGCGGTGCCGGTTCTCGGTCGGAAGGCCCTTGCCGTTGTCGATGACGTCGACCACGAAGCGGCGGCCCGCATCGTCCGGCCGGGCGCGCACGAGAATCTTGCGCTCGTCGCGCGAGGCGTCCGGCGGCAGCGCCTCGATGGCCTCCACCGCATTCTTGATGAGATTGCCGAAGGCCTGGCCGAGCATGCGCGCATCGAACAGCCCCGTCAGCGGCACCTCGCCGAGGTCCTTGTGGAAGGCGACGTGGTTGTTGCCCATCTCGCGCAGGAACACCGCATCCTTTAGGATGCCGCGCAGGTCCGAACGTTCCTTCGTCGGCTTCGGCATGCGCGCGAAGGCGGAGAACTCGTCCACCATGCGGCCGATATCCTCGACCTGCCGAACGATGGTGTCGGTACACTGGTCGAAGACGGCACGGTCCTCCTGGTCTATCTGCTTGCCGTAGCGGCGGCGGATGCGTTCGGCGGAAAGCTGGATGGGCGTCAGCGGGTTCTTGATCTCGTGCGCGATGCGGCGCGCCACGTCCGCCCAGGCGGTCGAGCGCTGGGCGATAACGAGATCCGTAATGTCGTCGATGGTGACGACGTAGGATTCCTGCGCGTCCTTGGCCTCTTCGCGCGTCACCTGCACGTTCAGCGTCCGCTCCTTGCCGCCGTGCATGATGTTGACCTGCCGGCGGTAATCGTTGCGGTGGCGGTGCGACCCTTCCGCCAGCACGGCGGCGATCTCCGGCGCCACCTCGGCGAGCGGCTGGCCGATCAGGTCATTCACCTGCCGGCCGAGCAGGATTTCCGCGGAAAGATTGGCGATGGTCACACGGCCGTCGCCCTCGACGCCGATGACGGCGGCCGTCACGCCCGACAGCACGGCCTCGATGAAGCGGCGACGATGGTCCACCTCGTCCTTCGCGTCGAGGATCTGGTCCTGCTGCGCGCGGATTTCCGCGATCATCTTGTTGAAGGTGCGCGAGAGATTGCCGACGTCGCCATCGGCGACGCGCACCGGCACGCTGACGTCGAGATTGCCGGAGGCGACGCTGTCGGCCGCGCCGATCAACTGGCGGATCGGCCGCACGATACGGTCGGCCACAGCGATGGCGGTCCAGATTGCAGCAAGAAGCACGATCAGCGCGAAGCCGATATAGAGCACGCCGAAGGCGATCTGCAGCGTCGTGCGCCCGGCCTCGAGCGCACGGTACTCGGCGGTGTTCTCCTCCATCAGCCGCATCGAGCGCATCACCTCGGGATCGACCGTGCGGATCGTGTAGAGGAAGGCGTCCGGTATGTTTTCCAGCTTGATGATCGCGCCGACGAGGTTCGTCGCGCCCGGGGGGATGAGCGTCGGCTGACCGGCGGCGGAGGCCTTCAGGGCATCCTCGGGGATCGGCGGCAAGGGATTTTCAGTCGGGATATTGGCCTGCAGGATGGTCGATCCGTCGGCGCGCATCAGGAAGGCGCCGAGCATCCCGCGCCCGCGCGCCTGCCGCGTCATCAGCTCGATGAAGCCGGTGCGGTCGAGGCTGTAGAGCTGGCGGTTGCGGTCGAGGTCGTTGGCCATGGAGGCCGTCTGGCCTTGCAGATAGCTGGCATTTTCCAGCACATAGGCCTGCGCCACGTTCAGCGACGAGCTGACGATGGACTGGGTGCGGATGGAGAACCAGCGGTCGAGGCCGACATCGAGCGTGATGGACGCGAAGATGGCGACGAGCACGGCGGGCGTGATCGCCACGATGGAGAACAGCGCGACGATTCGCACATGGAGCCGCGCGGCGGCACGGCCACGGCTGCGGGCGCGCAGCAGCCGCAGGATCTCGCGGCCGATGAGGAACATCAGGCCGACGACGAAGAGCGCGTTGATCGAGGCCGAAGCGATGACGACATTGGCTTCCGGCTTGATGGGCGTCAGGCCGAGCAGGATGAACAGCGAGATGGTCGCGGCGACCAGCGCGCCGCCGGCGAGAAGAAGACCCGGCAAGGCAAAGGAGGCGCGCCGGTCGGCGACCGCCCCGTTCTCCTGTCCTTCCGAAAGCAGGCTCACGCCTTCCGTCATTCGCCGCATCGCTCCCCGGCCGTGCACTTTTGGGGCGCCGGCATTCCATCTTGTTTCGGGGATCGCGCCGGCCGCGTGGAACCGGGTGCCACGCGCCCATGTTTCCGACGGCCGGGCACGCGAGCCTATTCGGCCGCAAAACCCCTCTGTTACCCTCAAGCAACAGATTGTGGCCAAAATGCAACGCCCCTTACGAGCGAGTCAAGCGGAACGGGAACTTCTGTACACAGATACACCCAGTTCGCGAATTTTCTTGCGCAGCGTGTTACGGTTGAGGCCGAGAAGGTCGGCGGCCTTGATCTGGTTACCGCGCGTGGCGGTGAGCGCGGCGAGAATCAGCGGATATTCCATCTCGGCCAGCACGCGCTCATAGAGGCCCGAAGGCGGCAGGCTGTCGCCGAAGCTTGCGAAATACTGCCGCATGTTCTCCTCGACGGCCTGCGAGATCGACAGCGTGCCGGCGCGCGGCGCAGCCTTTTCGATGGGACTGTCGGGAATGTCGGCGCGCAGCTCCGCCTCGATGATCTCGCGGGTGATGATGTCCTGCGGATAGAGCGCGGTCAGCCGGCGCACGACGTTTTCCAGCTCGCGCACGTTGCCCGGCCAGGGATGCGCCTTCATCAGCTCCAGCGCCTCCTGGTCGAAGCGCTTGGCATCGAGCCCCTCCTTCTCCGCCTGCTGCACGAAATGGCGCACGAGATCGGGAATGTCCTCCGCCCGGTCGCGCAGCGGCGGCAGGCGCAGCGGCACGACGTTGAGGCGATAGTAGAGGTCTTCGCGAAAGAGGCCTTGGTTGATCGACTGCTTCAGGTCCTTGTTGGTCGCGGCGACGATGCGGACGTCGGTGCGGATCGGCGTGCGGCCGCCGACGGTGGTGTATTCGCCCTGCTGAAGCACGCGCAGGAGCCGGGTCTGCGCGTCCATCGGCATGTCGCCGATCTCGTCGAGGAAGAGCGTGCCGCCCTCGGCCTGTTCGAAACGGCCGGTGGAGCGGGTCTGCGCGCCGGTGAAGGCGCCCTTCTCGTGGCCGAAGAGCTCCGATTCGATGAGGTCGCGCGGGATCGCCGCCATGTTGATGGCGACGAAGGGACCGTTGCGGCGCTTGCCGTAGTCGTGCAGCGCGCGGGCGACGAGTTCCTTGCCGGTGCCCGATTCGCCGGTGATCATCAGCGTCAAGTCCGTCTGCATCAGGCGGGCGAGCACGCGGTAGATCTCCTGCATGGCCGCCGAGCGGCCGACGAGCGGCATGCCGTCCTGCGCGTCGTCGTCGAGACGGGCCGGCTTGCGCTTCGGCTCGGAGAGCGCCCGGCCGATGATGGCGATCAGTTCGGTGAGATCGAAGGGTTTCGGCAGATAGTCGTAGGCGCCCTTTTCCGAGGCCTTGATCGCCGTCATGAAGGTGTTCTGCGCGCTCATGACGAGCACCGGCAGATCGGGCCGCGCCTTCTTGATGCGCGGCAGCAGGTCGAAGGCGTTCTCGTCCGGCATGACGACGTCGGTCACGACGATGTCGCCCTCGCCGGCGGCGATCCAGCGCCACAGGGTCGCTGCATTGGAGGTGATCCTCACATCATAACCCGCGCGGCTCAGGGCCTGGTTGAGCACGGTGCGGATCGCGGCATCGTCATCGGCAACGAGGACTGTGGCGCCTGTCATCAATCATGTCCTTTGGTCTTGGGATAGTCGTCGTCTTCACTGACGCCGCGGGAGGCCGGCATCAGCACGCGGAAGGTGGTTCGGGCGCCCTGGCTGTCGCATTCGACGATGCCGCCATGGCCGCCGATGATCTTGGCGACCAGCGCAAGGCCGAGGCCGGAGCCGTTGGTCTTGGTGGTGATGAAGGGATCGAAGAGATGCGGCAGCAGGTCTGCCGGCACGCCGGGCCCGTTGTCGTGCACGCAGAACTCCAGCGGCAGCGAGATCTTCTCCCGCGTGCCGGCGACCGAAAGCCGGATGCCGGGCCGGTAGGCGGTGGTGAGCAGTATCTCCCCGTCCGGCCGGTCGCCGATGGCCTCCGAGGCGTTCTTGATGAGGTTCAGGAACACCTGCACGAGCTGGTCGCGGTTGGCATAGACCGGCGGCAGCGAGGGGTCGTAGAGCTCGCTGATCTTGATATGGCGTGCAAAACCGGCCTTCGCCACGGCCTTCACATGATCGAGAACCGAATGGATATTGACGGGCACGCGGTCGACCGGGCGTTCGTCGGAGAACACCTCCATGCGGTCGACCAGCGAGACGATGCGGTCGGTCTCGTCGCAGATGAGCCGCGTCAGCGCCCGGTCCTCGTCGATGACGGAGGTTTCCAGAAGCTGCGCCGCGCCGCGGATGCCCGAGAGCGGGTTCTTGATCTCGTGGGCCAGCATGGAAGCAAGGCCCGTGACGGAGCGGGCGGCGGCACGATGGGTGAGCTGGCGGTCGATCTTGTCCGCCATCGAGCGCTCCTGGATCACCACCACCACGGAACCCGGATCGGTGGTGACCGGCGCTACATAGATGTCGACGAGCTTTTCCGCGCCGAGACGCGGGGAGCTGAGGTCGACCCGGTATTCGCTGACCGGCGCCTTGCGCTCGCGCACCTGGTCGATCAGCGTCAGGAGCGGACTGCCGAAGGGGATGAAGGCCGAGATGTCGTGGCGCGCGAGATGGCTCGCGCTCGCCCCGAAGAAGGATTCGGCTTCCCAGTTGGCGAAGGCGATCAGCCCGCTTGCATCGACGAGGATCACCGGGTTCTGGATGGCGTTGAGCACGGCGAGCGCAAGCTCGGGCGCGCGCGCCGCATTGGGATCTGCCGGCTTGCCCGTCATGCGGCTTCTCCGAGCTCGGATGCCCCGGCCGAAAGCAGGGCCTCGGCCAGCCGGCCGGCGACGAAATCGCTGTCCCGCGCCGTCATGATCTCGGCCTTCGCGGCGCCGGGCAGGCCGGGCGCGAAACGCTCCAGATACCAGCCGATATGTTTTCGCGCATGGCGCAGGCCCGCCTCGACGCCGTAGAAATCGAGCATCATGCGGTAGTGCTCGACCGCGAGCGCCGAAACCTCCTCCGCGGAGGGGTGACCGCATGCCCCCGCCAGCACCGCCGGATGCCAGGGCCGGCCCTGCGCGGAACGGCCGACCATCACGGCATCCGCACCCGAGCGGCGGAGGATTTCCAGCGCGTCCTCGGCGGTATCGACATCACCATTGGCGACGAGCGGAATGGAGAGGACATCGCGCACCGCGCGGATCGCATCCCAGTCGGCCCTGCCCTCGTAGAACTGCATGCGCGTGCGCCCGTGCACGGTGATCATCGCCGCGCCCGCCGCCTCGGCGCGGGCCGCGATATGCGGGGCGTTCAGCGAATCATGATCCCAGCCGAGCCGCATCTTCACCGTCACCGGCACCTTCACGGCATTGACGGTCGCCTCGATCAGGCCGAGCGCATGATCGGGATCGCGCATCAGCGCGGAACCGGAATAGCCGCCGATCACCTTCTTGGCCGGGCAGCCCATGTTGATGTCGATAATGTCGGCGCCCTCGCCTTCCGCGATGCGCGCCGCCTCCGCCATCCAGTGCGCCTCGCGCCCGGCGAGCTGCACCATATGCGGGCGGATGCCGCAATTGCGGATGCGCGACCAGCTTTCCCGCGCGTTCAGCGCCAGTTCGCGGCTTGCCACCATCTCCGTAACCACCAGCCCCGCGCCGAAACGCCAGGCGAGATCGCGGAACGGCAGGTCCGTGACGCCGGACATCGGCGCCAGCACCATACGGTTGCGCAGGGTCTGCGGACCGATCGCCAGCGGTGCGGAAAGTTGGGGGATCGCCAATTGCTTATCTTTCGAGCATGTCATTTCTTTGCACTATTTTTAGACACCGTTCTCGTTCTTGCCAAGCCGCAATCATGCCCGGGCGCAATTTTCCGCACGGCGCTGGCATTGCCGCATCCTTCCGGCTAAACCACCCCGAACGCTTTGAAACGGAGATGTGGAACCGAGATGCTGGCGGAAAATGCGCTATCCTGCGGTGTTGTGATCGTTGCCGCCGGGCGCGGCGAGCGGGCGGGCAGCCATGCCGAAGGCCCCAAGCAATACCGCCGCATCGGCGGAAGGCCGGTCATCTCCCATACGCTCGATCTCTTTGTCAATTGGCCGCATGCCAAGCGTATCGTCGTCGTGATTCATCCCGATGACGAGGCACTGTTCGAAACCGCCCGCGCCGCCGCGCTGCCCGCCGGTGAGCGCCTGACGGTCGTCCATGGCGGCCAGACGCGCCAGCAATCCGTGCTTGCCGGTCTCGAAGCGCTGGTCGCAGACGAGATCAGCCATGTGCTGATCCAGGACGCCGTGCGCCCCTTCGTCGAGCCCGCTATCCTGGAGCGCACGCTCACCGCCTTCCATCATGGAGCGCGCGCCGTCCTGCCCGCCGTCGCGGTCGCGGATACGCTGAAGCGCGCGGATGCCAACGGCAATGTCGCCGAAACGGTCTCCCGCTCTGGCCTTTTCGCGGCGCAGACGCCGCAGTCCTTCCACTTCCAGACCATCCTGGAAGCCCATCGCCGCGCAAGCGCCTCCGGCCGCACGGATTTCACCGACGACGCCTCGATCGCCGAATGGGCCGGGGTGCGCGTGCATCTCGTCGAAGGCAGTGCCGGCAACGTCAAGCTAACCCTGCAGAAGGATATCGCCATGGCCGACCAGCGCCTTTCCCACGGCTTGCCCGACGTGCGCACCGGCAACGGTTATGACGTGCACCAGCTCGTCGACGGCGACGGCGTGACGCTCTGCGGCCTCTTCATCCCGCACGACCAGAAGCTTTCCGGCCATTCCGACGCGGATGTCGCGCTGCACGCCCTGACGGATGCCCTGCTCGCCACCTGCGGCGCCGGCGATATCGGCGACCATTTCCCGCCGTCCGATCCGCAATGGAAGGGCGCCGCCTCGCGCATCTTCCTCGAACATGCGGCGGCCATCGTGCGCGCGAAGGGCGGCACGATCATGAATGCCGACGTCTCGCTGATCGCCGAGGCGCCGAAGGTCGGTCCGCACCGCGAGGCGATGCGGCGGAACCTTGCGGAATTCCTCGGCATTTCGCAGGATCGCTGCTCGGTTAAGGCGACGACGAACGAGAAGATCGGCTTCGTCGGACGGCGCGAGGGCATCGCCGCCATCGCCACGGCCACCGTGGTCTACAGGGGGAGCGAGGCATGAGCATCTGGCCGGAGGACATCGAGGAGACCGCGCGGCGCATCGTTACCGATTTTTCCGCGCGCGGGCTGATGATCGCCACTGCCGAGTCCTGCACGGCGGGCCTCATTGCCGGCGCGATCACCGAGATCGCCGGCTCGTCCAACGCCTTCGACCGCGGCTTCGTCACCTATTCCAACGCGGCGAAGCAGCAGATGATCGGCGTGTCGGTCGAAACGCTGAAAGCGCATGGCGCCGTCTCGCGCCCCACGGCGCTGGAGATGGCGGAAGGCGCCATCCAGCATTCGAACGCGGACATCTCGGTCGCAGTCACGGGCATTGCCGGCCCCGGCGGCGGCACGGACGAAAAGCCGGTCGGCCTTGTCCATCTCGCCGCCGCGCGCAAGGGCCGCGAAACGCTGCACCGGGAGATGCGCTACGGCGATATCGGCCGCAGCGCCGTGCGACTTGCGACGGTCCGCACCGCCCTCGAGATGCTGATTGAACTGTCAGCCGATTGACGGACCGCCATAGATCGCCGCCGCACGCTTCTCGAAAGCTTCGGTGAACATGCGGAAGGCGCGGTCGAACATGGAGCCCATCAGCGCGCCGAGGATGCGGCTCTTGAATTCGTAGTCGATGAAGAAATGCACCGAACAGCCGCCGTCCGGCGTCGCCTCGAAGCGCCAGCGGTTGTCGAGGTAGCGGAACGGCCCGTCGATATATTTCACGTCGATGGCCCGCTCGGCCCGGTTCAGCAGCACCTGCGTCGTGAAGGTCTCGCGGATCGCCTTGTAGCCGACCGTCATGTCCGCGATCAGCAGTTCCCTGCCGTCCCGCTCCTTGCGCGAACGCACCACCAGCCCCTCGCAGAGGGGCAGGAATTCCGGATAACGCTCGACATCGGCGACGAGATCGAACATCTGGTCGGGCGTATGGGGAACGGGCCTGCGGGTTTCGAACTGGGGCATGGCCGAGAGCTAATGAACCGCGGCAAGTCTTGCAAGTAGCCGGTTGTTCTCGCGCCGCGATTTCAACACGCAAACCGGCACTTCGGGTCCAAATGCCGCAAGATTCTCCTCGATCTCGGGACTTTCCGTCTTCTCGAAATTCCAGACATAGGCAAGGAATTCACGGTCGATCTTCTCCGGGCAATCGTCGGCCATTTCCGGCCGCGAGCGCCCGCGATAGCGCAGCCAGCGCGAAATCACGCCGTAAAGCGACATCAGGCGCGGCGGGCGAAGCCAGAGTACCAGATGGGTGCGCGGCAGGCGCAGCGGCAGGGTGCCGGGGCTGGTACCGTCGATGATCCAGCGCTCCTGCGCCACGAGCCCCTGAAGACGCGCCAGCGCCTCGGCACGCGGCCGCGTCTGCCAGCCCGGCAGCCAGAAGATCTCGCGGTCCATCGAGACGTAAGGCAGGCCGAGCCGGCCGGCGAGCCTCAGCGCCAGCGTGCTCTTGCCGCTGCCCGAACAGCCGATCACCAGCAGGCGCTCCGCGGTCTTCAACCGCTCCACCGCTTCCTCGATCGTGATCGTCATCGCCGCCTCCGAAATGAAAAACCCTGCCGTCGGGCAGGACGGCGGGGCTTAAAGGAGGCCGGCGGAAAAGTCTATTCCGCGGCGGCGAGAAGTTTTTTCTCGCGCGCGGCGCGCAGGCGGGCGAAGTCGTCGCCGGCATGGTGCGAGGAGCGCGTCAGCGGGCTGGAGGAGACCATCAGGAAGCCCTTGGTATAGGCGACGGTCTCATAGGACTTGAATTCCTCCGGCGTCACGAAGCGGTCAACCTTGTGGTGCTTGCGGGTCGGCTGGAGATACTGGCCGATGGTCAGGAAGTCGACATCGGCGGTGCGCAGGTCGTCCATGAGCTGGAGCACTTCGTTGCGCTCCTCGCCGAGGCCCACCATGATGCCCGACTTGGTGAACATGGTCGGGTCCAGTTCCTTCACGCGCTGCAGGAGGCGGACGGAGTGGAAGTAGCGCGCGCCGGGGCGGACCGTGAGATAATTGCCCGGAACGGTCTCCATATTATGGTTGAAGACGTCGGGCTTTGCGGCGACGACGCGCTCCAGCGCGCCCGGCTTCTTCAGGAAGTCCGGCGTCAGGATCTCGATGGTGGTCGAGGGGGACGCGGCACGGATCGCCCAGATCACCTTCTCGAAATGCTCGGCCCCGCCGTCTTCCAAATCGTCGCGGTCGACGGATGTGATGACGACGTGGGAAAGGCCCATCTGCCGGACGGCCTTGGCGACGTTCTCCGGCTCCGCCATGTCGAGCGCGTTCGGCTTGCCCGTCGCCACGTTGCAGAAGGCGCAGGCGCGGGTACAGATCTCGCCCATGATCATGAAGGTCGCGTGCTTCTTGTCCCAGCACTCGCCGATATTCGGGCAGCCCGCTTCCTCGCAGACCGTCACCAGCTTGTGCGAGCGCACGAGGTCGCGCGTCTCCTGGTAGCCTTTGGAGACCGGCGCCTTGACGCGGATCCATTCCGGCTTGCGAAGCACCTCGGTATCCGGCCGGTGGGCCTTTTCCGGGTGGCGAACGCGCGGGGCGTTCGGATCAGGATTGGTGCGGTCGAGAATGGTGACCATGTCTATCCACTTCCTAGAGCATGTCCGCTTTTCTTCGAATCGCGAAAATGCTCCATCTCTTTGTTTTTTCATATTTCCGGACGCAAAACCGCTACGCACTTTTGCTGGAAATATTTTGGCAGGCTTCTGCGCCCGTCTTGCTGACCGAAATTCGAAAGCCCGCCTCATGTGGAGGCGGGCCTTAGCACGTTCAAGCGTTCAGTGCACGCCCATAGGCGTCCAGCACGCTTTCCTTCATCGTCTCCGAGATGGTCGGATGCGGGAAGATCGTGTGCATCAGCTCTTCCTCGGTCGTCTCGAGGTTCATGGCGACGACGAAGCCCTGGATCATTTCCGTAACTTCCGCGCCCACCATATGCGCGCCGAGCAGTTCGCCGGTCTTCTTGTCGAAGATTGTCTTGACCATGCCCTGATCCTCGCCGAGCGCCACGGCCTTGCCGTTGCCGGCGAAGGTGAAGCGGCCGACGCGGATATCGCGGCCCTGTTCCTTGGCCTTGGCTTCCGTGAGGCCGACCGAAGCGACCTGCGGGTGGCAATAGGTGCAGCCGGGGATCTTGGACTTGTCCATCGGATGGACGTTCGGCAGACCGGCGATCTTCTCGATGCAGATAACGGCCTCGTGCTCGGCCTTGTGGGCGAGCATCGGGGGACCTGCGACGTCGCCGATGGCGTAGATGCCGGGAACATTGGTCTTGCCGTAGCCGTCGATGGCGATGAAGCCGCGGTCGGTCTTCACGCCGAGCGCTTCCAGGCCGATATTCTCGATATTGGCCTGCACGCCGACGGCGGAGATCATGCGGTCGGCGGTGATCTTCTCGATCTTGCCATCCTTCATCTCGACATGGGCGGTGATGGAGTTGGCGCCCTTTTCCACCTTGGCGACCTTGGCCTCCAGATGGATCTTCATGCCCTGCTTTTCGAACTGCTTCTTGGCGAGCGCCGAAATTTCGACGTCCTCGACCGGCATGACGGACTTCATCACCTCGACCACCGTCACATCGACGCCGAGCGTGCGGTAGAAGGAGGCGAATTCGATGCCGATGGCGCCCGAGCCCATGACGAGCAGCGACTTCGGCATCTCTTCCGGCTTCATCGCCTCGAAATAGGTCCAGATCAGTTTGCCGTCCGGCTCGATGCCCGGCAGGGCGCGCGGACGGGCGCCGGTGGCGATGACGATGTGCTTGGCCGTGTAGGTGCCTTCGGGAAGGACGTTCTTCGGAACCGGCGCCTGCGGCTGCTGGATCGCCTTGGTCGTCTTGGAGACGACGATCTCGCCGGGCTTCGTCAGCTTGGCCTCGCCCCAGATGACGTCAACCTTGTTCTTCTTCATCAGGAAGCCGACGCCGCCGTTCATGCGCTGGGCGATGCCGCGCGAGCGGGCGACGATGGCCTTCAGGTCCGGCGTCACCGCGCCTTCGATCTTCACGCCGTAGTCGCCCGGATGCTGGGCGTAATGGAAGATTTCCGCCGAGCGCAGCAGCGCCTTGGTCGGGATGCACCCCCAGTTGGAGCAGATGCCGGCGAGATGCTCGCGCTCCACGATGGCCGTCTTGAGGCCCAATTGCGCGGCGCGGATGGCGGCGATGTAGCCGCCCGGACCCGAACCGATTACGATGACGTCGTAGGATTGAGCCATGTCGTTTCCTGCCTCACTTGTTGCGCGGGAGCGAAGCGCCGCGTCTTTTCCTGATTGTTTAAAGTCCGAGCATCATGCGCACGATCGGCTCAAGGCCCTTGCCGACCGCCCGCGTGTTCCTCGCATCGAGATGCACGCCGTCGAGCGGTGTCGTCTCGGCCACCGAGCCCGCATCGAAGAAGCCGCAGCCGATCTCGTCCGCAAGGTCCGAATAGAGCGTCGCCAGCATGGCCGATTGCTCCACGCCGCCGGCGAACATCGCTGCAAAGGCGGTGTTCGCGGTCTCGCAGAGCGGCGGCGGCGAGACGATCAGCACGTCCGGCCCCTCCTCCGCATCGAACGACCAGGCGTGGTGGCGCACCAGCGACACCAGCCGCTCCAAGCCCTGCACCGCGCCGAACGCCGTTCCGCAGACGGCCGGCTTCATGTCGTTGGTGCCGAGCAGGATGATGACGAGATCGATCGGATCGTGGCTGTGCAGGATGGTCGGCAGGATTCGCGCGCCGTTGCGGTCGCAATCCGCCATATGATCGTCATAGGCGGTGGTGCGGCCGTTGAGGCCTTCCGCGATCACGGTGACTTCCGGCCCCAGCGCCTTGGCGAGCACGCTCGGCCAGCGATCCTCGAAGGAATGCCGGGCGAGCGTTTCCGCGTTGTAACCCCAGGTCAGGCTATCGCCGTAGCAGAGAACCGTCTTCATGGCCGCACCCCGCTATCAGACGAGCATCCCCATCGGGTTCTCGATATAGCGCTTGAAGGCGCTGAGAAGCTCGGCCCCGAGCGCGCCGTCGACGCAGCGATGGTCGGTGGAGAGCGTCACGGTCATCGCGTTGACGATCACCATTTCGCCCTTCTTGACCACGACCCGCTCCTCGCCCGCGCCGACCGCCAGGATCGTCGCATGCGGCGGGTTCACGACAGCCGCGAAGTTCTTCACGCCCATCATGCCCATGTTGGAGACCGCCGTGGTGCCGCCCTGATATTCCTCGGGCTTCAGCTTGCGTTCCTTGGCGCGCTTGCCGAGGTCCTTCATCTCGTTGGAGATGGCGGAGAGCGTCTTCAGCTCGGCGCTGCGGATGATCGGGGTGATCAGGCCGCCCGGGATGGAGACGGCGACGCCGACATCCGCGTGCTTGTGCTTGACCATGTTGCTGTCGGTCCAGGAGACGTTGGCGTCCGGCACGTCGCGCAGAGCGAGCGCCATGGCCTTGATCACCATGTCGTTGACCGAGAGCTTGTAGGCCGGCTTGTCCTCCTTGCGCGGCGCGCTGTCGTTGAGCTGGGCACGCAGCGCGAGCAGCGCGTCGAGCTCGACATCGACCGAGACGTAGAAGTGCGGGATGGTTTGCTTGGATTCCTGCAGGCGCTTGGCAATGGTCTTGCGCATGCCGTCATGCGGCACGAGCTCGTAGGAACCCGGCTCGAAGAGCTTGAGCACGGCGTCCTCGGACATGCCCTTCGGCGCGGCGGCGGGGGCCGCGGAAGCGGCAGCGGCCGGGGCTGCTGCGGCAGCAGGCTTTGCGCCGCCGGAAGCGACGGCCTTCTCGACGTCGCTCTTGACCACGCGGCCATGCGGGCCGGAGCCGGTGATCGCCTTGATGTCGATGCCGGCATCCTTGGCGATACGACGAGCGAGCGGCGAGGAGAACAAGCCATTGCCGACGCGTTCGCCATTGTCGCCAGCCGATGCGGGCTTGGATACCGAGGCAGCGGCGGCCGGGGCTGCGGCAGCAGCCGGCTTTTCCACTTCCTTCGGCGCCTCGGCCTTTGCCTCAGCCTTCGGGGCGGAGCCGCCGCCGGCCGCGGCAGCAGCCACGTCCTCGCCGTCGGCGGCGAGGACGGCGATCAGGCTGTTGACCTTCACGCCTTCCGTGCCGGCCGGCACGACGATCCTGGCAACCGTGCCCTCGTCGACGGCTTCGACTTCCATCGTCGCCTTGTCGGTCTCGATCTCGGCGATGACGTCACCGGATTTCACGGTGTCGCCTTCCTTGACGAGCCACTTGGCGAGATTGCCCTCTTCCATGGTGGGCGAAAGGGCCGGCATCGTGATGTTGATCGGCATATCCCAGCCCTCCCCTTACTTGTAGCAGACGGCCTTCACCGCCTGGACGACTTCATCGACGTTCGGCAGCGCCAGCTTCTCGAGGTTCGCGGCATAGGGCATCGGGACGTCCTTGCCGGCGATCGTCAGGATCGGCGCGTCGAGATAGTCGAAGGCCTGCTGCATGACGCGGGTCGCGATCTCGGTGCCGACGGAAGACTGCGGGAAGCCCTCTTCCACGGTGACGAGGCGGCCGGTCTTCCTGACCGATTCGATGACGGTCGGCAGGTCCATCGGGCGGATGGTGCGAAGGTCGATCAGCTCGACATCGATGCCTTCCTTCTCCAGCTCCGCGACGGCCTTGACCGCATAGGTCATGCCGATGCCGAAGGAGACGACGGTGACGTCGTTGCCCTTCTTGTGGATGCGGGCCTTGCCGATCGGCAGGACGAAATCGTCCATCTTCGGCACTTCGAAGCTCTGGCCGTAGAGGATTTCATTCTCAAGGAAGATGACGGGGTTCGGATCGCGGATGGCGGCCTTGAGCAGACCCTTGGCGTCGGCTGCCGTGTAGGGCATGACGACCTTGAGGCCGGGGATGTGGCTGTACCAGGCCGCATAGCACTGCGAATGCTGGGCGGCGACGCGGGCCGCCGCGCCGTTCGGGCCGCGGAAGACCATCGGCGCGCCCATCTGGCCGCCCGACATGTAGAGCGTCTTGGCCGCGGAGTTGATGATCTGGTCGATCGCCTGCATGGCGAAGTTGAAAGTCATGAACTCGACGACGGGCTTGAGACCCGTCATCGCCGCACCGACGCCGACGCCGGCAAAGCCGTGCTCGGTGATCGGCGTATCGATGACTCGGCGGGCGCCGAATTCCTGCAGCAGGCCCTGCGTGATCTTGTAGGCGCCCTGGTATTCGGCGACTTCCTCGCCCATGACGAAGACGTTCTCGTCGCGGCGCATTTCTTCCGCCATGGCGTCGCGCAGCGCTTCGCGCACCGTCGTCATCACCATTTCGGTGCCGGCCGGGATATCCGGATCGGCGGCGATCTCGCCCTTCGGCGCGGCCGGAACCGGCGCGGCGGCGGGAGCAGCCGGAGCAGGTGCGGGCGCGGCTGCTTCGGCCGGCTTTTCGGCGGCGGCAGCCTTCGGCGCGGCGACGGCATCGGCGCTTTCACCGTCCTGCAGCAGCACGGCGATGGCCGTATTGACCTTGACGCCCTCCGTGCCGGCGGCGATCAGGATCTTGCCGATCACGCCTTCGTCGACGGCTTCGACTTCCATCGTGGCCTTGTCGGTTTCGATCTCGGCGATGACGTCACCGGACTTGACGGTGTCGCCCTCGTTCTTGACCCACTTGGACAGCGTGCCCTCTTCCATCGTCGGAGACAGGGCGGGCATGAGAATTTCGATTGGCATAGGTATCCCTCCCCGGATTACAGCAGGATGTCGGTGTAGAGTTCGGATACATCCGGCTCCGGATCGGACTGCGCGAAATCGGCGCTGTCGGCGACGATGTCACGGACCTCCTTGTCGATCTGCTTGAGATCGTCCTCGCTGGCCCAGCCCTTTTCGAGAAGGCGCGCGCGCACCTGCTCGATCGGGTCGTGCTCCGAGCGCATCTTCTGCACCTCGTCCTTCGAGCGGTACTTCGCCGGGTCGGACATGGAGTGGCCGCGATAGCGGTAGGTCTGCATTTCGAGGATGACCGGGCCCTTGCCGGCGCGGCAATGCTCGACCGCCTCGTCGGCGGCGGCCTTCACGGCGCGCACATCCATGCCGTCCACCTGGAAGCCGGGAATGTTGAAGGAAGCGCCGCGATGCGAGAAGTCGGTCTGGGCGGAGGCGCGCGAGACGGCGGTGCCCATGGCGTAGCGGTTGTTCTCGATCACGTAGATCACCGGCAGCTTCCAGAGGGCCGCCATGTTGAAGCTTTCGTAGACCTGGCCCTGGTTGGCCGCGCCGTCACCGAAATAGGCGAGCGAGACATTGTCGTTGCCGCGATACTTGTTGGCGAAGGCAAGGCCCGTACCGAGCGAGACCTGGGCGCCGACGATGCCGTGGCCGCCGTAGAAATGCTTCTCCTTGGAGAACATGTGCATGGAGCCGCCCTTGCCCTTGGAAAGGCCGCCGCGGCGTCCGGTCAGTTCCGCCATCACGCCGCGCGCACTCATGCCGCAGGCCAGCATGTGGCCGTGGTCGCGATAGCCGGTGATGACCTGGTCGCCTTCCTTCAGCGCCAGCTGCATGCCGACGACGACGGCTTCCTGGCCGATATAGAGGTGACAGAATCCGCCGATGAAGCCCATGCCGTAGAGCTGGCCGGCCTTTTCCTCGAAACGCCGGATCAGCAGCATCTCGCGATAGGCCTTGAGGTCGTCTTCCTTGGAGAAGTCGGCGATGGCGCCGCCGAGGAAATCTTTCTTCGCAGGCTTTGCCGCAGTCTTGCGGCTGGACGTGGACGCGTTTTTGCGCGGAGCCATTCGTTCCTCCCTATGTTTGCCTTCTTGGCGAAAACCATAGGGGAGAAATCCGGCCGCAGCAATGCCATAATTGCATGGCTTATATTCTGAACAAGTGCCTGAATAATAAGGCTGATTTACGATTAACCAGATTTCGGTTAATCGACACTTTCAGTGGAAAATCACGATTTCGTCGGCCCGCGACATGTTCAGGTACGAGCGTGCTTTTTCGTCGAGCATGTCCCGCTCGAGCGAGCCGTCGCTCATCAGGGCGACCTCCTTTTCCAGGATCTGGCGCTGGCGCACGAGCACGTCGAGACGCGCCTGGCGCTCCACCCTCTGCCGCTCAAACTCCTCCATTCCCCTGAGGCCGAAATCGCCATGGACGGAATGGTAACCGAAATAGGAAAGGAATGCGACCGTAATTACCGGCAGGGTAAGCCGGCCGAACTTCCGCTTCTTGTGATGTTTGGTCCACATGCAAGTGCCCCGATACGCAGTACGGATTGTACACTAGCACCAAGGGGTTAACCGATCATTGACCATGACGGGCGCGGCGGCGGGGAAGCATGAGACGGCAGCTCGCTCTCTCGCGGTGCCGTGATGAGGCATGGCTGGGCGCCGTGTGATCCCCGGCCGAGCCCGCGGATGACGTCAGAAGAAAAGCCGTCGGCTGAAGCAGCGGCACGCCATGCCGCATCACCCGACGCGACACCATACATCGACGGATGGACCAAGAGCCCAATCCTTCGCCGCAGCCTCGCCCTTTGCCGCCGTCATTCTCGGGGAACGCCCCAAGGACAATGCCACACGCCAAAGCCGGACAGGCCAAAGAAAGAAAGCTAACCAAGGTGAAAACCGCACGCCTCCCCGGCCCTTAAAAACAAAACCCGCGCCTTGCGACGCGGGTTTCATCATTTCGGATAAACTGTTTTTCCGATCAGCCGCGCAGGATGCTCCGGCCTGCAAAGCGTGCCTGCGCGCCGAGCTGCTCCTCGATGCGGATGAGCTGGTTGTACTTGGCGGTACGGTCGGAACGGGCGAGCGAGCCGGTCTTGATCTGGCCGCAGTTGGTGGCGACGGCGAGGTCGGCAATCGTGGAGTCTTCCGTCTCACCCGAGCGGTGCGACATGACGGCGGTGTAGCTCGCCTTGTGTGCGGTCTCGACGGCATCGAGCGTCTCGGAAAGCGAGCCGATCTGGTTGACCTTGACGAGGATTGAGTTGGCGACGCCCATCTTGATGCCATCGCGAAGGCGCGCGGAGTTGGTGACGAACAGGTCGTCGCCGACGAGCTGCACCTTCTTGCCGATCTTGTCGGTCAGGAGCTTCCAGCCGTCCCAGTCGTCTTCCGCCATGCCGTCCTCGATGGAGAAGATCGGATACTTGGCGGCGAGTTCCGCGAGGTAGTCGGCCATGGCACCGGGCTCCAGCGTGCGGCCTTCACCTTCCAAGACATACTTGCCGTCCTTGAAGAACTCGGTCGAAGCGCAGTCGAGCGCGATGAACATGTCCTCGCCCGGACGATAGCCGGCCTTCTCGATGGACTTCATGATGAAGTCGAGCGCGGCGGGCGCCGAAGCGAGGCCCGGCGCGAAGCCGCCTTCGTCGCCGACATTGGTGTTGTGACCGTCGGCGGCGAGCTGCTTCTTCAGCGTGTGGAAGACTTCCGAGCCCATGCGCACGGCGTCACGGATCGTTTCCGCACCGACCGGCACGATCATGAATTCCTGGAAGTCGATCGGGTTGTCGGCATGCGCGCCGCCGTTGATGATGTTCATCATCGGCACCGGCAGGACGCGGGCGTTCGGACCGCCGACATAGCGGTAGAGCGGCAGGTTGGCGGCTTCCGCGGCGGCCTTGGCGACGGCGAGCGAGACGCCGAGGATGGCGTTGGCGCCGAGGCGGGCCTTGTTCGGTGTGCCGTCGAGTTCGATCATCGTCTGGTCGATCTGGATCTGGTCTTCGGCATCGAGGCCGCCGATGGCTTCGAAGATCTCGCCGTTGACTGCGGCGACGGCGCTCTCGACGCCCTTGCCGAGGTAGCGCTTGCCGCCGTCGCGCAGTTCGACCGCTTCATGCGCGCCGGTCGAGGCGCCCGAGGGAACGGCCGCGCGGCCGAAACTGCCATCTTCGAGGTGCACGTCCACTTCGACGGTGGGATTGCCGCGGCTGTCGAGAATCTCGCGGCCGATGATGTCGATGATAGCAGTCATGGATATCGTCCTGTTTCGGGGTTCGTAAATCGATTAAAATCCACTTTTAATCGACCATTCGGAAATTACAATGGCACGATGGCGCCGAAAAACGGATGGCACGTCTTCGTGTCATCCGTTTGAAATCTCAGGCCTTGGCGATGGCGTCGAAGGCGAGCAGCTTTTCGAGCAGCCGCAGCATGTCCTTGAGGTGCACCATGTTCGGCCCGTCGGAGGGCGCATTGTCCGGATCCTCGTGCGTCTCGACGAAGAGGCCGGCAATGCCGACGGCGACGGCGGCGCGCGCCAGCGTCTCGACGAATTCGCGCTGGCCGCCGGTCGAACCGCCCTGCCCGCCCGGCTGCTGCACCGAGTGAGTGGCATCGAAGACGACGGGCGCGCCGAGGGCGGCCATGATGGGCAGCGAGCGCATGTCGGAGACGAGCGTGTTATAGCCGAAGGACGCGCCGCGTTCGCAGAGCAGCACGTTCGGATTGCCGCTCTCGGTGAATTTCGCCAGCACGTTCTTCATGTCCCAGGGCGCGAGAAACTGGCCCTTCTTGACGTTGATCGTGCGGCCGGTCCTGGCGGCGGCGACGAGAAGGTCCGTCTGGCGCGACAGGAAGGCGGGGATCTGCAGGATGTCGACCGTCTTGGCGACGACGGCGCATTGCTCTTCCGTGTGGATATCGGTCAGAACCGGGAAGCCGAAATCCTTCTTGAGGTCGGCGAAGACTTCCATGGCCTTTTCAAGCCCGATGCCGCGCTTGCCGGAGAGCGAGGTACGGTTCGCCTTGTCGAAGGACGACTTGTAGACGAGGCCGATGCCCAGCTTGTCGCAAAGCTCGGCGAGCGTGCCGGCGATCATGTAGGCATGGTCGCGGCTTTCCATCTGGCAGGGGCCGGCGATCAGCGAGAAGCGCTTGTCCTGCGCGAAGGTGACCTTCCTGGCCCCTTCGCCGACGATGACGGTGGAATTGGTTTTCATCTCATTCTCCAAAGACGAAGAGGACGCCCTGACCGGGCGCCGGCGGCACCAGAAGGCGGTTGTCCCGCTCGCGGAAGGCGACGCCGCGCTCATCCAGCAGGCGGCGACAATCGGACAGGCTGGAAACCCTGAAGACGACCGCCTGCCCCTTGAGGCCGCGGTCCGCGCCGGCGACCGGCGCAATGCCATAGAAACCTTCGAGGCCGGCATCGTTCAGCACGGTGATGCGGCCGCGCGGCGTATCGACCGACATGCCGAAGGACATGGCATCGACCTCGCGCTCGTCGGCGGCTTCCTGCACGAGATACTGGAAGTCAGTCGGATTCTGTTCGGAGAGCACGACCTCGGCGAGCGCCACGACGCCGTTGCCGTGCGTCTCCAGCGCCTTGCGGTCGGAGGGCAGCGGCAGGATGCGCTGCGAGGCAAAGAAGAAGAAATCGGGGCTGCGCAGGTCGGCGGCAAAGGCAAGGCGGAAGCTGCCGGTCGCGGACGTGCCGTCCGGCAGCAGCATGTCGCGGGAAAACTCCAGGACCTCGCCGCCGGAAACTCCCGCCGCCCGGTAGCGCCGGTCATCGTCGCGGGCGTCGCCTGTCGCCATGGCGATGCCGGAGAAACCCTCCTGCCCGCGGCGGAAGCGGAAAGCCTGGTCGCGGGCGATGAAGGCATTGCCGCCTCGCGCCGCCTCCTCGCATTCCTCGCGGTTGGCGATGCCGAGCGGCTCCAGATAGCTGCCGTCCGCAAGGAAGACGCAACAGTTTTCCGTGCCGAACGGATGGCGCGCGTCCTTGGCGACGGTGAAACCGAGCTGCATCAGGCGCTCGCGGGCAATTCCAAGCTCGGACACCGGCAGCACCAGATGATCGATCGGGCGGGGCGTTCTCGAACTCACGGTCATGGCAAAATCCGGTCGTGTTTCAGGCGCCCCGTGCTTTGCATGCTTTCGGCCCGCAATGCAAGCGCCCGCGCCGCGCGCGAGGGATGGCCGGAGCGCTTGACCATTCCGCAACGCCTGAAGATGAGGCCCTCCGATTTCGCGTCATGTCCCGGAATGGGGGCGCAAAAACCGGCGGGCGCCGATTCGGTTGCGGTTCCATGCGCGCCAGCGTTTCCGGCGTATCGCCGTCCAGGCGCCGCCGGTCTTCCACCGGAACGGGCTGGAGCGAATCCCCCCGTCATTCCCCTGTCATGTGACAGTGCTGTCTCTTCCCGCGTGAATGCACCCGGAGTCGCCCGTACAGGGCCGACACCCAGCGGAGTTTGCGTGAATGGACACGGCTCAGGCCCTCGCCCTTGCCTCGGGCGCCCTCGTTGCGACCAACCTTGCGAGCATCCTCGTCGCGGGAAGACGGCTGGACCCGGCCGGCGCGCCGCCGCCCGAGGTTCGCAAGAAGCCGCCGGTCTCCATCGTCGTTCCCGTGCGCGGCATCGAGAATTTCTCGGCGGAGACACTGGAACGCGCCTTCCGCCTCACCTGGCCGAAATACGAACTCCTCTTCTGCGTCGCCCACGGCAACGATCCGATCGTTCCGGAAATCGAACGGACGGCGGCCGCCTACCCGCATGTCGAGGCCCGAATCCTCGTCGGCGACGACCGCATCAGCGCCAATCCCAAGCTCAACAATTGCGTGAAGGGCTGGCAGGCCGCGCGGCACGACTGGGTCATCCTTGCCGATTCGAACGTGCTGATGCCGCCGGACTATATCCAGCATCTCCTGGCCGCCTGGCGCGGCGATACGGGCGTCGTCTGCTCCACGCCGCTCGGCTCGCGCCCGGACGGCTTCTGGGCCGAGGTGGAATGCATGTTCCTCAACACCCAGCAGGCGCGCTGGCAATATGCCGGCGAGGCGCTCGGCTTCGGTTTCGCCCAGGGAAAAAGCATGCTCTGGTACAAGCCGATGCTGGACGAGAACGGCGGGATCCACGCGCTGAATGCCGAGATCGCCGAGGATGCCGCCTCGACGAAGCTGGTGAACCGGCTGGGCTTCCAGGTGCACCTCGTCTCCTCACCCTTCGAGCAGCCGCTCGGGCGCCGCACCGGTCGCGAGATCTGGTCGCGCCAGAGCCGCTGGTCGCGTCTTCGCCGCGTCACCTTCCCGGGTTTCTTCGCGCCGGAAATCCTGCTCGGTGTCCTGCCGCCGCTCGCTCTCGCGCTCGCGGCCGCGTTCCTTGCCGGAGCCCCGCTGATGCCCGCCCTTCTGCTGGTGCTCGCCGGCATCTACCTGCCGGAAGCCGGCCTCGCGCTCGCCAAGGGCTGGCGCCTCTCGCTCTGGTCGCTTCCCGCAATGATCCTGCGCGACATGATGATGCCCGCCATCTGGCTGCGCGCCTGGCTCGGCGGCACCATCGACTGGCGCGGCAACACGATGACGATCGGCACCGCCGCCTGCGAACTCAAGGAAGCGCCGGCAGGGCCGTGATACCCCGAAGCCGCTACGACTTGCCGACCTGAATGCGCAGATAGGGATTCCTCGGATCGTAGCTGGTCCGCGGTTTTCCCTTACCCGTCTTGATTAATCCGGCGGCAAGGTGCCCCTGCGGGCCGAACAGATAGTCGCTTCCCGCACACAGATGCGCGAGCATCCGGTAGTCGAAATATTTCAGGCTGTGCTGCGCGAGAAAGACGGCATTGTCATAGGATTTCCCTTTGATGCTCGCGTAATTCTCGCTCTTCATGAAGGCCTTCAACGCCTTCTTGTTGACGGAAGCACCCCGGCATTCCTTCCCCAGCACTTTCACGAGCGTGACGATCCGCAGCGTCTCCGCGTCATGCTCCGGCAAAGGCTTGGCGGTGCGGGCGAGATAGGAGTTGGTGGCCGGATCGTTCGTCATCGACTTCGCCCAGAAAGCCGGCATTTCGTCCGCCATGCAAAGCCCTGCCGATCCCAGCAGTCCCAATGCCAGCATACCAAGAAATCGACCCATTCGCATTCACTTACCCTCCCTCGCGACGGCCCGACGTTTCCGGCCAGAACGCAACTGTAGCGATAAAGGCGAGGAAGGGAAAGAAAATTAGGGGTAGAAACCTGCCTATCGGTGGGTCTCCGCAGGAAGAGCATCAAAATATGCCAGAAGGCGTTGATTTTTCTTGCATATTTGGCGACCCCTGCAGGACTCGAACCTGCGACCTACTGCTTAGAAGGCAGTTGCTCTATCCAGTTGAGCTAAGGGGCCGTCGGGACCTCAGTGGGTCCAGGGCTGCATACGATTGAAGCGGAAGTTATCCGGATAGGCAACGCGCTTGCGGGTCGCTTCCTTCGGCTCGATCACGCGGTATTCGATGCCGTTGCGCGTGGCATAGGCAATCGCTTCCTCGCAGGTTTCGAATGTCAGCTTGACCTGCTGGTACATGTCGCCAGAGCTCGTATACCCCATGATCGGATCGATCGTCCGCGGCTTTTCGGCATCGAACTCCAGAACCCAGAGATTAGTCTTGGCCTTGCCCGACTGCATGGCGGTCTTGGCGGGACGATAGATCTTCGCGGTCATCGAAACGGCTCCAGAATTCTCGCATAAGGCACGCTCTGACGTGCGCCCGGCCATGCATAGCCCAGATTCCGTAAAGGGGAAATGACTGGACATGCATTTGCCACCGAAACGCCCGCCACGCATCGACTCTAAGAGCTAGAGCCCGGCGGCGCCCGTTCACTCTCGTTAAACTCCTGCGCTCCGCCTGCGGTGCCCGCCGACGAAACGTCCGAGCAATGGCCGCAGGTCCGTGGAGAGTCAAGGGCTTTTGCCGGGTTGCGCGCAGCTCCCAGCACCGCCATCACGGCAATCCATTCGCAAATCGTGGATTTTTCACAAGATACAATGCGGGGATTAGACAGGCCTCGGAGAAACGCCTGTTTCCTTGGCTTTTGCCGGTGGTCGGAGTGGAGAGATTCGAACTCCCGACCCTCTGGTCCCAAACCAGATGCGCTACCAGACTGCGCTACACTCCGTCCGTTCCGGCGATGGGGAGATACACGGATCGCGCCGCCGCCGCAACAGCAAAGGGCGAGTTTTTCAGCCCTGATCGGGGAAGTCCGTTTTGGCTGCGGGCCTTATCCCTTGCGCAGCTTTTCCATCAGCGCGTTCTGCACGCGGTTGCCGGTGCGGATGCCGAGGCGTTTGACGGTGCCGCCGTTCAGTTCCAGCACATAGTCGATCGGCCCCTTCGAATCGATGATCGATTCGTCGAGCGGCGTGGCGTTCTCCTTGATGGAGCGGATCTTGCCGTCCTTGCCGATGAACAGCATGTCGAGCGGCAGGTAGGTGTTCTTCATCCACATGAAGACCTGACGCGTCTCGCCGAAAGCGAAGAGCATGCCGTGGTCCGGCGCCATTTCGCGGCGGTTCATCAGGCCCTGCTCGCGCTGGCGGGGCGTCACGGCCAGTTCCACCGTGAAGGCATGGCTCTTGCCGTTCTTCGTGACGATGGTCAGCGGCTGGATATCGAATTTCTCGCCCGCACCCGCTGCGGATGCCAGGCAAAGAAAAAGCGCCATGAAGGCGCTTGCCAGACGTGTTACGCCCCAAATCCGTGAAAAGACAGCCATCAATGCGCCCTGTTGCCCGCAACCGGAATGTCGGGATGGATTTCCGCGGCCATCAGGCCCTTCTCGCCATCGCCGAAACGCACCAGCACGACCTGGCCGGGGCGCAGCTCGGTGAGGCCGAAGCGGCGCAGGGTCTCCATGTGGATGAAGATGTCTTCCGTCCCCTCGCCGCGCGTCAGGAAGCCGAAGCCCTTGGTGCGGTTGAACCACTTGACCAGCACGCGCTCCAGCCCGCTCGAGGGCGTGACCTGCACATGGGTCTTCACCGGCGGCAGCTGCGAGGGATGCACGGCGGTCGTCTGATCCATGGAAAGGATGCGGAAGGCCTGGTAGCCGCGGTCGCGCTTGTGAATGAGTGCCACGACGCGGGTGCCTTCGAGAACCGTCTGGTAGCCATCGCGGCGCAGGCACGTAACGTGCAGCAGCACGTCCTGCATGCCATTGTCCGGCACGATGAAGCCAAAGCCCTTGGCGACGTCGAACCACTTGATCACACCGGTGATCTCGATCAGGTCGACGGCGTCGCTGCCCTGGTCATCACGCATCGTGATTTCCTTTGAAGACATCCTGTCCGCCATGACCTGCCAGCCCCTCGTTTACGCGTCACATGAGTTACGGTTAACTGATTCTTGAGAACCAGAATAACATTGTCCCGCTGCGAATGCGCAAGCCCCTTTGAAAGTTTTGCCGGCTCCCTTGATAGGCCGCAAGGCTTGCCCGAGGCTGACAAAACCCTAACCTTTCAGCGATTCCCACTTGAAGGACATTGCAATGCGTTATCTTCATACGATGGTCCGCGTCAAAGACGTCGACAAATCCCTGCACTTCTACTGCACGCTCTTCGGCCTTGAGGAAGTACGCCGGATCGAGAACGAGAAGGGCCGCTTCACGCTGATCTTCCTGGCGGCTTCCGAAGACCTCGCCGGAGCGCGCGAGAACGCAGCGCCCTGCCTCGAACTGACCTATAACTGGGGCAGCGAGGATTACACGGGCGGCCGCAATTTCGGCCACCTCGCCTATGAGGTGGACGATATCTACGCCTTCTGCCAGAAGCTGATGGACAACGGCGTCACCATCAACCGCCCGCCCCGCGACGGCCACATGGCCTTCGTGCGCTCGCCGGACGGCATTTCCATCGAAATCCTGCAGAAGGGCGCAAGCCTCGCCCCGGCCGAGCCCTGGGCCTCGATGGGCAATACCGGCGCCTGGTAAATCGTCCCGGACGCAAGCTCCGGGCAAAGCTTGCGTCCTAAACCTTCGACGACGAACCATCGTTTTGCCGTATTTGACCGGAAGCTTCTTGCCGTTCCGGTCGATCGCCAGCGTGAGGGGGCGTTTGGCCGTTTTCGGGCCGGATTGTTCCCGTTCTGCGTTTCACGGCTTCATCGTTCCGGTCTTCCTGCAATGGCCGGGCGATACATCGCGGCAACCGCAGCATGGCCCCCTGGCCTTTTCGATTGCGGTTGCGACTGTTTTGAAGAAATGGCCCCGCGATCGGCAAGACCGGGGCATGAACGTCGAAAGCGGGGGAAAGCCTTTGCAGACCATGCAAGGAAAGTGGCCGTGCCTGAAGACGCTGCGGTATGGATTGCTGCTCGCCGTCTCGGTTGCCACGCTCTCGGGCTGCGTATCCGCAGTCTCCACCGATCTGCGCGCAGACAGCACGGCCGCGCCGGACAAGCAGGAAACGGCCGCCGCAAGCGGCGAAGAGACCACCACCCCGGTGATCGCCGCCGAAGGCGCGGCGGAAGGTTCGAAGGCTGCAGCGGCCCTCGATCAGCAGGGCCAGGGCGAAGCAGGCCGCGACATGGCGGGCGCCGTCATGCAGCCGGCCAATCTCGACGCGGGCAAGGCCAGCATCTATTCCGCCGGCGGCCAGGCGCCGGTCGGCACCACCTACTCCGCGCAGACCACGACCGCCTCAAACGGCAGCCTCTTTGCAAGCACCGGATCGGCGCAGGGCGCCGGCAAGACAGGGCGCCTGCCCGTCGAGGACATGCCGCAACTCAATACCGCCGGCGGCGAGGAGGTCGCAATGCTCGGCGATAGCGACGCCATGCCGGAGAACATCCCGATCCCGACTTCGGCCCGCGCCGCACTCGTCGAGGAGCCGGCAAGGGTGAATGCCGCCGAAAAGGCGCTCGCCGCGCTGCCGGATGATACCCAGAACGGCCAGAACAAGCGGGTGACGGTCGCCTCGCTCTTTGCCGACAAGGCAACGGCGAACGACGGCGGCGACGGCCTTGCAATGCAGCAGCAGCGCCGCGTGCTCAACCGCGACAGCGCGGGCGCCACCCGGAAGGCGTCCCTCGGCGTCCTGCCCGGCGTCGCCACGGCGAATTCCATGTTCTCGACGGATCATTCCGAATCGGACGAGGTCGAGGACGATGCGCCACGGTTCAAGGAAGTGGCCTCCATCGCCGGCCTTGCGCGCCTTGCGCCGAACGGCCTGTGGCTGCAGACCGAGAAGGTGAAGACCGGCTGCTTCAAGCCCGAACTGCTGCAGGTGCTGAAGACGATCGAAAAGCACTACGACAAGCCGATCATCGTCACCTCCGGCCTTCGCGACGTGAAGCCCAACCGGGAAAAGCAATCGCTGCACACGCGCTGCGAGGCGGCCGACATCCAGATTGCGGGCGTCAGCAAGTGGGAGCTTGCGGAATATCTGCGCAGCATGCCCGGCCGCGGCGGCGTCGGCACCTATTGCCATACCGAATCCGTACATATCGACATCGGCCCCGAGCGCGACTGGAACTGGCGCTGCCGCGCACGGAAATAGCGCATGGGCTAAGCCCCCGGGATCAAAGCCCTTTTGCCTCCGTAAAGCCGCCTTCCGGGCGGCTTTTCATTTTTTTGTCACGAGCGCTTTTTCCCGCTTGCGGAATAAAAAACGCCCTTCTATAAGACGCCCACCGCACGCGCCCTTCGTCTATCGGTTAGGACGCCAGATTTTCATTCTGGAAAGAGGGGTTCGACTCCCCTAGGGCGTGCCACGGTCCCTCCCCTTGAAATCACCTGTTTTTAGCGCGACGGAGCCCTTCGCTTCGCTGTTGAAAAAGTTGCGCCGGACGCGATTTTTCGTCTTGCGCATCCGCCGCGTCCCGACTAGAAGACGCCCACCGCACGCGCCCTTCGTCTATCGGTTAGGACGCCAGATTTTCATTCTGGAAAGAGGGGTTCGACTCCCCTAGGGCGTGCCATGGGTCCTCTCCCATCATCGTTGAAATCGTGCCTTCGAGTGTTTCCGCGCGCCCGTTTTCCCGGTTGGGAAAAAACTGAGATTTCCTGCATTTAGGGCTTGCGCGAATCCGCACCCCCGACTAGAAGACGCCCACCGCACGCGCCCTTCGTCTATCGGTTAGGACGCCAGATTTTCATTCTGGAAAGAGGGGTTCGACTCCCCTAGGGCGTGCCACGGTCCCTCCCCGACACCGCCATGAAAACCGCGTCCGTCAGAACGCCTTTGCCGCGTCGATCACGCGGAACTGGATGCGCCGGCTGCCCTGCCAGCTATCGGCGGAAAGCGTGCCGGCGAAATGCACAGCCTGCCCGCGCTCCTTCATCAGGAAGAGACCGAGATCGGCCTCCGCCGCGCGGAAGGCCATGGCATCGAGCCGGCCGCCGTCCGGGCCTTCCAGGCTGACGCGCAGGTGATTGACGCCGACGGGGCGCACATCGCGGATGCGGTGCGCGGGCAGCGCGAAGATCGGCTGGGGATGGCCGGAACCATAGGGGCCGGCCTGTTCGAGCTGGTCGGCGAGCGCGAGCGTCGCGCCCGAGGCGCTGAGCGCGCCGTCGATCTTCAGGGTTTCCGAGGCGACGAGGTCGGGCACGGTGCGCTGGGCGCGCTCCTCGAAGAAGCTGCGCAGCCGGCCGAGATTGCTCCGTTCCACCGTCAGGCCCGCCGCCATGGCATGGCCGCCGCCCTTGACGAGGATGCCCTCCTCCACGGCAGCGCGCACCATGCGGCCGAGATCGAAGCCGCTGATCGAACGGCCGGAGCCGGTGCCCTTGCCCGAAGGGTCGAAGGCGATGGCGAAGGCCGGGCGGCGGAAGCGGTCTTTCAGCCGCGAGGCAAGCAGGCCGACGACGCCCGGATGCCAGCCCTCGCGCGCCGTCAGGATCACCGAGGCGTTTTCGCCCGTGCCGTATTCCGCCTGCGCTTCGGCTTCCGCCTCGGCCAGCATGACGGCCTCCATGGCCTGGCGCTCGCGGTTGAGCTCGTCGAGCTGTTTTGCGATGCGCTCGGCCTCGCCCGGCTCGTCGATGGTCAGGAGGCGGCTGCCGAGGGCGGCATCGCCGATGCGCCCGCCGGCATTGATGCGCGGGCCGACGAGGAAGCCGAGATGATAGGGCGTCACCGGCCCGCCGATGCCCGCCTGCTTGAGCAGCGCCGTCAGGCCGGCATTGCCGAGATGGCGCGCGGCGACGAGGCCCTTGACCACATAGGCGCGGTTCAGCCCCTTCAGCGGAACGACGTCGCAGACCGTGGAAAGCGCCACCAGATCGAGCATGGAGAGGAGATCGAAGCTCCCCGCCCGCGTATCGCCCTTCTGGCGCAGCAGCCGCTGCAGGGCCACCAGCACCAGGAAGACGACGCCGGCGGCGGACAGATGCCCCTGCCCCGACAGATCGTCCTCGCGGTTCGGATTGACGAGCGCCAGGGCCGGCGGCAGCGTCTCGCCGACCTGATGGTGGTCGATGACGACGACGTCGATGCCGCGTTCGCGCGCGACGGCGAGCGATTCGTGGCTCGTCGAGCCGCAGTCGACCGTGACGATCAACTGTGCGCCCCGGTCGATGAGCTGGCCGATGGCGTTCGGGTTCGGGCCGTAGCCCTCGAAGATGCGGTCGGGAATATAGATTTCCGCCGGCACGCCGAAATGCGTCAGGAAGCGGTAGAGCAGTGCCGAGGAGGAGGCCCCGTCGACATCGTAGTCACCGAAGATCGCGATGCGCTCGCCGCGCTCGATGGCGCGCGCCAGCCGCTCCGTCGCGACCTCGCAGTCCATCAGGCTATAGGGCTCGGGCATAAGCCGGCGCAGCGTCGGATCGAGGAATTCAAGCGCATTCTCGAAGGGAATGCCCCGTCCGGAGAGGACGCGGGAGATGAGGTCCGGCAGGCCGTGCGTCTGGCTCATCGCCAGCGCGCGGTTCTCCCCCGCCTGGTCGAGCCGCGCCACCCAGCGCTGCCCGGTCGCCGAGCGCTCGACGCCGAGAAAGGCCCGGCTGACGGGATCTGCGTTTTCCAACATGCTCCTGGCGGCTCCGGTCGTGTTACCCCTCCTGCATCGGAAGGCCGGCCCCTCATCCGGCCTGCCGGCCACCTTCTCCTTGGCCGCGGGAGAAGGAAAAGTGCCGCACCGTTTTCCTCAACTCTCCAACGCTGCGTGGGGCAAGTCCCCTCTCCCCGCTTGCGGGGAGAGGGTTAGAGTGAGGGGCTGATCCGCACCGAGATGCGGGCAGCGAAAATCAGGCCGTCTTCGGCCGCTCGATGCGGATCACCTGCGGCTCGCCGACAAGATAGCCCTCGCTCTTGATGGAGGCGACAGCCTTGCGGACGGAATCTTCCATGGTCGCGTGGGTGACGAGGATGATCGTCTTCGGATCGGTCGATTCGGCCATCGACTGCGCGCGCTGCACGATGGATTCCAGCGAGATGCCGTTCTCCGCCATGTGCCGCGCGATGCTGGCGAAGACGCCCGTGCGGTCCTCCACCGAGAGACGGATGAAGTAGCCGCCGTGGTGCTTGCGGATCTGCGCGCGCTTGTAGGGGGCGAGCGCGGCGGCCGGGCGGCCGAGCGCCGGCACGGTCTGCGCGCCGGGGCGGCTCTTGGCGATGTCGGCGATGTCGCCGAGCACGGCCGAGGCCGTGGCATTGCCGCCCGCGCCGGGGCCGACCATCAGCAGCTCGCCGAGAATGTCCGATTCGATGGCGACGGCGTTCGTCACGCCGTCGACCTGCGCGATAACGCTGTCGAGCGGCACCATGGTCGGGTGCACGCGCTGCTCGACGCCCGTATCGGTCTTCTGCGCGACGCCGAGCAGCTTGATGCGGTAGCCGAGATCGGCGGCGGCGCGGATATCGTCGATGGAGATGTTGGTGATGCCTTCGAGATAGATGTCGTCGGCCGAAATCCTCGTGCCGAAGGCGAGCGTCGTCAGGATCGACAGCTTGTGCGCCGTGTCGTTGCCCTCGATGTCGAAGGCGGGGTCGGCTTCGGCATAGCCGAGGCGCTGGGCTTCCTTGAGGCACGCCTCGAAGGACAGGCCTTCCTTCTCCATCTTGGTCAGGATGTAGTTGCAGGTGCCGTTCATGATCCCGTAGACGCGGGAAATCGTGTTACCGGTCAGGGATTCACGCAGCGCCTTGATGACCGGGATGCCTCCGGCGACCGCCGCCTCATAATTGAGCAGCGAGCCGTGCTTCTCGGCGATGCCGGCAAGCTCGACGCCATGCGCGGCGAGCAGCGCCTTGTTGGCCGTCACGACATGGACGCCGCGCGACAGCGCCGCCTTGACGGCGGCAAGGGCCGGATCGCCCGCCCCGCCCATCAGTTCCACGAAGACGTCGATCTTCGCCTCGCGGGCAAGCGCGACCGGATCGTCGAACCATTCGGCGGCGGAAAGATCCACACCGCGGTCGCGGCCCCTGCTGCGCGCCGTGACGGCGGCGATCTCGATTGGCCGGCCGCATGTCGTCTCAAGCATGTCCCTGCGTTCGACGAGAATCTTCGCGAGCGAGGCACCAACGGTCCCCAAGCCCGCAATGCCGATCTTCAGGGCATCAGCCATGGTCATGTCCTATGAGTTCTGGAAAAGCCCTCCGCGAGAAGCGCGGAGGGCGGATTTCATTAGCGATGGGCGTTCAGCGAGATGACGTTGTGCATCGTCTCGTCGGCCGTGGAAAGGAACTTCTTGATATTGCGCGCAGCCTGGCGGATACGGTGCTCGTTCTCGACCAGCGCGAGACGGACGTAATCGTCACCGAGCTCTCCGAAGCCGACGCCGGGAGCGACGGCGACATCCGCCTTCTCGACGAGCAGCTTGGAGAATTCCAGCGAGCCGAGATGACGGAACTTTTCCGGGATCTTCGCCCAGGCGAACATGGTCGCGGCCGGCGGCGGCACTTCGAAGCCGGCCTTGCCGAAGGTCTCGACCATCACGTCGCGGCGGCGCTTGTAGACGTTGCGCACTTCCGCGATATCCGAGCCGTCGCCGTTCAGCGCATGGGTCGCGGCCACCTGGATCGGCGTGAAGGCGCCGTAGTCGAGATAGGACTTCACGCGGGTCAGCGCGGCGATCAGGCGCTCGTTGCCGACGGCGAAGCCCATGCGCCAGCCGGGCATGGAGAAGGTCTTCGACATGGAGGTGAATTCGACGGTGATGTCGATGGCGCCCGGCACTTCCAGCACGGACGGCGGCGGCGTGTCGTCGAAGTAGATTTCCGAATAGGCAAGGTCGGAGAGCACGATGATGTCGTGCTTCTTCGCAAAGGCGATGACGTCCTTGTAGAAATCGAGCGTGGCGACCTGGGCCGTCGGGTTCGACGGATAGTTGATGATCAGCGCGAGCGGCTTGGGGATCGAGTGGCGCACGGCGCGCTCGAGCGGCGGGAAGAAGCTCTCGTCCGGCTCGACCGGAATGGAGCGGATGACCCCGCCGGTCATCAGGAAGCCGAAGGCGTGGATCGGATAGGTCGGGTTCGGGCAGAGGATGACGTCGCCCGGCGCGGTGATCGCCTGCGCCATGTTGGCGAAGCCTTCCTTGGAGCCCAGCGTCGCGACGACCTGCGTCTCCGGGTTCAGCTTCACGCCGAAGCGGCGGGCGTAATAGGCGGCCTGCGCGCGGCGAAGGCCGGGAATGCCCTTGGACGAGGAATAGCGATGCGTGCGCGGATCCTGGACCACTTCGCAGAGCTTGTCGACGATGGCCTTCGGCGTCGGCAGGTCGGGGTTGCCCATGCCAAGGTCGATGATGTCGGCGCCGCCCGCTCGCGCGCTTGCTTTCAAACGGTTGACCTGTTCGAAAACATATGGCGGCAGACGCCGGACCTTGTGAAACTCTTCCATCTCTAACCCCGTTGAGCGCGGAGCCCCTCCGGACCCTGCCGGACGACACAAAACTCCGCGCGTTTCAAGTGACCGGATAAGGGCGAAAGCGTTCGAAATGAAGGCGCTCCGCCCGCGCCGGCGGCCAAAAGGCCGTCTTTCGCTTTGCTGCCAAACGGCACGAAAGGCAAGCGCTATTTCGTGCCTTCGATTTCGGCCAGCGTTGCCTTGCCGTGGTTGTCGCGCAGCGCCTGCAATTCGGCGAGCTGCCGGCGATATTCGGCTTCCGAGATCGTACCCGTCTTACGGCGATGCGCAAGCGCCATCAGGCTCGCCTGGTAATTGGCCGCTTCCTCGTCGCTCATCTGCTGCGTCTCGCCGCGCACGATGGCGGTGATGTCGGGATAGACGGCCGCGCGGTTCGCGCCGGCATTCACCGTCGCGGGCGCTTCCGAGGAGGCGCAGGCGGCGAGCGCGGCCGGCACGGCGGCCATGAGAAGGACGGCGCTGAAGCGCCTGAATTCGAACGCCATGAGGCTGTATGCTCCTGTCGAAACGGCCGGTTCCGGATATTGCCGCGAAAGGCTTCGAGGCCCTTGTAATCTGTTTCGCAGAGAATGTAAAAATACAAAAGTAACAATAAAATCGGGAGGGAGCGATGGCCGAGGACAGCAAAGCGGGCGAGCGCGATGCGGCCGGCGACAAGCCCGGCTTCCAGCCTTTCGACCCCGCCGCGATAGAGCCCTATATCGTCAAGGATCCCGAGGCGCTGACGGTCAACTTCGCCCGCACCGTCGAGCAGCTCGGCAAGGCCGCCTCCGCCTGGCTCGCCCCGCGCGAAACCGGCGAGAAGGTCGATGCCGTCGCCGAGCCGATGGTCGACATGGTCAAGACGCTCTCCAAAGTCTCCGAATACTGGCTGACGGACCCGCGCCGCACGCTCGAAGCCCAGACCACGCTGCTCGGCAGCTATTTCGGCATCTGGTCACGCACGCTCAGCAAGCTCGGCGGCAACGAAGTCGAGGAAGCGCCCGATCCGCACGCCAGGGACAAGCGCTTTTCCGACGAGGACTGGGTGAAGAACCCGTTCTTCGATTTCCTGCGGCAGGTCTATTTCGTGACTTCCGACTGGGCGGAAAAGCTGGTGGCCGATGCCGAGGGGCTCGACGAGCACACCCGCCACAAGGCCGGCTTCTACGTGAAGCAGATCGCCAGCGCGATCTCGCCTTCCAACTTCATCACCACCAATCCGCAACTCTACCGCGAGACGGTCGCCTCGAACGGAGCGAACCTCGTGCGCGGCATGAAGATGCTGGCCGAGGATATCGCCGCCGGCCGGGGCGATCTCAAGCTGCGCCAGACGGATACCAGCAAGTTCGCCATCGGCGAGAACATGGCGCTGACGCCGGGCAAGGTGCTGGCGCAGAGCGACGTCTGCCAGGTCATCCAGTACGACGCGACGACGGACAAGGTGCTGAAGCGCCCGCTCCTCATCTGCCCGCCCTGGATCAACAAGTTCTACATCCTCGACCTCAACCCGGCGAAATCCTTCATCAAATGGGCGGTCGACCAGGGCCATACGGTCTTCGTCATCTCCTGGGTGAATCCGGACGAGCGTCATGCGGGCAAGGATTGGGAAGCCTATGCCCGCGAAGGCGTCGGCTTCGCGCTGGACACGATCAAGCAGGCGACCGGCGAGGACGAGGTCAACGCCATCGGCTATTGCGTCGGCGGCACGCTGCTTGCCGCGACGCTGGCGCTGCATGCGAGGGAAGGCGACAGGCGCATCCGCAGCGCAACGCTCTTCACCACGCAGGTCGATTTCACCTTTGCTGGCGACCTCAAGGTCTTCGCCGATGAGGACCAGATCGACGCCATCGAGCGCGGCATGAAGGCGACGGGCTATCTCGACGGCTCCAAGATGGCGACCGCCTTCAACATGCTGCGCGCCTCCGAGCTGATCTGGCCCTATTTCGTCAACAACTACCTGAAGGGCCAGGAGCCGATGCCCTTCGATCTTCTCTACTGGAATTCAGACTCCACGCGAATGCCTGCCGCCAACCATTCGTTCTACCTGAGGAATTGCTATCTCAACAATACGCTCTCCAAGGGCGAGATGGTGCTGGCCGGCGAGAAGGTTTCGCTGAAGGACGTGAAGATCCCGATCTACAACCTCGCCACCAGGGAGGACCATATCGCCCCGGCGAAATCGGTCTTCGTGGGCAGCAAGTATTTCGGCGGCAAGGTCACCTATGTCATGGCCGGCTCCGGCCATATCGCCGGCGTCGTCAACCCGCCCGACAAGATGAAATACCAGTTCTGGACCGGCGGTCCGGTCAAGGGCGAATTCGAGGACTGGGTGAAGAAGGCCAAGGAGACTCCCGGCTCCTGGTGGCCGCACTGGCACGAATGGATCAAGGCCGAGGACGACCGCATGGTGCCGGCCCGCAAGACCGGCGGCACCATGAACTCCATCGAGGAGGCTCCCGGCTCCTATGTGCGCGTGCGTGCCTGACGCCCCATGAAATTCGATCCGCCGCTCGTTTCCGGCACGCTCGTGCAGCGCTACAAGCGCTTCCTCTTCGACGCCATCCTCGACGACGGGACGGCGATCACCGGCTCCTGCCCCAATACCGGCTCGATGCGCGGGCTGACCGCACCCGGCTCTCGCATCTGGATGTCGGAAAGCGACAGCCCGACGCGCAAGCACCGCCACCGCCTCGAACTGGTGGAAGCGGACGACACCGTCGTCGGCATCAATACGGGCCTGCCGAATCGGCTGGCCGAAGAGGCAATCCTTGCCGGCCTCGTCGCCGATCTCGGCAGCTATCCGGTGCTGGAGCGGGAAAGGAAATACGGCCGCAATTCCCGCATCGACATCCTGCTTTCCGGCGATGCCCGCCCGCCGGCCTATGTCGAGGTGAAGAACGTGCATTTCCGCCGCACGCCCGGCCTTGCCGAGTTTCCCGATACGGTGACGGCGCGCGGCGCAAAGCATCTCGAAGAGCTGGGCGACATGGCCGAGGCCGGCTTCCGGGCCGTCATGCTCTATCTCGTCCAGCGCGAGGACTGCGATCTCTTCCGCATCTGCGCCGACCTCGACCCCGTCTATGCCGGTGGCTTCCGCCGCGCGCTTTCGCGCGGCGTCGAGGCCTATGCGGTCAAATGCGCCGTTACACCAGGGCAAATCCGGCCTGTGGCATCGATCGCCATGGACGAACCCGGTGTCGCTGTTTTATGACGGTACGACAAAGACGAGTGAAAGTTCGACCATGGTGACCTATATCGACGCGACCTCCGCGCCGCTGAAGAACACGGGCGTGATCCGCCTCTACGATGCGGACGCCTTTGCCGGCATGCGCAAGGCCTGCCAGCTTACTGCCCGCTGCCTCGACGAACTCTATCCCCTGGTCAAGCCGGGCGTCGCCACCGACGTCATCGATCGCTTCGTCTTCGAATTCGGCATGGACAACGGCGCCCTGCCCGCGACGCTCAACTACCGCGGCTACACAAGGTCCACCTGTACCTCGATCAACCACGTCGTCTGCCACGGCATCCCCAATGACAAGCCGCTGCGCGAGGGCGACATCGTCAATATCGACGTCACCTACATCCTTGACGGCTGGCACGGCGATTCGAGCCGCATGTATCCCGTCGGCGAGATCAAGCGCGCAGCCGAGCGGCTGCTCGAAGTCACCCATGAATGCCTGATGCGTGGCATCGCCGCCGTCAGGCCCGGCGCGCGCACCGGCGCCATCGGCGAGGCCATCCAGACCTATGCGGAAGCCGAGCGCTGCTCCGTCGTGCGCGACTTCTGCGGCCACGGCGTCGGCCGGCTCTTCCACGACGCCCCGAACATCCTGCATTACGGCCGCGCCAATGAAGGCCCGGAAATGAAGGAGGGCATGATCTTCACCATCGAGCCGATGATCAATCTCGGCCGCCCGCATGTGAAGGTTCTCTCCGACGGCTGGACGGCGGTCACGCGCGACCGCTCCCTCTCGGCGCAGTACGAGCACACGGTCGGCGTGACGGCCGACGGCTGCGAGATCTTCACGCTGTCGCCCGGCGGCCTCGACCGCCCCGGCCTTCCCGCATAGGCCGCCCATGACGGGATCGCGCGGCCGCACGGACATTTCGCCCTCCATCTTCACGGCGGACGATCCGGCGAGCGTCGACGATCTTTTCGGTCACGGCGACGAGCGCGGGCACTTCTACGAGCGCCCTGCCCGCGCCGCGCCCGCCAAGCCCATCCCCGCCGCCGTGGAGGACAAGCACTATCACGGCCACCGCGAGCGCCTGCGCACCCGCTTCCGCGACAATGGCGACACGGCGCTTGCCGATTACGAGATCCTCGAGCTGCTGCTCTTCCGCCTGATCCCCCGCCGCGACACCAAGCCGGTGGCCAAGGCCCTGCTCGACCGCTTCGGCACGCTATCCGGCGTCTTCGGCGCGACACCCGCGCTGCTGCAGGAGGTCAAGGGCATCGGCGAGGCGGTGGCGCTCGACCTGAAGCTCATCTCCGCCGTTGCCCAGCGCACGCTGAAGAGCGAGATCCGCAACAAGACGGTGCTCGCCTCCTGGTCGTCGGTCATCCAGTATTGCCACGCCGCCATGGCGCACGAGCCGCGCGAACAGTTCCGCATCCTCTTCCTCGACAAGCGCAACACGCTGATCGCCGACGAGGTGCAGGGCCACGGCACGGTCGACCATACGCCGGTCTATCCGCGGGAAGTGGTGCGCCGCGCCCTGGAACTTTCGGCGACGGCCATTATCTTGGTGCATAACCATCCTTCCGGCGATCCGACCCCGTCACGGGCCGATATCGACATGACGAAGACCATCGTGGAAACCGCCCGGCCGCTCGGCATCACGGTGCATGACCACATCATCATCGGCAAGGACGGCCACGCCAGCCTCAAGGGGCTGCGGCTTATGTAGCTCCGAAGCGGCTCGGGCGCGCGATACGGGAAACCGGGTGAAGGCGCCTTCATCCGTTTGAAACGGTTTGATGCCACATTCGGTTGACGGAAATTGCTCGGCGAAGAAAATTGCTGCAACGCAATACGATTCTCCGCCGCAGAAGACTGGGACAATCACACATGCAGGAATATGATCTCGTCGTCGTGGGCAGCGGTCCCGCAGGCCGCCGCGGCGCCATCCAGGCAGCCAAGCTCGGGCGCAAGGTGCTCGTCATCGAGCAGGGCAAGCGTGTCGGCGGCGTATCGGTGCATACCGGCACGATCCCCTCGAAGACGCTGCGCGAAACGGCGCTCAACCTCTCCGGCTGGCGCGAGCGCGGCTTCTACGGCCGCGCCTACCGCGTTAAGCAGGAAATCAGCGCCGACGACCTGCGCCGCCGCCTGCTCATCACCCTAGACCATGAGGTGGAGGTGCTGGAGCATCAGTTCGCCCGCAACCGCGTGCAGCATATCCGCGGCAAGGCGAAGTTCCTGACGCCCGAGACCATGGAGATCGTCAAGGACGACGGCGAGACCATCCATGTCAGCGGCAAGAGCATCATGCTTGCCGTCGGCACGAAACCCTATCGCCACGACAGCATCCCCTTCGACGGCGAGAGCGTGCTCGACAGCGACGAGCTGCTCGACATCAAGGAACTGCCGCGCTCGATGGCCGTCATCGGCGCGGGCGTCATCGGCATCGAATATGCGACGATCTTCTCCGCGCTCGACACGCAGGTGACAGTTATCGATCCGAAGCCGACGATCCTCGACTTCATCGACCGGGAAATCGTCGAGGACTTCATCTACCAGCTCCGCGACCGCAACATGAAGCTCATCCTCGGCCAGAAGGCCGACAAGGTCGAGAAGCTTGCCAACGGCAAATGCGAGATCACGCTGGACAACGGCCGCCACGTCACCTGCGACATGGTGCTCTATGCCGCTGGCCGCGTCGGGGCGACGGACAGCCTGAACCTTGCCGCCGCCGGCCTTACCGCCGATTCGCGCCGGCGCCTCAGCGTGAACCCGGAAACCTTCCAGACCGAGGTGCCGCATATCTACGCCGCCGGGGACGTCGTCGGCTTCCCGAGCCTTGCCTCCACCTCGATGGAACAAGGCCGCATCGCCGCCCGCGTCGCCGTCGGGGCGATCGCCAAGGAGCCGCCGAAATATTTCCCCTACGGCATCTATGCCGTGCCGGAAATCTCCACCTGCGGCCTCACCGAGGAAGAGGTGAAGGAACGCGGCATTCCGTATGAATGCGGCATGGCGCGCTTCCGCGAGACCTCGCGCGGCCACATCATGGGCCTCGATTCCGGCCTGCTGAAGATGATCTTCTCGCTCAAGACCCGCCGCCTGCTCGGCGTGCATATCGTCGGGGAAGGCGCGACCGAGCTCGTCCATATCGGCCAGGCCGTCTTGAACCTGAAGGGCACCGTCGAATATTTCGTCGAGAACACCTTCAACTACCCGACGCTCGCCGAAGCCTACAAGATCGCCGGCCTCGACGCCTGGAACCGCATGGGCGACCTGTCTCAGACCGGCTGACCGCTCGCGCAAAGGCAGCCGGAAAGGAGCGGCGCGCATGAAAATCCTGTCGCTGAATGTCTGGGGCGGGATGCTGCATGCGCCGCTCCTCGACTATCTCGCCGCCGCCGATGCCGATATCTACTGCCTGCAGGAGGTGCCGCGCGCCGTCGCCGCCCGTTCCGAATGGCTGACCTATCGCGACGGTGCGGTGGAGCTTCAGCAGCGCGCCAATCTCTACCGCGAGATCGCCGCCGTCCTGCCCGGCCACGACGGCTTCTTCGCCCCGACCGCGCGCGGCGAGCTGATGGACGGCGACCGTCCCTGCCCCCAGGAATTCGGCCTCGCCACCTTCATCCGGCAGGACATCGCCGTCATCGGCCAGGCGCTGGATTTCGTGCACGGCGCCTTCTCGCCGCATGGCTTCGGGGCCCATCCCCGCGCCCGCAATGCCCATGCTTTCCGCCTCTACGACTACAGGATGGACCGCCCGCTTTCCGTCGTGCAGTTCCACGGGCTTCGCGAGATCGACGGCAAGGGCGACACGGCGAGCCGCGACGCGCAGGCCGAAGCCCTCGCGGCCCTCATCCAGCGCCTTCATCGGCAGGGCGAAGGCCTCGTCCTCTGCGGCGATTTCAACGTGCTTCCCGAAAGCCGCATCTTCCAAACCCTCTGCCGCCTCGGGCTCACCGATCTCGTCACGACGCACGGCTTCACCGACACGCGCACCTCACTCTACACCAAGCCCGGCCGCTATGCCGACTACATGCTGGTGAATGCCGAAACGGGCGTTACGGATTTCACGGTGGTCGAAACACCGGAAGTGTCGGACCACAGGGCGCTGTTATTGACGATCTGATCGCACTGCCCGCGCCGTGAGGCGTGGACCCTCGGCTCAGGGCCGAGGGTGGCGGAGGGGAGGAAGACGGCTTCCCTCTACATAGGCGGCGCGAATAGGAAACGATCACGGCGTTCTGCCATCACTCCCTCTTCATCGGACAGCGCAAGATGGGAAACGCCGCGCTTCACGCTACCCCTCATCAAATGGCGCGGCACAGGCGGCGATGCTTCTCGCCCTCTCCCCCTCTCTTCCGGCGTCATCCTCGGGCCGAGGATCCGCGCGAGCCGGCACGCCCTCTCTTGCCGGGAAAACACACGCCCGTTTTCCCCGCCCCACGAACCCGTGCCTACAATCCCCCCATCCCGCCACGGATACACTGCAAGGCGTTGCA